>ERZ724508.676-NODE-676-length-23034-cov-6.385308_pt1 | contig 23034 bp, 37 predicted proteins | sample MGYA00376041_ERZ724508 | MGnify/ENA primary metagenome ERZ724508 (study PRJEB28724, sample SAMN07190887) | wastewater metagenome | isolation source: effluent of sewage treatment plant in Hong Hong | place: USA: Christiansburg, Virginia | collected 2016-03-01 ...
GGAATGTAGTTACGATGCGTTATCTGCGCCACTATAACCTCATTTACGTATAGCCCTTCGAAGCTGAATCTCTCGTTAAGATCTTCGGCTCCGTACTGGAATGGTACTTCATGAACCTTCCCCAATCGTTGCCCAAGGCCATCACAAACCTCAAGGATAACGTGGTGACTTCTACCATTGAACTATACAACAAAGTGCAAACCTCAAAGGAACTGTTGCCAACTCCCGCTAAATCCCACTATATCTACAATCTGCGAGATCTATCGAAGGTATTCCAAGGCATCACCAAAGCCACCGGACGAGCATTGCAAACTGAAAACGACTTCATCAAACTGTGGGCTCACGAGTGTTCCAGAATCTTCAAGGACCGTCTCATTAATGTTGAAGATCAAACCTTCTTCGATAATATGCTCAAGGAAATTGTGAAGAACAACTTCCGGAAGGAATGGTCGCAGCTCGTGACCATCGAACCATTACTGTGGGCCAGCTTCATCCCTACGATCTACCCCGATGGCGATACCAGCAAGAAGCCACTCAACGATATCTACTGCGAGCTAACCAACCGTGACATCGTCAAGAAGAAGTGCTATGAGTACCTCGATGAGTACAATAACTTCTACACTGGAAACAGGATGAACCTCGTGCTGTTTATGGCAGCCATCGAGCACATCATCAAGATTGTCAGAATCATCACAACCACTTTCGGACATGCTTTGCTTGTGGGAGTCGGTGGTAGCGGAAGGAAGTCCCTGGCCATGCTCAGCACCTACATTGCCTTCCAGAACGAGTACAGCCAGGTAGACAGCAAACTCTGGGTTGAACAAGTCCAGAAGATCATGAAAACTGCTGGACTCGAGCAGAAACCCACCGTTTTCATGTTCTCAGATACGCAGATTCTCAAGGAAAGTATGGTCGAGGAGGTTTGCAATATCCTCAACAACGGAGAGATCCCCAATTTGTTCCCTGCGGAAGAGAAGGCGAACATCGTCACAGCCATCTCAGAAATCAAACCAGTCGGTTCTGCGAATGAAAAATATCAATACTTCGTATCGCTTTGCAAGAAGAATCTTCACATGGTCATCTGCATGTCACCCGTTGGTGAGGACTTCCGCAGAAGGCTGCGTACCTTCCCATCATTGGTTAACTGTACCACCATCGATTGGTTCCTGCCTTGGCCAGAGGAGGCGCTGATCTCAACAGCAGACAACCACTTCTTAACCACGATGAAGATCGAAGAGGAAGTTACTCGGAAAGGACTTGTCAAAATATCAGTGGATATGCAGATGAGGGTTACAGAGCTCACCAAACGCTACTACCAAGAATTGCGTCGATATTACTATGTGACGCCCACGAGCTACCTTGAGCTGTTGGCTATCATGCACAAGCTGCTCAAGGAGAGGAAGACTATGATTGAAAACCAAATTCTCAGGTACCAGACAGGTGTGGACAAAATTACGACCACCGAAGGAGAAGTCACCAAGATGCAGAAGGAACTCGAAGACCTGCAACCCAAACTGGAGAAGGCAACCATCGAAAACAAAGCGTTGCTGGTCAACCTCCAGAAGACTCAGAAAGAAGCCGATGCTAAGAAAACTGTCTGTGAGCGGGATGAAAAGGAGTGCAATGTTCAGCGAGATGAAGCCAATAAGCTACGAGCAGATTGCCAGCGGGACCTCGATGAAGTCATCCCACTGTTGGAGGAAGCCGCACAGGCACTCGATAAGATCTCCCAGGACGATATGACGCAGCTCAAATCGTATGTCAACCCTCCAATTTCTGCTGCTATTGTGATGGAAGGAGTCTGCTACGCCTTCAACGAAGACCAAAACATCAAGTTCACACCCAAAGAACCAGGCTCGATGGAAAAGATTCAGGATTTCTGGGCCTACAGCAAGAAAAATCTGCTGAATAACAAACTAATCTCTCGAGTCAAAGAGTTTAAGGAGGACAAGATCAAGGCGATTCCCGGAGCAAAGGTGCAAAAGCTGAAGCAGTTCATCACAAAACCTGAATTTGAAAAGGATAAGGTGTTCAGTGCTTCCAAGGCTGCTGGTAGTCTGGCTATGTGGATTCGCGCAGTCATCAAGACTTACGATGCACTGTTGATCGTCGAGCCGAAGAAACTACAGCTCTCGGAGGCTGAGGAGAAGCTATCAAAGGCTGAGAAGATTCTCAACTAGAAGAAGAAGGCACTGCAGGAAGTGCTCGACCTTTTGGCAACTCTCGAGGCAGAATACCAAACCGCAAAGCGAAAGAAAGACGAACTTGAAGCGCAAGTTACAAAGGTTCGAGAACAGTTGGAACGAGCCGAGAAGCTCATCAAAGGACTTGCGGGCTAAAAGATTGCATGGGCGAAGAAAGTCGTGGACTGGGGAGAATAGTCGAAGGGTGTGCTCGGAGATTGCGTGTTGTGCGCAGGCATTATCGCCTACATGGGTGCCTTCCCAATCGCCTATCGTGATATGACAGTCACCAAATGGCAGGAAATTCTAACCGAGCTGGGCATCAAGTCTGCTGAGAAATTCTCGCTGCAAAACGTGCTTTCTGATCCTCTTGAAATTGGTATTTGGACAAATACCCAGCAGCTTCCCAACGATGACTTCTCGATAGACAACGCAATTATCTTGAAGAATGCGACCCGGTGGCCTCTAATGATCGATCCACAGATCCAAGCTAACAACTGGATTCAAAACATGGAAGCAGACAACCACCTGATCATCATGCGACCAAACCGATCAGCCAAGGATATGGAGAACCAAGTGGAGTCAGCAATGCAGCTCGGCTATCCCATCCTCCTCGAGAACATTGGTGAGACCATCGATACGTTCTTTGAACCAGTCCTTCAGAAGAAGCTGGTCAAATCTGGTGGTAGCTGGAAAATCAAGTTCAATGACAAGCTGTTCGACTACACACCTGAATTCCGGTTCTACATGACTACCAAACTCGGCAGACCCCACTACCCGCCAGAGGTATGTGTGATGGTCACCATTCTCAATTTCCAAGTCACCCTCGAGGGGCTGGACGACCAGATGCTCAACATCGTTGTCAAGATCGAGTAACCAGTGAAGGATGAGCAGCGCCAACGCAATATCAAGTAGTTCTTTGAGAACAAAAACAAACAGAAGGCCACAGAAGATACGATCCTGAGACTATTGAACGAATCCAAGGGCAACCTCCTGGACAACAGCACGCTCATCGACACTTTGCAGAGTTCTAAAATCGAAGCACAATAAATCTCCGAAAAGATGGAGAAGCTGGAGTACTTCCGAGTGCAGTTCAACACCATCCGCAACCTCTACAAGGAGGTGAGCAAGCGCGTGTCCAATATGTACTTCGTTGTGCTTGATCTCGCTATGATCGAGCCCACTTACCAGTGGTCCCTTGAATTCTACATCGCGCTCTTCGAAAGGTCCATCAAGTCGGTGCTTGGAAAGGAAAATCGGTCGCGCAACATCATCGACCGTTTCCAAATGAATCTCTACGAATCCATCTGCCGTAGCTTACTCGAAAAGGACAAGCTCATCTTCTCGCTGCTGATGTGTATGAAGGTACTGCAAAGCGACGGCAAGATTAGCAGCAACGAGGTACGTTTCATGATGGTGGGTGGAACTTGGACATAAACCGACCAAAAACCTCCTGCAGATGCGAAGTGGCTCTCCAATAAGGCTTGGTGCTGCATTTGTGAACTCAGCAAGTCCTTCCCAACCTTTGATGGTCTCAACGAGGACTTCCGCAAGATGACTTTGGACTGGGCTGCAGTATACAACTCCCCTGACATTTTTTAAACAAAACTACCAGGCAAGTGGAACTCCCTAAATAGCTTCCAGAAGCTGACTTTGGTGAGACTGCTCCGCCCCGATAAGTTTAGCAAGTCAGTGCAAAAACTCATTACGAAAGAGATAGGTGCGCAATACATCGATCCGCCACCCTTCAACTTGGAGCAAGCCTACAACGACTCGGATAAAATGACCCCGCTAATCTTCATTCTGTCTCCAGGAGCAGATCCACGTATCGAAATCACAAACCTCGCCGAACTGAAGGGATTCAAATCGAATTTCACTGCTATCTCACTCGGCCAAGGCCAAGGAGAAATCGCCTAACGTACTATCAAGAATGCGATCGCCGAAGGCAAATGGGTGTTACTTCAGAACTGTCACCTAGCGCCTTCATTTATGCCCGACCTGGAACGTATCCACGAAGGAATCGATAAGGACACTGCAAATCCAAACTTCCGGCTGTGGCTGACCAGTATGCCCTCCAACATTTTCCCAGTGACAATTCTCATGAAGGGAATCAAGATGACATACGAACCACCCCGTGGACTAAAGAACAATCTGCTCAGATCTTTCGGTACGCAGGACAAGGTCAAATTCGAATAGTGCAAAAAGCCTCGTGAATGGAAGAAAATGTTTATGGGACTATCCTTCTTCCATGCACTCATCCTTGAAAGGCGTAAGTACGGACCGTTGGGCTGGAATATTCCCTACGAATTTACAGCAGCCGACTTCGCAATATCCCAGTCCCAGCTGAAAATGTTCTTGGACGAATACGAGAATATTCCCTATGAAGCACTGAACTACATGGTGGCAGAAGCCAACTACGGAGGGCGAGTCACCGATCCGATGGATAGGCGTCTTATCAAGATCATCCTCAAGCAATTCTATTCCCCAGATATCCTCGAAGACAAGTTCTCGTTGTCTCAGAGCGGTGCCTACAAGGTACTGGACGATCCCACTTTCGATAGTTGCCTTGAGTACATCAAAACGCTCCCAATGAATGATCTAACCGAAGTATTCGGACTGCACAACAACGCCGAAATATCGTCTGCCATCATCGACACCAACACCATCTGCACAACCATCCTGTCTCTGTTGCCCAGGGACGTCGGTGGAAAGGGAGTCTCGTCTGAAACACTCATCAAAGAAAAGATCAAAGGCATCCTCGCCAAACTGCCCAAACCTGTTGACATTGACGAGGTGGCAAAGAAACACCCCGTGATTTACGAGTAATCCATGAATACTGTGCTCCAGCAGGAACTGCTACGTTTCATCAAACTTCTCCAAACCGTCACCAGTTCACTCATTAATGTTGATAAGGCCATTGACGGATTCGTGGTGATGAGTCAGGACCTGGAAATAGTGTTCAACAGCCTGTTCGATAACAAGGTGCCCGACATCTGGCATAAGGTAAGCTACCCAAGCCTCAAACCACTGGGAAGCTGGATCAACGATTTGGTGGAACGACTGAAATTCATGCAGAAGTGGATAGACGATGGCGCACCGCCGAGCTTCTGGATCAGTGGTTTCTTCTTTACACAATCGTTCCTCACGGGCACCCTTCAGAACTATGCCAGGAAGGTACATAATTAGCTTAATTCAGTATAAAATACCAATCGATACTCTGAACTTCGATTTCCAGGTGATACCTGCCGAGAGCAAATAATACGATGTAGACGTATCCCCAGCCGACGGATGCTACGTCTACGGGCTGTTCATAGATGGTGCTCGGTGGGATGAGGATAAACGATGCCTCAACGAGTCCGTGCCTAATGTGCTCTTCTGTAGCATGCCATACATCTGGCTCCTGCCCACTGACGATAAGAAGGAAGTGAACCCAAGCGAAGTCTACAACGCTCCAGTCTACAAAACATCGATTCGACGCGGTACCCTATCCACAACGGGACACTCCACCAACTACGTGCTATCCATCCAGCTGCCAGTCGAGGAACACACCAACTCGGATCACTGGGTGCGTAGGGGTGTGGCCATGCTCACGCAGCTCGATGACTGATGATGCTCCATTGTTTGTAATGTTGTTATTTGCCTGGCTAGTGGTTGGTTGTTGGGCAGTGCTTCCCTCGCTCCAACCTACCGACATCGAAACAGCAGTGGACAGCAGGATCGTGGTGGTATTCGCCAGCAAGTGGTGCTTCAAGTCCATGCTTGCAGTGGAATTTGTAGAGAAGATTGCTGGCAAGCATACAGGTGTGAAGTTCAGGCAAAACGATGACAGAATACTTGCAGCACAATACAATGTCCGATCCTATCCAACCATAGTGATGTTTAAGTCAGGTGAACACTGGCACTACCAATTCGACCTGAACTAAAAGGAGCTGAATTATTGGCTGGGAGTGTACCTCTTCAGTGAGTTCCCTATGGCTCCGGAACTCGATAATCTTCTCCAAGGAAGCAAGCACCCATATGTTTTGGTGGCTCCAAGACTCAACACAACTACTGGCCTACTGAGGAATATTGCATTAGCTCATCCTGCTATCCAAGTGATGGTCAACTCGACAGCAGGAAGCACACTGTGCCAGTTTATCGGCCAACATACCCGCACAATGCTGCAGAAATCGGGAAGTACTGAGGACGAACTGAGTGACTGTATAGCCAGTGCCACTGAACATCTCCACCTGTATGCCACATCCTTCGACCACAGACTGCGGATGCAGATGATTCAGTACCCCTTCATCGGAGTGATACTGTTTCACAATGAATCCACAGACAAGCCTGTGGCTGAACGGTACAAAGACTTTACACTCGCACTTAACGCAAAGCTAAACGGTAATCGTAGGGTCAAGATGGACTACGATGTGCTTTCACACCACAAACAGAATCGATACGTGTTCTTGGAGGGCAACTACAATCGCAAAATGAATAGGCTCCTCATGGAATTCATAAATCTATCACCAGCCGACATGCCAGTCATTGCCGCCTTCAGCTTCACTAATAACTCTCTCAAATCGAACATGTTCAAGATAGATTCATACCACACGTTTTCCAACAGTTTCCTGCATTGGCTCTCCACGCAGAAGCACGAAGCGGATGGAGTATCAACTGAGAAACTAACCTATTGTCCGCAAGAAAAGGTTATTCATAGAATGCGATTTAACAGTCTCGAGGATGTCCTCCTCAACGTTCAGTTAGTGGGTCTCTGCAAACGACTCAAGCTTACGTTGGAGACCGACAAACGTCGATGGCATGGCACTCCAGGTGTCTTCTATTGCCAGCACACCTCTCTTCAACGAATAGCCGGTGATCCATTGACTTGGCTCGCCCGCCTCAGTACTGACTAGCAGCCATAAGAACTTTGACATCAGATTTATATAGTAGTATCTCATCAATGCAGGTCGAAGCCAATTAGGGTTAGAGGTTCCTCCAGTATGTGAAGGCATACATCCCTGAAAGCCAGCTGATGCGCTTTATCAGCCTCGCTGAGAATAAGAAGGAATTGGCAACTTCGCTTGCTAACCATTTCTTGTCGCTCGCTCTCGAGAATAACCTGATTGGCTGCTACAAGACTATCGTCAAGAGGCTCGGCATCAACGAGGAGGAGAGGTTCTTAGCTCCAAGAGATGCTCAGCAGGAATCAACAGCCAAGGCAGTGGTGGACCTGAAGAAGCACATTGTGAATCTCGAAACCAATGTAATAATGTGGCTTAGCTGTAGCGTTCATCGGGCAAAGAGCAATCACTAGCAAGACTCAACCTTGCCAATATCTTAGCAGGCTACGGGGAGTACGATGAGGCAGATGAACAGCTCAAGCGCATCAAAGACCTTAACGAGTTGAGCCCCGACGAATACTTCCCACTGTGGGTACGTATAAACACTCTGGGGATGAAGATGGATCAATCCCGCGCTCTGGTTCTAAAGGTCAACGAAACCAACCAAACCAATGCTGATATCCGACGCTACCTGATTGCTCAGGATCTACGAGAGGTTGCAGAGGGCAAGAACACAGTACTTCATAACATCACTGGTTTGGGTCTGAAGAGCACTCAGCTCAAGAATGACTTAATCGCTGAAACTGAGCTCGGGGAGTACTACTCACTGCTGACCCTTGCTACTGGCAAGCGGGAGCTCTCAAAAAAATATCTTCCGTGGTCTTCCATGCTCGAAAAAAATCATGTCCGTATGCAGTATCGTAAGCTTCTCGAGGAATCCGCAAAGATGCTGGAAAAGTACGAGTTCGACCCATGGCTGGGACGCCGCCGCAAGGAAATCCACGAACGCATTCGCTCGAATATGTTTATGGAGGTAATCCGAGCCTACAAAGTCGCCAAACTGGAACTCATCGAAAAGGAACTGGGAATGACCGAAAAGGATGTTCAGCGTTACCTTGTTACCAGCCCCAACGCCGAGTGGAGGTACCTGTTGGACCCAGTTACAAGAACAGTGCACCTAGCGGAAAAGAACAACAGACTGCTGCAGAATCTGGAGGTTATCAACAAGCTGCTTCGAAGCCGACAAGACGCCATTCTACGCGACAAGGAGGAAGACAAGTTCCGAGCTATGCTCGGTACGGGAGGCTTCGGCATGACGGCTGACGACGACGATGATCAGTTCGAATCGTTCGATCGCAAAGGCGGTTTCATGCACTGATGAATCTGGAATAAGATATTTTACGTTGGAGATGGCAACACGAGGCAAGAACGTTGCTCCACCAGCCCCGAAGAAGCCTGCTGGCTTCAACGCCAAGAACTACGAGAAGCCTGGCCTCACAGAAGACGAGGTTATCGAGATCAAGGAAGCCTTCGATCTGTTCGACACAGATGGAGGAGGATCCATCGATCCCAAGGGTAACCATCAAAGGTCAACGTAGAACTCAAGGCTGCCATGACCTCTCTGGGTTTCGAAGCCAAGAACCAAACCATCTATCAGATGATCTCCGACCTGGACGCAGATGGAAGCGGACAGATTGATTTCGATGAGTTCCTGCGACTCATGACTGCTCGCATCAGCGACAAGGACAGCCGAGAGGATATCCGCAAGGTGTTTAACCTCTTTGATGACGAGAAGACTGGTACCCCACCAAACTAATTCAGGCTACATCTCCATCAAGAACCTTCGACGAGTCGCCAAGGAGCTCGGCGAAACCATTGACGATTCCGAGTTGCAAGAGATGATCGAGCGTGCCGATACCGACAATGACGGTCTTGTCTCTGAAGAGGAGTTCTACAACATCATGACCAAGAAAACCTTCTCATGATTGGATTGCCCTGGACATATCACCCGGTGGACTCCGACCCCATTAATAATAGATACTTGCCGGTGGAGAGAGAGAGCCAAAGTACCAAAAGGCACTCCATCGCATAGTATTTTGATTTGGATGAACGAGCTCCAAAGAAGGGTACGCTATCGTGATGAGGAAGTCAATGGCTCGGACTATCTTATCGGCATGCTACTCCAGCAATACGAGCAGGGCCGCTACAGTGAGTAGGACAAGGCATTAGAGCTCCAACGTAATCGTAGACTCGTCGAACAGATGCTCGCTCCGAACACGAAGGTGCCCGTAATAAAGATGCCCGAGTTCTCCAAAGCATAAGAGCAGATATTCGAAAGGATAGAGGTGCTGATGATGCACAAACAACCACTCTTCAGGGTTGTCGCATCAACCGAACGACGACAGCTTCCCATTGTCCAAGAGGAAGTTATCCGAAATCGAACAGTCCTCGAGAAGCTCTGTGCCTGTTGCGGAAACTTTGTAAAGAAGCACTGTTGCCCACACTCGCTCTGCCATAAGCCATGCAAGGTGGAAGAGAAGAGGCTACGAATGCGGGTGAACCAGCAGAGCAAAGGGACAGATGAGAACAACCCCCAGGAACCCTCAGATGTTTGACGACGTATACGGCGCTAAGGCCGAAGCATTTAAATATGGATCACTAGGTTTGGAGGATGTCGCTGTCGCCGGCCTCGATGATGGTTAGGGTAGAGCAGCGGTGGAACCTACCGCAAGCAGTTCCCAAAGCGATGTTGTTGCCGTTGTAGAAGATGATGCTAACCTTGGCCAAGTGAGCATAATACTCAATCTGAGCCTTGCGGATGGTTGGACAGTTGTTCGAGAGAATAACCATCTTGGCGGTGCCGGAGCGCAGTGCCTTCAGTGTTGACTTGAAGCCGAGGACGGCCTTGCCGCTGCGGAAGACAAGACCCAGCTTGCTGTTGAGGTTCTCAGTTGTGGCTTTCTTCACCATAAGTATTAAATATTATTAATATTTAATTCCGCAGGCATTATTACGCGTCAACCGCTATTCGGTGGCGCATCGCTCCGAAGCTCCTCCACGTCGGGAAGAATCGACTCCACGAAGTCTATGAATCGTAGCCGGTACACGTCTGGCTGTTGAGCCGATACGTCGCTAGCGCCCAACATCATCTTCCACCACTTCTCACTCCGCTTTTGGATGTTCCAGGCCTGCATGTAGTCGATAACTCCAATATGGTAGTAGATGTTCGGCTATGTCGTTGAGCGTAGCCGCTGGAGAGGATGCCAAAAGCTACTGCTTGCGGCGTCCAATTACTGTTTCCATTAGACCTGCATTAAAGAATGAATCACCTTGGCGACGAGCAGAGAATAGTCGATGAGATTTAGATTCTTCAGAAAAAGGCTGTCTAAACGAAGAGATTTGTGCAGTTGTGCGGCAGCCTCTCGATCAATATTTAAGCAACCCTCGAGCTTTTTGAAGTCGAGATCCTTGAGCGTCATGGACCGCAACTCGTGGTACTTGTAGAGCTTGTTGGGCCGAATGACCTGCCGGTCGTGGCTGGACCCCTTCATATCGTACAGCCTGTCCACACAATCGCGTTTACACCCAATGATGTTCTTCATCAGCATCACGTGGTAGGTGCGTTGCATTTGCTTGCCCCTGAAGGTGTACAACCCATATACCTTTGTAAGCATCGAGTTGGGGTTACTGGTGTAGTATTGGTAGAATATCTCGAGGTTGTCAATCAGTAAATTCAGCTCCTCATTGTTGAGTGTCTTGAGGATATACTTGCAGTCAGTTGTGAAGAAGAAGAATTCGCCGCTCTTGCCGCCCTCTGCCTGCACAATCTTGAACATGTTCTCATAGTTGGCTTCGAGGTCGAAACTCTTGTCAATGTCGGTGAGGCCGTCCTGGAGCGCCAGGTTGCGAAACATCTTGGGAGCATACACTATCATGCTGGTTTGGATGACGTTGATCAGTGGGCAGTTTTTTACTGATATCTTGTAGTCCATCAGCACTCCCGAATTGAACTTAGTGAATATATACTCCAGATAGTAGTTCTCACGCATCTCACACCGCCCGAGCTTTTCGAAGTACTCCACTTGTGACAGCAGCACACCCACCACAATAGACGATACCTGTGACACTCGTAGCGCATCGAGGGTGGTAAACCCGAACCCTTCTGGTAATAACAACATTTCCTGCAATTCTTGTTACTGCTCAATGCTCGAACCCTATCCCTCAGCCTCTCCCTCGAGAGCCTATGGGTCTTGACCGTGTTAGGGTTCGCCGATTGCTTAGAGTGCGCTTCCCTTGCGGTTCGGTACTGGGCAACACATGCGTCTCAACTTCCTGCGAAAGATCTTACTATTGCTGGACACGTACAGTAAGAAGACAAACTCCACAAGCTTTAGGAGGTTGATTAGGGTGACTACAAAGTAAACACCAGGGTTGGGATTAGCACTCCAACAATTTGCCATTGCTACGAAGGTGAGCACGGCATTGACTATCTCTATGATGCTGATACCGAAGATGAAGAGTGAGTACTTTCTGGCTTCCTGGTACTTCTTGAGTCGCAGCCCCGACGTTTCAGGCATGTGCTTATTGAAGTACCGCAACGAGAAGGCCCCGAGCAGTATAAACACAATAGCCGAGACACCGATGAGGATGGGGATGGTAAAGTTGGTTATGATGAACGAACATGTGCCATACATGTTCAGCCCAAGGATGTTGAAGTGCCAAAACAGAATGGTCACGATGGCAGACAGGAGAACGAAGGTTGTGTGTAGAATAACCCCCTTCATCTTCTTAACTAAGCTATCGACCTGATAGTACATTTGAGGTTGCTGCGCAGCGAGTAGACGATATGCAGGCACAGCGATATCAGGTACAGGGTTTGGATGAGTTCACAAAAGATTGCGATGAACCCGTTCACTTCGCAGAAGGTGTTGAAGCTTGGCGGTAGTGCCGGACTGTTGTAGATGGTATCGTAGACTGCGTAACGTTGGCCGTACCTGCCGTAGCGAAGAAGTGTGCATTGAGGATCATGGAGGTCAGTAGGATGCCCATAACTATATCGCCGGGTCGCTCCTTGAGCTACTTGTTCTGTGCGAACACCACAAAGGTGAGTAGTTCCAATATGAAGAGTATTGGACAAATCACCAGGTACAAGTAGCGGTCGATGGCGTGCAGTATGAGTATGTTCCTGGGTAACAGCTGTCTTACCATAACTGCTGTTCGTTCGAAGGAATGTCGTTGCAGTTGAGGGTATGTTGCTATGTGTAGTCAAGGAACTCAACTGCTCGTGCTGCAGCTCCTGCCACTAAAATTATGAATAATCTCCTCATGAGTTTCTATTTAACATTTGCTGCCGTGTGAGGCCATCACTGACGTCCTATCAGCAATACTATGTCATAGGCACCAAAATAATCAAATTGGTTGCGTCTGCCAAAGAAAATTACAGGACAATAACTCGTGCCAGTGTTGTCACATTGTATTCGCTTCAAGTATATAGTTGTGAGCTTGTAACATTCGTCTGGTGGGCTCGTCGCTGGTTTCGCTGGCAATGCCGAATCGTCACTGCAACTATATTCAAGAAGGGTTTAAATTCTTAACTATGAAGAAGGCCGAAACCAAGAATCAGCGGGAGGAGCAGATTCCCGCTAGCGTGCTCATCGACGACTTGGCTTCTTATGACGTGGCAAGACGCATCAATGCGCTAAAGAACATCCGGCAGGTGGTGATCGCGTTGGGAAATGAACGCACCCTTAACTAACTAATGAGCATGCTGCTCTGCGGTACCTATTAGACTATAGAAGAGGTCGTGCATGACGAGGATGAGGTGGTAATCGCACTGGTTGATCGCATACTTGACATTGGAGAAGCCATGGGCAATCCCATTCACAATCTTAACCTACTGCCCCTTTACGAGGCACTTATCCAACTCGAAACCGGTTCTATCCGCGACAAGGTACTAAACGCAAAGACGCAGGCCAACGACAAACTAGAACATGCACTATCGCTACTGGACCTCAAGAAGCATGAGGACATTCTTGTGAAGTTCCTCAGGAGGGTCGATGCAATGGAATTCCCCGAAACGAGGCAGACTTTGTGCCGTGTAATATGCCAAGTAGTCGGCGCAGTAAGCGCTCCCAGCCAAACCGAACTGTTGAAGTACTTCTGAGTTGACTCAGTCTCTACCTGAAGGCAGCTACAGATGAATCGCTGACGGCGAGAAAGTACGCTGCTAAGTACTCCAAGGACCTCGTCCAGTTCTCACGTCTCAATGAAAACCTCGTGATGAAGATTATAGATACCCTTTTCAAGGACAAGGAATAGTCCAACAAGATCTATCTCATCGATACCCTGGTGATGCTAGCCAAGTTTGTACCACTTGCCCTTAACCTTAGAAACAACATGGAGCACTGCAACCTTACCTTAACCTCATCAGCTACCAATTTTCTTGGCGTATCCGTTACGAGCTTATATCCCGAGTGCGCAACCTCGGAGAGGTTATGGATAGGCAGCTCTTCCGGACCATCTTTTTACCGTTCTATACCAAATACCTGAATGATCTCGAGGCTGAGATCAGGAGTATTGCCTGTACGCAGCTCATGGCACTCTGCTAGTTCCTCGAACCTGACGATATAGTTACGAAGATTCTTCCAGCGCTGCGCAGCCTACCGCAGGATTCACAGGTGTACGTCCGACGTAACTTCTATTGCTGATGAAGATGCCCTCGCTAAAAGTCTAGTGCTGTTGTGCCCCATTATCGGCAAGAAGCACACTTCCGAACAGATACTACCAAAGTTCCTACAACTCCTCAAGGATGAAGATTCGGAGGTACGCCTGGCCGTCTTCCAGAATGTCGGCTAAATTAGTAAGGTACTAGGTATAGAAACCCTCTCCCAAACCACCATTCCAGCTCTGCAGGAGATCAGTGCAAACAAAAACTGGCGAATTCGGAGCGAGTCGGTGGATATTTTGTTGTACTTCGCAAAGGGTCTCGGTCCAGACTTTCTGCTGAACGAAAGAAACGGTAAGATATACTTCGAACTGCTCAAGGATAGAGTATTCGCAGTGCGCAAACGAGCCATCGAGAGTTTGCGTAACCTCATCGATATCTACGGAACACAGTGGTTCGAAAAGAATATGGTGCCAAAAATCGTAACCTTTCAAAAGATAAATAACTACCTGCAGCGTGAGATCTTCATCTTCGCAGTCGAGGCCATCGCTGGTGCTGTCAGTCTCGACTGTCTACAGAAGCAATTGGTCCCGTTACTTCTCACCATGACCTCGGACCCAGTCGAAAACATCCGATATAACAGTGCGAAGACACTTGGAGTGGTCGCTAAGTTCCTGAAAGACTTGGAACCCATCCGTCGAACAATAAAGCCGTTGAAGGAAGACAAAGACATCGACGTGAGGACCATCGCTGCGAAGGTCGAACGATAGCTATGAACCATTGATAGTTGGTCTTCAATTCGAAATTAAGTAATGAAGCAGCAGGAGGAAACTACTGTGGGGCAGTATCGGTTTTGCGAGCGATACTGCTTGGGACAGGGTGCCTTCGGGAAGGTCTACAAAGGCTATAGAATCACCGATGAACTGGAAGTAGCCATCAAGGAGATCGATGCGATGCTTGCCCAGGATAAGTCTGTGCTAAACTAAATTACCCTACTCAGCAAGTTAGAGCATCCGAACGTGGTACGCTACTACGATGCTGTGCGTGTATCACTCTTGTCTAAACACAGACCACCACTAACTTCTACATCGTCACGGAGTACTGCAGTGGTGGTGACGTATCCAGCCTTCTAGGCAGCGACGATGAAGATCAACTAAACGAGCAAACTGCACTGGACATGTTCTTTCAAGTGGCACAAGGCTTTGAGTACCTCAAGCGCCACAACATTATGCACCGCGACCTGAAACCAGCCAACATCCTAGTACACAAGGGACAGTATAAGATCGCTGACTTCGGGCTAGCCAAATTTGAGAACCTCGGATCCAGCGTTATGTAACTCTTTTGGTTATCTCAGGAGTCAGTCATTCGTGGGTTCGCCCATGTACATGTCGCCGCAAGTGCTCAGCCACAACTACTATACCTATAAGTGCGATGTTTGGAGCCTCGGGGTTATCTTCTACGAGTTGCTCTTCGGAGGGCTTCCATGGAAGACTAACGATACTGGACAGCTTCTATTTAAAATTATGGAGAGGCCGTGTCCCTACGCTGGTAGTGTGAGGGAAATCTCTGAAACAAGCAGGTTCTTGCTCGATAATACCCTGCGTTATCTGGAAAAGGAGAGACTAAACTGGACTGATTTATTGGCGGCTCGGAAACGACGAAAGAAGATCTTCAATGAGACCTGCGAGCCGGTGATCCACCGAGCCCATTCCCAGCCGGCCAAGACCAGCGTTCTGGAAGAGTAATTCGACAACTTCGACTATAACTCGGTGTAAAACGATCTGACAACATATGAGAGGGCTATTCTGAAGCACATTTACAATCAAATGTTCAGTGGCAAGCTGGAGATAGTGAGGGTGAGTTCCAAATAGTGCTGCGAGGCCCTCATCCTGACATGTAGCGAGTACCTCAAAACCGGTACAGCGAAGAAACGTAACGCACTGCATAATTCAGAGGAGTTCTACGATTGCTGCAGCATGTTCCTCAGATTGGCAGCAAGCCGCATGTCGGAGTACATGATCCAACTGGAATAGCTCAAGCAGGCTCGAGACCTCCTTGTCTTATTGGAACTCGTTCATGACCTCATAACGATGAAGAGTAACACCCTCGAATAGTACACCAGGGTCTTCAGCGGCAGCCACCTCACCACCAACATTAACGAATACGTAGCGAGTGTACTGAGCAAGATCAACAGGTTTGCTTCGTGAGAGATTCAGACATTGGGTTGAGGCTCCTCCAGTGATTGTGCGTGGTGAAGTGTACCACTTTCTGTTTATAGTTCAAGAAAGTCTTCGTCGTAGAGGTGTGCCGACCACATTACGCAAGAACAGTCTGGTGCTAGCCACCCGAAACCCAGGCAGTTACAATATCGTGCATCGCATGCACTGACACTCAGCTGGCAACAGACGATGTCCTTGCTCCGGAAGTTAGGCCCATGTGGTACTGTTCGTGGCTTGACGTTCATCAGGCAACTAATCCAGATGCACAGGCAGCCGGTGCCTTGGTAGCCCTTACAGCAATTAAAGTCCCAGCATTTGCATACTCTACACTTACACATTGTAATTTGTTATGCAAGCGGTATCAGAGACTCTTGGCACGACCTTCCACTCGTTTGATTAGTTCCTCAAGGGTGAAGGCCTTGGCACTTTCGTAGTAGCGGCGGAAGTTGAATATCTCGCCGTCGGGTTGTTGGAATTTGAAGCTGCGTGAGAGATCGAGACAGTCCAGGCAGCGATCGAGATGCAGCCAGGACTTACGCAGCGATTCCGTGCTCTTGTTTTTTATTTCACGGAGAGCCTTCAGGCTATCTTGGATGTACTCTGGTAGTTTCTTGGAGAGAAGAGCATCAACCTCCACCTCAATATTTTACACTGCTTCTCGGATTTCTGGTGGGAAGCGGTCGACTTTGGCAATCAGCTTTCCGTAGATGCTCTTGTGGAAAGCTTTGAAGACTTCGTGTTCCTTAGCGATGTACTGTTTGATGTCGATGAAATCACGCTCCTTCGTAAACTGCTGCCAGTTTGTTGTATCCGGCAGCACTGCCTTGCCAGACATTATGTTCCCCAGCCACCCGATAAGCTCAAGCAACTTCCTCACAAGGAGGTAGCCAACAACCTCAGATGACGCCAGTTGGTTGTTACTCATAGCGTCCTCCGCGATGGCTGCAAGAAACACGTAGATGTTGCGGTAGTGAAGTAACATGCTGCCGTTTCTCTTGAAACTCTCCTCAAGGCTGCGATCATTTGGTAATTCAGTCATCTCAGAATCCTCTGTCAGCTTGGCCGGATTAGGTTTCTCCCGGGATGTGCTACGAGGTTGCTAAGATGTCTTGCTGTCTGGCTGGACGCCCACAACCTCTACTGCTCTCTTCGCTGGTTGTTTCTTTTATACTACTGGTTGCTCCTACACCAGCACCATTGGCTTCTTCGGTTATGATTGACTTTCGTTCGTGGAGTTGGTCTACGAACCCTTTGATTGGTTCATCTTGTTCTGGTCTTCGAAGAGTTGGTGGATGGGATGCACAAACAGCTCCTCCCAAGAGATGCGAGTGTTGGGGTCCACTGTGAGCATGCTGCGAATCAGCTGTTCGCTGGTCGCAGAAACGATGTTAATGCACTTCGGAAACTAGAGCTGCTTGTTCTTGATGTTGTTCACGAGATCGACCATGTTCGCTGCATTATATGGAGGCCTGCATAACATCGGACCATTACCTTCCGTACAGCATTTCGTAGAACACTGTGCCGAGTGACCACACATCGGCACGATTGTTGTATTCGTTGCCACCGATAACTTCCGGGGCCATATGCAATGGGGAACCCAGCACTGTTGAGGTAAAGTCTTCACCCCCGAGGAGCTTGCTGAACCCAAAGTCGGCAATTTTAAGTTGGCCATTGTGCTTGAGAATATTGGCAAGCTTGAAATCCCGGTGAAGCACCTTCTTAGCAACAAGCGTGCGGAAACCGTTGAGAATCTGCAGAAGAAACCCCACTGCCTCCTTTTCGGAGAGGGTCCTTGTTCGTTTGAGATATACTGCGAGATCGCCCTCATTGCAATACTCCATGATGAGGTAGAAGTTATTGTTCGTCTTCTTGAGATCGTACAGTCGAATGATGTTGGGGTTGCTGCAGCATTTGAGCACCTTAATTTCGTTTTCAAGGAGCTCGCTGAACTTGCCTGCGTCACCTCATTGTTTACCTTTGAGGCTGTCCCTGCGGATGACTTTTACTGCAATGTCGGCGCGGGTGTCCTTGTTGTAGCCCTTAAACACATCGCCGAATTGCCCTGACCCGATCTTCTGCTCAAGCACGTAGTTATCGATGACCTTTGGCATGTCAGGAGTTTAATGGGAAAATTATTGATTCGCTGCTGGAGGTTGTTCTGCAATGCTAAGAACGGTGCTCCAGTTTCAGGGGCTAAACTTGTGCGAAAAACCGAACCGTAGAAGGATGAACAGGCGGATGCTCTGATATTTTAACTCCCTGATGATCAGCTCATGCAGAAACCAACTGGAACAGTAGCCATGCCAGGAAGTGAGGAACGTGAGTTCATAAACCTCAGTGACCTGCAGAAGCAGATCATCGAGACTAGGACGTTCGATCTGTTAGAGAAGCGAATTACACCAACGAGTGCGAGCATATCCGAGAGGTAGATCAGCGACGACCTGGTTTCTATCGATCTCGGTAAGGTCAACGTGCAGTCACAAAACTAAATCCTGCTGGAGAATGTGGATCCCAAGCGGATACCAGAGGATCTAGACATCGTGTTCAAAGGTGATAAGCGAATAGTGTTGGTTGGAAGACTACAATAACAGAACCGAGAGAAGACACAAGGAGGGTCGGAGATGGCTGTTTCCAACAACACTTTCGAAGAACTCTCAATGGAAGAGTACAGAAGAAAATATCTCGGACTTCGGATGGACTCATTCAGCTTCGACTGGCGAGAGTTTCTGCGTAGTTTGATCCTCGCTATGCCCACCGTCTTCGTAATTATGCCCTTCATTTACACCTACGTCGAGTACAGAAAATGCGCTAACTCCATTCAGGAAATCCAATAAGCCGAACTTCGGTCTTTGGAGAAGACAAAGAAGAACTACCTTTCACGAACGCTATTGGACAACCCCAACTTCAACAGCTGACTGTCTATGCTAATACCTATATCACGGTTGGAATTGCGGTAGCTGCTGGTACGGTTGGTTAGAAGGGGAGTACCCGCCTTGGTAGGAAAATGGAACTTGATTTGGGAAGGTTGGCTGGTAAGGGTGTTGGTAAGGTTGCTGCCGGTAAGGTTATTGCTGATACTCATTGCTGTTGATTGCCATAAAGGCGATATTGTCCAATGCCTCATCGTTGGTCTCGAATCCTTGTGCCCAATACGGGTTATCAGGCGAGTTCGTATCCTCGTTGATAAGAGTCAATAGAGCATTGCGCTCGCTGGCTGTCTTGTTCTGGTCGTTCATAACCCTACGTTTGAGTTCCTTCAAGTATTGTTGGTATTCGAGTTATGCTTGCTCTTTGGTTGCGGGATTTTTACGGTCATACTCAGCACTGAAGCGGATACGTTCGTCTTCGTATTTCATATAGTCTTGGTCAGTGGTAATGAGTGCATCGAAGATGACTTCCATGGGAATCAAGAACAGCACAATGGAGATAATGCACCCGATAACATAGGGGTGCACTCTATCGGCATGGAATTCCTTGAGGAACCAGGGCCAGACTAATGCCCCAACGCAGAAGAACAGCGGGCACAGGTAGACAAACTGAATGAGCGTGTGATGGACAATATCGGAGCCTGGTGGCGGCCTCTTGCATCTTCTGAGCATAATATACTTGTCGACCCAGTACATCAGGAATATTCCAACGGCTGCGAACAGCGCAATGATGGGCTGAAGTGAGAGGTAAAAGCTGGTGAATACCAGTGTTTTGACTGGATAAATGTACTCATCGCCAACATCGAATGGCTTGCCTTCGAACTCTTCGTTGAGTTATTTTTGATTGGAGTACAGCTTATTATCGGGACGGTTGTAGTAGCGGCGTTTGATTAGTGACCAAATCTGACGGTAATCGAAGAATTTGAGGATTGGATTCAGAAATGCATTGGTCAGAGCGAGGAAATAAATAGCTTCGGTAAGACCACCGCGGCCGTAGAAATTCTTTTCTATGATGACGTTCTGCAGAAAGGTAAGTAAGACCATACTGGCGATTTGTGACAGAATTGTTTTGATGGCGAGGCTTCTTTGATCATGTATGCGTGTGTAGTTTCGTTCATAGTGAGTCAGGGTCTTGATGATTTTCCCCATATTGATATTGACAACGGTGATAATAACTGAGATTGTGATGGAAGTGGCCCTGCTATTTTTTTCCCGGTACTTGGTCTGCTTGAGAAAGAAGATGCCTACGAAGGTGGCACAGATAAGCGCAAACGCAACGAAGTAGGTGATGAACTTACGGAGGATAATTGTGCTTTCGGGAACTCCGACATTTGAGAAGTTAACGTCCTCGGGTTCAGGTGCCCTATGAATCTCCACTCCTGGTATTTCGAGTCGAGAGCTTTTAACTCCACGACAGATGAGACAGTTGCGCACTCTCCCAAATGCCGACTTGTTGTTAGCGACAATGGTCCATTGAGAAGAGGAATACCTGAAGGTAACGAACACTGTGTTCTTAAAATGATTCTTCTTCTTCTCCATAAACTTTTAACGAGCCTTATCGCTGAGCACCTTAACTCTGTCGCTGATGCTCTGCTTGATCTTCTCGAACTCAGCATACTTCTGCTGACGCTCGAAGTCTGCCACTTGGAAGTATATGCCTTGGCCATGTTCAACTCGCATTTTCAACCAACGGCGGAACTCCTCCTGCTTTACCCCTCGCCACTTCTTCAGGCTCTACAACTATTCATCTTCGAGCTCCTCCTACTTGATGTGGATTGGCTACGCAACGTTGAACCTGACGATTTCGAATGGCTCCAGCTTGTTCTCAGGGTCAATCTTTCGATGGTAATCGTCGAGGATTTTCTGGAGACCATATTGATCGATGTTCACTGGGAGACTCTCGACAAGAATAGTAAAGTCTGAGGCACTAACAGTAATTCGATCAGTCCATATCTCCACTTTTCTTTCCCTGTAGTTCATCCAAACGAACCAGAGGCCCCAGACCAATACAAGTGCAACTCCAAGCCAAGCTTGAACTCGGTAGAATTGGTTCGCTAGCAAACTCGTACCCTATCGTTTAGGAAATTGCGATATTCCGACGGTAGTGCAATACTTGAAATCCTTACAAGCCTCGCCAGAAAGCTGCGCACTCGTCATTACGGCGTAGACACCATACACAAGGGTGGCGAGTATCATCATGTAGATGCAGTTCTTCAATGCCTCATATAGCAGAATCGTGGAGCTGCCAAGCCCAGTGATATCATCCATGTGGGTCAGCAAAGGAACTGCTTATGGCTGCTGTTTAAATCCGCAGCATGTGCACACTTTTAGTGTCTCCTCTTGGATGATTGAAAGTTGACCTTGGACATTTCTATTGCGGTGAATGACATCAATGACTCCTAATCTGTCACTTTCGTAGTGTCTTCGAGCCAAATCCGAACTCGGATACTTCAGGTAGTCGAACAGTACCTGCCGCAATTCTATTCGGTCCGCAGCTGGGTTACTTGGGTTGATTACTAACCCAAGTTCCCCATAACACCCTAGCTCCTCGGGTTCTTTGAGGCCCGGTGGAAGCTTCGAATCCCCTCTATCGCTATCCATCGAGACTCGCTGCATTGGGCCCAAAGCAAAGAAATTTATAGTTTAAATAGGATTCAAAGTCAGGAATCCGTAAATCAGTACAATTTTTTTTGAGGAGTGTACCCAAAGTAGTGAGGGTACTGCTGGTCCGATGAGGAAGGGGTCTTCTTCAAATCGGAAGCCGAAGAGAAAGAGGTCTGAGGCTCTGACTACTTTAATGGTGATTCGCTAACATATCCACTTGTCTGATCGTTGTTCATGGTGAGCAGCAAAGTTTCGAAATCGTTATCTGAGGGGGTGTAGAAACTATTGCCAGAAGAGCTGTCCTTCAGATGGTTGTTTACTTGATTTCTATCTCGCTCTATGAGCCTGAACATGCTTCGCTTTTCTGCTTCTGTTCTTGAGCTGTCATTTGCAAGCTTCCGTTGGTATTCGTCGAGGTACTTTCTGTACTCAATTTCAGCGCGTTTTTTCGTTGCAGGGTTACGGCGGTCATACTAGGCACTGAAACGTATTCTTTGCTACTCATACACCAAGTTATCGTGGGTCGTCTTGACCAGTGACGTGAATATCTCTTCCAGTGGAAGAAGGTAGAGCACAATAGAGATCGCAACACCAAGCAGATAGGGGTACGTCTCAAGTTTTTGGTCGAGAAAATAGGGCCAAGTAAGTCCTCCGAGACAGAATAGTAATGGGCACAGATACACGAACTGGCAGAGCGTGTGGTGAACGATGTCGGTGCCTGGAGGCGGTCGCTGACTTCTCTTGAGAAGTATGTACTTGCTGGCCCAGTACATCAGCACAATTCCAAACATCGAAATCAAGGCAATTGAGGGCTGCAAAGACAGATAGAAACTGGTGAACACCATAGTCTTGACTGTATAGATGTACTATGTTCCCACTTAAAAGTTTTTGCCATCGAACAACTGGTTCAATGCTTTCTGATTTGAATGTAGTTTTCTCTCAGGTTTGTCGTGATACCATCGTCTGAGCAACCTGAGGAGGGTACGATAATCGAACAGCTTGAGAAGCGGAGTCAGCAATGCGTTAGTTACAGCTAAATAGAAGACTGCTTCGGTGAGTCCGCCTTTGCTAAAGATGTTGTTCTCTATGATGGCATTCTGCAGGAAAGGTAGTACTGCCATATTCGCGATCTGCGACACTATTACCTTGATTGCCTGGCTTCTTTGGTTGTAGATCCTTGTTGGGTTCTTTTCGTAGGCAGTTAGTTTGCGGATGATCACGGCCAAGTAAAAGTTGATGATGGTAATGCCTACCGAGATAAGGATGGAAAAGGTACGGTTGCTACGCTGGCGCAGGCGAGTCTGTTTGAGGAGGAACACCAGCAGGAATGTGACTATAACTATCATGAGGGCAGCGAAGTAAGTAGTCAGCCTGCGAGCGAAGACCTTGGAGGCTGGAACCCCTACGTTTGCGAAGATAATATCCTCGGGCTCTGGTGCTCTTTGCACTGTAATACCGGTCAGCGGTAACCTCATCTTTCCGAACCCTCGGCACAAGAGATACGCTCTCAACCTCTCCAACTGTGACTGATTGTTGCTGACGATCAGATGCTGTACTGAAGAGTAAAGGAAGGTAACGAACACTGTGTTCGTCGGCATCTGCATTTTGTTCGTTAGG
>ERZ724508.678-NODE-678-length-22977-cov-6.223017_pt1 | contig 22977 bp, 28 predicted proteins | sample MGYA00376041_ERZ724508 | MGnify/ENA primary metagenome ERZ724508 (study PRJEB28724, sample SAMN07190887) | wastewater metagenome | isolation source: effluent of sewage treatment plant in Hong Hong | place: USA: Christiansburg, Virginia | collected 2016-03-01 ...
CAATCATGAGCTGGAGAGGAGAGTCTATGTCTTGGAAAATGCAAACTATAGCCTGAGTGAGGAACTGACTAAACGCACACGGATTGCCAGCGGAAAGGGTTACCCAAGCATAACAGACAGAAACTCTAAACGAACTAAAACAGGAGATCAGGAACTACAAGGAGAGCCACGTCTCTTCTAACAGCCATGAACGAGTAGAGCGTATTAGCCAATAAACGGTTGTTCTGCAAAGGAAGAAAGTCAATGTAGCCAACCCAGAACACATCAACATAGAAGACAAAGACGAAACAGAAGACAAAAGAGTGACGGTTCAACCAAGCCATCACCGAAGACAGAAAAGAGTCAGTCCAAGACTATCTGTGTAACAAGGCACGCCGAGTCGCAGTCCAACAGATTCCAGAAGAGTCAGCAGGGTAGGAGATATCTCTGCAAAGTTAAAGACCATCAAGACGGAAAACGAACAACTCAAAAGAAGCCTGGCAGATATGCACGGACGCTCTTCTCGCCAATCCCACCAGTGAGTGATTCCGCCAATCGATCGAAACAGACCGCATATATAATGAACTTCATTCGAAAGCTGATCGGTGGGGACTCGGCAACCACTGATTCCACTCACAACTGCGGAAGCACCAGTGTCTGCTACACTGTTGATTGCTCCGAAAGGAGGTTTTTATGCGATAAGTGCGAGCAGCGTCACTTTGGGCATCGAACATCTCCCATCAAGGAGTACAAATCCAAGCTGGCGAGATTCCAAACGGAACTGGGCTCAAAGTAAAAGCTCCAGCAACTGATTGACGGCTACCTCAATAAAATTCGAGAGCACGTAGAAAAGCTTTGTTCGATGGCCCGCTCACACTTTCTGGAGAGAGCATACAAAGTGCTGTTCACCAGGGAATTTACTCAAGCGTAGGAAAAGTACCTCAAAAATGGCGACTATCTACCTGATCTTTATGGGCTAACCTTTGTGCCCACAAAGGAAGTTTTGGACTAACTGAACTCCAAACTTCACGAACTTCAACGTCGGATGTCATAATCAATAACCCCAGAGGCACTATGTATCTCGCCACAAGACTTCGATATTTTAAAGCGGCCAGAACAGCCCTTGGAGCGCATAACAAAAATCGATCAACTCCAGGACCTGTTGCCGTTTCACTGTAAACTTACTCTTCGGTTTCAGGCCTCAGCCAACAACTTCCTAACAAAAAACTTGTATAGCTTGAACCTGCAGGGGCCCATTCTTGTGCTCATTCAGTCTCGAGCTAAAACATTTGGGGGCTACTCACCCAACATGTGGACTGTTCGTTCTTAGTTCGTCTAGGATAAGCGGGGGTAGAGTTTTTTGTTCTCTATCGATGATTGTGAGGTGCTGCCTATCAAACCGGAATTCAAAAAGTATTCGGTGCATGGCGGAGTCAATTGGGGCTTCGGCAGGGGAGACCTTTGCGTATCAGAAGAAGGCAATAAGGCATCGATTAACTGGGCAGATGCTGGACATGTATACCAAGGCTTAAGCACCCGCTTGAACCAGGAAAAACGTTGGTTGGCTGGTAGTTGGTACTTCCGAACACTCTAATACGAAATTTACGAGGTCACTGGAATCAAGAAAAAGTGACGGAAAACGGGTCACAGGCAGTCAGCTGGTGCGCCTGCAAGTTTAACTACTTCAGAACTTGCTTCCGACATGTCCTAAACTGCTCATAGACTGTAGTATATGTTAGAAGTCTAACAGATAGCTCAAAGTTTCCAATTTATTTCCAGGGGTCCCAAGCAAAAGGTAGCGAATGAAGCCTTGCGAATGCAGCAGGGTGAAGCCAGCCGAAGTGTTCTCAAGTGCTTGCACCGCCAAACGCTATAATAAATGTTTTAGATAAAAGAATAAGTTCTTCGGAACGTTGAGGCGAAAGTCCTCGAAGTGGTGCGTAGCAGCCGCAGCGGCACCCAACACTTCGGATGCTCGGGTTTCGTGAACCCACGACTATCGATTCGGGCTTTTCTTCGAAGGCTACATCGGTTGCTGCGGCTGGATCTAGACTACTTGCTGGCGGCGTTAGTCCTGCTGAATCGTGTACATGAACGTCAGATGAACATCCCTCACGGTCTCGCCTATAAGTACCAACTCTATCTATGGCAGGCTGTTAGTTGTTGGTGTTCATCTTGGCGAGAAACTGTTGTCGGACAGTCATAGCTCAATGACTCAGTTATCACTGGCGGGACTAACCGCAATATCAGACATTGTCCGGCTGGAACGGGAAGTACTCGAACTGTTGGAGTACAGAGTGATGATCGACGGGGAAGAGTTGGAAGGGCTTCGGAAGGAGCTGGAGATGGGAACTACTACACCGGCCTTATAGGCCGAACTACAATGATCCATGCCCTTGGATATTTATTGCTGAGGAACATTGTGCATGCCAGCAAGCCTGGCTTTATGTAGTTGATGGAAGCCGATCGAACATAGTTGTTGATTAGCGGAATTTGTTACGCAATATAACCGTTAGAATTGCCGTTTATGCTCCTGACGACAATCTTTCGTATTCCGACGACCCACGAGAATTTAAATTTTGCCACCGCAATACACTTTTAAACTTTGCCGATCAATACCGGCGGCTGCCGGTGGATTCTCGTTCGGCAGATGGCCAGTGGGAGGTGTGCTGCTTGTACAGTGCCACCAGGAATAATCGAATCAGCCTATATTAAGTTTAGTTAATTAGATTATGTCGGAGAACAGTAACCTGAGAAAGGAGGCCAGCCGCACCACCAAAGACATCGAGTCGCTGCTGAAACGAATCAAGAACCACCGGCAAGATAAGCAGAAGGTGGACCAGCCAGAAGTTGTAGTGATCAAGCAGTAACCAAATTCACCAAACAGCGAAGCCAATCCAACAGTTAACGAGGAACCCAGTGAAGATTCAGTCGGGAGGGAAGTCAGCAGTATAAAACACTCGTTGGGGATAGTGCACCACTCCAAGGACCTGAAAGAAAATCTGCAGATGGTGAAGCGATAGTTGTCGAAGCTGCTCACAGATCGTGAAGAAGATGAGGAGCGCTTCGAGGGATTAAAGTAAGACCTGACGAAGCAGCTGGCGGTGATCATGTCGTTGGAACAAACTCGAACTGACCATCAAGCCAAGCTCACGCAGCTCGGCTTGGAGGTCGAACTTAAGAACCAGTAGCTGAGCACCCGTACATCCGAGTTTGAACACATACTGCAGGAGACCAATGACGAGAAGCTGACAATGGCCGCGAGCTTGAGATAGTCGTTGCTGTCGGTGTAGCAACTGAAGTGCCAAAACTTGCAGTTGTTGAAGGAGGAATCCTAATCTAAGCAGGTTTCCGAAAGTCTTCAGCAAACCAACAAGGCATAGATTGAAAGATTGAAAGGACTGCTGCAGGTTCTCAAGCAGGAAGGTGAGAAAAAAGTTGCAGAACTCAGCTCGAACATCAGCGACAAGGAAAGGCAGTTGGCTGAATTTAAGCTGAAAAATGAAGAGGATCAGCACCTGTACAAGGATGAGATGGATAGGCTCAAAGCTGAGATCCGGTTCTGCAACTAGCGATTGTTGAGATAGGCTGATGTGGGGCATAAGCAGACAGAGGAACTGTTGGAGCTGCGGCAAGGAGTTCAAGTCAGCCTCCAGAAAATCGAGAGACTGGAGGAAAAGATATTCGAGAAAGATCTGAACATCCAAGAGCTGGTGTTGAAATTAGCAGGCTGCCAGGAACAGTCCCTAGAACAAATTGAGCAGTTACGGAAGCAGGTTGAAAACCAGAACTCGCGTCACTGCGCAGAGACCAAGGAAAAGGAGGATACGATTAAGGACCTCCGTCAAAAGCTATAATGGTCGAAAGCAGTGGACGACGACTTACAGAGAAGGGTAGAAGACCTGCAGGGAGCTAACGACGCATTAAACGCACAGATGGAACAACATGAATAAGCCATCGAAGAAATTGGAAAGCTAAACTAATAAGTCCTTCGGCTCAACTTGGATCTGAGAAGTGTTAAGCAGGAACTGGAGTAAGCAAGGCGTCAGGCAGCAGACAAGGATGTCGAAATTGCCCAACTGAGTTGCCGATCTGAGTCCGAGAAGAGAATGTTAGAGGCCGAAATACAGCAACTACGAGATACGATTTCACAACAGTCAGAAAGGATATCAGGAGAGCAGCTCGTGGTTAGGCAGTTGAGGACTATTCTTAGCAGGAAAGTGGAAAAGTTATCAGAGGCACTGTCAGAAGCACCTTCCGAAGCCTCATAGCATGGGCGTCAAAGACTAGAAGAAGACTCACCCACTATCAACGTTATAGAAGTTCCATTGTTACTTGAAGATCGTGCGAAGGTAGATAAAAAGCAATCAGGGAAATCCTTCTTTAGTGACACCACCCAAAGTATATCGGAGTCATCCCAAGAAAAACCGGCTTCTGAGACAACCACAAGGGACTCTGTACAATCCCAAGAGGACAAGATCCGTGACCAACTCATGACGATCCAAATACTCACCAAAAAGATAGTAGTCGACGAGTCTGAGAGGGAACTCGAACTGAAGCGCTTTCGTAATGAAACGAGCTTAATGAGGGAACAGTTTGAGCAGCAAAAACAGTCCCTCCTCAATGAAAACATCTAACTCAGGGGACTTATCGTCAAGCTAAGTGTCCCCTCAATTTCTCAAGAAGATCCAGACGACGAGTGTAGAAATAAACTCAAATTATTGGCCTCGACTCTGAAAAATCTCCACAGTTTGGCCGATGACGAGGAACTAATCAAGAACGAGGTGATTGAGAAGATGCTGGTGCTGCTCAATGTTATCAATCAATTGAAGGAACAGATTCGGGAGACGGAGCTACAACAGCTGTCATCAACAACAGAATTGGTCAACCAATAAAGCTCTAACCCACGGTCGAGGAAGAGCAGTGGTTGGAGGAAGGTGACGACCAAGGTCGATAGCAACGACGATGAGGATGTGAGGAGTGGGTGTAAAACTGATAGAAAGATTGAGCTTAGTGTTAGAGATTTCTCATGCCAAACTGGCGAAGATGAGCAGGACGATTGTCTGTTTCGGAAGGCCTAGTCAGTCATGTTAATGGAGTCTCTCAACATTGAGAGCCCGCAGAAGTCTGATGCATAGCACCAGACCGATATGAATTGTGTCGAAAAGGTACACATTGAGCAGCAGACTAATCAAGTACTAACGATTGATCAGAGCATCGAAGCTGCCACCACGAACTCAGTCACACACACACCACAACAAACAGCTCAGATAGCAACTTCATCAACTCAAATCCAAGCAGATCCCTAGCCCAAGCTAGCAGTCCATATTTAGCAACAAACTCACACTCCACTGGCAATAGACCAGCAACAGCAGGCCAACTCCCTCTCGTAGCTGAAGAGACATCAGACAATCAGTATAGTCGTCAGCGAACCCACCAAAGTTCACGAAATAGACCAACAAACCGAAGCCCCCGCCCAGAAGTAAACCGAATCCAAGGATCTCCAAACGGAACCTCCAGAGATGGAGAGACAAGAAGTCGCACAACAAACCGACACCACCCCAGTGGCGTGCTCTCTAATACAGACCACAGTAACAATCGAATCGCTGAACAACGAGTCGATTGCCCATTCCAATCAAATTCGTCAAATGCAGACCGCTATGCAGAACAACTCGCAGCACTACATGAAACTGGTCTAGGCTCTCAACTAAGAAATCGCTTTTCTGAAGGACTCCAGCAGAACTGAGTGATATGAATCTACCATGCTTAAATCACCCATAGGTCACTTCCCATCACGGCCTTCCTGGATCGCCAGCATACAGTGAGCTGCGAACGCCTCCAGGTGGTACACGAACTTTGAACCCTCGTTCATCACCACTTCATGCTCAGCTGCCTCGTGAATTATCTTCATCAGCGTCATGTCCGACAGCTTTCTTTTCTTTGTGTTTGAGTCTTCCAGCTGCGACTGGTGCGTGAACTCAGCAATCATGCAATTGAGGATCAGGGAACCATCGACACCGTTAATCAGCAGCTCGTAGAACTGGTCGCGAAGGGTCTTCAGCTTGTTGGGCGATTGTTCCTCGATGATGCTCTTGACGATTGTGCCGATCTCAGCCATCCATAACGGCTTTAGCGAATCGGTCTTGTTGGTAGTGTGGCCTTTGTTGTTCTTCCACATCTGCAGCCCAAGGATAGCAGAGCGTAAGTTTCCGTTGCAGTTGCTCGCCAGCGAAGTCAGCACCTGTGCTGAATAGCTCAGACTCTCCTTATTGTCAATCAATTCCAAAGCCTCAACGATGCTATCTGTGTTGGGCGCACCTATTCGAATGTTCAGGCATCGCGATCTGATGGGAGCTATGATCTTATTGCGGTTCTCGCAAATCATTATGATGCGGCATGCTGACATGTACTTCTCCATGGTGCGGCGCAGAGCAGCTTGTGCCTCCTTTGTGAGTCTGTCGGCATCGTTGATGATAATGACCTTGAAGGAATGCTGCTTGACACTCTTTGCATCGATGTTTTGGTTTGAAGCTGCTTCCTTAATGACTCGCTGCACAACATGCCGGTCGTTGTTTTCACTGTCGGCTGGACAAATCTCCAGGTGGTAGTTGCTGGAAATGACAAAGCACTCAACCGAAGTGGAAGTGTTCTCCAGTTTGATGACCTTTTCTTCACTCTTGAGTTTGTAGACTCCGTTGCCGAAGATGGCCTCGAGGAAGCAGTACACACGGGTCTTCTTTCCAGCTCCCAGCGGTCCATAGAAGAGCATATGCGGGAAGTCGTCACGAGTTGCTAGCTGACTGAGCACTTCGGTGACATTATGGTGGTAGGTTAGTTCCCCCAACTGTCGAGGTCTATACTTGTCCACCCAGAGCTTATCCATTTGAAGTTGCGCGGGATAATAATATACCAAACCAGAAGTAGCGAGAATGCAAAAGCAGCTCGCGACAAGCCGAGGGTTATTTATCTACAATGCCTTGGGATTCATCGAAGAGCTATGGCATCTGTTATACTCGGTATCTGTTATATGACAGTATTCTATTAGTATATTTGGCATGGGGTCGTGCGAATCAAGCGAATGCCTATGGAACTCAAGTGAAAGGGCTTTTGAAGGAAGTAGGAAGATATTTGATAGGTTATCACCTCCCAACAGCAACGGCAACATCGATCTCCAAGTATTCGATAGACACGCCGATCTCCCCGTCAAAAAAGTACGTCAACTCGTCACACCAACAAGACTCCACAAGCTGGCACATTAAGTTGTCAGGAATGCCGGAGACGCTATCAATGAAGCCGAATATCCTGCATGGAAAAAAATTGCAGCAAATTTTTTCCTCACACTTGCAGAAGGTCCTATTGGTGAGTGCACAAGTATCTATCGGTTGTTGGTGGAGATCGGAGAGCACAACGAAGTCCTATTAATGATTAGTTTTAGCGCCAAACGAGGCGTTGAGGTTTCGACCGACCCGGCCATAATAAACCCCTTGGAGGCTTCATGCGAGAGGAACGCAAATGGCTACAGCGTCAAGGATATTGCTGTCCGTGAGGGCATCAAATGGAGGGATGTCAAAGCCTCCATCGACAAACAAAAGCACGACTTCTACAGCTCCCTCGACCACAACGACAAGCATTATATGACCACTGTGGAGCTTGATATTGCTGGGTGACATCGGATTCCGACTGCATCAGCATCTATGAATCACGAACTCCTTTTTACCTGAGCCCTGAGGATTGGTCAATGACCGATATCGTCATCCGATAACCCTGCCCCCTTCTGGTTGTTAGTTCACCACTTCGACGCAGAATTCATCAGTCATTTCCGGAAACATCGGATTTGAGCTGATAACTTAATTAGTAAATTCATTTCATATGGGAGCATCCGAATCAATATCCAAGTCCAGCTAGTCGGCATTCGAAGGCAGCAAGAAGATCATCGACAAGCTTTCATCTGAGAATTGCAACGGTAACATCAACCTTACCATATTCGACAGGTATTTAGACCTGCCCGTAAAAAGGGTAAGCCAGCTCACCACCCCGACAGCATACAAGGAAATGGCCCAAAATGTTGTGAAGCATACCGCCAAGTCGGTTTAAAGCAGCAAGTATACCATCTGGAAACAACTTGCCATTGGTTTCATTCTCTCGCTCGTAGAAGGTGTCACTAGTGACTGCACCAGCATCTATCGGTTAGTTATTGAAGTTGGGGAGAACAGCCAGTTGCTGCTGATGATTAGCTTCAGCGCAAAGAAAGGTGTTTAGGTAACAACGGACAGGGCTGTAATCATACCAATTTAGGCGGCATGTTAAAGAAACAGTGACGGCTACAGCATGAAGAACCTTTCTGTGCGTCCGGGTATGACGTGGAAGCACGTGAGTGAAGCAATCGACAAACAGAAGAAGGACATCTACAGCTGGTTGAGCCACAACGACAAGGACTACATGAACAAGGTCGGACAGGATCTAGCCTATCAATGATGTATGGCTTGGCCTTCTATCATTGTAAAAATGCATTGGCAAAGTGTCGCGTTTTTAATTCACGAATTAAGAATCGGTTAAATAGGCTTCAAAAGATTCAATGACTCAAGTCACAATAATTTTATAAAACTCAATCGATAAATTTTATGGAAGACGACGAGACCCCTGCCAAGCCAACTCAAGAGCAGAATGAGCATCAGGAGACTGCAGTCGGTCGCCAGCAAGAACAAGAGGAGTCAGCCGTCGATGACTATGAAAGGCAGCTCACTGAAGTTGAGGATCTCATTGAATCCCTCGGAAAGAAGCTCAGGGAACTGTATTTCGAGAATCTCCGCTCAAACCGTGATGATATTGAACGGCGCAAGCAGTTGGAAGACGAGAGGACTTCCCTGCGTAAGCAGTTAATCGATGCTTCTCACCAGCATAAGCTGCTGATCCAGAGCAAATAAGAGCAGTTCAAGAAGCAAGTGCAGCAGGAGAGAGAACAGCAAAGACGTGAACTCGAGGAGCAGGAGAGGAAGATTCAAGCTGAAAGGGAAGAACGGCGTCAGGCGCTTGAGGAGGAGATTTCTAAGAGGTTGGGAAGCAGCAGAAAAGCCGAAAAGGAAACTATTCACGAATCTCATGTCGTATTCGACGACAAGGGTTCTTCCTCTGTCGCCGAGCAAAAGCAACCTGAAGAAGTTTCCGAAAGTAAAGCCCCAGAGGAGAAGAAAGAAGAGCAACCCCCTCCTGCCCGCACTGCCGAATAGGCTCTTTCAGAGTCTCGTTACCGCCTTCGAGTTGCTGAAATCGAGAACGAACTGGCGTTAGAAAGCCTGCGAAGGAGCCGAAGGATTACGTTGGATGTATAACTGGCTGCCCTTCGATCGCGATACAGCTCCTACCCGTATTACCCGTACTACCGCTACCCATTGTACGGAGCCTTTGGCTATTTCGGCTACTACGGCTACCTCTATTGACCACCTCTCGGAACATTCAATAATAATTATAAGTGTCAAAATACAATCACCAGCAGTATTAATGCAAATAGCAACCCCACGTACAGCAAGAAGTTGTTTGAAGTCGAAGGGGGTTGGCTGACGACTGCTGGTGGAGCTTTATTCGTTGGGAAGAGGCTGTTGAAAGCTGCTGTTACTTCTTCACGAACTGAAGAGGTGTTTGACATCCCGGGGGCCGTTTGAGGCTTGATGAGTTATGAACTTCGAGGTTAATCCCTATCGCTAACCAGGATGAGATTGCTGGAGCTTCGCGCCTGTCCGATTTGCTTAAAAGTAATCGATTATGTGGCTGGTAACAGTGATGGATTCAGTTACTTTGAACCTTTTGGTGTCGGCACAATTGTGCTTGCTTCTGTAGGGAGGGCAAACAGATTGGTTGCTATGGGTTCTGAGGCTGTTCTTTGCCTGATCTGCCTGGGGGTTTCAAGTGTCTCTAGCTCCACCACGAACGATTTGTTCTTGGAAAGATGTTGTTCTGAGATATGTTTGCTGTGCTCGTAAGGCTGGAGTACATTCTTGACTATGCCAAGGAAGTGATCCTTCATACTCCGTGTGTCGTTGCTAACTGGTGAGGTGTCCTCCACTTCACACCTCAGAGACTTTTACTTTTTGGTCACCTTCAGCATATAGCGCTCGGGTTGACTCTTGGTTCCTTCGATTGGCTTGTAGTCAAAAGTCACGATAAGCGTCTACCGAGTACGCTCGATTATTCCATAGCACACGAAGCTTGATATCTCTCGGACGTAGGTGTCGGCAGTCGTCACTGAGAATCTCTAAAACTGAAGAGCTTCGACCAACCTATCCTCCACTTATCGGATCTATGCCGCGTTGGTAGGCTATGACCACTTCTTTGCGGCGAATTGCTTCCCTTCAACGTAGAGGTCTCGAAAGAGTCCGACTGGATTGCTGATGAAGGATGTGAATTTGAGTTCGCCATGCTTTGTTAGAATTGATACGTAGTAGTTGATGGAGCTGTTTAGACTATTGACCTGAAGGATATCTCGCTTGGGAATCTCCAGCTCTGTCCTTCCGAAGAAGGTTTTGCGGTTGAAGATAGAGACAAATTTAAGCGTTTTGCGATGGGCGTAAAGCTTTCCCTGGAGTAGTATCCCATATGCAAGTGCGCAGTTGAAATCTTCAATTGTGCCGTCGTCGGGAACTGGCGATTTACTACGAATACCAATGACCCCACAGCACCGCTTAAAGAAGGTGTCTCTTTCTGGTAATGCACGGCTATTCATCTGGTCGTCTGCTTCGGCATCTGCCTCACGCCTGAGCCGAAGGTATGTTTCAATGTGCTTGGAAGTCTCCAACCGATAGTCTCCCTCGTGGTTGATGAAAGGGTCAATAAATGAATCGAAGTAACGACGTTCGTATATTTTTAGTATTTAGCTCTCTTGAATGCTGACTGGCCGACTGAGCAATTGAATATGGTATTCCATCCCATACTCCTTGAAGAGTTCACGCAGACCATTAAGCATGTTTTGGCACTCCAACCTGAACTTGCTGTTTAGATTTTCCTCCTTGATGGTGAACCTGCTAACTAGCATCTTCAGTTCTCCAAAGGCTCTGTCCGATAAGACGCGTTGAGTTTGTTGAACTTCGTAAGCCTGTTGAAGGTTGTGGCTGGCATACTGTTACCGAGCGGAGCGGTAGTTTGCAACCACCATCTGGAACTGCCTCACGAACTCTTAGAAGTTCATCTTCTGAATCAAGTTGAATTCCGATAACACCTTGACCCGGTCTATCCTTGAAACCATCTTCTGAATGAAGGCGTCGTATCTGAACACCTCGGTTTAGGCTTGACAAAATTAGCCGAATATCTTTTGCCCAAGAATGGCATCGATTGCAAACTTGCCTTTTTAAAGGGCCACCAAATAGGAGTTTCGTTGAAGGTTCATGACAGCCTGGTGATGGCCGTTGAGCAGTCCCGTAACATTTGTGAAAAAGGATACTGTAGCGTCTCGCACTGCCTGTCCAACCGCATACGAGTTGGTCAGTCGCTGCAGGTACTGTGAGCAATAGTCTACCATAATCCTCTCGTCTGGTGCGCGAAACTCTTGGCTGACTGTAGTCAGTTCGTCTTGGCTGCTCTCCTCCACTATTATCGGCTCGAAGTCTATCGCCTTCCCGATGACCAACTTAGTAATTTTAGCTATTTCTCTGATCTTTCTTATGAGCACCCCCACGAGTTCGTTCATAAGCTTCTTGATTTCCCTGCCACCAAATTGAATCTCCAGGCGTTCCTACTTGAGTTTATCCAAGAGTTTCTGGAGTTCCACCTGCATGACCTATATCTTGTGAAACTTGTGGTTGAAGAAGTTGAAGGAGTAGTACTTGACAGTGTCGGTTTCGATATCAGCGAACCGTTCTGCTTTGCATGCATAGCGACATTCCAGGGTATGCAGTTCCTTGCTCAGGCTCTCGTAGTGGCGTAACCGAGCATCCAGTTTAGATAGCTTATCAGCGATCACGCTGTGAATGTTCTCATCACGCTACGAGCCGATTGACTTTAACCCGACAAGATTCTTGTTTGTTTGCTTTTCGATGTTTTGAGCTATCGTTTGCATGGTTTTGGAGAGTTCAAGGCCTGTCGAGGTGAGTGGTCCATTGCACCTCTGGATGCTGCCTTCGAAGAGTATGGCAAGCCTGCAAAGTTCTTTGGAGAAGGAATAGTAGTGAGTATGATAGTCCCGAACGAACAAGTTGAGGGTGCCCACTTGCCTTATCAGCTGTTCGAGGTTCCCAAGCACGTTGTCAGCAAGGTGCCGAGCCGTCAGGCTATCAGGTGCCTTGATTTTCGTATACATAACTTTAGAAAACCAAGTCGGTAGAGTTGTTACCCATTGAATTTCGTGTCGAGTAGGTTCTTGTTTTGCCATTTTTGATCGACGCGACCATTTACTGTTTCTGCGGGTTCTTTTCGGTCTGTCAAATAGGCTAACAATGTTGTATAGTTCAGACAATAGGAAACTCTGCAAGTCACGGAGTTAAGCTTTCATCCCTGACTTCACTATGCGCTGATTGGAATTGCCACCTCTCTTCTTAATATTATTAGTGATGCTATAAGTTCATCAGCATCATCACCAGCTCGACGAGGAACTCACACACCTTCTCGAAGTCTTCAAGGAGCACGAGGAGAGTCTTTCAGGGAATTATCTCGACCGACGCATGAACAACATCGGTAGCGAACAGCCGAACGTTGAGGGTACCAACAGGCATAGATGCAGAATAGCTAAAGTACATGATCAGGGAGGTGGAGGCTAAATAGTCACTCTGCCGGGAAGTCATCCGAGTGTCCAGTAATGCATACGCTAACAAAGTGGAGCTATTCGAGCAGACCCGCTCATACCTAACTGATAGCAAAGAAAAACTGTCTCAGTTACACGAGTAGAACGCGAAGCTGAAAGAGGAGATATCGTCAATGAGGGAGGAGTTAGATTCCAGGAGGGTAACACCAGATGTTATTCAGCATGAGGATTTGAAGGCATCGATGGCTTACGAATAGCTTGAACGAAAGTTCTCGCATTTGGAGGATGTGCGGGTCAACATGCATGAGCAATTCGAACAGGAAAAGGAATAGCTCAAGAAGACATTCATAGCAGAGGTGGAGGATAAGCCTTGCTAGCTGGAGTTCCAAATGCTCGTTGAAGAGAACAGGCATCTGTTGAAGGAAGCTGCCAACCACAAAAGTACCGATTGATGCAACTGCAGGGATGACCCATGCGCAGCTGGAGACAATCAGCAAGATGGAGACCGCCATCGAACGGCTAGAGACCCGCCTTGAAAAATCCGAGGCACTGTCCGATCAGCTAAAGCACGCACTTCGACAGAAAGACGAGACTATCATGGCGCTAACACGTGAAAATGAACGCTAGAACGAATAGAATTTCACTTACCATCGGTAATCGGAGCATATGACTCCACACCAACATGACGATAAGCGCCGCTCTGAAATATTCTACACCTAGCCGTAAGTACTGTAGGACGAACTCAAGGGCAGCAGCTTATAGCATACCTCCAAGATCTTCAGTTACACTGATAAGATCATGGAGGAAAATGATGCAATCAGCATTCACGACTCACCGGCACCAAACAACCCGGAAACGGTAATTGAAGTGCCTAAGAAGGTCGAGCGCCTATACATCGACCCGTACTATGCTCACTATGTGTTGGTAAGGCAGCCACTAACGGTAGACCTCACAGTCGGTCAAGATCAAGGAGGACCGTGATGAGTACCTGGGTGTGGACATGAAGCCCTACTACGCGGAGATCATCGACAAGCGCATCCCCATGCACCTGTGGGACCAGTGGGTCCGCAACAAGCTGCTGGAGGTTGCCGGTTCGGAGGAGTGACCTACCGAGATTTTTATATGTGCCACTACCTAACGATATAGGTTGAATTTATTCAAATCAATGCTCGTCGGGCAGAATCTCATCCCTCGTATCGATCTGGCACGGCACCTTGGTGGACAGGACCAACCGCCGAAGAAAATATCAGTTGTCGGGAGTATTAGGCAGCAGCCCATGCCTACAGTACCCACTGAACACACCGAAGTCTCTTCGGATCAACGCAAACATCGAATGCGTTTGGCTTACCTACTGATTGGGAAGCGATTGACGCGCCTCACCAGCATCATTGCCAAACAGTATAGCATTATGCTCACACAGTTAAGTGAATCGTGAGAAATAAGCCATGGAGCGAATCCGTGAGTACGCTTAGCAACCCGAGAGGCATACCCAAGTGCTTCGCAAGATTGTCATTCAGTCTCTGAAAAACGCGCTATCAACGATCTTCAGCACCGTCAGTAACAGAAGAAAACAGTTACTAACCAACGCTTTCAGCAATATCCAACAGCCTCTACGGTTCTTAGCAATGGCTCTCGCCGAGAAGCGAATGCTTTAATACTCTCCAAACCTACCGGTACCCATTTACTCTATAAAGGAAAGACGAACAAGGATGGACTCCAAGCCTAGCGTTCCCAAGCAGTACTAACTACAACGTTAGCAACAAGAACTACGACGGAAGAGATAGACGAATAGACAGGAGATTCAGAACTTCAGCAGCGAGATGCACCAGCTGCTGCTGCGCCACGAACACGCGCTACGGAAAGCGTGATTCGTCTGTTTGCCGTATCTTAATTCACTTCAGTCGTTCGCCGGCACACTACCACACCAGGAAGTCTAGCAACGCCTCCGCCAGCTCTAGTTTCACCTCTGTGGCTTGTTGCTAGCAGTCCAGCAGTTACCTTTCGGTTTCTTCTACCTGAATAGCAATGGTTCGGTACCGTTCGCTCCATCATAAGAGTAAGACGGGTATCTCGGATCTTCTGTTGCTGCTACTCGCTTATCCGGTTCTTTTCGTAGGTCACGTGTTCGGTGATGGTACCGCAGTAGAAGGTTGACCAGTCGATGAGCCGGTTGATTGCACGTGCGCACATAATAAGGTACTCCTCCTCGTCAAGGGAGTTTAGTCCGTGATGGCGTGGTCTGAGGAATGTGGTGAGCCAGGGTTCTGGCTCTCCTTTCTACGCGCACGGTCTCTCATAGTTGAAGGATTCGTTGAGTCCTGCCAGGATGGCATCGAGAAACACCTGCTATAACTCAATAGTAGTGTGGTTGCATTATGGCTCGTTGAGTTTGAGTTCCTAAAAAGTAGAGTTGAACTGCGCAAACATTTGCTTGCTGATTGCCTTGGAGAGGAGCTGCTGCTGTTCAGGCTTGAAGTAAGGGTAGATGAGCTCCTCTTTGAACATATTGTAGCAGCGCGTGTGTTTATGCTGGGTGTTTTGCCTGTACCAGGAGAGGAATTGAAGGCGGTCGTATCTCATGGGCGTCTGGATATTGGCGAGGAAAATGACTCTGAGGTAAGTGTCCTCCAGAATGTACTGACACAGGCTGGTGCAGTATTCTTTGATGAAGTATATGTCTGTCTTGAAGGAAGGTAGTAGGTTGACAGATATGTTGTGATCAGTCTCGGTATTCTACGTTTGCACAGTGGGTTGCTATCGGTGGTACTACTCCTCCATGTTGATGATTTGGATATGGTCGTTACTTGGCAGTGATTTCAAGTCACTACCTTCAAGATCCACTTCGAAGGTATTGAAGATCTTATCGACTCGACCTCGGTCAATTGGAGTCGTCATCTGTGAGGGTTCGGTCTCGTACAGAGGTTTGGTTGATTAGTCTGGGACTGCGATGTCTCTCACCAAGTCCTTAGCATCGTTCCACAGCTCCTTTCGGCAGACATTATCGAGCCTATCTATTTACTATTTGTCGTTGCGGATGGTTCGTATCAGCCTGGACAGTCGTTCAGCTTCCCGTTTACTGCGCTCTAGCCCTGACCTTTCTTCTTCAATCAATAGATCGAGAGCAGTCAGCTTTGTCTTGAATGTCTTAGGGCTAACCAACTGCTTCTGGAGCATTATGCTAAGCACTTCCACTTCTTTCTGATGCTTGTCCCCAAGGATCTTTTCCTTTTCTCTGAGTAGACTCATAATATTCCTCGGTGATGCAATACCTGTAATCGACATTGGCGTCGATACCTGCTGCTTCTCTTCAGCTGGCTTTGCCTCCTCCAATTTCTTCACTCGATCTTGATTATCGGCCTCAATCTTATCGATGTCGAGCATTTCAATGTTCTTCCCTGAAAGACGATTGAACCTATTCCCAAACTATTGCTTGAAATTCTTCAGAGATTCAAGCTACTTCTGTCGCTCAGTCTATCTTTCTTCCTCCTGTTCGCTGACTCGATGCATATTGGTTGAAATCATAGCCCTCAACGATTAGTTTTCACGGAGTATCTGCTGATGCTGCTACTCCCGTTTCTTAGCTTCCTCGACAATTCTAGTCAATTGCTTTTCCAAGGGGTGTCCTTTGGACTGCTTGGAAAGCCCCTGTATCATCCGGAGCAGTTCCGTCCCCTCGGGTATATGGTCAAACTGCTCAACTGTCCTTAGGCTGTTTTCACTTTACTGACAATCGTGAACGAACTGTAGATTCTCGCTTTCCTGGAAATCAGTGAGGTGGACCTCATCAAGAGATGACTCTACTGGTATTTGTTGTTTTTTCCATTCTTCAATCTGTCGCCTTGCGAGAAAGGAACGAATTGTACTCTGCAGCTTAACAATATAGGTATTGTCCCTGCCTGGTTTCCTCTCGTTCACTTGTATGTTTATGGTTGGCTTCTGCTCCTCCTTCAGCATCGTAAAGCTGTTCTTTGCCGACTTAGATCGGTTGCGTTCCTTGGAGCGTGAGTGCCCGAGAGACTCCTTCTGTTTGACTTTAGTGCTTTTCTTTGGGATCTTTTCCTCCAAAGTGGGGTTTTTTCTATGTCCTTTCTTCTTATGAGCAACAGCTGACGGCTCAATACTTGTGCTATGCTTAACCCTTGTCTCCTTCTTGTACTTACTAACGAGGTGCTCCATCTCTTCCAGAGGTAATTTGTGCGACTGTGGTATCTTCTTAGGATCGTTTTCGAACGTATTAATGTATTTGTCCTCAATCTATAGCCTGGCCTTTCTTCGTTTTAGTTTCCTCCCACTACTCTTGGAGTTAGAATCCCTCTCTTTCGACTTGGACTTGGAAGATTTGATGGGTGTGCGCGAAAGTGACTTGTTGTATCGCGGGCGATTCAAATTCTCGACCGACTTGTTGACGAAACCACTGTTCTTCCGACGTTTGACAGGATCGTTTGAGAGAGATTTTTTGCGTGGCTATGGCTTCTTCTTGGTTTGTTGAGTTAGCAGCTTCGATTTCTTCGGTCTAATAGCAACGGTCTACCCTGTCTTTACTCGAGCAGTCTAAACTGCCTAACTGAAAGTGCGAGCGCTTCTCTGCGGTTTGCTAACGCCACTGACGACATGCTGGCTGACTTGTTGACGTGCCTATGACGGTAGTTTGCTCTTCACGGGCTTGGTAGTTTCAGCAAGCAGTTGCCGTTTGATTGTAGGTTGGTCACCCCTTGCTGTTGCTAAGTCGTTACTCAGCTGCTGCCTCTTGGCTTAGCCTTGTTTACGCAGGTTCACGCTGATGCTAATGCTGATGTTCTCGTGGGAGGGTGGCTTGGTGGGCTCCCTGCCGGTGCGCATGCTCCCTTAAAATACAGTAATACATTTGAAATGCCATTCACATCCAAATCAGAGTGGCTGCTAGCAGCAAGAACCTACGGTAAGTAGGGGTAGTACTTAACCCGCTCGACCAGCCACTTGACCAGTTGCACCAGCCACCCCACCAGCAACATCAAAATAGACTTGAGATACCGCTTGATGAAGAGTCGGACAACCCGCCAGGTGAGTTTACCGTCACGTCGACGTACTATATCCGGATCGGTTCGGACTTGCTACATAAACGAGCTGAAATCGTTGGGTTATCTGGACTGCTGCTGCTGTTGTTGCTGTTGTTGCTGTTGGCGTTGTTTGGTAGTTGCAAAGCTTCGGCAAGGTCGCAAGCTGGCCATGCGAAACAGCCTGCTGGTGGCCCTAAACATAATTTTGTTGTTCCGGTATAATAATAAAGTTTATGGACGGTCATTCCAAACAGTTCTCGCGCAGTCGTGACAGCTATCATCGCACGGCGGAAAAGACTTTCACTAAGCATCACGCCAGTTAGCACATCGAACGCAGTGGCAGCGAGTTCGACCACCGTTCGGATTTCGAGGAATACCTGAAGAGCCAGTGTCACTAACTCGTTTGCGAGGTGGAGGAGTACCGCCATACCAACGAGATGGACGGCTGCACCATCAAGTTTCTGAATGAGGAGATGCAAGCAAGAGATAAAGAGCTGAAACAGCTGGCCAAGCAACTGACGGCTAAGTAGCTAGCACTCGAACAGCTTCTAAAGAAGTATAACGCACTGAAGCAGGAAGCAACGAAGCTGAGACAATAGATGCAATGCAATACTGAACATGACCGCAAGGAAAAGCATCTCAAGACGAAGACGCATGACTAGTTAGCCTACCTTACGGACAAACTCAATAGAACCATGAGGGAGGCTGAATAGCTTAAGGAGTTTAATCGGTCAGTTAAAGAGGAGTCTCTGGCAAAACAGGATCGCATCATCGAGCTGCAGAGGCAAAATGGCTTGCTGATGAGGTAACTCGAAAATGTCAAGATCTAGCTCGATCATCTTTCAAGCAGGGATTAATAAATTGTTCGGCAAGTGGAGCACCTGACCGCTAAGTTGGCACATTCCGAAAGAGACAAAATCGACGCCATGGCGAGGGTACGCTAACTTGAGAAGGAGCGATCAGAGCTGACTCTATATCTGGACCAGAAGGATGTTGTGGAGAGTTCAATAAAACAGAAAGACACACAACTGCAGCAACTGACTAAACGGCTCTCAGAGGTGGAGCTCAAATTGCAGGAACTGTCCCACATGAACGATAAACTGAATTTCTAGCTGAAGCACTCCCATGCTGAAAGGTAACTGGAGAGATCTGCCTATGAATCACAGTTGGGGAACCTTCGTGAGCGGTTGGTTTGTCAACCAAGCTAACGTTAGCCACATATTCCGTTTCCCGCGATGGCCCAATCAACCTACTTCGGGAGGGACCCGAGAGGTCGTACCTACCGCCAACAGCAACAAGAAATTAAAGTCATAGAGAGCTTGCCTTCATAATCCTCGATTGACGAGATCAACGACCAGCTCTTTTCGAATCCAAGTGGTGGAGACTCAATTCCCAAGCGAGTGGTTGGTGGGATCGCCCGTAAATCACCAGCAGCCCGCGATTTCTAACTATAGCGACTCATCAACCGCTACGAATAGCTAAACCGACGTAACCAGGAGCGTCAGCTCTTCTGCAGCTGATTTTTATAGAGTTTCTAAAGAATGGTAAAGGTGTCAGCGAAGATGGGCGATTTGCTCGCTGGTACGACCCAGCTTATTGTTGACTTGGTCCAAAAGCGATCGCATCAGGTCCTTTCGGTTTAGAAGGTTGCGCGCCTGCTCGTCTGACTCGATGTAGTTTTCGATCTCCTTCTTTAGATCTGCGTTTAGCTTCTCGTATTCCAGGATGGTAAGCAGACACTTATCGATTTCGCTGTTGAGGGAACGGTTGTCTCCGATGAGTTCAAAGTGTTCGCGTTTCAAGGATTCTTTCTTGCTGACAGAGTGATCGAGCTCATCCTCAGTTGCTCTGAATCAGTCAAACAGTACCGGATAGTATTATCGAGGGTCTTCAGCTTGGCAGCAAGTTCTTTGTTTTTATTGACTTCAGAGTCCAATGCAAGAGTGACGGCTTGATGTTATGCTTCAAGCTTAGCACATTCAGCTTCCATCTGGCGGGTTTTAGCCTTAAGATCTTCACTCTTTCCAGTCAGGTCTTCTAAATGGGCTTCAGTCTTCGCCGAGCTGACCTCTCTTGCCTTCACCTCCTGCAGAAGCCGCTGATTGTCTCTCTATGCTTGAGCCAGCACATGATCATACTTAGCATTCATTGCCTCCAAGTTCCTAGCTTCCTTTTCAGCTTGTTTGAGAGTGGCAATGCTGTTGTCCAGCTGGGTGGTGACTCTTTCACATTCAGCTTCCAACTTGGCCTTCTCATCCCTGAGATGCTTAATCTACATTGGTCGGAAGCATTACATTGAAGGTCAGCTGCTTATTTTCTTCTGTGCGCTGTTCGTTATCCTTTTATAACTCGCGGTTGCTGGCCATCAGCGAACTGATTTCGGTGGCTCGGTTGTCACACATCCTCTTCAGAGTGGTATTCTCCCTGAGAGTATCCTCCACTTCTACGCTGGCCTTGTGGATCTGCAGCTTCAAGCTATCGATATCTGCTCGCATGTCCAGGATGGTCTTCTTGTTGATATCCATCTTGACCCTACATCAACCAAGTCGGTTACCTATGTTCCTTTTCATTTCGGTCCTTCTCGTCAAGCAGCAGAGCATACTTCGATTCCAAGGCAGCAATTTCGTCGTTCAGCCGCACGAAATCGGTCTAAAGGTCACGTAACTCGTGCAGCTCCTTCTTCAGAGAAGCAATCACCACGTCCTTGTGCGTTGCTTCGGCTTGTTCGAATGGCGAGATCAGAGGGCTGTTAGTGCTTCTATACATTATTTAAAGATTTCTATGCCGTCGCAGCAGAAGTTGCTTTTAACACCTAACGACAAAGCAGATCAGGCTTTCCAGCCAGTCATGAACTGAACAAACTATTCCCGGTTTATGCTTCCGTCGCTGTCAGTGTCCAGCTCGGCCCACATTAATTCGAAGTCGGGCTTGGAAATCGAAGGGTCCAATCTCGACAGAAAAGACTACATCTGTTAGCGGGTTAGTTGTTGTGGTTTCGCTGAGTTCTTAGATGCGCTGGTCGCGGTTGATCCGTTTGTTAGGTGGTCGAATAGCCTTTGGGTATACTTGTCAAGGTCAAATGAACGTTTCATGCGTTTCATGAACTCCATAAACTCGCACTCTTCGATCAGACCGTTGCTGTTTTCGTCCATTTACTTGACGGCTTTAGCGAGTTCGTCGCTCGACATGGGGATACCTACCTCCAGAAATAACTGTGAGAGTTGCTGAATCAATGTGATGCCGGACCTGTTTGGTAATCATGCCGCTCTGGCGAGTGTCCACTTTCCTATAGGCTTGCTTCAGTGCGTCGATTTATTCTGGCAGCAACTCTGAATGCTCCTTATGAGTAGCGTTCATTACTATTATTCAATCAGTATGGTGATTGGGCAATCAGCATCAAAGACCTATCGGAGAGCGAATCAGACTTACGAGTTTGACTGATATTTAAATTCCAGAAATGTCACTCGGAGAGCGCCTGGGCAAGATTAGTGATAGGCTTGGAGTTCGACAGCCCAACGACAGCAAACCAATGCGCCTTGAGAACGTGGACAATAGGATCAAAGCACTTGAGGAGCGCTTCTCTTACACTGCTGATAGCTACAATAAGAAGGTGGCAACGTTGAAAGGGCAAGTGCTTAAGCTCACCAAGGTTATCGAGGAGGATAATCGGGCCTACGCTATCCAAGCCGAAACACGTTTAAAGGAGTTAGAGGCTCTGGATAGCAAGGTAAACCGCAAACTTGAGCACGAAATTCTACAGAGGAAGGAGGGAGAAAATCGAGTACTGCTCGCTCTCTAACAGCGAATGGACCAGCTCAAGCAGTAGGTGTCAATCGAAGCCGAGCAGCGCGAGCAGATGATAGAAAGCGTGACGCATAACCTCGAAGCCGAGCTCCCAGCCCTAATGGAACTGATCAAAACAGAGAGTATCTAACGAGAAAGCACCGATAACGAGACCTTAGAAGTTGCAGTTAACCAGATCCGCAACCTCAACGAAGTCATAGAAGCTCAGAAGCAGCTGCGGGTGGAAAGCGAGAATAACACCCTGCAGTTGATTAAGCAGCTCGTCGCTAAGGTGAAAAAACAAATTGAGGATGAACGAAGGACGCGCCAAGCCAGTCACGACAGCATTCTAGCCCTTGTGGAAGAAGCCTGCAACAAAATAAGCTTCCACAACTACAGCTGATTTCCCTCTCTTGTATATTGTTACGAGATACCACAGAATTCGACTGTGAGGAGCGTTACTCGCTCTTTTGATTGCTGTCTTACGGGGAGCACATACTCTCTCACCTCTCAACTTACGACCAGCAATTTGTAAAGCAGTCATTTGTTTTGTGGCTTGCCCTCGTTCAGGATCTTGCGGAAGATGTGGAACAATTCTTCCTGGGTCACCTTACCGTCACTGTTCTGATCGGCATGGTTGAGGAACTGTTGAACGTCTTTATCAGTCACTTCCTTCTTGACTCCGGGACTGCGGCTAGAAAACGCATCGGTGATGATCTTTTTAACCTCTCCGGCTTCCAGAGTCCCGCTCTTATCTGCGTCGTACTTGTCGAAGATGGTCTTGATGATGCTTCGGAGCTGTTCGTCTGTAGGTTGAATGCTCATATTCCTGCTTGTTTCGAAATATATTGATTAGTAAAAGCTCATAGCATATGTGGCCATATACGTCACTTCGATCAGCTGCTGCTGCCTCCTTCCAACGAACGGGTTCGTTCAGCTTCTTCCCGTTTTCTTCGCTCGGTCTCGTCACGTTCCTTCATAGTGTAGACGATGATGGGAACGGAGATGGGTGCAGTGGCAACAACCATGCCCGAAATCAGCCCGCTCATGAGCACGTGCAGTCCTAACTGGCCGGAGTCGATGGAGTTGTTTACGATGGGTTCGATGGTCTTGTAGGTAATCTTTGTTAAGGGCCTGGTGCTTCTCCACTTGAGCCACGAAAGGAATCCTCGCCATGCGCCGTAGGTGGTACCAGTGAATACAACCCCGCAGTAGAAATAGAAGGCATACAGCACTGGTTTGGTTTCAGTGACGTTGGCCTTGAACCAATCAGCAAGCTTTCGGAGGATCTACATTAATACTGTTTAGACGTCATGCCGATCGGGCTGCTTTTAATCTCGCCTATCGGCAATCATTAGATGAGTTAATTTTTGATTGTGGATGGAGAAAACCATACAAATTCTTACGTTAGGTAGATCTCTGCACTCTTTGAAGAGCTTGTTTCATTGATAA
>ERZ724508.679-NODE-679-length-22957-cov-6.156842_pt1 | contig 22957 bp, 38 predicted proteins | sample MGYA00376041_ERZ724508 | MGnify/ENA primary metagenome ERZ724508 (study PRJEB28724, sample SAMN07190887) | wastewater metagenome | isolation source: effluent of sewage treatment plant in Hong Hong | place: USA: Christiansburg, Virginia | collected 2016-03-01 ...
ACCGGTCGAATAGCTGGGGAGATCCACCCGAACGAAGATAATATCTGTGGCTCAAGACTCCCCAATCCTCTGCTTGAAAAAGAATAGCTAGAACGTGCCTGTGCTCTTCCACAAACGAAATATGCACTTTGGAAGTGAGCCAATAAAAAGACGCAAAAAGCTTCATCGGAGGTACATTCCCCGGTAGAAGGAGTTCGGTACATTGGTACGGTAGCTACGAGAGCTCCTGAGCAACTGACGCGTATGCTAAACTTAGCCTTCGAGTTATAAATGCTGAGGCGTAACGATTAAATTAATAATAAAATTGATATGGCAGGCGAGGGGAGGACTGGCAAACGTCACAAAGCAAACTTCAGCAAGGGTGCCCCAGTTGGGCTCACAAAATATGACATTCGCAGACTTGCTCGAAGGGGAGGTGTCAAGCGAATTTCAGGATAAATTTATCCCACAGTTCGTAACTTGCTCAAGGAATTCCTGGACCGAGTGATACAGGATAGCATTGTCTACACAGAACACGCGAACCGTATTACTGTAACCACCAACGATGTGGTGATGGCACTCAAACGACATGGTCGAACCATCTATGGCTACGGAATGTGATATTCACACCACCCAACCCCTCTTTCGCCTCTGCGGCCCTATTATTTCAAGCTATAATTATTAGACGTTAGGCTATGCTGCCCAATTTCGAAGAGATGTGCAACATTTTCATCAGACCGCAGCGCCATCGTTACAAGGTCAGTGACCTCGGCAGCAAGAATTTCGAACTCAGTGGACTACGAGTTTACCGCGAAGACTTCCAGCTCAAAAACTGCAACGGGTTGTCTTTGGAATGCAGCGTCTACTCAACGCACAGCAATATGCGTGATATTCGTAAGACAATACTCTATTTGCACTGCAACTCTGGCTGTAGGTTGGAAGGTAAGTTCTCAGTTACGTAGGTCAAAGCTATCTCAAGTAAGCTATTGTCAACGGCTTCGCCCTAGTCCTGTTCGATTTCGCTGGCTCAGGCAATTCGTAGGGGGAGTTCGTATCTCTAGGTACCATCCGGCTAACACAGTGAAGGGTTTTACGAAGCTGAGGATATCTGCACAGTTGTCACGCACTTGAAAAATCTGAACCCGCAGATGATTATATGCCTGTGGGGCAGATCAATGGGAGCAGTTGCTGGTAACACAATAATCGACTCAGCCCTTCGCTACACCAAGAAGAATGACAACGTTAACATGGCAGTTTACGACAGTCCGTTCTCTTCTTTGAGGCAGTTAGCAATTGAAATTGGAAAGGAAAAGACCCGGTTCCCAAAGTTTCTGATCCAACTGTTTCTTGACTATGTCAAGCCAATTATCGCCGAGAAAGCCAAGTTTAACATCGACGACTTGGACATCACCAAAGATATGGACAAAATCAAAGTGCCAGGAATCTTTATCGGCTCCATGCGGGACCAGCTCGTACCGTTTCGGCAGGTGGAAGAGCTGTTCCAGCTGTATCGCAGTAAGAAGGAGATGTTCCTCATCGAAGAAGAGCACAACGAACCTCGCTCCAAGACGTCCATCGAAAAGGTGTTCAAGTCTATAAAAAAGCACATCAATGCAACTGAGCATGAAGTCATTCACATGCAAACATAAACCGATGAGACTTCGAAACCAAAGAAGAAATTAAATCTGACTTTGAAGTGCTACTCTCAAAAGGATCTGAATAGCTTTAAGAGCACTGATAGGCCCGAGAAGGCTGATCAATCAGAGCAGCTTCGAGAGGAAGAGTCAGTGAGGAAACAATTAAAGAGAGTCGTCAATATGAAGCCACCAACTAGAAAAAGCACTTCTGCGAACAAGATTGCCACGCAGCATCTTATTATCAAATCAAAGGACGAAAGCGCTCCAATTCTGAAGGGCATTTACCAAGCAGAAAGACGTCCTATCATTCGTAAATTTAAATCTCAAAACATCAAGAACGACATCATAAAAAATAACCTTTCTTCGGACCAAGTTTCCTATCGGAAGGTGATGGACCGGAGCATTAACGAGGACGAGCCTGTCGTCATGGGAGGTGAACTTCCACCAGCAGAACGAGAGCCGTTCGGTAAGACTCGCAATACAGTTCATCACATTGAGATGGCATTGAATGCAGACAATGACCCCAACTACAACTTCAAGCGGATAAGCTTCACAAAGGGCGGGAAACGCCGTAACAAGGAGAACTGACTGCTGATTGCTGGCGTGCCTTATTACTGTCGAAGTTTCATGCGAATATGAACCCGATCACAAACGAGAGAACCCCCACGATTATGAAATTACGGGGGTTTAAGATGCTCTCCGCCTAGTTTCGTCGCTTCAGAAGTTCTATCTTTGCCTCCAGGTTGCGGCACTACTGATCCAGTTTGCCTATTTCCTCAGCAACGCCCGACTCTTCATTTTAGTTGCTCTCGTTGGCAATCTCAGAGGGCGGGTTGCTACGCTGCTTAAACTCGGGGTTGCTGACTAGCGTGACCCCTAAGATTCGTCGATCAGCACATACCTTCCAGAAGTTCTTGTCAATGAGCATATCGCCACCTGTCATAACAGGTTTCCATAGCACCTCGAACTTATCGAAGCCAAAGGCTGCAAACTCTCTATCTCCGATGACTGCACGAATGCTAACTACCACTTCCTGTCCGGGGGCAATCGTAAGTTCGTAGGGCTTTACGATGTAGTTGAAGGGTGACGTGCATTTAATCTTAAAGCGCAGTCTTTGGCTATGGCTCACATTTTGCAGGTGTAGCTATTGGTTCAGTATAGTCTTGTCCTTCGCGTCAGCGAGTCGAAACTGGAGCTGACCACTCTCGGGGCGGATGTGCAAGTCACTCTTACTACCATAATTGGGGTACGTTAGGAAGCATATGCAACGGTGATATTGTATTACATTCCAGCACGAAAATTTCACTGATTGGCCATCGCACGTAAATGTGCAAGCTGAGCCAGCGCGTTGCCGAACTCCACCCGCTTGATTTCCCAAAGATGATCAACGGCCATCGATCTTTCCTTGGATTGAGCCAACTCCCTCGCCATCAACTGAATTTGCCCGAGCTGGAGCTGTAACGAATGGGTTTGTTTGAGATCGTTTTGCTGCTGCTGAATTGTGAGCTGCAATTGTTGTATCTCCCGCTCGTAGCGTTGAGTAATTCCTTTTGAGGTATCAGACTCGGAGCTGGACATCCTTTCAAGTTGCAAATCGTAGTTCCTTTTCAGCATTGCCGCTTCAGAGGCGAGCCGAGAGACTTCTTTTTAAAGACTGAGTTCTTTGGTATGAATCAATGTCTCTTTGTTCCTCAGTTCGTCCTCCTTCCGACTATTCTCTTTCGTGAGTTACTTTATCACATCCAGATACTCCGACCGCTATGCCTCTAATCTTTGGATGTCGATTCGGTAGCGCTTCAGTTCGTCTTCCAGGTGGGTTTGGGTTGAGTGAATCTTGCGTTAGCTATCTGCCTGGCTCATAAACAGCTGGCTCACTTCTTTTTGGTGTTGATTCAGCAATTGATCTCTGCTCCGTTGAAGTTCGATGTTCTCAGCTGCTAACGTTTTGCATTAGGCGTGAAGCCTCTCAACGTCAGTGACGAGTTGGCGAATGGTGTGTTGCATGTGCTGATTATTGGTCAACTCTCCGAAACGGGCCGCTTCTGCAGCTGCTAGCAATTACTGGAGTTAAGAAACCCTTCCCTTTAAGACGGTAATCTCCTGCTCAGAGGCATTATCCTGCCCCTCCCGCTTCTTAAAGATTTCAGGAAGCTTTGGCTGCACCTGCATTAAGGCTGATTCTATTTGAGTAATATACTCCTCATTCTCTGAAAGCTTGTGCTTGAGACTTCTATTCTATTGCTAAATCGTCCGGATCAGGCTTCTAAGTTCTTCCAGTTCGAAGGTGACTCGACGACACTGTTCCTCAACGGCAGCTTTGTGAGTTGCGAGTTCCTCCGACTCCTGCTTTAAAACATTCAGTTGCTCTTCAGAGGGGTGCCTATTCTCCTTCAGGAATTCCTCACGTTCAGTCACAAGTCTGCTGTTATCCCTCAAGAGTTGCTCATTATCAAGCTGGAGGCGACTCATTTCTGTTTCGAGGAAAGTGTTGGTCTCTGCGATCTTTTGGTATTCCTTGATGACGATTCGAAGGTCATTGATCTCTCGCTTGAGAGCATCCCGCTATCTGAACACGGCTTGATGAGTTAATTTTGATTCCTAAATTTCACTGAGGAATCTGCGCTTCGCTTGATTCTCCACTTCAATAAAGTTGGAAAGCCTGCTTACTTCCTCATTGAGTTGCTTATTCTTTACTCTGAGCTCCTCCACCACAATTGAACGCTCAGGCAGTTTAGCAACGCCACTTTGCCTCATAATATTGCTTTGCTTCATTATTGTCACTACTCCCTCCCCTGGAGGTTCTCCCTTGCAAGTGTACAGATGCTCTAATCTCGCTATCAGCCCGCCGAAGATAGTCTCGTACTCAACTTACGTGTCAAATGAGTCGAATGCTGATCGGTTATCCTTGACCTCCTTGATGATTTTACTCTTTAGCTTGTCAAGCTTCGTCAGGTCTTCCTTAAACTGCTGGTAAAAGTTGAGGTTTTTATTAAGAATGCTTTGCACGCTTTCCCTTAGGGATTTCTCGAGTTCATCCTTCTGCTCAGCTAACCTGCCTTCAGCTTCTTCAGTCCGTCTCGCTAAATCGTTTTTGAGCTGGGTTATCAAGTCGTTCAGATCTTCACACTTTCTCGTCATCTCAGTGAGCTCCTTCTCGTTCCCTCGGCTGTTCTACTCCACAAACAGCTTCGATTCAAACTCTTTACGTAGCAACTGCTTCTTCATACTGCCATTTTCGCTTGACAATCGCTCTCGTTCCGAATTGGCCTCCTTCAGCTCACCTTTGAGCTTCTCGACTGTAAACTCGAGTTTGTGGATTTGCCTGTTGGCATCATCGAAGGCTTTCTCATCCACTCTACAGTCCAGCTCCATCCGCAACTCATGAATTGTATTGTGAAGCTCGCGTTCCTTCATCAGCATACGCTCAATCTATCGTAGCCTTGCCGAAAGTTCCACTTCAAGGTTCTTCTTCTGTCCATTCAACAGAACTTCTCTCGTTGTTGGTCGCTGATCTGAATTCGTGTTGCTCTCCTGATAGCTTGAAGAGTCGATACTGCTGATGCGGTCGATTGCGGCTGTAGAAAGCCCGCCGAACTGCTTCATCTCCTTGATCTCAGATTTTAGGCTTTCCAGAGCCTCTAGTTGCTGCCTTCGAACTACTTCCATTTCCCCCATCATCTTTAGGTCGGCGACTTGCTGGATGAGGCTACTACCTTCCGTGAGGAAATGTGAGAATGATCTAGGTGTGCTAATTCCGTACCTCTGCTTTTGAAAAGGATCGGTTGGATCCCGAACACGATTCCCTTCGAGTCTACTTTGCGAAGGCTTTTCAGGATTGACTGTCCGCTAAGCTGGTTCTTCCTCAGGGATTGCTCCAAAACTTGGAAGTTGAGTGCCTTGTCGGCTGTGAATTGGCAACCGAGTGTACTACCTGCTAATATCTCTGCCGTTGCGGTGGTAGTCTGCACCGCCACCACACTCTTACCTGTCCATGATAATTTATCAATAAACTAAATACTCAGCATTAACGGGCAATCTCTCATTTGCCTGTACTTTCCACGAACCAATCACAACTTTGCCTTTTGCTGCTTAGCCTTGTAGCCGTTGAGGTATTTATTAAAGATGTTGTTCTCCTGAGCCACTTCCGGGATCTTTTCCATTCGATTTACCCAGTCCTGCACCTTCGTGTACTTAGTGATGTCATAATCCAAGAAGCGCAGTTGGATCAGCTCTTCATAAGCAGACAGGTCGGCAATTGAAGGTAAGTCACTATCTAAATTTCCATAATCAGTACTGATGAAAGGGGTTGCACCGAGGTAGTGACTGTTCAAAAACTTCAAGGCCCTTTCAACGTCTTTCTTCGCCTATTCCGCATTGAAGGATTTTGGAATCGGAAGTCCCATACCTGGAGCGAATGCCGACCAAAACACGAGATTGGAGAACTTTCTTGTTCCGGTGTGATGGTAGTCCAGATATTCGTCGATCTTGGCTGCTTTTTTGTAGTCGTTGCGAGGATACCATTGCTCAGGTACATTAAATGTGCGTGCAAGGTAACGCATAATTGTGTGACTTTCTGCGAGGTTGAGATCTCCGTGGACGATAGCGGGCACCTTCCTGTTGGGGTTTATCTTTGCAAATTCGGGAGAAAGATGCTGAGTAGAGTATGGGGTACTTCTGCTTTCCCAATACGGGTCTCGACAACCTCATGGGGGATTTTGTTGATCAGGCAGAACACCAGGATGGCCCTGGAGGGTTGAGAGGCATGGTCAATGAAAAGTTTCAGAGTTGCCATTCTCTGACGTCAATTTTCTGGGATATATTACACGAAATCAGAAGTCAAAGGATTCTTCGGGCTTTTTGGCGTCGTGATGCTTTACGTTGAGTAACGCCAGAAGGATCTAAACCATAACACGCCCCTTACCTTAAATTTCTTATTGATGGTTGTCCTCGCCTCATTGATCTGCTCAACATCCAATTACAGCAGAATTTTGCTTGAAAGTAGCTCATCGAGTTCTTTGGTGATTTATTTGAGTCTACATTCAACTATCAAAGATTACTTCCCGTTCTTTAGAATGGGTGAGCTGGAGCTTTGAGTAAGTTGCTTCAGATGATCAAGAAAACCTCGCTGGTAGCCGTAATCCAATCCCCACTAGCATTAACTTGCTCTTTACTTCTTTGCCGTACTTTAGGCCTGCTTCATAGTGCTATGAGTGACTATAAGTAGATGCTTGTTGTTTCCCCCTTTCGAGGGCCTTTGCGTAGATCTCGCAAAACTGCTCGTTCTCCGAAGGAACGTCCATTATAAATTGTAACTAACCTATGAACGCAGCCGAGTATAGTAAGTTCAACAAGTCGCTCTCCGAGGGCTATAAAGAGCTGATCACCAAGCGACCCGAAAAGCCAATGGAGCACTTTATCTTCTGCTTGCTGTCGAAGGTGCCGGAAGAGATGTTAGCCAAGAACGAGTTTCTCAGCGAATTCTACAAGAACTACCAAACTCATGATCTCAAGAACGTAAAGGACATGGGCGTTTAATGATACACTTTCACACATCAGGCCTTGAAGAAGTCTGTGATGACGGGATAGTGATCGCTGATATAAGGTGCCTCACCGCGGAGGACCTTGAACTTCGTTACGGCCTTGGTTGAAGAGAAGAGTATGTGGTCGATGATGACAACACCATTGTAAGCAGGACCCTTGAAACTGTGGAAGGTGGTGACATCGGAATCATAAGTGTCAGCAACATGCCTTGCAGAGGCAAACTTGTACTTTGACTGGTAGAGTACGTCGAACATCGGGTCGCGGTCGTCGATGTTGAAGTCTCCGGTTATGTAAATGCTGTCAATGGGTTTTTTGCGGTACTTTGCGTCCTCAGCAATCAGGCTGTCAATGGTATCGAGAATGATTCTGATTCCACCTCTCTGTGCCTCCTTACTTTAGTGATCTAAATGGGTGTTAATCACCAAACTTTTGTCGTTCAATTGCTGATCTTCCACCACAGCGTATGTTAGGAGTCGAGGTAATCGAGCTCCAAACCCTGGCTGACCAGGTTTCTTCGTTTCGTTGAGCCACACGTACCCCTCGTCGATGACAAAGAACTTGTGGGATAGTAAAAAGATTCCAACCTCCTCTCCTTTGTTTAGGTCGCGAGGGATGCCTACATAGTTATAGTACTCCTTCAATTTTTCTTGGATATAACTACGTTGCTTTGGTAAGGCCTCTTGGACACCCAATATACATGGGAATTACGTGAGAATCATTTTGCAGACCTACGTCATTCCATGTCGTACATTTTCTTTGCGGTTTTACCAGCTGTTGTCCCCGTCCTTATCGTTTTAGAACCGGATATTGAAGGTCATGATGCTCAGCCCATCCCGGTAGTGCAATATCTCTGAAAGGTTGAGCTTTCGATTGATTCCGGCTTCCCACTTCAGACCGTTTCTAAGTTGAGTAAAGACAGGACCTGATATCATCGTATCCCCCCTCGATGTACTTGTACTCGATGTTCTTGTCGTAAGGGATGTCGATTTGCGCAGTCCAATTATCTGACTCACAGCATTGGAGCTTGATAGCATTGAGTGGCTCCCAGCTACCAAGTTCGGGTATGCTTCCACACAGGTATAAGGCTTTCCCATATCCAATATTCTGTTTCTTGGTAAAGCGCCAGTTCACAATCTTGGACTTCTTCTCCATTCAATTTTTATCAAATACTAACTACGAGTTGATTGATCTTCAAATCAAGCCTATGAATTCCGACTTCGACGTTTACTACCACATTGGCACAATTGGCACCCAACCAATATTTTATTTATCGCTGGACTATGGACAATCGGTCAGCTCTGCTAGTCCGACGCAGCAAGGACAACCTCAGCATAGCATACAGCCGGAAGGTTTCCCGAAGGGATGAGAACAAGCGCGACGGCAGCTTCAAGATTCGCAAGTCTGCAACCAGCAAGATGAGCACACCTCTAATGCAGTCTATCCGGCAGCAGGAGCTCGAGCCGCTTCGAAGCTACAGTACCGCGAAACCTATGCAGTAACCGCCACCTCATGGTTAGTTCATGATTCGCTGAGGAAGAAAACCTACGGCATGAAGCACACCATGGAAAAGGAAATTGCCAGTCTCACCAAGATTATGACCTGCGTTCTCGCCCTGGAGATGATGGATAGACACGCAATCGATCACGGTAGCTAGAAGTTAACGTAGATGTTCAAATTCGGGTGAGCAAGGGGGCTGCGTGTATGATTGGAACCTCCGCTAATCTTCCCTATGGCTACTGGATTCGTCTAATAGACCTACTTTACGCCTTAATGCTCCCCTCCGGCAACGATGCTGCTTGTCTGCTCGCAGAAGCATTCGGGCTTCTGATGTTCTATGAGAAGATCAAGCCAGAAGAGAATCTCTACGAGAATATTGTTTCGATTGACCTGACCAGCTACGAAAGCACTGCGAACTTCAGCAATCAGTTCATTAAGGCGATGAATAGAAAGTGTAAGATGCTGGGGCTTTACAATACAAGCTTCACCAATCCACATGGCATGACAACATCAGTGAATGTCTCTTCCGCGAAGGATCTTCTCACTCTGAGCGTGTACTGTCACAAAAATCCGCTGTTTATGAAGATCGCATCAGCAAAATAATACACTGCCTACGTACTTCAGGAACCGGAAGACGACGAAGAAAAAGGAATAGAAATGGAATGGCGTAACACTAATCGTCTGCTAGATTTAGGTTGGGAAGGCATAAAAACCGGTCAGACTCAACGTGCTGGCTCCTGCCTCGTCAGCGTAAGAGACAGCATCTTCATAGTCGTCCTAAACAGTATCAACAGTGAAAAGCGGTTTGAGGATAGCCAGCTGTTGTACGAATGGTACATCGAGAGCTAGCGGTCGGCAAGCTAAACACACTGATATTTACGCATTTATCAAACTTCTATGAGGTAGACCTTGAGATTGAACTTTTCCTCCGGATAGAACGATGTGACCACTGTTCGTTTATTGTACACTTTCCCTGCGATGGCCAGTCGAGCCCTTTTGGCTGGAATGATGTACATAAACTTGACGAAGGCCTTGCCGACGGAAGGTACAGCATATCCGCAGTTGGGATCTGGTCTGGGAATCACAATTTTATCCACGGGTCCATACTTTTGGCATTCTTCCCTCAGATCGGCCTCCAAATCGTGGTAAAACTCGTCGTCGAACAGATCTTCAATGGAAAACATATTCAAGAACTGGACCACTCGACTTGAAATCTTGCACTCTGGCACGTTTTTTAGCGTAAGCTGGATAAATGGGTCTTTTATGCTATCGTAGCTCAGCAAGAATGAACCCGATGAATTGGCAGGCTTTCGGTTGATCTCCTCGATGAGACCGGTTTGAGTTCCAGGAATGAATCCCAGAGACATTGCCTTATTTCCAACAGTAGCGCGCTGGCATTTTAGCTTCTTGTCAGCTACTGCGAGGTTGTTCAGTGCTTGGATAGCCCTCTCCGAATTCTGAGGCTCGTCGTACTCAAAGAAACAGTATCCCTTTGACGCATTATTCTCCTTCACAAGCGTAAAGTATCGAAGCCGACCAAAGGTTTCGCAAATCTTTCGAACTTCAACATCAGTAAAATACAGAGGCATTCCACCCAAGTAAATCTTGTTTTCGCCACTACTGATGCTAATTGTGTTCTTCTCAGTCTTCTTACCGTAGCGCTCTTCGAAGAACTGTTTTGGCTTGACAACCTTGAATGTAGTCACGCCGTCGACGTACGTAAAGTCAGAGTGCGATCTGAAGAAATCTTTTATTCGCTTCTGAGACAGCTCCAATATGGCAAAGGTCCTGAGCTTGTCCAGTTCAACATCCTTAATCGGAGCTGGCTCAGCCAGTTCTGGGTTGCTGGTAGAAATCACCGTATTGAAGTATTTGAATATCTCTTCGATCGTGATCTTCAGGGGGAGGTTCATGCAGACCAGCTTCATACTGTCATTCTCAACTTCGGCATAGTGTTGCCGCTCTTCTGGCGTCAGCTCTTAGACCCCTTGGAGAAACGAATTTTTTATTGCGTCCTTGACCTTTAACTCTTCGGCTTCCTTGTCTTCGGACTTCTTGCGTTTCTTCTTCTTAGTCTTCTTCTTCTTCTTGTCTGGGTCATCGAATCCGAAGTCTTCGTCCTCACGTGGCGGGCGTTCCTCTTACATTTTATAATAGAATGGATAATTGAGTACTTTTGCATGTGAGAAGTTGCGAAGATCATTCGTCAAGGTCATCGATTGCATCGTCAAGCTTTCCTTTTGCCTTGCGCAGCGCCGCAAGGATCTTTTCCTTATCGGTGAATCCCATTTACTACAGTTCCTTAATTTGTTTGGCGAATCGAACTTACTCGTCCGGCTCGACTGTAGAACATGACTCCATCGGCTTTGCTTCTGATGGGCTTTTAGCCGCGTTTCCCGTTGAATTAGCTGTTGGATTTAGATTCTGAAACGGATTCCCGACGACCGGATTCAGGCCCGCACCCATATACGGATTGAATCCACCAAAAAGAGGATTCATTCCCATTCCCATTCCAAAATTTTGAAAAGGGTGTGGTGGGAGTTGAGGGGACTGAGAAGTTTGGCTTGTTTGGTTCGGAAGATTTGGCATCATTCCTGGCCAACCAAATCCACTCATTGGGTTCGCTAATCCTGGTGTAGACGCTGTGTTCCCTCCACCGAATCCCCCGAAACCTTGGATTCCTCCCAATCCTCCCAACCCACCAGCACCCAATCCGCCTCCATTCTTTTTCATTTGCTTCATCATCTTCATGGTCTCGGGATCTACATTGGATCTGATGCTTACTTATGATCATCTTCAGAGTTTCAGGGTTGCTCATCATCACTTTCATCATCGGATTGCTTTCCATCATCTTCTTGGTAAGGGGATTATCCTACATCATCTTCACCATAGTCTCAGGATCCTTCAGAAGCTCTTCCATCATCGATTCGTAAAAAGGATCGTCCATCATCTCTTCCAACTTATCCTCATTCAGCCCAGATAAAGTGCTCATGTACTGGGGATGGTTCATTATGCCTGTGTCAGCTGGGACGTACCGTAGTTGCCGAATCCCACAGGATTGAAGTTTCCAAGCCCAGTCTGAAAGTTCGTCGGGATGGACTATTTAGGCTGCTGCACTGGCTTGGATTTTTCGAACTTGTTGATGACAACAATGATGGTTGAAGGCTTTATGATGCCGAGTAGTTTAAGAGTGTCAGCGTCCGTCGTGATCTTTCCTTTATAGATCAACTTGATCTTTTCCAAAGGAGCTTCGGTATCGGCTTGAACAATCGCCTTGAGCTATTCGATCGAGGTGGTTGGGTCGACGTCAACCACCAGTTCTCGAGAGTCGGTGAACTTGAGGGTGAGTTTGAAATTGTCGACAATTTTCGTCATGCCTACAAATAATTATTATGGTGGGAACTGAGGAAAAAAAACAAGAACGGTGAAGGAGGCATAGAGATCTGCGCCACCCTTCAAATAAAGATTATTATGAAACTCAAGATAAACCAGCAAAGCAATGAATTCCAGACGAAGAATAACAATAGCCGCGAAATGCCGACATTCTTTCTGAGTCGGCACAGCCGCTTCTTCGATTTCGATGAGAGAAGGGTCTTTGAAAGCAACAAAAAGATCAATCCCACCCGAAACACGAGCACAATTGACTTCGCGGGAGCACCCGAAGTTCGCCACTATCCTGGCTCTATCAAGAATGTGTCCATGATTGGAACTCTCCTTAGCGATGAAATTACGCCAAGCCAAGAGCCTCGCCAAAGGCAAATCTACATCAATAAGTACTGATGACTCAAAATAGGATCTTCGGACAGAAGAAGGAGTACGAAGTCCCTCATCTATATGTCGAGTCGCATCAGCACAAAGTCCCTGAAGCATACAGCACTTACATGGAAGAAAAAAGTGGCTTCAGCAAACCGTTTCAGTTCTCTAAGCTTGTCGACGAGCTCAGCAATGTCCGTTCGCTCAACCGTCATGTACTCACTGAAACCACATAGAACCCTATCTCGAGCTCTGTGAAAGAGCCGGCAAGTCACGGCAGCTCTGAATTCCATAGAAAAACAGAGTCCAGGCAAGTGACCCGCAGGAGTTTTGCAGCTACAAAACACCGCAAGTACCAGACGGTGGAAGATGTCTCTGCACCCGACCGGGAAATGAGAAAGATGTCATGCCAGAATACTCGAGATAAGCACGAGAAGGTCTATAAGCAGATGATGGAGGAAGAGCGCCGAGCCTAAAATTCTGCGATGTTTAGCAACGCAATGAGCCACATCGTAGACAGTGAGAATATTCTGCAGATCCTTGAGAAGAACCGGTTTCAAGGCAGACGTCGGTGACTTGCTATCTTCCATTGATTCTCTATAATTAATTTAAACAGGAAGTTACGAAAGATGGCTTACCAAGTACCTGATTGGGAGAGAGTAGACCACCGAATCGAAGAAGGAAGAGTTCAAGAAGTACCTGGAGAAGGCCGGAGTGGTTGACCAGCTTACGCGAGTGCTGGTAGGACTCTACGAAGAACCGGATAAGCCCAACAACGCGATAGAGTACAATCAGCAGCCAATTCAGCTACGTCAAGAAGAATTTGGGTTCTCCTGCTGACCTGGATGTCGACAAGCTGAAGATTGAGTTCGAAAAGGCTAAAGAGTAGAACGTCAAGCTCAAGAAGCAGCTTGAAGAACTCAAGAAAGAGGTAACTTCATCTATCATTCAGCTGGATGGCCTCAACGCTGAGAAATCATGATTCACCGATCCTCTCGCTAATCAAAGAAGTAGTCAAGTGGGTCAGAATCATCAACGGCTCCGAGGGGGTTAGTCCTTGCGAACTCCTTCCGTCCGAGGTTCAGTTGTCTTGCCTTCGGCTTTGGAGATCCGATGATCTCGATCCGCTGTCGCATCCTTCGCAATGTAGTGACCGAACTCGCTAGGAAGCCTGTAGTTGCCCGGGCCGGGAGCTGAATTAGCATAGAGGTTACTGAGAGAGTTCATGGAGACTGTCTTACGTAGCGAATGGGGAAAGCTTCTCACAAGAGAGCTTCGGAACTTGGAGGGAAAGTACTTTCCGTCAGGTGAAAGGTTAGTTTGGTTAAGATCGTAAGCACCTGGTCCTGGTACCTTGTTAGCAGCATATTTAAACCGCTCGCTTTTGCGAGGGTTAAAGGTGCTAGCACAGCTGTTTTTGAACTTGGAGAGGAAGTATGCGCCAGTTTTGTTCATAGTAAAGGTCACGGGGTCTATCTAGCAAGAACGGTTACAGTTGCCGGGGCCTGGTACTTTCTTTTGTTCGTCAGTTTCGATATGAGTTCGTTCGCGGAAGGAATATGCACTCTTCGACAAGGTGGAGGGAATGTCGTAACTACCCGGTCCGGGGTTCTTGTTTGTACGAACGATCGACAGTGGTCCAGTGCACTGCATCTCTTCACGGCCTTCCCCAAAACCGAAGCCAGTGTTGTTTTCCTTAGACTCGTCGAAGAGTGTCTTGATCTGATACGAGTTAGGTGGAGGAGTATTCGGAACACTAGATAAGCCCCAGCATACCTTTTTGTAAAGTCGTATTTGGTACCATAGCCGAAGCTGGAAGTGTGGCTGTCGACAGTTGATGGAAGATTGTAGAACTTGTCGCAGCTGAATTACGACTTATGTACAGTATTTTCTTGGAGCTGCGGAAGCGTTGGCTGCGCGGGAAGCTGTAGAGCATCTTGGCCTTGCTGCAGTTCAGCGGCGAGTTGCAAATCTCTTGGCAATTGGACAGCGTGACTGACATTTCTATTATAGACTCGACTTTCTTCGGTGGATTAAAGGCTATAATAATAAGTTGAAGATGCATCAGGACGTCCCTGCTCTGGTGCTGCTCTTACGAGAGCTTCAACTACCTGAACATCAGAAGGAGGCGGAAGAAGCACTTGCGAAGATGGACGATAGCAACCCTCACATGCTGTAGCTACTCAAGATTGTACTAGTGTCTGACCTCGAAGGTAGATTTGGTCTGACTTAGACGTCACACAGCTATCGGCAGCAACCTATCTCAACACCCTCTTGCTGGACCGACTGGATAGCACAGAGCCCATCGCGCTCCTGCAATTCTTTTCGTCATACTTGTTAACACCAGGCATAAAGAACCTCCATAAACGCATCCTCGAACGCTTTTCAATCGCATTACTGTCCAAGCTGAATGCATGTAGGCATAGCGAGTAACTTAGACTTAGTGGAAGAGCTAATCGTCTCAAGCAAGCAATTGCTGCAATCTAAACAGTTGGACTCTGTGTTCATGCTGATGGGAGCCTTCGCAGTTAGTGACGCAAAGCCAGCCGAGTTCTATCGCTACACCAGAGAAACTTTTCGAATGCCTCTCGAACTGCTCGCTAGCAACATCAACAACGAGTTCGCGATGGCCATCAACGAATGGGCAAAGTCTATGATCCAAGTTATGGACAAACTCACCATCGATAAGGACGAGGAATAAAGTCCATAGGGAACAGCATTAGCTATTGAAATCGCAAACTAACCCTTGGTGTCGAAGATTATCCATGGTGCTTTTCAACTGGGCTCCAATGTTGGCCACCTCATCACCACAGCCGCGCCTCTCCTTTAGCTGAACTTGCTCAAGTATGAGGTTTGTGAACGTACAATGCACCTTGATAATTTAGTACAACTTCGACTGTTAACTCCCTGCCCTGATGTGGAGGATACTGCTTGCCCTGCTTTTCAGCTTGCTAATCAAATCATCCCGTTTTTCCTGAACTCTCTCGCAATAGTGGCTTCTGATCAATCACTCGTGGAGACATATGAATGTTAAGACTTTGTAGTCTCCATGATGAAGGTGCTCAGGTGTCTCATAAGAAAGTCGGTCTTTTACGCAGTATTTTCAAACATAGCTTAAAACATCCTCGAGAAAGTGCTAGTGCCGCTGATGGCGATTCAGGAGGAGTAGCTGATCCTTTTCCGATAGAGTGCAAGTGAGTTCCACAGTTTGGCTGAGGACACTTGCGAGAATCAAACCTATGAATCCATGAAAACGCAAGCAGCTTCTGTACTTGAGGCACTGGCTGACTATGTGGACGGATTTGTTTCAAAGGTGGTAAGTGTTTGTCTCGAGAGTTTGACTGTACAGTTCGGACTGCGACCTCAGCAAGGAAAAAGTTTGTTGTCCAAAGAAGAAGCGTTCTTGATCCTGTCTGTGCTCTCATGCCAGATCAGCAGCAGAAACGATCTACTGTTCGAGATTCGCACTTTCTTGGCCAACAGCAAGGCCGTTCTATCCCAACTCAACGAGCTAGAGCTGAGTAGACTCTATATCTTCTTGAGTTACAACTTTATAGAATTGTTCGACGATGAGCTTGAACTAGGCACCCCTTATCTTCAAAGTGCCTTCGGAAGACACACGCATCCCACAGTCGAGCATATTGCGCTGGACTTTATCTTCAATCAAACAGAGAACTACTGCTCGATAGACCTGTTTGTGGAACTGTTTGACCGGACTCTCGTGTGCGAAGTGGGTATCCTTTGGGATATATTCCAAATGTATGTCACCAAGAAGATGAGTCTATTGAGCGAACCCATTCTCATGCAGCTGGTCGACTCGTTGTACAAAAGAGTTGAAATCGACTTAGGAAAGATTCTGAGGAACGAAACCGATAACTCCCTATTGCTGATTAAGAGTCTCAATGTGGTTCATGAAGTCGCAAAGAATACCAGCTACCTGCGCGACAAGCCATTCGTCAGCGACAAGATTTGGTCTATCATAGATATCTTAAAGCACCTGCACCAGATTGAATTTGAGGACGATATCATTGGGATTCTAACAGCTATTCTAGAGCAGAAAGAGGAGTTTGAGGAGAGGGAAATGGCACTCTTACCCTATATCGAAGCCATTTTCCAGAAGTACAAGTTGGTGTATAACTGTCTGTTTAAACCTATCAACCTCTTCATTCTGAACAGTCCATTCACCGAGGAAAATGGTGTTGCTATCCGTCTGCTGAAGCTTTGTGTGCTGGGCCTCAACCCAACGTACGAAAAGAAACAAAACGAGGATGTAGGCGAAGCACTTTTATTGCTGCAGTTGATGCTATCCAAAGCACATAAACTGTTGCCAGTAGCAACCTTGACTGAAGTGGCAGGAGTGCTCAAAAATGTCATAACTTCGACCAAAAGCGCAATCGTCCGTGCCAGGGTGTTCAATTCGTTGGCTCTCATGTATCCGCGTCTCGACTGTCGCGAGGTGTTTCCTCTTGTAATAGCCAAAGCAGAATAATTTTCTGGATACGATAGAACTGTTCTCATCTTCGCCCTGTGTAGCTCTATTATGGAAGAGTCTGACCCAGCAATGGTCGCCCAGCTCATCTCCATTGCAGTTCACCATCTTTCTCTCTAAGCGGCGAAGATTAAAGAGAAGACAAAACCGAAGGAAGAGAAGCTGAAGATCTTGAGTATGGGAAGAAAGGGAAGTAAAAGAAAATACAAACCAGACGCTTCTTTCTTAAAGTCAGTCGAGAACCTTCGAAGCCCATGGAAGGGTTTGGATAAGTTTGAATACTTCAAGAATACGCTTGAAACTATGCGGAGAAACAACGAACACATGTACAACGTAATCGTCGAACAGCTGTCTGAAGCCACTCGCACCGCCCTCAGGGAAGTATCTGGAGTATTATGCGTCTCCAATAAACTCAGGAAGATCATCAAAGTGCGGAGAGATGTGTTCAGGGCGGATGTCCATGTCGAAGAGCAACCATCGGAAATGGTCGATGAAGGTACACGAGAAAGGGAAGACCTCGACGATGAGGACGGAAATAAAGAAAAGCGCAAGCGTAGAAAGGAGGAGGGGAAGAACAAGATGAAGAAAAAGTTCTGACTGTCAATCAATATTCAGTTAAAACGATGTTGCGAAAGGTCAGAGTATTTTACGTCTTTCATGTATTTCTCCACGAAAGACCATGCTGGAAGCAAGCCTCTGCTGGGCTCTTTGTACGACTCGATCCTCACGTACTTGTCTTTACATCGGACGAAGAGTTTCTTCTTGGGAAGGGTAAGTAGTTGCCCGACCTATCCTTAACCTTCTTGCGTCTCCGGAAGCAATGCGATTATTATCTCGGATCCTGGGAGGCGTGAGTAGCGCACCCGTGGTTGCTTAATGGCACGGCTCATGTTGTACACCTTCGAAGCAGGTAAATCCAAATTTAAGCGAGTGTCCTTGATAATAGGGGCGTTTGTGGCTTCTTGATTATCCTGCGGTTTTCCTGGTCGAAGTCGCTACAGATTTGTGGCAACATGAACAATATATTCGGCTGCGACCTTCGCCATATGGTGCTCGATGTCCTTATAAGGTTTGTGTTCAGGGAGCATCGTTCTTACTTGGTACAGAATGTTGCCTTCATCAAACCGGTTGTGGGAGATGTCAATAAAAGAGACTCCAGACTCTTTTTCGCCGTTGAGGATGCTGTGAAATATCGGTGCTCCTCCTCGATATTTGGGCAGAAGTGATGGGTGAACTACTATCATGCCATTTCGGAATCGTTGAATAGTGGAAGTTGGGATCATGAACCCATACGACAAAATGACACCCAGAGTTGGGTTGAGGACAGCGAGTTGCTGGTTAAACTGCTCCCACTGTCGATCTCGCTCTTCTTTGCTTGCTTTATGAATGGGTGAATGGCACTCTAACTTGGGATATGGAGTACTTATTTGATGCTTCTTACAGTAGTCGGCAACCTTGTTGTCTTGTTTAATGGTGGGAGGTGTATAGTGCGTGACGGCTTCCAATTCAGGGAAGCAACTATGAAGTGCTTCGAGACTTGGTTGAGCTATGTCATCACTCCCGAAGTAGATGAGCTTCTCGCTGGAGTTGTACATCAAAGCAGATAGCTTCCCCTTGTAGTGCTTCAGTGCTCGGTTGATGAGCATAAATTATACGGAAGTGTTCAATGGAAATATTATCGAAAATGAAAAGCAGAATGTAGAGTTGCCAAAGCTTACCGAACAAGGAATATCATGCTCGTGGGGAGTTTAAAGTTCGCATCCAACCATCACATTCTCGTGCACCCAAGAAAATCCATCAGCGAAGCCAAATGGTTATCGAAACCTGCCCTGAGGATTCCCAGCAATTCCACCCAACCAACAATGGTATCCTGGGGGATCTCCACGGCGTGACTTCGCTCAAGGATCTTCATTCAGAAAGCGAAATGACACTGACCTTCCTCATGGATAAGCTTTCGAGGATTGACAAAATTCATCGGCGTATGGTCAATCGGTACGCTAAAATCCATGACTATCGCTCAAAATTCATCATGGCTGGACGTCAGTACCAGGTCCAATGACCTTCGGGAGAATATGATTCTGGTCTTTGAATGAAATTTGGAGATGTCAAGGTTGGTGGTTAACGAACTCGTTAGTCCTGAAGCAGCTCGAGCGAAGCTTTTCATCAGCTACCAAATTCGCCTTGGTCTTGAAGCCTGAGTACCCAGGAACATTGACGTGGCTGCATGAAACGATAAGTACTAATTTTCTATGAGATTATTCTTTAGAAAGGTTGTACGAGTTTCCTCTCCCTTCCCGTGCTCAAAGGCTTTGCCGTACGTCTTTGTGCTGGGGATAAATCCCTGATAGCCAGGAATATGATCAACGAGCTGTGTGGTTCCAGCCCTAGAGTTATTTGCGAAGTACTTCAGAGGGTGATAGATGCGAGGCTGGCTGGTCGACTACTCATCCATGATATGCGGTTTGGGTGCGTGTCCAATCTTCTACCCATAATTGAATTTGTAGTCTGTGACTCCAACAGGCGCTTTATTGAAATGCGCGAATGTGTTCTTCGACCACTCTGGTTGAGCTGGTCGAAAGAGGTTTGCTGGTCGATTATTCGCTGAGGAACTTCTCATCGTGCTACTCTTCAGTTGCTCTCCCTGAAGAGTATTTCCGCCAGTGTTCGACTGATGGGTTGCATTTGGGTTGACTCCTGGTATGCCGTTGAGATCCTGCCTTATTTGAAGAGGTACATCCACCTGGTGTTTGTAGTTGCTTTTCCAATGCTCTACCCCAGACTTTAGAAACTGGCTCTTAGCAGCATCTAAGGAGTCTGCGTTGGCTGCATCCTTTTGCTGCTGAATCGTTGCAGATTCAAGCTTCTCGTAGGTCTTTATTGTGTTTTCTTTTGGGTAATCCTTGAATCCGTTGGACCCCCTTTCGACGATGTTCGGATGGTAGTCTTCAGGAGTGGTGTTTTCGAGGTAGTCTCGTTTGTAGATTGTCTTGAAGTTATGATAGTTCTCCAGAGGTGGCCGACTATCCATTGGTCTTGAGGCTGCATAACTTAGTGCTTACTGCTCTCCCAAATCTTGTCTTCGGGTTGCTTTTCCTTGCCAGGTTTTACTGTAGAGTAAGGTAACTCGCCGTATGACTGAAAGCCGGCGTATCCGACGATCTTGTTGATCATGTCCGTAAGTTACCTTTCTGATAATAATTAATGTCGGAATCAGAAATGGCGCGGAGGCTTCTGGTTCTCGACGTATTTCTCCACTTGGGGTTTCACTGACTCGTCGCTGTACAAGTAGATCCTGTCGATCAGATCCTGCAAGAAGTACTCGTCATCCTCGTCTTCAGTCTTGATCTTGAAGTCCTCGATGGATGCCTTTAAGTCTTTCTTGTTCAGAACCTCAGCAATTATCTTAGCGACTGCGGAAGTGAGAAAGGGGAAATCTGACTCAATGAGCACCAGCCTCTAAGTTAAATGAGTAAAATACGTGAAGAACTTTTTCGTAGCCTTTCCTGAAATCTTCGTACTTAAACAACTCTGAGTTGAGGAGTATGTTGAAGAGTTCGATGCGCTTGACGATGAGTTCCTTCTTGCCGTCAGGGATTAGTCTCATGAGGGTGCTATAAGCCTCATATGCATCCTGAATTCTCATCAGCTTCTTCAGATCAGACTTAAGGTGGTCCTCTTTGTAATCAACCGATCCATCTTCATTCACGGATTTTCCTTGCTCAAACTTCGTGAAGATGTCTGTCATGTTCTTTTCATAGTCGGCGGTGCTCACCCCTTTCTTAGAGGTCTTCTTCTCTTCGACTTGGCGATCTTCTCCTTCTTCGACGTCCTTTCTCACCTCGTTCAAGGTCATCGGTCCAGTTTCTGTTGCAAGATGAAGTTTCCACCCATTTCGCCTTCTTTCCTCGAGATTTACTAATAGGGCGGATACTCTCGAATAGTGAGCCTTGAGGAGATTTATGTTAAGGTACTCGAGGATATCCATGAATTCGTCGGAGGTAAGCTTGTCGTAGCTGTAATCACCAAAGTTATCAGCTTTCTGTGTCACAGTCTTCTTGATAGATTCGAATACTTCGGGCACTTGACCACCAGAGCCTGAGGTCTCAAACCTTTCTCCGACCTTCTCGATGATCTTGATCACAGCTTCCATAAAGATCTCAGCGAGAATGGAGTTGACGTGGTTTGGTTCAGCATTATGCTGATCAAAGAAGTGTTTGATGAGGGTTCCTCCACACAAAAAGACCACCTTGGTGCTGAGCACTTTCTGACTGATCAACTCTCCAATGAATTCGATGTTTCCAATAATCTTTTTCTTGCGTTCTTTCACTTTCGCTTCGGCTACTAACTTGTCCTTTTCGGACGACATGCTCTTTTCTTCCTCGGTATCATCGAAAAGCTGCTGGACCTCTTTAATGAGGAGGTTCTTGAATGGGTTATTCTCTTTCTTTTTCTTTTCGCCTTCCTTCTTTTCATCTTTCTTCTCATCCTTCTTCTCCTCTTGATCTTCACCGGTTCCTTCACTCAGGGAAAATTGGAACTCCTTGACCTTGGTCAGATGGCTACACAGTTGAGCATAGATAACTGAGAACTTTGGTTCGATCCACGCCTTCTCAATCATGAGTGTGATTAGACGCTTGCATGTCTCCTTGTTCTTGATTGCTAACGGGACAATTATATTGCGGATCTTGGTAAAGTTCTCTTGGGTAATGAGATTGAGATTGAACTTGATTTCCTTTGTATCTCGGTCAATGTCACTCAACACCTTCTTACCCTGCTCCTCAGCAATATTAACTCTTCCTAATTCTCTAAGTCTGATTCTTAGAGTCCTTTCCTCTTCAGTCTCCTCGCTGCGCTTGATTTAGACTGTAGGAGCAATGTATTTTGGGGTCAGCTCGGCAGCTTCGGCTGGAAGTGGCTCGGTACGCTTGGAAATTTCAACATTCTGTTTAGGATACTGCTTGGTGTCCTTCTTATTGTAAGGCTGCTGACGGTTGACCTGCCCCTGGGGAAGCTTGAACTCTTCGACTTTTCTTTGATTCAGTTGTTAGACCTTCTCCCTCAAATTTTGCCTGATGCTGGAAAAGTCGTTAAATTTGTTGATGAAGTCAGTTAGAGTTTCAAGTGTAAACACGATTGGGGTTGGTGGGGCAGGAGCAGGAGCTGGAGCAGGGGCTTCAACTGGTTTGACTTCTGGAACCTTTTCGATTTCCTTCGGGGCTTCGATCTTCTTTGGTTCAGGAATTTACACCTTCTGCTTTGGTGCTGTCTTCACATTCGGTTCTTCGACCTTGGAGACCTCCTTAATGTTTTGTTCGGGGTTCGATGGTTTTTTTGATTCGTTTTGGGTTTTGTCAACTGGTTTAGCGTCGGTCTTTGCCCTGTGCTCTACCTGAGGTGGCGTACTCATCACCCTGTTCAACTTTGGCTCGTCGCTCTTGACCTCTTTGTACTTTTGATGGGTTCCATGCTGCTGTTGACCGTGTGCTTGGGGGTTTGGTTGCGGGTACCCTTGTTGCCCTTGATAAGTAGCTGTTGGTTGTGCTTGGTAGCCTCCCTGAGGATAACCCCCTTGCTGAGAATATGCCCCCTGCTGAGCGAAACCGTAGGCTTGTTGTTGCTGGTAACTGTAATTAGGAGGATAATTGAAGTTCGCTGCTTGTTGTCCTTGGGGATACTGTGCTTGACCATACTGTGCCTGATTAGCAAGTTGTTGTTGGTACATCATCATCATCCATTGTTGTTGTTGTTGTAGTTAGAGCTGTTGTTGCTGATATTCTGCTTGAGATATGTGGTGTTGATTGCCATACCCGTTCTTCTTCGCTGCTTCCTTCTCCTCTGTTTGAAAGTTGTTTTGAGCCTTAGCGAGATCTGCGTAAATCCTTTTGGCGTCTTCTGAGTATGTTCCTGGAACACAGTAATCAAGCTATTCAGCTAGTCCTTCCAGGTCCTTGGTGGGGAACTCTTCATGAGAAAGAATCAAGGATTCAATCAGTGCAAAGTGAGTTTGGAGCCTCTTGTAAACGAGAAGGCGCTGCTTGTCCATTTTGGGCACGGTTTGTTG
>ERZ724508.680-NODE-680-length-22949-cov-5.779243_pt1 | contig 22949 bp, 20 predicted proteins | sample MGYA00376041_ERZ724508 | MGnify/ENA primary metagenome ERZ724508 (study PRJEB28724, sample SAMN07190887) | wastewater metagenome | isolation source: effluent of sewage treatment plant in Hong Hong | place: USA: Christiansburg, Virginia | collected 2016-03-01 ...
ATAATTTGGTTGAAAGGTAAAAGTATTTTTTCAGCTGAGAAAGCATCAATTAAATAGATTTGCTGAAAGCAATATAATTAAACTGAATTGTGTAAGAAGATGGTTGCGTAACATTTATTTTTTTTGAGGAACATTTGGTAAAATAAATGAAAACATACTAAATTGCATTGCCCAACAAAAAAAGGGCTCCCCTGTAGAAACAGGGCAGCCTCTAACGATTGCTTGCCATATGAAAAATAGTTCTTTCGATTTTGTTTGCAGTATCTAATTACTGCATTTCGTTTAAGCCTCTCTCGATTGTCAAATTGCTAAACTCTAACGATTGCTGCCACTTGAAAAACGCTTGGCTTATTTACTAATGTAAAAATAGCCTTGCAATTTGGATGAATAAAATCAACTTGCAGTTGATTTTATCATCTCAAAAATCATAAAAAAAACTTAAAAATCAATCCTGTATTGACTTTTAAGGAAAAATAACACTTATGTCCAACCGTTTTTCAGATATATTATTTCAATTAATAAAATCTTTAGAGAAGGCGGAAAAACGTCATTTTAAATTATATATTAAAAGAAGTTCGGCGAATGAAGACCTGAAAATTGTTCATTTATTTGATGCATTGGATAAAATGCACGAATACGATGAAATTTTATTGATGAAAAAGTTGAAGGGCATAACCAAACCTCAATTGGCCAATTTAAAAACACACTTATACAAACAAGTTTTAGCCAGTTTACGCTTGCTTAAAACAAATGATAATATTGATTTATTGTTGAGTGAACAATTAGACAATGCTCGTATTTTATACAACAAAGGTTTAAAACTTCAGGCACTTAGAATTTTAGAAAGAGCCAAAGAAATGGCCAAACAAAATCAAAAATTTAATTTTTTAGTACAAGCAATTTCTTTAGAAAAAAAAATAGAAACCTTACATATTACACGTACAGGAACTGATAAAACTGAACAAATGGCTAAAGAAGCCATGGACATTAGTAGCCACATTTATAGAGTTACCAAACTCTCTAATTTGGCTTTACTGTTGTATCGTTGGTACATTATAAATGGCCATGCACGTAATGTAGAAGATGAAAAAGACATTAAAATCTTTTTTAAAGAACAGTTGCCCGAAGACATAAAAGCTGTAAATGGTTTTTATGAAAAATTGTACCTCTATCAAAGCTATTGTTGGTATGCTTTTATTAGGCAAGATTTTTTAATGTATTATCGCTACAGTCAAAAATGGGTTGATTTATTTACGGAAGAACCCAATTTAATTTCTGTAGAAACTGGCCACTATGTAAAAGGCATGCATACATTACTAAACGCACATTTTGATCTTAGAAATTTTACAGCTTTTGAACATGTACTTGTTGCATTTGAAGCATTTGAGAAAACACCTATTGCTCAACTGTACGATAATTTTAGTACCCATACTTCTATTTATATTAATACATCTAAAATTAATTGGCATTTAATGACCGGTACTTTTAAAAAAGGTGCATTATTAATTCCTGAGATTGAAGAAAAATTAGAAAAGCAAGCATTGTTTGTAGATGGGCATAGAATATTGGTGTTTAATTACAAATTTGCTATGCTGCATTTTGGCAATGGCGATTACGAAAAATCGATTGATTATTTGCATAAAATAATTAATGGTTCTATGGATTTAAGAATAGACTTACAATCTTATGCAAGGTTGTTACACATGATGGCTCATTTTGAAATGGGCAATTTTGAAATTATGGATTCCTTAATAAAATCTGTATATCGCTTCATGGCAAAAATGAAAAATTTAACTGTTGTAGAAGAAATTATGTTTAAGTTTTTACGCCAATCGTTTAAAGTTTCTCCAAAACTTATGCAGCCTGAATTGGAAAAGTTTTTGCAGGAAATAAAACATTTAGAAAAAAATCGTTTTGAAACTAGGGCATTTGCTTATTTAGATATTATATCTTGGGTAGAAAGCAAAGTTTACCATAAACCAATGAGTGAAATTATTTATAGCAAGTATCAAAAAAGTAAAAGAAAGCAAGCTTAATATTGCTGCATGATTCAATCTACAATTAAAAATATAATTTTCGACTTAGGCGGTATTTTTTTAAATATTGATTACGCCTTAACCGAAAAAGCTTTTATACAATTGGGTGTAACCAACTTTGCCGATTTATATACACAGCATACTGCATCTACTTTATTTGAAGATTTAGAAGTAGGTAAAATTTCTTCTGAAAGATTTTGTAATACATTAAGAAGTAGTACCAATATTCAGTTAACCAATGAACAAATTTATACAGCTTGGAATGCTATGTTATTGGATTTGCCAATGGAAAGATTGATGTGGTTAGAGCAAATAAAAAACAAGTACAATATTTATTTATACTCTAATACAAATGCAATACACTACGAAGCATTTTGTAAAATTGTAGCAGGGGTAATTGGCAAAAAAAACTTTAATGATTATTTTATTAAAGCTTACTACTCTCACATATTGGGGTTAAGAAAACCTTATGCAGCAAGCTATACAGCCGTTTTAAAAGAGCAAAATTTAATTGCAAGTGAAACACTTTTTATAGATGACACTATAAAAAATATTGAAGGTGCAATACAAGCAGGCTTGCAAACAATTCATTTAATTGCCCCACAACAAATTACAGATATTGATTTGTAATTTTATCTTCTACTTGCTATCAATAAACTTAAATCGGTGAATTTTAAATCGAATTTTTGGCTAATATAAAAATCGGTTAACGCACCTTTAAACAAATAAATACCTTCTCTCATATTTAAGTTGTGCCAAACAATTTCATCTATTCCGCCTTCGTCACTTATTTGAATTAATAAAGGCATTAACACATTGCTAATGGCTTGGCTTGCAGTTCTTGCAAAACCACTTGGAATATTGGGAACACAATAATGTATTACATCGTGTTTTAAAAAAGTGGGATTTTCGTGGCTGGTTAATTCACTGGTTTCAAAGCAACCACCTCTATCTATGGCAACATCAATAATAATACTTCCTGGCCTCATTGCAGCAACCATTTGCTCAGTAACAACAACTGGTGCACGACCATATTCATTGCTTAAAGCACCAATAGCCACTTCACAAGTTTTTAATTGCTTGGCTAAAATTTTAGGTTCTAAAACACTCGTCCATACACGTTGACCCAAGTTGTTTTGCAACTGCTTTAATCTGTACACATTGTTGTCAAATACTTTTACACTAGCACCCAAGGCAAGTGCATTTCTTGTTGCAACTTCACCAACAATTCCAGCACCAACTACTACAACTTTTGTTGGGGGAATTCCACTTATACTTCCCAATAAAACCCCTTTTCCTTTATTAAAACTACTTAAGTATTGGCCGGCAATAAGCATTAATGCACCACCAGCAATTTCACTCATACTTCTAACAATTGGATAAGTGCCACTATCGTCTTTTAAATTTTCAAAACTTAAAGCAGTAATTTTTCTTTCCATCATTTTTTGAATGATCTCACTTTTTAAAGCAGAATAATGAATGGGAGAAATAATGGTTTGATTGAGCTGTAACAAGGGCAAATCTTCCTCTACAACAGGAGCACTTTTTACCAATACTGGAGCTTTAAAAACATCGGCACGGCTGTATAAAATTTTTGCTCCAGCTTCGCTATAATCTTTGTCTTTATAATGACTGCCTTCGCCAGCATTGTGTTCAACAACAACACTATGGCCATTGCTTACCAAAACTCCAACTGCATCGGGTGTTAATGCAATTCTATTTTCTTGAAATGCAATTTCTTTTGGAATACCAATTTCTAATTGTGTGCCTTGTGGTTTTACATCTAGGGTTTCTTCTAAAGTTTCGTAACTAAAAGAGGTAGAAATAACAGGTTTTGAAGTAGCCATGCTAAAAATTGAATTTATTGTTTTGGAAAACTAAAGTTAGTTAATGGTTTTGGGTTTATAAAGCTATTTCAAAAATTGAGTACTTATTCAAATTCTTCTTCCATTTCAATGGGTTCATAAATTCGTCTTGTAAGTGCATCAATTATTTCAATGTGTAAATGCACTGTATCAGTTGGTAGTATTGTTGTTGCTTTTTCTGGCCATTCAACCAAACACAAGTTGCCACTTAAAAGTGCATCTTCTACACCTGCGTCAATGGCTTCAGTTTCATCTTTTAATCTATACCAATCCATGTGTAAAATTGTTCCAGCAACTTCACTAAAATATTCATTGATAATTGAAAAAGTAGGACTACTTACAGCACTCTTTACTTTTAAAACTTCAACACACAATTCATGTATCAATGTGGTTTTTCCAGCACCCATAGGAGCATAAAATGCCCATACTTTTTTTTTGTGATGAATTTTCCAAAGTGCAGCAGCTACTTTGGGCAAATGTGGTAGTGTATAAAAAAAATCTGACATGAATTGGAGATCGGGTATTTTTATTATAAACCGCAAAGCTAAGTTTGTTTTATATATCTGCACTGAAGGTATAGTTATTATACAGTTTTAATAAGCTAGAAGATGAATAGAAATATTGGTTTACTTATTGTTTTTTCAGCAATTTTTTTTACAAGTTTTGCTCAGTCCAATCAGTTAATAGATATAGGAAAACCGTTGGTACAAAGCAACGTTATGGTTCTAAATGATTGTATTGTTCCATCATCAATCAACAATAAAGATTATACGATAATTTTATTTGACAAAGGTCCTCTAAATCCCAATAACAATACACTTGCAGTCAATGCTTTTAAAGTAATTTTTGTAGATCTGCAATCAAAAATTACACAAGTAGTTCCTATAAAAGATAAAGCTGGAAACATTATAAATCAAACGGTTGGAGAAATATTTAATTGGCAAATTGCAGCTGATGGCAATATTTATATTGCAACACAAGCTGGTGGACATTTAATAAAAATTGATTATAAAAAAAGAACTGTTACAGATGTTGGTGTGCCTTATAATTTTACCAATATTCCCAATTTAACTACACTTAGTTTTGGAACAGATTATAGTCTTTATGGTATCATCAATAGAATTGAAGGCAAAAATCAAGGTGCTTATTCCTTCAACTATAATTACAACGGCAACTTTATATTATATGATTCATTGCCTATTGATATAAGCAGATATAGAGTTAAATATATTGGTGCCGATGATACACATGTTTATGTAAGAGCAGAAGATGCAACTTATAAATTGTATGCCATTGATAAAATTACTAAACAAAAAAAAGAGATACAACTATACTACAACGGTGCAATTTTAGATGCTTCAAAACCTTTTGAAATTGAAACATATATTGGCAATTATGTATATGCAAGAATATCGCTGCACAATACTGCCTATTATTGGAAGTTGTACAATGGAAAAGTGTTGGACAATATTCCTCCACCAGTTACTATTTTGAATAAACGTGTCGATAATTTTTGGAAAGGTTTCATCTACAATTATCCTGAAGCCAAAACAATGTGGAATGCTTCTACAAACTATTTACAGTACTCGTTGGATAACATTACAGGTTCTATTGATTTAAACAACATCGTTCAAAAAATTGAACGAGCCACTGGTACAATTACACCTTATTTAAACTCAGCAAAAAATACAACCCAATTGTTTGTACATGGTGTTAAATATGCTTGTGCTGCAACAGTAAATATGGAGAATAATGTAATTGAAAGTTTGGGTGTAAACCCAACAATTAGTGCTTACACAAGCATTGCAAATTTTAACCAATCCAATGTTTTAATTGGTGGCTATTCCAATGGCTTAATTCAAGAATACAACTCCAAAAATGAATGGAATATTTTTAAAAATTTAAACAGTCCAGCACCTACAGATGCCAATGCCAATCCTACAATAAAATATCAATTGCAAAATCCTGCAAATAGTAGTAACAATATTCCTGGAGTATTGAGTGTTGGGAAAATTTTAAAAATGAAATCAACACAATTGATTATTGCCGCAGGAGATAGAGGTAGAAATAATCCACCCAATTATGATGATGAAATGGCTGTTTCAATTATCAACCCAGCTAGCAACACATTTAAAAATGTTTATCACGATGCAGTTTTTAAAGACTACAATTTTGGAACAATGTGTGTAGATGACGTAAATCAAAAAATACTTGTAGTGGGTTTAAAAAGAAAGCAACCAAACATAGCCACTGCTAAATTGTTTGTATTAGATATAGAAGGAAATTTAGTAAACGAACCACAAAATTTTACTTACAATGGAGCTCAATTAAATAATATTATTTATATCGAAATTGTAGATAGTAGCATTTATTTTAAAAGCGATAATATTGTTTACTGCGTAAAAAATTACAACAATTTAACAGGCATCGAAAAAGTAGTAACCATTCAAGGAATGATGATTGGTGCAATGTGTTTGGCAACTACAGAAACCGAAAAATATATTGTAGTAGTGTATGAACTGCCAGGTAATGAAGGATTTAAAGTGGTGTACACACCAATAACAACTACAAACAATATTGTACCAATCAACGATAAAGATGTGATTAAAGTTGATGGAACAATTAACGAAAAAAATGGTACAAAGCCTTATCAGATCATCAACATTAAAAACAAAGTAATTATTTCAGGATTTACTTCTTTGTACAGTTTCATGCTTAATTAAGTGCAATATAATTTTCAGGATTCGTAAAAAATTAACGGTATAACATTTACGAAAAAAGTGCACTCAAACAATAATGATTAGCTTTGCAAAAGAATTGAGTATTATGGAAAAAGTTGAATTAAAAGTAACAGGCATGAGTTGTACAAACTGTGCCCTATCAATCAATAAATATTTAAAAGAACAAGGTTTGCAAGATGTGAAAGTGAACTTCATTGGCGGCGATGTAAGTTTTGAAAAAGAGGAAACCTTGCCCATTGAACAAATTGAAAAAGGCATTGCAAAATTGGGTTATGGGGTACAAAAAGAAGGAGTGCAAAAAACAATTTACTACGGAATTTTTCCTTTTAAAAATCATTTACAACGCTTTTGGTTTTGTATTGTTTTTACTGCTCCATTAATGTTGCACATGTTTCCTTTTATACACATTCATGTGTTAATGAATCCCTATGTACAATTGGCTTTAACATTGCCTGTTTACTTAGTGGGTATGGACTATTTTGGTAGAAGTGCCATTAAAAGTTTATTAAAAGGCATTCCCAATATGAACGTACTAATATCTATAGGAAGCACTGCTGCACTTGGTTATAGCTTGTATGGTTTGTTAATTGGGAAAGCCCATGAATTTTTATTTTTCGAAACTGCAGCTACTACAATTACATTGGTTTTTTTAGGCAATTACATGGAAGATAAAAGTGTTGAACAAACACAAGAAGCCTTAAAAAAGTTAGCAGTTACTCAAAAAACAATGGCTAACATGATTGCTTTTGATGATAAACACCAAGAACAAATTTTTCAAGTAGAAAGTAAAGAGTTAAGAGTAGGCGATTTAGTATTGATTAAAAATGGGGAGTTCGTACCAATGGATGCAAAAGTTTTATGGGGCGATGCTGATGTAAACGAAGCCATTATCACTGGAGAAAGTGTGCCAGTAAAAAAGACAATTAAAGACAAATTAATTGGTGGAAGTATTGTACAAACGGGTACAGTAAAAGCACAAATTACAGCAGTTGGAGAAGATACAGTTTTGGCAAATATTTTAAAACTTATAAAAAATGCTGAAACCGAAAAGCCACCTGTACAATTATTGGCTGATAAAATTAGTGCAGTTTTTGTACCCTTAGTTGTAAGTATTGCCATTCTTACCGTTGTAGTAAACTACTTTTTTGTAGGGCTTCCTTTTGGGCAAAGTTTGTTACGCAGTATTGCTGTTTTGGTAATTAGTTGCCCTTGTGCAATGGGTTTAGCAACGCCTGCTGCTGTTGCGGTTGGGTTGGGTCGTGGTGCTAAAAATGGTATACTATTTAAAAATGCAAAAAGTTTAGAAATATTTAAATCTATTAAACAAGTTGTATTCGATAAAACTGGCACATTAACAACTGGTAAGTTTAAAATAGCAGCATTCAATGCTTCAATTGATGAAGCAACATTTAAAAACATTGCATTTTCTTTAGAAAAATATTCCAACCATCCAATTGGTAATTGTATAGCGGCAGAATGGAAAACCAATAACAATGTTCGTTGGAACAATATTGAAGAAGTAAAAGGATTGGGCATGAAAGCCACAGATAAAGAAGGCAATCAATTTATTGCTGGTTCTTATAAAGTAGCTCAACAATTAACTTCAGAACACAACCACAATGTATATATACTTAAAAATAATGAGCTCATTGGTTGGATTGATGTGGCAGATGAGTTACGTCCTGAAGCATTGGCAACCATTCAAACTCTTCAAAAAAATGGAGTAAAAACAATTTTATTAAGTGGCGATAAATTAGAAAAATGTGAGTTGGTAAAAAGCCAATTGGGCATAGATGAAGTTTTTGCAGAACAATCGCCAGAACAAAAATTGCAAATGATTGCAACTCTAGCTGCACAACAACCAACAGCAATGGTAGGCGATGGAATTAACGATGGTCCAGCATTGGCAAAAGCAACAGTGGGTATTTCATTAAGCGACGCAAGTCAAGTAGCCATGCAAAGTGCACAAGTAGTGTTAATGAATCATGGATTAAAAAATTTACCAATGGCATTGGGCTTGGGCAAGCATACCTATATTACCATTAAAGAAAATTTATTTTGGGCATTTTCTTACAACATTGTAGCCATACCAGTTGCAGCAATGGGTTTTTTAAGCCCAACAATCGGAGCATTAATTATGGGATTAAGCGATGTTGTGTTGGCAATTAACAGCATTCGTTTAAAGTGGAAAAAAGTAATTTAACCTACTTTATTTCTTTTCTTTAATTTCTTCAAATTCAATGTAATCAGCATCTACAGTTTGGGTAGTACTATTGGTAGTATTGTTTTGCTGAATAGTGGTTTCTTCTTGTTGCGTTTGATGTTGCTTTTGTTGAGCTTCCTGCATTTTTTGCACAGTTTGTTTCATTTGGTTGGCTGCTTTACTTACAGGCACCACAACACCAAATACAAACTTGTATAAATAATAAAGTACAATGCCCCACAATAGTATTTTTAATAACGACATAATGCAACAAATATAATAGTTGTTCTAAACTGTATTTATAGACGATTGAGTTAACATTAAATTTTACTAATCTATTAACAGCTTTTTTATTGATTATTCAACTTAATAAATCAAAATTTGGAAATTCTAGTATAAACCGCTTACATTTGCACTAGATTAAAGAAACAGTAGAAGGGAACGGAAGCGTTCCCTTCTCTTTTGTACCTATGTCAGCAGATAACAAATTACAACAAATAGAAACCTTACTCAATGGTTTTTTAGAAGAACAGCCAGAATATTTTTTGGTGAGTTTACGCATAAAGCCCACAGATAATGTTAAGGTTTTTTTAGATGGCGATCATGGAATTACCATTGAAAAATGCACTCATTTCAATCGTAAACTGAGAAATGCAATAGAAGAAAATGGTATTTATCCCGAGGGAGAATATAGCTTAGAAATGTCTAGCTCAGGCGTTGGCGAACCATTAAAAATTCATCGTCAATACATAAAAAATATTACTCGATTTGTAGAAGTTATTTTAACAGACGATACAATAAAAGAAGGACAACTTTTGGCAGTAACCGATACAGATATTACAATAGAATTTACTGAAGGCAAGGGTAAAAAAGCCGTTACCCAACAATTGGTTATTCCATTTATAAATATAAAATCAACAACCGTTCAAATCAAATTTTAACAACCAATTCTACTCAATTATAAAAGTTGAGAAATTGAAATTTTAAATTTTTCTAGTATGGCAAGTATAAACTTAATTGATGCATTCCAGGATTTTAAAGATGCAGAAAATCTAGATCGTCCTACACTTATGAAAGTAGTAGAGGATGTATTTAAAACCTTATTACGCAAAAAATATGGTGCCGATGATAATTTTGATGTAATTGTAAATGCCGAAAAAGGCGATTTAGAAATTATTCGTCATCGTATGATTGTTGAAGATGGAGAAGTGATCGATCCACTTGCAGAAATTGCTTATAGTAAAGCCATAAAAATTGAACCCGATTTTGAAGTTGGTGAAGAATTGTATCAAGAAGTAAACATGGTCGATTTTGGCCGTAGAGCAATCTTAGCAGCCAAACAAACTTTAGCTAGCCGTATTGGGGATCTTAAGAAAAATGTTTTGGTAAAAAAATATGCCGATAGAATTGGAGATATTATTAGTGCTGAAGTTTACCAAGTTTGGAAAAAAGAAGTGTTGTTATTAGATGAAGAAGGCAACGAATTAATTTTGCCAAAATCGGAACAAATACCACAAGATTATTTTAAAAAAGGCGAAAATACCCGTGCAGTTGTTGCAAGAGTAGACATGAAAAACAATACGCCTGTAATTATACTTTCTCGAACTAGCCCATTGTTCTTAGCCAAATTATTAGAAATTGAAGTACCAGAAATTTTTGATGGTCTTATTTCAATTAAAAAAATTGTACGTGAGCCAGGTGAAAGAGCAAAAGTTGCAGTAGAAAGTTTTGATGATAGAATCGATCCTGTTGGAGCTTGTGTTGGTATGAAAGGAAGCCGTATTCATGGTATTGTACGTGAATTGAAAAATGAAAACATCGATGTAATTAATTATACTTCCAATATTCAATTGTTAATTCAACGTTCATTAACGCCTGCAAAAATCAGCTTTATGAACTTGGATAACGATAAAATGCAAGCAGATGTTTACTTAAAAGCCGATCAAGTTTCTCTTGCAATTGGTCGAAGAGGAGTAAACATAAAATTGGCATGCGAATTAACAGGTTACGAAATTGATGTGTTTAGAGAAGATGAAGAACAAGAAGATGAGTTGGATATTGACTTAGAAGAATTTAGCGACGAAATTGAACAATGGATTATTGACGCATTTAAACGTATTGGTTGCGATACAGCGAATAGTATATTAAAATTGTCTGATGCTGTATTAGAGAAAAGAACAGACTTAGAATTGGAAACCATTGTTGACGTAAAACGTATTTTACAAGCAGAGTTTGATAGTGAAGATGAAACACCAAGTGCATAGATAAAGCAACTAAAGCTGTAAAGTATTACTTTTAGAAAAAATATAAGGCTTAGCAATAAAACAAGCAAGCCCAGATTAAATAAAACTGAATGTCAGAACTGAAATTACCAAGATTATTAGCCGCAGCTAAAGAATTTAATATTGGGCAAGATACCCTAGTAGATTTTTTAGCAAAAAAAGGGTTTAATAAAGATGAACTGAAGCCTACTGCAAAGCTTACAGAGCAGCAATATCTTGCCTTGCAATCCGAGTTCCAAGCAGATAAAGTTGCTAAGAATAAAGCCGATATGGTAGAAATACCTAAATCTATTGGCGTTGAAGCAAGAAAGAAAAGAGAAGAAGAAGATATTTCTATTAGGAAAGAAGAGAAAAAAGTAGCCGTTCCTGTAAAAGAAGAGCCTGTTGTAATTGTTGAACAACCAACTGTTGCACCAGTAGTGGTAGAGCCGGTGGCAGAAGTAATTGTTGAACAACCAATTGTTGCACCAGAACCTACTGTTGTTGCTCCTGTAGTAGAAACTCCAATTGTTGAAGCTAAAGTTGCAGAAGAAACGACCATTAAAATGGATAGCCCATCTATTGAAGGGCCAAAAGTGATAGATAAAATAGATTTAAGTGCAATAGATTCTTCAACTCGTCCTAAAAAAGGAGCAAAGAAAAAAGAAGAGCCTACAAAATCTGTAACTAAAACTACTAAAGCTGCAGAAACTGCAAAACCAACAGAAAAGCCTGTAAAAGCTGCACCAATTGTAGAACCAATTGTGGAAATTGCTCCTTTAGAAGAAGTAGCTCCTGTAATTGAAAACATTTCTGTAGAAAAATTAACCGGACCCAAAATTTTAGGTAAAATTTCTTTGCCTGTTGATAGTGATACAAGACCAAAACCAGGATCAAAAGAAGAACACAGAAAACGCAAACGCATTATCGTAGATAAGAAACCTGGCAGCAATATTCAACATGTAGATTTTAGAAAAGATGATAGAGGCCCTGCTGCAGCTGGTAGTGGTGCTGGTCAACAAAACAGAATTGGCATTCAAAAAGCTGGGCCTGGTGGACCTCAAAGTAGGCCAGGTGGTGGAAGAACAGGTGGTGGACCAAGAGGCAACAGCAGAAATGATAGAGGAAGAGATGTTCGTAGAGATGATAAAGAAATTGACGCAAAAGAAATTCAAGATAAAATTAAAGAAACACAAGCTAAATTGGCTGGTGGTGGTGGAAGAGGCAAAAGCTTAAAAGCTAAATATCGTAGAGAAAAACGTCAAGAAGCTGCTGATGCTGCTGAAGGAATGTCGATGGACGATAACAAGTTACAAGTAACTGAGTTTGTAACAGTAAGTGAATTGGCAAACTTAATGGATGTAAGCTTTACCGATGTAATTAGCAAGTGTATGAGCCTTGGTTTAATGGTTTCTATTAACCAACGTTTAGATGCAGAAGTAATTGAATTGGTGGCTAGCGAATTTGATTTTGAAGTTGATTTTACCAGTGTAGAAGATGTTGATGATGAAGAAGAAGATGATGAAGAAAATCCAGAAGATTTAGGTGGTCGTGCACCAATTGTTACAATTATGGGTCACGTAGATCATGGTAAAACTTCATTGTTAGACTATATACGAAGTGCAAAAGTTGTAGCTGGAGAAGCTGGAGGTATTACACAACATATTGGTGCATACGAAGTAGAATTAAGTGATAATAAAAGAATTACGTTCTTAGATACGCCTGGTCACGAAGCATTTACTGCCATGAGAGCAAGAGGTGCCAAAGTAACTGATATTGCAGTAATCGTTGTAGCTGCAGATGATGCTGTAATGCCACAAACCAAAGAGGCCATCAGCCATGCTCAAGCTGCTAGTGTACCAATGATTTTTGCAGTAAATAAAATTGATAAAGATGGTGCAAACCCTCAAAAAATTTATGAGCAATTATCACAAATGAACATTTTGGTAGAATCTTGGGGCGGTAAATTCCAAAGCCAAGAATTAAGTGCCAAACAAGGGTTAAATGTAGATTTATTATTAGAGAAAATATTGTTAGAAGCCGAATTGTTAGACCTAAAAGCCAATGCTCAAAAAGCAGCTTCAGGTACTATTATTGAAGCTTCTTTAGATAAAGGTCGTGGTTATGTTGCCACTATTTTAGTACAAAATGGTACTTTGAAACAAGGCGATATTATAGTTTCTGGTCAATATTATGGTAGAGTAAAAGCCATGTTTAACGAACGCAATCAACGTGTAACAGAAGCTCCACCAAGTACACCAGTTGTTATTTTAGGTTTAAGTGGTGCACCACAAGCTGGAGAAAAGTTTAAAGTATATGCTGATGAATCTGATGCAAAAGATGTATCTACTAAACGTGCCCAAATTTCTCGTGAACAAGGCTTAAGAGCTAGAAAACACATTACTTTAGACGAAATTGGACGTCGTTTGGCATTAGGAAACTTTAAAGAATTAAACATCATTATTAAAGGTGATGTGGATGGTTCTGTTGAAGCATTAAGCGATAGTTTACAAAAATTATCAACCAGCGAAATTGCCATTAATGTGGTATTAAAAGCAGTTGGTCAAATATCAGAAAGTGATGTATTGTTAGCAGCAGCATCAGATGCAATTTTAATTGGCTTTAACGTTCGTCCATCTTCACAAGCCAATAAATTGGCTGAAAACGAAGGTGTACAAATTAAACAATACTCAATTATTTACAACGCCATTGAAGAAATTAAGAGTGCAATGGAAGGTTTATTAGAACCTAAAGTTGAAGAGAAAGAAGTAGCAACTGTAGAAATACGTGAAGTGTACAAATTTGATAAAGCAACTGTTGCAGGCTCTTATGTAACCGAAGGTAAAATTAAACGTGATCATAAAATTAAAGTGTATAGAGATGGTATTTTGGTGTACCCTCGTCAAGAAGGTGCTTATGCCGAATTGGGCAGCTTAAAACGCTTTAAAGATGATGTTAAAGAAGTAAACAACAACTACGAGTGTGGGTTAACCGTAAAAGGATTTACTGATATTCAAGTAGGCGATACTGTTGTTGCTTATGAAGAAGAAGAAATAAAAAGAACATTATAAAATAACCGTTCACTACTTTTTAAAAAAGGTCAATCGTTAGAAACGATTGACCTTTTTTAATGAATACTTTTTATGCCATTGTTGGTATGGCATAGCCTACCAACAATGTAATTTTAGTGATATACATACGTATAATCATTTGTATTCCTCACCAACAAAATTTTTAGAACTGTATGGTTAAAATAATTAATTTCAATTCATGAATTACCCAATACATTACCCACACTTTTTTACAGCTACTATTTTAGAATGGAAGCATTTACTAAAGCCCGATAAACTAAAAGATATTATAATAGAAAGTTTAAGATTTTTGGTAAAAGAAAAACGTATAGAAGTATTTGCTTTTGTAATTATGAGCAACCATATTCATGTAATTTGGCGAATAGGTAATAATGAAGAAAAGGAAAAAGTACAACAATCGTTTATGAAATACACAGCACAAATGATGTTGAAGGAGTTAAGAAATAATCATCCAAAAGTGTTGTCTTATTTTTATGTTGGTGCTCAAGACAGAAAATATCAAATTTGGGAAAGAAATGCTTTAAGTATTGAAATACACAGTAATGAGGTAATGCAACAAAAAATGAATTATGTACACCAAAACCCAGTTAAAGCAGGAATTGTAGCAAATGAAATAGAGTATCAATATTCATCTGCATTGCATTATAAATCGGAACAAGCGGTATGGGATTTTATAACAAAGTGGGAGTTTTAGTAAAGTAAATTCTTGTTGGTGAAGAACACCAACAATGGCGGAAAACATCTTTTGTTGGTAGGCTTTGCCATACCAACAACGGCTTGAAAAATAGTTGGGAATTTCCTAGTAGCTACTGGCAAAGCCAAGGGCATTGGATGACTAACTCTTATAATAGCGAGGCATCAAAATCTAAACTTGTGGTGCGTAATACTGTGGCTGAATTAGACCCTGAGAATGGGGGTACTGGAAACACTACTCTCCCTGGTGCTAAATACTCCATAGCCGATAATACCATTTTATATGCAACACAGCCCGATGGTGTTTGTGTAAGGTGTTTAGGTGCAACTGCTTACAGAAGAAGCCAGCAATTACTAGAAGAAATTGCAGATGGCACTGTATTATTACCTGCTGATGATGCAGAAGACCGATTATTAGTAATGCAAGAGCAACTATACCAATTGCTAAAAGAAAACCCAGAGCTTGTTACATCGAGTGGTAGCTTACAACAATTTATTAATAATAGCCAGTGGAGCAGTTTAGATTATATTTATTATGCTGGTAAGTACATGGCAATGGGCGATACAGCTATTGTAAAAATGTTACTAGATACTTGGCCCGATCAAAATAATTTAGACGAAGCGTATCAACAATACTTTACTTGGTTGGTGCAAATGTATGAAGACCCCAATTGGAGCCCAGATGTAAACCAAGTATGGCAATTAGCCAACCAATGCCCTGTAAAATATGGTACGGTCGTTTATGCTGTACGTAATTTATTTAATGCACTAACTGGCGAAATAAATAGTTTTGAAAGTAGTTGCGAAGGCGTTTCTATGCAAAGGGGCGGGCAAGGCAAGCAATTTATTAGGTTAAAGCAACCCAATAAAATCACAGCACCCTTAGTTGCCAATAATTTATTGGTTTACCCCAACCCAAGTAATGGCGTTATTAACATACAATACCCCCGAATAAAATCTATTATTGTTATTGATGCTACTGGAAAAGTTGTGAAACAGATAATAAATATTAATAACAATATTCAACAAATCAACTTATCTGGATTATCTAAAGGAATTTATTATTTAAGAATTTTAGGAGAAACAAATAAGTATGAATCCAAAAAAATTATTTTACAATAGAATGTCTAATCATTTAAAAAAAAATTATTTAAAAATATTTATAGCGTTTGTACTGCTTATAACTAAGAATGTGTGTGTATGTGCTCAATTGAATCATGTTCCAAATAATTCTTTTGAACAATTTACAACATGTCCTAATTCATCAACGTTACAAAACGCTTTTAACAGTAAACCAGATTATTGGTATAAACCAGATAAAAGAGCAGCAATATATTATAATAATTGTGCTTCAGTTGGTTCAAATATGTCTACTCCTTCTCATGGTCTTAGTTGTTGAAGTGGTGGTTTTCAAAATACAAAAACAGGACTTGCATATATTGGAATGTTTTATTTGAATGCACCAGGCACAAATAGTAGAAATTATTTTGCAGTTAAGTTATTAGATAGTTTAAAAACTAGCAAGTGTTATTACGCTGAGTGTTTTGTTAATTTGGGTAATTGTTGGCAGTTAGCATGCAACAATCAAGCTATGTTGTTTACCAATAACCCTGTTTATGTAGATACAGCTAACAGTTTGCAAATATTACCTGCTACACCACAAGTACAAAACCCCTATATAGTTACCGATACCCTTAATTGGGTAAAAATAGCAGGGGTGTTTACAGCACAAGGCGGTGAGCAATATTTAACTTTAGGCAATTTTAAGTACGATAATCAAACAAACTTTACTTTAGTAAATCCTTCTGGGGGTTATTATGGTGCAGGTTATTATGTAGAAGATGTAACAGTGGTGCCATTAGATAGTATAACCCTTGCAGCAGATGCAGGGCAAGATAGAACCATTAACTTAGGAGATAGTAGTTTTATAGGCAGTTTTACCACAGGGCTTACCAATGTAAATTGGTATAATAGCAGTGGTAATATTATTGCAACTAATGTAAGTGGCTTGTTTGTAAAACCAACAACCAGTACTTTTTATATACTAGAGCAAACCGTATGTGGGCAATACAGTAGAGATACAGTACATGTAACTGTTAACTCAGCAGTGCCTTTAACGTTTACCCATTTTGCACTTGCTCCCCTCTCCCTTGGAGAGGGGTTGGGGGTGAGGTTTTCAACAACCAACGAAATCAATGTAGCTCACTTTAATATTCAGTTTAGCACCAATGGTAAAGATTTTGTAACAGTAGGTACAATTGCTGCAAAAAATAACAATTACAATGAGTATAGTGTAGTTATTAGTCCCCCTTCAGGGGTTAGGGGTTTTTATAGAATTGAAGCAGTAGATAAAGATGGAAAACTTACTTACAGTAATATACAATCTATTGTACTCAACAATAACCATTCACCACTCACTATTTATCCCAACCCTGCAAAAGAAACAATTGCTATTTCGTTTTCTAAAATAAAACAAATAATCATTAGTAATATAATGGGTAAAGTAGTGAAGAATATTGTTGTTCAACAGGTAAATAATACTTCAATTACTATTTCTAATTTACCCAAAGGATTATATGTTGTAAAAGTGTTGGGTGCTAATGGTACAGCTATAGAAAAATTGGTGGTGGAATAGTGTTTTTTGTCATTCCGACGTAAGGAGGAATCTAATCATTCTTTATGTCATTTCGAGGTACGAGAAATCTCACTATTTTTTCCGCCGTTGTTGGTATGGCAAAGCCTACCAACAATATAATGTTAGTGATATAAATAGTTTTTCATCTGTATTCTTTACCAACAATGGCTGAAATTTATGTTGGTGAAGAACACCAACATTGGCGGAATACTCAACAGATTTCTCCTATCGTCGAAATGACATTACGATTAAACAGTTAACGCATTTCATTTAACATCAACGAAGACTTTCTTCTCTGCGTTAGGGATTGAAGTGAAAATACCCTGCGGCTAAGCAGGGATTGTAACGTAAAGCCCGACCCAACGGGTAACGCCCAAAGTACAAATAAAAAAACACAGCATTTTTTTGTTAAAACACCAATAATAAGTGTTTGGCAAGGCTTCAATGGTTATTTTTACAGCCTAAGTAATTTTACATGAAGTATTCGTTGTTTTTTATTATTGGCTGTTTAACAATTACGCAAACATTTGCACAACCTAAAAAGGTAATTGCCGATAAAATTATTGGGCAAGTGGGCGATAAAATTATCCTTCGTTCAGATGTAGTAAATGCCATTGCAGATTATAAACGCCAAGGGCAAGAAGCTCAATTACCACCCAATGCAGAGTGTGCATTTTTAGAAGGGCAATTAATACAAAAAGCATTGGTTTTACAAGCCGAAAAAGATAGTTTAGTAGTAAGCGATGAAGAAATTGAAGCTGCCTTAGACAATCAAATTCGTGGATTTATTCAAGCGTATGGTAGTAAAGAAATGCTAGAAGAAATTTCGGGTAGAACCATTTATCAATTGAAAGACGATTTTAGAGGTCCGTTTCGTGAGAAGAAATTGGCCGATCAAATGCGTAGTAAAATTGTAGACAATGTAAAAATTACACCCAACGAAGTAAAAGCGTACTTTAATAAAATTCCAAAAGATAGTTTACCATACTACGAAAGTGAAATTGAATTAAGCCAAATTGTAAGTATTCCAAAATCGAATAAAGAAGTTGATGAATATGTAATTAAACAGATGTACGAGTACAAACGCCAAGTTGAAAATGGAGTGAAAAAATTTGAAGCATTGGCCAAACAATTTTCTGAAGATCCAGGAAGCAAAGAAAATGGTGGTATGTACAACATTAATAGGACAGAAAAATTTTGGGATAAAGACTTTATGAACGCTTGTTTTAGATTAAAAGAAGGACAAATATCTCCAGTTATTAAATCTAAATTTGGTTATCATATTATTCAAATGGTTAGTCGTGCTGGGGACGATGCAGTAATTAGACATATTTTAAGAATTCCACCAATTACAGAGGAAGAGATTTTATTGTCTATTCAAAAATTAGATTCTGTACGAAAAAATATTGTAGCCGGAAAATTAACTTTTGGAGAAGCTGTAAATAAACACAGCGATGATGAAGGCAGTAAATTTAATGGTGGAGCAATTACAGCAAGAAATGGATCAACCTATATTACAATTGATGAGCTTGATAAAGATTTAGTGATAGCAATTAAAAATTTAAAAGTTGGTGAGTATTCAAAGCCATTAACTTTTGATGATAGAGGTGTGAAAAAAGTACGTATTGTGTATTTAAAAACTCGTACAGAACCGCATCAAGAAAATATGAGAGAAGATTACAATAAAGTTGCAGAAAGAGCTTTAGACGAAAAGAAACAAGCCACTTTAGAAAAATGGTTTAAAGAACATTTACCTAAATATTATATTACCATTGATAAAGAATTTGCAAATTGCGAAAGTTTAGGCGATTGGTGGAAATTTGCATCGAACCGTTAATTAAAACTTGATTACGTGTTTAATTTATATAAATCTCAGCTAGCAATAGTTGAGATTTTTTATTGAATATAAGGCTTATTACACACTTTTCCCTTTGTGCCTTAGTGTCTTTTTGGTAAAATGGGAAATTTCCTGAAGTAAAATTACAATAGTTTGCAAGCTCTTTAGCGTTGAACAATTTTAAAAATTACTTTAAACTTGTATACTAAAAAAAATAAAATTTGGAAATTACATGTATATACATGTATATTTGCTTTATCAATGAAATTAGAAGAAGCAATACAGAGTAATAAGTTTAAAAGTGAAATGCAAAAAGCAGGGTTAAATATAATGTACACTTCTTGGTGGTTAAAAACCTTGGGTTACAAAGAGTTAAAAGAATTTGGTTTAACACACGAACAATACAATGTTTTAAGAATTCTAAAAGGGAAACATCCGCAACAAATGTGTGTGAAAGATATTGCTAGTAGAATGATTGAAAAAAACTCGAACGTACCTAGAATTATTGACAGATTAACTGATAAAAGTCTGGTAAAACGTGAGCAGGGTTGTGAAGATGCAAGACAAACAGTGATGAGTTTAACCGTAACAGGATTGAAAGTTTTAGAAACATCTACAATAAAGTTAGATGCAATGTGGAACCAAACAATGCCACTAACAGAAAAAGAAGCTAAAACTTTAAACGAGCTTTTAGAAAAAATTACTACTTTGTAAAGCAGCTTTTTTTTAAACAAATACATGTACATACACGTATTTGATATTCAAAAAGGACGATTACAAAAATAAAAAAAGGAATTATTATGAAAACGATATTACACAAAGCAAATACAAGAGGCCATGCAAACCATGGTTGGTTAAACAGCTTTCACACATTCAGTTTTGCAGGTTATCATGAACCAACTAGAATGAATTTTGGTGTTTTACGAGTATTAAATGATGATACAGTTGCTGCAGGAATGGGCTTTGGCAAACATCCACACGATAATATGGAAATTGTTTCTATACCCTTAAATGGAGATTTAGAACACAATGATTCTACCGGAAGAAACGAAATAATTAAACAAGGCGATGTGCAAATTATGAGTGCAGGAAGTGGCATAACACACAGTGAAAAAAATGCCAATCACAACAAAGAAGTGAAGTTTTTACAAATATGGGTAATGCCAGCAAAAAGAAATATTGAATCTCGTTACGAACAAAAATCATTTCCTGCAGAAGGCAGAATGAACAAATTGCAAACCGTTGTTGCACCTAATAATGCAGAAGCAGTTTGGATAAATCAAAACGCATGGTTTACGCTTGGAAATTTTGATAACGGAGTTGCGTCAACCTACTCATTAAATAAACCAGAAAATGGTGTATATGCTTTTGTTATTAAAGGCGATGTAACCATCAATGGAATTGCTTTAAATGAAAGAGATGGTTTAGGAGTTACCGAAACCGAAACATTAAATATTATAGCCGATAATAACACAGAGCTTTTATTAATAGAAGTTCCAATGAAATTATCATAAAAAATTAGAGCATGTTTCTCACGAAGCATTTAATATAAACAATTATATTTTGTTGCTTAGTTTACTTTGAGTTCTTCGTGTGAAATTTTTGAATTAAAAACAAATCAATGAAAACAGTTAATAAAATAATAGGTGGCCGACCAATAAATGTTGGTAGCATTAAAGTGCAAGAACTATTGCCAGAAAATGGGAAATTTTTTAGTCCGTTTTTAGTATTTCATCATGGAATAGCAAAGTTAAATCCAAATATTCCGTTAGAAGATCAAGGCGTTGGCCCACACCCACATCGTGGTTTTAGTGCCATAAGTTTTATTTATCGTGGTGGTGTGCATCATAGAGATAGTAGAGGCAACAACCATAAAGTATATGCTGGTGGTACACAATGGACAAGTGCAGGAATGGGAATTGTACATAGTGAACGTGTACCAGACGATATTTTTGATTGGGGTGGAGAGCAAGAATTATTACAAGTTTGGGTAAATACACCTGCAGCAAATAAAATGGATTTGCCAGCATATTATCCTGCAACTGCAGAAGAAACGCCTACAATAAGAACAGAAGATGGCTTAACCATTGTTCGTGTGCCAGCAGGTAATGTAAATGGCACAAAAGGAATCATTCCAACATTTACCAACGTTACCACAGCAATGGTAGAAATGAAAACTGGCGGAAATTTTACCTTCAATTTTAATGCTACATACAACACATTGGTGTATGTTTTAAAAGGCACAATTACCATAAACAACAATGAAACTGTTACTACAAAACAATTGGCATTGATGAACAACGATGGAGAAAGCTTTACCATCAATGCAACAGAAGATTCCCTATTATTTGTAGGTAGTGGAGAAATAATAAATGAACCAGTTGCTGCACATGGTCCATTTGTAATGAACACACAAACAGAAATTATGGAAGCCATTAGAGATTATCAAATGGGTAAAATGGGCGTTTTAATTGAAGAATAAAATACTCAACACTTAGTATATAAAACTTATTACTTAACACTTATAAATAAAAAAAATGACAACTTACAAAATCGACGCAAGTCACAGTGAAATTACTTTTAAAGTAAAACATTTAATGATTACCAATGTAACAGGTAGCTTTCAACAATTTGATGCAACGATAGAATCTACAAATGAAGATTTCAGCAATGCAACAATTTCTTTTGAAGCAGATACAAACAGCATTAACACTAACAACGAACAAAGAGACAACCATTTAAAAAGCGATGATTTTTTTGCAGCAGAAAAATTTCCTGCACTTAGCTTTACGTCAACCTCGTTTACTAAAAAAAGTGAAGATGAATATAGTTTATTAGGCGATTTAACCATTCGTGATGTTACCAAACAAGTAGAATTAGCTGTAGAGTATGGTGGAACCATGACGGACTTCTATGGTCAAGAAAAAGCTGGTTTTGAAATTAACGGAAAAATTAATCGTAAAGATTTTGGTTTAGGCTGGGGTGCAATTACAGAAGCTGGTGGTATTGTAGTGAGCGATGAAGTTAAATTACATTTAGCTGTGCAAATGGTTAAACAAGCTTAAACAAATAATTTATTCAGTCCCCAAATTAAACATAATGAACATTCTAAAACAAATTCCAACATACTTGTTGGCAATCGTTTACTTAGTTTTTGGTCTTAATTACTTTTTGCATTTTATACCAATGCCACCACAAGTTCCTGGCAATGCTGGTACTTTTGCTGGTTTATTATTTACAACAGGATATTTAGCTTTTGTAAAAGCTTTAGAAGTGGCTTTTGCAGTATTGTTATTCGTTCCAAAAACAAGGGCTTTAGCATTATTGCTAATTGCACCAATAACAATAAACATTTTGTTGTTTGAAATATTTATGGCTCAACAAGCTGGACTAGGAATTTTATTGATAGTATTAAATGCTATTGCAATTTTTCAGCATAAAGCAAAATACATAAATATTGTAAAGCCTATTTTGGCTGTATAGGAAAAAGGCAAAACTTTATTTTTGTACCAAACAAAAAATAAAATGTATTGTTATAATGTATAGAAACCAGAAATTAAATGAACATAGAAATAATTAGTGGAAG
>ERZ724508.681-NODE-681-length-22890-cov-5.462492_pt1 | contig 22890 bp, 32 predicted proteins | sample MGYA00376041_ERZ724508 | MGnify/ENA primary metagenome ERZ724508 (study PRJEB28724, sample SAMN07190887) | wastewater metagenome | isolation source: effluent of sewage treatment plant in Hong Hong | place: USA: Christiansburg, Virginia | collected 2016-03-01 ...
GCTTGTGTAATTGTAACACACGGCACATTTAAGCCCAGCAAGGATGTGCAGAGCTGTCCAATTCGCGGGGAAAATGCCAGCAGTTTGGCAACATTCTCGTGAGTGTAAGGTGGTTGGCAGGCAAATTCAACCTCATCGAAGTCGCTCCGAAATGTGTAGTCAAAGGATACACACCATTCCCTTCCGTTGTCTTCCATCGTAGTCAGGACCCTGTTAGCAATTGGGTGAAGCATCTTCCAAATGCTGCCTTCCTGTCTTGAATTTGAGTAGGGTGCGAACCCCTGCTCATAAAGCGGGTTATGCCTGCAAATGTTTCTGACGTTAAAGCGTATGGACTGATCCTGGAGTGTATTGGACACCCGAAAGTAGAACCATTGGAAATTTCCAGTAGTGTTTGTGTCTGGCCTGATATACAAGTCGTACTCCCGTGACTTAACCTTCACAGCAAAATCGAGGTTACCTCCTGCAAACTGCGAATCAAAGACAAGGGCGCTACGTGAGTAAGTTGCTTCTAAGTGTGGTTGGACATTATGGTACACGATCCTATTCCTCGGAGTGTAGAGAAGTGTGCGCTGCGCCCATTCTTCACGGAGTTGCTGGTTCACTAAAGAGTTGTTTCGCAGGTGAGCGAGGTACTGAAGCCTGATGCTGCTCATTTAGCGTGCCAGTAGTGGCTACTTATTTGACACCTCACACAGCTGTTGGTGCCTTTCGGTCGGCTTCTCCAGAAATCTACTACGGTAGTCGGTGGTAATTTCTGTTTTCTCAATGCAGAAGCCTTCCTCGTCCTCCATAATATTTATTAATCTCGCGATGGAGCCGTTGCTGAAATGACCGAGAGATAGCCAAGCTGCATTGTCTGCACACCCGCCTCTCCATTACTATTAGTAGTTATTATAACGATTTGAATCGATGAAGAAGTAGGAGAAGCGGGGTCACGGTCGGGTACTCACCTTGAACCACAACGAAAATTCCAACAAGAACATAAATATCAACATCAGTTACAACTTGGGGCATCCCAACAGCTCCTACCATCGCCGACTCCATACCGAAAACTACAATCCCAACAATAGTCTTACCAGCAACGATCCACGTTCAACCACCGGCATCAAAGGCAAGAAGATTGATAACAGGGAGGTTGACTATCCTTTCTAGCAGGACCGTCTCCTTCATAATAGCCTCAGCAAGGAGAGCAACATGCATAGCAAGATGCGCACGGAAGAGGCCGAGTAGGAATGTGAAATTTCTATCAAGGTTATAAAGAAGAAGAAACCGCCGCTGGCAATTGAATCGAATAAGCCCACCGGCAACAAAATAGGTAAGCTTTGGCTGATACAGTTAAGAATAAGACCAGCGGTTCTATGCGAATGAAGAAGCGACTCTACACGGAAGAGGCTCCCACTGGACCATCTACAACGACCAATAAGCAGAGCGTAGGCTGTAAAAACTTTTTCTCGACGCACGAACATATCAGCAAGAATACGGACTTTCAACAACTCACCAAACTGTACAAGGAGAATCGGAGGAAGTCGAGATCCTGCTCCAAGGAGCACTCGGAATCCAAAAAGCGATTGAAATCAGCCGATCGCAAGAAGACAATTGAGGAAAATCATGACGCTTTCGAAGACATGATGCGGAAGATCAAGAAGCAGGCTGATTCCAAAGAGTCGATAGCAAAGAAAGACTCCTCAATACTGAGGCCTAAGAAATTGAAAGGCGACAGAGTCAATAAGTCTGAACTATTCTGCTTTAAGAAGGACAAAAAGAAAATGGGTAAGTCAAAATCACTCGAAAAGGTCCCTCGAAAGAAGAAGGCGGGCTTCTACCCCGAAGAACGACTCAGCCTGATGAACCCTCCAGCAAGAAGATCCCTTGAACGGATGCGCAACAAGACTATTTCAGAATACCAACCCAGGCAAGACATTGAACCATTCATAACTCGGGTTATGAACAGCAGCCTGATGAGTGATTCGCTAAAAATGAGTGAACTCACATCCAAGGAACTCTCAGATCGACGACAACTAGAGCTGATGGAGGAGACATTGACCCTAAACCGTAACTCAATTGAACTGACTTCCGGAGCGAGATAGATGCGCGAGATGGAACGAATCAGTCGGCTGCAAGTGCTTTCCCGAATTGCTGAGGAATCTTCAGCGTTCAGCAACCCATCATAGACACAGATTCCTGCCCTCCATAAGGCTGCATCACTGATCAAGCGCCATTGGCATGAGTATAAACGTAAGAAGATCATCCAGTACTATAGCAGTCTGTTTCAGCGGAATCAATCGACTTATTTCCAGGAGTAAGTGTCGGATATATTCGCTGAGCAGAACGAAGATGACGGAGAGTACGCCAATGTTGCTGAATACCATAATAACAGTTTCGAAAACGATGAGGAATGTGATTCCGATTAGTAGTTTGGAACACCATTCAATGCTCGGAACCGTCCAGAACCAAGCGGCCACAAGTAACTTGCCCTGGATCTCAAGAGCGAACAGTTTGTGAAGGCAGCCTCGGGGGTTGACATAAATGAGGAATAGAGAGAAATTATCGATCAAGCCAACGAATTGGCCGTTCCAGCAGACCGAACTGAAGAGGAAGAGTAGTCTCAGTTCGATGTCAACAAATACCAGGGACTCGTATAGCGATCAATCGAAGGAGAACGTATTAGTGCTCAAAAATCCTGTTCATTGGAAATCCCCAGGCAAACAAGATCAAAGGAAGAACCATAACCACCTTCTTCTTCCGACAAGTAAGACATTCACAGGTTCAAACAGCAGCAGCTTGAACAGTGGAACCATATCAACCAACTCATCAATCGCCAGCTCAATCAGAACTAGATGGATCCTCACGTACTGCTGCAGGAACTCATGAAGCAGAGCGAACTCAACAAAAAGTGGATTGAGGAAAGCTGTGAAGCCAGCCTCCGCAATTAAAGGAGCGGTGGAAGCCCTCATAACTCTCGCGCCTAGTCAAGGAGCTCTCAGCGTAGCGAGAACTACCGGAATTTATTCGAAGAGAAGGGAATCGTTGATAGGCTGAAACGCAATAGTCAAAATATCAAGCAGCTGTTGTGCAACACATACGAAATCGATAAAAGTGAAAAGAGTATTTCCCGTCGAAGCAATAGCCTCAGTAACTTACAAGAGAAAGAATAAAAAAGTGAGAAAATTTCCAAGAGTGGCAACAGCTCCAAGATCGAGGATCTAATGACTTACGAAATGATGAATGATGAGGACAGTGATGAGGGTCAGATAGCGTTTAACCGACCAAAGAAAAGGGAGAAGAGTTAGCTGATCGACCAATTTCTCGATTGTGGGCTCAATGAATGTGGTTTTGAAGACTTACCGTACCTCCCAGTTGGCCAGCAACAGGATTCCAACCAACTGCATTCTTGGGAGGACGAGGAGCTTCGGAGAAGAAGTCGTAACATGCCGATTAGTAACGAAAACGTACACCTTCGTGAACAAATTCTTTCACCGAAGGCACTTTCGAAGCCTCCAACGTTGGAGCAGTATGAGAGCGAGTAGCAATAGTACACAAACGAAATCTTGGTGAAGATAACCAACTCGGAGGAGCCTCGGAGCATCCTAATAAACTAGGATAGCATGCCACAGTCTTTTGATGAGGAGGACTATGGTAACAACGAGCCAATCTCCAAGCTGTTTCAACAGCAACGGTTTAGCAAGCATGGCATATTCGAGAGCATCTATCACATGCTGCTCGAAGAATTCTGCTTCGAAATCGAGCAGAAACAGAAGTTTGAGAGAGACTTCTTCAATTGCTTTTCGAGCAACAAACTAAGAAATAGGGAGAGAGGTATCAAGACCAGCAATGCCAGCGTCAAAGCCTACCTTGTGAATTTTGTCGACTATCTGCTTACGCACCCAGACTAGCGTACAATTGTGTTGCGTAATGTCAACACCAAGCTTGGTCCTACCTCAGCCCAAATGCTGTACTACCTGCGGTTGCAGGATAGTTATACTTAAAGTGAGAGCGAGGAGTCTGAAGAGGAGACTGTCATCATCATCCCTTACGACACCTTCCAACGATTCGAAAGCTACCTCGACAAGCAACAACCGGAAGACTCCCAACGACGGAACTCGAAGATCCAGAATTACACCTTCAACTGGCACAGAGCCATTTTCGAATGTATGAACGAAGCGATGGACGAACAGCGTCCTTATGGGACACACGGTCAACCCTACGCCTGGGAAGTGGAACCTCGAATAAAAAATACATCTATCACTGAGAAGACCCTGCAGAACCATTTGGAGCTTGCGGCCAGCAAAGTGCTCGAGACTGTAAGCTTCATGGGGGGAATCCTGTTCGATAAGGATGATAGCCCCTATAGTCCAATGCTGGCCGAGTAGCACAAGCTGCAGATCAACGAGGACCGCCTCTCCCGTATCCTTGCGACCTAGCTATACGAAGGTGAGTAGAGCTGGATCTACTACAATGAAGAAAAGTTGGAGGTAAACCTGGATCTGTATAACTTGGTCATCGAACGGATGATGTTCGAGATGGCTAACGAGCTCAATAAAATTCGCAGAAGGCGGGTCTTCTTACCAGACTCACTGATCGCTTCTACCTCTTGAACTTCCTACCATTATTAATTTTAGCATAGCATGGGCAACCTCCTGGTGAGTGTACCGCAGCAGCATGTCTACGTTGTGGAGTTCTTCGGACGCTACCATCGGAATCTTCTGCCAGGCCTTAACCTCGTTGTGCCATTCGTGCAAAGGGTACTTCGTGGGTCACGCAGGTTGCCTACCGGCAGTCGCTCAAGGAACGGTCATTTAATCTTCAACACCAAAGTGCAGTTACCAAGGATAACGTATCAATTCAAGTCGACGGAGTCATCTACTTTAAGATCGTGGATGTCTACAAAGCCAGCTATGGTGCTGTCGATTCGGTCAACTACACCTATAAGCTTGCTCAAAGTATTACTCGCTCTGAGATCGGCAAGCTCTCGCTGGATCAAACATTCGCTTCCAGGGAAATCATTAACCTGCGCATTCTCGAAAGTCTTCAGAATGCGACTGAAAATTGGGGTATCGAATGTACACGCTACGAAATCAAGGATATCAAGATGTCGGATAGGGTAAGAAAGGTAACCCAGCAGCCTAACTCAGATGATGGCTTTGGAGGCATAATCAGAAAGGTTCAAGAGAGCTGAGATTTTGAAGAGTGAGGCAACTCGAACGGCTTTGATCAATTAAGGTGACGCTTTTCGTGCGAGCTACGTGCTAATGGCTGAGGGAAAGGCTGAGGAGCTATCGTTGAGGGCCAAGGCAGTCAGCGACCGTATTAATCTATTGAGCGACGTTATGCATACCTCAGGTGACGAGGCCTTTAGCTTCCTCACCTCTGAGAATTATATTGACTCGCTCAAGGGTTTGAAGGGTAAGACTATTGTCATCTAAAACGACCTCGATGACGCCAAAGAGATTCTCCAGAAGAGTCGCAACCTGCCAGAGGCTCTAAAGCTAAGCAAATCAAGATAGATAGTGAGAGTACGCACCCAAGAAGACTAACAAGAAAGCCGATCAAGCAAGGGCTTCGTGGATCGGTTAACTGGTTTGTTTAAATGATAACCAAATGTTTACACATGTTTGAGAATATGTGCATTGAGAGCGCTTATATTTCTACTGATACATTTCGAAAGATAGCATCGTTTTACAGCCTCTGCACTCGAATTGTGTCCCTTTATGTGTATATTTCGAAGGTCATGCGGCTGCTCCAACGACTACTTTTTTATTAGGAGATTTTCAGTTAGAATGCATCGCGATAAGCTCACGATGTCAGTCTCGCAGTTCGAAGCGATCAAACTGCAGATACGCGTTGAATTGAATAAGTGCAAGCCCAGGATAGATCCCTTCCTCATGTCCAGAACTCCGCCTGAACGCAAGCACTTTGCCAACACTTCATGCATCAAGAATGCTCTGGAGTTGTGCAACAAGGACAACAGAAGGCAGGAGAAGACACCGAAAGGCAGGAAACATTTCAAAGAGCTGGAAACAACCCTGAGCCCAATGAACATTCATAGGGAAAGGAAGCACTTCCAAAAGCATAACATTCACAACGAGGCTTTGTTTCTGGAGCCTGGTGCGCAGAAATCACCATTGAAGTATTCCAGATCAACCTCTCGGGTGGGTCTGCCAGCAACCAACCAAAAACCAAACTTAGCAGTGGACACAAAGTTAAAGATAAGGAAGTGATATCATGCCTTCATTCAGATTCTTGCGAACAGCTTTTACAAGTAGTCGCGTAGTGGCTCCGCGTTGAGCTCGATCATCCTCCGATAAAGAAATTCGAGGTTGTATCTGTTCATAAACTCGCTAAGAAATGGTAGCTACAGAACAGATATTGGAAGGTCAGCTGACCTTGGGAGGGATGTCGCAGCCCAGCCAGCCACCACGACGTCGCCAGCGAGATTGTAGGCTTTAATTAGGTAGTTCAGATTAGTGATAGTGAGCACCTAGTTGACACACGGCATGCTTTACAGTAGTTCACCAATATGATGCTCAAAGGTTGCTGGTTGGTACAAGAAGCACGGTGGGTAGAATACCTGCAACGCGTAGTAACTCAAGCCATCGCTGTAGTATTATTCCTGGCTGTAGCCGACTATGGGGTGCAGGTGTGGCACATCTATGGTATGCTTCTGCTCCAGCTCAGCAACTAACTTGTTCCGGCTTGGTTCGTCCATAACCGGGAACTGCTGCGCCAATGCGTGGGTATTGTGCACAATCGCCTCTGAAAAGGTATTCTCTGCCATTTTGGCAAGCACCCTTAAGCACCTGACAGCCTCTCTATTGAACAACTTGAGCTTCGATTCCTTCCTGATGGCCTGTTCTTCACCCACACGAGTGACCGAGCCAGCAAACGGCATAATCACCAACCTCTTTGGAAGTTGAAACTGCGGGTACTTCCCCACTCGTTTGAGCATTCTGCAGATCTTGCGATAGTAGTAGGTTGTTTGAAGCGTCAGCTCATTCCATCGTTCATGGTTTTCTCTGTAAAGTTTCTAAGCGTTCAAAAGGTGTTCCTCCGATGCCTTTGCATTGCCCAACTTCTTATCGATTCGGCTTAAGTAGAACTACACGGTCATCCGAAGATTTTCCTACGATTGTTCTTCTCTCTGAAAAGCACTGGCAGCCTTTTGTAAACTATCTTTGCTCCCTTCAATCTTTGCTTTGAGATGGAGGAAGAAACCTTATGTGCTCGGTTGTGGCTTAATTGTCATCAGTTCCTCGAGGGCCTTAAAGACTTCTCGGCAATGCTACTTCTTTCCCTGTCTATGCAGTAATGTTGTCAAGTAAAAGGTGATGAAGATACGGTCCTGCAGGACAGTCACCTTATCGATATTGTCATAAAGCCGGCAGAAGATGTTAAACAGGGTCTCTGACATTCTTTTGAAGTGGAGGTCGAGGTCAGTCACAGTAAACTTGAAGATTTGAGACAGATAGTACAGTTCAAGAGCAGTATCTCTTACCTTTGACATTAGGATGTTGTCCTTCTGGCAAGTCACTAGTCCTCCGAGCAAGGCAAACAGTTCCTAGGTAAACTCAGATAGTGCTGGTCCGTTCATCAGCAGCGTCTCCAACAGTCGATCGATGGGCTTGTGGCGCAGTTCAAGCCGAGCAGTTATTAGAGACACAGCCAAACCAATCAGGTGGGGTTTGGGTTATCTTCGGAGCAAAGCCTCAATTTCCTTGAGGAGACTGTAGGAATACTACAAGTTTTGGTTGATGCCTGCACCGGTGATTACCAACTTAAAGCAGTATTTGAGCAGTAGAGCATAACTCTTATTTTCGAACTTATCGATGAGGTTGAGGCAGTTGACGTGATTGTTGTCGAGTCTTTCGATGTACCTTCCTAGCTTTTACTTGCCTTTGAACACATCCTTGCTGTAGAATATGCATCCCAACACTGTAGATTTCACCAGGTAGAACCACGACAGTTCAAAGTCGACTGCTTCGTTGAATTTGTTTGGCTTTAGGTATATCTCAGCCAGGCGGTAGCAAGAAAAGGGCTCCAGTAGCTCGGAGGCTTCACGATACAGTGGCAATGCCTGACGCGGTGCCTTATCTCGGAACTCAAGCTCGTAGGCTGTCATGAAGAGTGCGAATGGACAGCGTTGCAGGTATTTTGGTTGAGGTTACCTTGTCAGCCGATCCTGGAACACCCCGAAGTAGAGCTGCCAGTCGATGAACTCGAACTCCATTTTATCGTCCATGCTGCAGCTTTATTGTTAAACAGCTGAGAACGCAAGAATAGGTATGAGTGTGGTTATTGCAGCAACTCGCATAACTCAATCATTTGTATAATGATGAAAAGGTTCATCATAACTGTCCTACTACTGGGGCTATGCTTCCAGACAGACATCATAACCAGCTCGACGACCATCAGTAACAACCTCACGCTCACTTCCTAGGTGACCTACACGGTTCAGCTGTGGCTTACAACCCTCATTAGTCCTGGCTCAACCCTTCAGCTTTGGTTCTCGAATTTTTACACGATAACGCCCGTCTCCTTAAAAAACTGTCAGGCTACCATCAATAGCGGAGTGGCACTCGCTAATGCATCATGCTACGTGAATACCAGCACCACTTACAACGTTTACTTTGATACATTGTTCACAACCTCTGCAACCATTACTGACATCACAGTCTCGGTAAGCATCAGCTTATGTAGTTCGTCATTGATAACCCAGTCGGTAGCGGGACTGAGACGCTAGACGCCTATATCTTTTCGAGTGGCGGTACGGCCTTGGCACATGGAACCCCATCTTTCGCCTATGATCCCTCTCCTCTCAGCAGCTGCCAGATGACAAGCAATTCTGACACTGTAGGAATCACTTCGACTTTAACGCTGTCTTTTGTCCCTTCTCAAAGGATCATGAATAGCAGTGTGTTGACAGTTAGGCTGGGGCCTTGGGGTAGCAGTAGTAACACCAACTTCGTCAGCTCCATAGCCTGCACACCCGTCACTGTACAGTTGATAGCTATTGTAGAATGCAGGCACATCGATTACTTGCACAAATTCGAGTTCTGGGACACTCCCGAGGCCTATAACTGCTGATACCATTACTGCGAGCAACATGTTCCCTACAACCCTTGCCGCCAGTAGCACCGTATCCTTGAACGTAAGCAATATGCGCAACCCACCTTCAACGCAGCCCTATGGACCGGCCACCTATACTATTCTCTACAGCGGTAAGATAAGTCAATCCTGTGGTAGTATCTACCTAACTGTGGGTAGTCCGGGAACATTGGGGATTAACTCATGGAGCAATCTGATCTTTAACAGAAGTATATCTGCCGTGAATACCCTTACTAGGCCAACACTAAGGGCTACGAGTTCATTCCCATCTAGTGGTTATGTGTTGATGACATTTCCCAGTGGCACGGTTACCTACACTGGTACTAACTCAACCTTCTCGGGGTCCACTTGGATATCCCTTACAGGTTTCAGCAGCAGTAACGTCTCAATAGGAAGTACAATATCAGCCATTGTTAGCTACACTGTCGTCTACCCAACTTCCACTCGATCGGTCAATATCAACGTCAGCACCATTACAAATACGAGCGGTAATGTCTATTACATTGATTCTGTTTTGAGGACTATAACAGCTAATGCCGGCAACATAGTCTCAGCATCTGCTTCTGCATCAAGTAACTCAGTTAATGCCTTGACCACACATACAGTGACCTTCACAACTGTAAACAGCCTCACATCAGGAAGTTTTATTACTATCCAATTTCCAACAGAACTCACGCTGCAAGGTACATCCTGTACAAGCTCTGCATCAAGTTCAACCTGCGCCATATCGACTCCCAATGCGACCATCACACTTACTGGCAGCTTGAGTGGAGGTACCAGTCTGACAATCAGCGTACCCAACGTCAAAAACCCTTATTCGACACAGACCACGTCATCCTTTCAGATTATCACCTACTACGATTCACTGTACGATAGCCTTGTCGACACCGTAACAACGGGAATTACTGTAAGTTCGGTGGCCAATCAGCTGACTACCGCATCTGTGACCCCTACTTCATTACAAGTGATTGCCAACACTACCTATACGTTTTCGATTACCCTCAACGATGCAATTACCCAAGGAGGCTCCTTCGATCTGGTCTTTCCTGCTGAAGTTAGCTTTGCTACTCCCACACTCACCATTCTATCGAGTTCACTATAGAATACCTGCACCCAAGGCTATACAGGGAAGACTATTCGTTTCTCAAACTGCTTTTCCACTGCGAATCGCTCTACGTCAACACCATTATCGTTTACTTTGAACCCAATTACCAATCCAACATCGTTCTCCACATCATCAGCATTCTTCATCTACACTTATGATTCGTCGCTGAGAATGATCAACTACCAGAATAGTTCTATCTCTACGCTCAAGGTAACGATGACCCAAGAGGCACCGATGACAGCTACAATTACACCGACAGACCCCATAGTTCACCGAACCACGACTTATACCTTCAGCATAGTCTTTACAGTTAGTCATGTCACTGGCGATCTACTCTTTATTACTTTTCCAACTGGAATCACTCCACCTATTTCTCCTTCGTGCTCTGCTTTATCAGGTCTCTCTTCTGCCACTTGCACTACCTCAGGCAGCATCATTACACTGACAATGAGTTTCTCCAGCTTCCCTGCGAATTACACAGTCAGTTTTACCATAGCAAGCATCAAGAACTACGATGTCGCAACATCGCTTGATTTTACTATCCAGTCTCTTACCAGTGCTTCCAGACCAATCGAGAAGATAAATGCAGCACCCGTTACATTCACAGAAGACTCAATTACGACGGTTGCAGTCAATTCAGATCAAAACATTGCTGTACTAACGCCATCCAACGTTAGTCTGACTATAACTACTCCGTTTACTCTCGATAGCAGCTTAACGGCTTCTAGCACTTCTCTTGTCATTACCATTCCTACCGGATTTACTATAGGAACTGCCTGCACGACAACCTCGGGCACCTGTACTGTGTCGTCCTCAACAACCTATACTGTCAGCTCAGCGGGGCTTACTGTTTCAGGAATCGTAATTGTTCTCAAAAATATCACGCTACCGTACTTCGCATCCACATCGAGTAGCTTTACAGTGAAGTATATGTACTCCACGAACACTGTGGCTTCAGTTTCCTCTGGGGTGGTAGTTACAGTTTACTGCACTTCCCCCTGTAAACAGTGCTCAAGCTCTAGAACATCTTGCCAGTCTTGCCTACCAGCTCCAAATACCCTCGTATCCTACGATTCTGATTCTTTAAGTTGCCTTGCGACCTGCCCAGACGGAAAGTACAATGACGCGAGCAACATCTGTCAAAGGTGTGTGAGCCCCTGTAACAAATGTACGAGCGCCAGCAGTTGTCTCTCTTGTGTGGCTAATACCTGGCTTTCTGGAACATCTTGCGTTACTGTCTGCCCAAGTCAAACTTACAACGATTCGAGTGGAGTCTGTAGCGCTTGTATGACTCCGTGCAACCTTTGCACTACTCTGTCGGCGTGTGTAAGTTGCCTCACTGGTTATCTCACAGGCACCACTTGCGTAACAAGTTCGAACTGCCCAGCAGGTACTTATCCTGAAACATCCAACCTCACTTGTACAACGTGTACTTCTCCTTGCCAAAACTGCAACACTCTCGGAACCAACTGCACAAGCTGCGTAAGTCCCTACCTATACTACTCCAACCTCTGTGTCGTTACGTGCCCCTCAGGGATGTACCAAAGTTCAGGATTATGTATAGCATGTGCCTCTCCTTGCTCAACTTGTACCACCAGCACTGCTTGCCTCACCTGCTCCACTGGATACCTCAGTGGAACTAGTTGCGTAACAGGTGCGAATTGTCCCGCTGGCACCTATCCTGAAGACTCCAACAAAACTTGCACAACATGCACATCTCCATGCCAAAATTGTAACACTATCGGTACAAACTGCACTAGTTGCGTGGCTCCTTACCTGTACTACTCGAATTTGTGTGTCGCAAACTGCCCAACCAAAATGTACCAAAGCAGCGTTCTGTGCCTAGCATGTGTTTCTCCCTGCGACACCTGCACATCAAACACGGCTTGCACTACTTGCCTCACTGGAAACTACCTTACTGGAACGAGCTGTGTGACCAGTACAAGCTGCCCTGCAGGCACGTATCCTGAAGCATCGAACTCGACATGCACTTCCTGTACATCCCCATGCCAAAACTGCAATACTGTAGGCACAAACTGCACAAGCTGTGTGACATCGTACTATTATTATTCAAACCAATGCGTGCTTACATGCCCCTCAGGCATGTACCAAAGCTCAACATTCTGTTTGAATTGTGTAGCCCCTTGCGGCACTTGTACTGGAGCCTCTTCTTGTCTAACCTGTACGACGTCAGGAACTTATTTGTCAGGGACTTCCTGTGTAACTACTTGCCCTGGTGGAACTTATGCATCTGCAGGCACTGTAAAATGCGAGCCGTGCACTTCACCCTGTCAGAGCTGTGGGCCTGGTCCTACAAGCTGCACATCCTGCGTAGCTTCCTACTACCTATATAACGGAGCCTGCAGTCTCAGTTGCCCCACCAAGACTTACGCTAGCGGAACTAACTGTATTGATTGTGCTGCTCCTTGCGATACCTGCACTGGCGCAACTGCATGCTCCTCCTGCCTAACTGGTATTCTTTCAGGAAGCAGCTGTGTCACAACTTGTCCCACTGGCACCTATGCCAACACCGGTGTGTGTACAACTTGCCCAGTGAACTGCACAGTGTGTGCAAGTGCTTCCAGCTGTTCAGGGTGTAGTACTGGCTACTACTTCCTCGCCAACTAATGTTTGTCGGTATGCCCAGCAGGAACATATAGCAACGGCACCCATTGTATCACCTGCTCCTTAGTGTGCAATACTTGTGTTGGTAGTGCTACTAACTGTACTGGATGCACTTCGCCAGCAATTCTCTACAACAGCAACTGCTATACAACATGCCCAACCGGCACATATCAAACGACGTCAGCCTGTATTGGCTGCAACACCAGCTGTAGCAGTTGCACAAGCGCCACGTTATGCAATGGCTGTCAAACAGGATACTTCTTACTTAGTTCTGTATGCTATTCAGTATGTCCTGACGGGTATTATGGAACAGGCACAAACTGCATTCCATGCACTGCCCCCTGTGGTACTTGTGCTAATACAGGCTCAAATTGCCTAAGCTGTGCCAGCGGAAATCTCTACCAAGGAGCTTGCATAGCAACGTGCCCATCGTCGACTGCTCCGTTGAATAATGTCTGTGTCGACTGCGGAAACTGCGTAAAGTGCCTTGATGCTTCAACCTGCCTGACATGCAAAGCTGGCTTCTATGCCTACAACAACCAATGTTATACGAGCTGTCCGACACAGGCACCAATCACAGAAGCCAATATGACTTGCAGTACCTGCGATAGTACTTGCTTGATGTGCGACCTGTTCAGCTACAACTGTACCTCCTGCTTCAACGGCCGCTTTCTGTTCAGGTACGAATGTGTGGAAACCTGCCCTTCAGGAATGGTAGGTGTTGCAAGCACCCGCGTTTGTATATAGCCGATCATAGGCAGAATTGTGTTCTTCCCTGCCACACTATTTGCTCTATCAGTATGCCTGGTGTTCATCTACTCTAAGTATGCGTTCAAAGCTACAGAAATGATCACTGCGGCAGCTGCAGTACTCAGCCTGGCCGAATTCTTTAGCTGGAACATCCTAACGTATGTGCTCCTCTACGATTATGAACTTGAAAGCAAGATGACTTTCTTTGTGGTGGGATTGATCGTTACTGGTACTTGCCTACTGGCTAGCATAGGCTTTATGGCCAAGGTCTGGGCCAGCTATACCCGTGACAATGTAGGTTTCAAGCTTTGGGAAGATAATGGTGTTAGCTGCAAGGTGTCCAAGTATGTGGTGAACACGATAACCTGCTTCATGTTCCGGTTCTACCGTATCATCTACAGCAGACTCTTCGGTCGAGTCTGGCTCAACTGTTTCTACTCAAAAGGAACTGATTTGCTCATATTCACTCGCAACTGCACCTACGCAAGTGTTGCACTTCATTCCTTCCCGATGGTAGCTGTTGCTGGGGCACTTGTGTACCTAAAGAGGATTAAAGATCAAACGTACTATAACTGTATTGATGTGGCTATTATTGGGACATGCAGCATCATCATCAACATCATCAACTGCCAAAAGAATCTGGACCATTTCGAGGAAACGCGTGACCAGCTTGGAATTCGATAGGACTACGAAAATGTTTTGAGTCAGGACACTTCCAGCATCAACGCCGAGAAGGAGATGAGAAAAAGGGATCCTAACCGAAAGTACAGGAATTCATGGGAAGAGTGCGTTTAGGAGAGTCGAAGGAGAGTCAAAACAGGATGCTTTTCCCAAGCCGAAGCGGACAAGCTTTTCAGAGGAATTCAATTTTCAGATCCAAATAAGTTTGGACATTTGAACCTCATCGAAGACCCTCCCGAAGAAAAGGAAAAGTCTCTGCCTGAATATGATGAACTTTTCAAACTTGGGCAAGAGAATGACAAGGACCGCAAAGAAGCTTTGCGTGAGAGAAAGAGGAAGTTGCTTGAGGATAGAGATAAGGTCGTTGTGGATGATGACCTAGAGGAATTAGAAAGAGAACGACAAGAGCAGTAACTTCGAGAGCAAATCAAACGGTAGGACGAAGAAAGGCTCCGCAAAGTACAGTAGCAAATTCAACGTGAAATCGAAGAGGAGAAAGCAAGACAGCTTCGGTAGGCGCAGGAAAGAGAGAGGTTGCGTAGAGAGGAAGAAGACGCACTTGAGCAGGTTGACATCACCTTCCAAGACAAGATGTTGATTAGTAAAGAGCTCGATAAGAATGTTCCTAAAAAGAGAGAAGAAAGTCCTGTCGATAGGCTAAAGAAGTTTAAGTCAGCACAAGATCGTCCAATTGAAGAAAAGGAAATGAAGAAGTTAGAAGAAATGGCACTAGGAAAGGGGTTGGATGCCGATTTCGTCAAGAAGGTGTTGGGCAAATAAAAGAGCTACAACCCTGAGTTACTAAAGGCGCTGATGGGGAAGTACAGTCATTTCCCGAAATAACTTCTCCAAAGAATGTTTGACCCTAACAACTCGCCTTAAGTACTGCAAGCCTTATTCGGAAAGGATAGCACAGTGGATCCCTAAAAGTTGAAGGAGTATTTTAGTGGAGAAAACGGGGAGGTGGATGAAGTACTTTTCCATCGGTTGTTTGGGAAGGAAGGATTGTAATCGGCTGAGTTAATCAAGCAAATCTTTGATCGAAATTCCAAGGTCTCCCCAGAGTTCACCAAGAACCTTCTCGGAAGGCAATCTCCAGTCAGTGATGAAAAACTGAACCAGCTATTCGAGAAAGATAACACACCCGATTTGAAGAACCTCCGAAAGCTGTTCGGATAGAACGCAGAGAATACCGAAGCAATAGAAAAACTGTTGGGAGAGGAATCTGCCTTGGACGTTGCACAATTTAAACACATTACCGACGGAATCAAATCGGAAGCCTTCAGTGATATTCTTAAGTTAGGCTCTGCAGATACAAACCGTATCTTTGAGTCACTTTTGAATGATCCATCTGTTGACCTCAAAGCCCTAAACAAAATGCTAAAGAATCCCCAGGCTATCGATACCATCAACCAACTCTTGGAGAATGGAGGAGAACATGCTTTATAAAATCTCAAACGGTTGATACGAGAGAGCCCCAACATGGACCCGAAGCTGTTGGAAGAATTCCTAACTAAACCGGACTTAGTGACTAAGCTGTTGGGCAACTGCGATATGGATCCACAACTGCTGAAGACTGTGCTCGGGAAGGAGAGCCGCGTCGATTTAGATATGTTCTAGGGTGTTGTGGCAGCCACCTCAGCTGAAAACTTAAAGCAGATGTTCGAGTTCTCGCCAGAGAAGCACAATATCAACTTCGAAGCAGTAGCGACGCTCTTTGAAAAAGACCGACGAACTGATGCTAAACTGATAGAGAAAATGTTCGAGAATCCACAACTCTTCAATGACCTCTACACTAAAGGCAACAACGACCCTCAAGTGCTTAAAAAGCTTGTTGAGAAGGGACGAGATTTCAACCCATAACTGGTTCAAAAACTTTATGGCAAGGATAAGAACCCTTTCATGGCAGCCAACTATGACTTCGAATTGGGGCAACAGCAGAATCGACCTGATCTTGACGACCAAGATTTTCATTCGGTGAAAGGTGATGGACGGCCTCGCCTTGCCCAAGAAATCAATAACATGTCCCGCACTGAAGGACTCAACTTCTTAAAACCAAGGACTTTCCTGAATGTCAACCACATCGTTGAAATGGGATCTTAAACTAATTTACTTGAGAATGACGACTTGAACAACAGGGAGGGGTCGTCATCTGAGGACGATGGTGAGGAGGTGACTGGCAAAAAACGCAAGAAGAAGCTTCCAAAACTGAAGCCAAAGAAGCGCGGCGACATTCGCTTGGACGCCGAAAAGATCTACTTGCAAAGGTTATAGGCTCCAGCCGAGAAGCAACTCCGCGAGATCAGAAAGAAGAAGAAGAAGAAGCCTGTGAAGGGCGTTATGGACGAAGACAACGACGAGTTCGACCTTGACTTCTGAGTGCAATTAATAAATTAAGGCAAAATAATGTCAAACTCTCCCGAGACGAACTTGTTGCCGATCGCGGAGGAGTACTTCAAGACGATCTTCGCCGACATTACAGGCATGAAGGCCATACTGTTAGACGCAGAAACCTTAGGCATAATTTCCGTGATCTACTCACAGAGCAAGCTATTCAAGCATGACATCTACCTGATCCAGAAGATAGCTGAGAGAGGTGATAAGATGCCACACCTCAAGGCTCTCTACTTTGTAAGACCTACCAAGGAAAACTTGGACATGATCATTACAGAGCTCAAAGATCCACGCTTCCAGGATTACCATCTCTTCTTTACCAATGAGATCAGTTCACAGTTCATAGAAACGTTGGCAACCAACGACCCTAATGACCGCATCAAAACACTGCAGGAGGTGTACCTTGATTTCTTTGCCATCGGCCGGAACGTATTCACGCTGAACATCCCATCCACGGTTTCGCTGATCAAACCTAAAGAGTAATGGGGAGAGCAACAGCACCAACTGATGGAACGTATGTACCACGGGTTGCTGTCGGTAATCATGTCGCTCCGAGTGATTCCTCAAGTCAGGTACCTCACAAATTCTGATGCATGCTTCAATCTTGCCAATCGGCTTTCCCGGAAGCTTGAAATTGAGGCCTTGGAGAAGCGCAGTGACTACCGCATCGATGATCGAGCTATCCTCATAATCACCGAGAGGAAGGAAGATGTAGTGACCCCCTTACTGATCCCTTGGACCTACCAAGCAATGATCCATGAATTCATCGGATTGGCCAACAATAAGGTTGATCTGGTGAACAAGCAGAAGATTGCACTGGGGGTTATCGAAGAGCAGCCACACAAAGTTGACGATAAGAAGGAGTTTGTACTGTCTGAGCTCAACGATGACTTTTACTGTAAGAATGCCACAAACACGTTCGGGCAGCTGGCGAGCAACATTAAGAAGTTTATCGAAGAAGTGGGTGACAAGCGCAATAAAGCAATCAAAATCTAATCACTGGAGGCGATGCACGATGCTATAGACAAGATTCCGGAGCTCAATCAAATCTCTGCAAATGTATCCAAACACGTGACGCTCAGCTGCGAGATTAGCGAGCAATTGTAGAAACGCAAGTTGATGGAGATCAGCGAAATCGAGCAGAACCTTGTTTGCCAGGACAACCGTCGGGAGAACATCGATCTCATTTGGAAGGTTATCAGGGGCAAACAGTACCAAACCTTTGAGAAACTGAAGCTCGTGCTGCTGTTCAGTGTAAAATATCCCAACGATAAGGAGATAGCATTGTTCCTGTCGGAGTTGAGCCAGAATGTTGACGATAAGAATATTCTCAACCTCACTCGATTCCTGCAGCAATACCAGCAGAAACGCAAGTCAGACCTCTTCAACAATAGCAACATCAAGAAGAAGGCGAAGAGCTTCTTCGATAGCCTCTTCAAAGATGTTCCCAACGTATACACCCAACACAAGAGCTATCTGGCGGAGGCGATTCTGCCTGAACTAGTCTCCGGTCGGCTTCGGGAAACCTAATATGCGACTGCCTTCAACCGGTAAGACGTGAATTTCCATATGAAACCGATTGTCATTGTCTTCCAGATCGGCGGAACCACTTTCACGGAAGCCGCTGAAAGCCTCGCTTACCCCGATGCGAAGGTAGTGGTCGGTGGAACATTCATCCATAACAGTAAATCAATGCTCGGTGAAATCATTCAGATTGGCCAAGCGGAGCAAGAACTCTGATCGAACCGGAATTAATTATTATAAGTTAAAATGCTCAGACGAGCACTGTTGCCTTTGCGATTGGCAATCACGAGGCAGCTAGGCATGGGCAGAAACCCAACAGTTAGTTTCTTTTGCAGTGGCAAGAGCCCAAAAGGTACTGTCGACGATTACGAAGGTTTCAAGGGATTCGGTCGTGAGAAGAAATAACCATAAAGCAAACCCAGCAAAGAGTCCCAGAAGGAGACCAATAAGGATAGCAAATAGAAACCAAAGCAAGATGAACCACAGAAGGAACCTCAGAAGTAGAGTAAGAAAGAGTAGCAGAAGCAATAGGCACAGCAAGACTCATCCACAGCAGGCAGCTCAACAGGTTCGGCTGGTGGTCCAACAGGTGGTGACCCCGATCCGAACAACAACTGGAAAAGTTGGTCAGAGCAGCTCGAGAAGCGATACAAAGAGTACTCGAAGCGCTGGGGATAGTGGTACTCGAACTACAAGTTCCGGTACTATCATCTGCTGTGGCTCGTACTGCTGGCGTACCTTTACCCATACCGCTGGAAGTACAACTATAGCGAATTCCTGAAACAGCTGGAGGAAGAGCGAGTAACTTCTGTGACTATCCTTGCCGAGTAGAATGCCAAGATAAGACTGAAGACAGTGCACTACACCATCGACGGCTTTAAGGCCAAAATGATCACTGAGTCCACCTCTGAGCTGCTCGAGAAACTGAAGGAGCATCCGAAGGTGACTGTGAAGTTTAGTGGATCAAGTTGGACTCAGAAACTCGCAGGGAAGTAAAACTAACTGTTCTTTATTGCAGTCCTAGGCATCTTCCTCTTGAATATTCGACTCAATAAAGTAATGGAACATCAGATGAAAAAGGGAGGGGGAGGGGCCATGTTCGACCCCAGCAAGAAGAAGTTTGATATGATCAAGGACGTGAAGACCAAGTTCAAGGATGTTGCTGGGCTCAAGGAAAGCAAGTTTGAGGTTGAATAGTTCGTTGACTTTCTCAGAAATCCTGCCAAGTACAAGTATGTGGGTGCAAGAATCCCTAAAGGAGCTCTCCTCACAGGTCCACCAGGCACAGGCAAGACTATGCTGGCAAAAGCATGTGCCGGAGAAGCAGGAGTTCCTTTCTTCTTTGCGTCTGGTTCAGATTTCGTATAGATGTACGTGGGAGTGGGTGCAGCTCGAATTCGAGAACTATTTAAAGAAGCGAAGGCAATGTCACCGTCGATCATATTCATCGATGAAATAGATGCAGTTGGCCGGAAGCGACAAGGTACAATATCGCTGTGACTTAGACAATCTTGGATCTAACGATGAAAGGGATGGCACCCTGAATCAACTTCTTGTGGAGATGGATGGCTTTGGCACAGATACAAAGGTAATAGTCATGGCTGCAACCAACCGTAAAGAACTATTGGACAGTGCTCTGACCAGGCCTGGCAGGTTTGATCGAAACATTGAAATTAACCTTCCGGATTTGGAGGGAAGGTGGGAGATATTTATGGTGCATCTCTCACCTCTTAAGCTTAACCCTGTCAAAACCAAGGATGAGTATGCTCGGAGGTTATCAACGCTGACGCCAGGCTTCAGTGGTGCTGAGATTGCTAATATCTGCAACGAAGCAGCAATCCTCGCTGCTCGCAATGGAAAACTGTCAGTGGATACGATCGATTTCGAAATGGCAACTGAAAGGGTATTGGGAGGCGTGGAACGGAAGAGCTTGGTATCTGAAGAGGAAAGGAAAGTCGTAGCAGTTCACTAAAGCGGTCATGGAGTTGTTTCGTGGTTCCTTGAAGGAGCTTTCCCACTTCTAAAGCTGACTATTATTCCTAGGTCTAAAGGAGCTCTCGGCTTTGCACAGTATCTCCCAAAAGAATCGATGCTGTAGAGCAAGGAGGAGCTAATCGACCGAATTTGTTTCATCTTAGGTGGACGCTGCGCTGAAGAGCATTTTTTCAAGCGAATAACCACAGGTGCTTACGACGATTTGCAAAAGGCATACCAGATCGCCTAAACTCTGATAACAAAGCACGGCATGAGCCCGAAGCTGGGCTACATGAGCTTCCAAGAAAGCGACTATTTGAAAAACTACTCCGATGAAACTGGCGATCTCATCGACAAAGAAATCAAAGCAGTGATCGACCGATGTAAGAAGATTACCATGGATATGGTTGCGAGACACGAAGCCGAAATTCGTAGCCTTTCAGATGCTTTGCTGAAGAAGGAATCGCTCGACGGCAAGGAAATACTCGAAATTCTGGGAAACCGGCCATTTGAGCATCATGCAAGCTACAAGGCTTATTTGGAGATGCAAAAGAAGGACGAGGAGGAGCGTAAGTCAGCAAGCACCATCGAACTACCTCCACCTGAACCAAAACCCTAATGACTCCTGTATTTAGCACTGAAGTTATAATAGAACCAATTAGAAATGAAGGAAGCGAAGCTCAAAGAAGACCTATTTGGAAGGCTACTAGGAAAGGAGAGCATTGTCGAGCCGCTGTTGGTTGGTAAGTCAGTTCTCACTCAGACCCAGCCTACTCAGGCAATGGGGAATAGACTGGAAGCAAGGCATACCCCACAATCTACCAAGCCCTTCAGAATGTCAAGAAAGGAGGTGTGATAAAGCTTGCAGCAGGCGTCTACCGGTAGAATCTGTAGTTCAAGTATTACATCTGATAGCAAAGAACCGGCGATATAAAGATCCAAGCAAACGAGCCAAGCTCTAACGTGATCCTAATAAACAGCAGCTACCCGTCCATAATCGTGAATCTTGAAAACGAGAAAGAGATCGTACAGTTCGAGTCGATCAAATTCGCACACTCGGGGAACGTGCAGGAACTGATGGTGGACAACTCTCGTGAGTTCAACTACATGGATGACCAGATCAACATCTTCCAGACTGGTGAAAACATGAACTGCATCTTCTATATCGTGCGGGGTAAGGTCAGCATAGAGGAGTGTAAGTTCTCCCTGAATGTGCTCCGTGAGGAAAACAAATCAATCATTCCTTGCATCGCCGTCGAGCGGGATGGGCAGCTTCTCATGACCAGGTGCGAACTTTTTGGAAGCTCCAATGTCAATCAACATACCATCGGGGTGCTCTCAAAGAAAGGCTCAGTAGTTATTAAGGAGTCAACATTTCTGTGTCATCGCAAGGCTGCTCTGTACCTCAGCGGCACGAAAGATACTGTCGCTACAGTGTCGAACTGCACCATTCAGAAGTGCCTTAACGGCATCGTCCTGATCGGTGACTTTCGTGCTTCAGTCGAGAACAGCATTATCGAAGACTGCGAGCACCTGGGGATTAAGGTGGGTATGTGTAACCGTTCGAAGATCATATATAATACCATCAGGCGAAACTCCACAGGCATCGACTACTGCAACTCCGACCCAATCATTAGCAATAACCTTGTTTCTCAAAACAGACGAGACGGCATTGTTAGTAAATCTAAATAACTCATCCGCTGCGGCGGAGAAGTCAAGCTCAACGTCATCCGCTAAAATGAGTAGGCTGGGGTTCGCTGTACTGGTACCATGAACTAGGCGGAGTGATTATTCTGTAACGAGACAACAAGAATGGCAATTAACATCCGACAGTCCATGCCAACACAAAAGTGGCAGTTGATGTTCTGTCGCTTCTCTGAGGTCTTTTTGATGGTCCCCAAACTCTACCCTTAGTCTCTCAGGAAGAACGATCAATAGAAGTTAGTGGTGCGGTTTGTCAATCACAACCATCTCCATTCAACTAAACTGTTTGAGAACAGAGTAGAAAGTCAAGTCTATGTGTACAGGTGTGACTGGCAAGATGAACCTCGAGACCAATGCCCACGCAGCATGGTCCTCATATCTCCAGCAATGAGGTAAAGCTACCTTCGGTTTGGAGATGCTGTTGCTTTTGATATCATCTACGGAGTGCTGTACAATATTGCTTCGGGTTCTCGAAGGTATCGGGTGGGAGTGTTTACTGTCAACGACACGAACCTTCGAATGCTCCTGGTTGGGCTCGCTATATTCGTCGATGAGACAAAATAAGCTCTGCTGACCGTCTTGGACAACCTTATTCAGCAGCTATACAGGAAAGTACCTGCATGTTTCATAAGCGATGACCAGGAACCATTTACTGCAGCAATCAACGAGCTTCGAGACAACTAATTCTTCGAGGTGCACACACGTTTGACCCGTGGCATCTGCTGAAGGTGATCAAGTCAAAATTCCTAGAAGCGGTACTGTTCTTGAAGCGAGACTCAAGGAAATTATGCAGCTGATGGTTGAGCGCAACATCGACGACTATCGAAGAGACAAAGAAATGCTATCTAGAAGAAACACTATCAAGCGTCGTCGGACAGTTGGCCGAAAGTGATCTGAATCACGTATGCCATTTATAAGCTTTCCTCGCCACATTAACTTCCAATTTCGGTGGTTGTATTCTTTGTTATATAGTAACAGAAAGAACACGCCACGAACTAAGCCTATATTGTGAGCAACAGCAGCGTCAG
>ERZ724508.683-NODE-683-length-22872-cov-6.381251_pt1 | contig 22872 bp, 31 predicted proteins | sample MGYA00376041_ERZ724508 | MGnify/ENA primary metagenome ERZ724508 (study PRJEB28724, sample SAMN07190887) | wastewater metagenome | isolation source: effluent of sewage treatment plant in Hong Hong | place: USA: Christiansburg, Virginia | collected 2016-03-01 ...
CCGTAGCCCGACCCGATGGATTGATAATTCATGGACGCATATACATACATACATAATTCGACCCTAACACTTCGAATATTTATACTGTGGTTTTCTGACGAGTGTTCGAAAAAGGTCTGAAGCACTCCCTTCGTCCCCCAACCTTCACGGGATACTCCACAAGGCCTGAAGGGCAACAATGGTCACTACTTGGACCAACCTACTTGCTCACCTAATAAGTCTCATTGATGCAATATAAAAGTAATATGCCGGAATGGCTCCGCTTGATGGATATTAAATGTGGCAAAGCCCAACAACAATTATAATCATTACAATGGAACTCGAACAACCTGTCCCAGTCTTCAGTAAGTTCTTGCTGAGTGGCTTCGATAACGAAGTTGCCAAAGTGGGTGATCCGTTGGAGTACCTCGTTTCACTCACTACCTCGTGCCTGCTTAACGAAACCCGCTACTACGAGACCGATGATGAGCGGAGAACCGCCATCCTGGGTGCCTTGGAGCTTGTTGAGGGTATTGAGCCGGAGTTTATTCTGCAACTCGCTGTATACATCCGCAGGGAGTTGGGAGTACGAACCACCACAAACTTCATACTTGCCTACGCAGCTTGCTCTGATCATCTCCGACAGTTGCTGCCTAAGTACCTCCCCAAGGCAACTGTTTTGCCAGCAGATCTCATCGAACTGGTGCAGTTCACCCAGGTGATCCATCTGCTCCGCAAGGGGCAAACGATGGAGCAGATCCGCCAGGACAACGAAGCAGATAAGTTTGAGGTACGAAGGAACATCTTCATGCCTAACCAGCTGAAGAAAGCTTTGATACCTAAGATTCTTGCGTTTGGAGAGTACCAACTCGGGAAGTATTGCTCTGAGTCCAGTCGCAAGGCTGTGCTCGACAAGTATCTTTCTGCGAGAAAGGGAAAGCTGCCAAGGAAACTGGTCCGAAGGCAAGCACGTGCCGCGAAGCTGAAGAGTCTTGAGAAGAAGGAGACGGCAATGGAAGTTGAGAAGCCCAAGCCTGTGTCAGTGTACAAGGGAAAGCATCCTCGGAAGGTGATTCGGAAGCACAAGCAGCCCATTGGTCCAGCCGAAAAGCTTCAAGCCCTGAAGAAGAAGGCAGTGGAGTTTACCTTCCTCACCATGAAGGATCTTGTTGGATTACTCCACATCAAGCCGACGAAACTGACTAGCGCAATCATCGGTGCTAAGTACCCCAAAACAAAAGAGGAATTCGAGAAGAAGTTTGGGGAGGGTGGGTTCGATGAGAGCCTCGCTGGAAAGCGCATGCACATAGCTACTCCAGTGACATGGGAAACTCAGTTGAGCACAAAGGGCAACAACGTGGAGATATGGAGTGAGTTGATCAGCAACAACAAGGTACCATACCTTGCAAGTATCAGAAACCTCCGTAACATTGTGCTTAGCGGAGTTCCTCTTCCATTGATCGAGAAGGTTGCCAACTTCCTACAAAGTCCAGCCCAGGTCGAAAAGGCAAAGACAACCCCACTGCAGTACTATTCCGCTCTGGATGAAGTCAACAAAATTGCGCATCCAGAATCATAAAAGAAGAAGAAGGCCGGAATGAGACTCGCCCTTGAGACCTATCACGGGAAGAAGGAGGAGCCTAAGGAGGAGAAGCCAGTTGTGGATCGGACAAAGGAAGTTGAGCTGCTCAAAAAGGCTCTTACAAATGCCCTACAGTTGTCCATCTCCAACGTCGAGCAGCTTCAAGGGGTGACCCAGATCTTCGTCGATGTGAGTGGTTCGATGAAGTCCCCTCTTAGTGGAGGCAAGTCTTTCGGTTCGGTGCGCCAGTGCTTCGAGATGTCGATCATCCTCGGGCTGATGGTCATGAGTCGCTGCAAGAGCTGTGAGTACTACATCTTCAGTTCCGTCGCAACTGATAAGTGCTACATACTCATGAATGAAAGGCTTACAGGCAATCTTGAGACTGACATCGAAACAGTTAAGGCTGCTGCGGCGACTCTTGGAGGAGGAACTGACTTCCCTGTAGAGGTTGTCATCGAAGCTACTGCCAACAAGAAGCACGTAGACAACATGATCATCCTTAGCGACATGATGATCAGCCAAAACTTCAACAACGGAGAGGGTTACATCGAAGCAATCGACAAGTACCGTGAAAAGGTGAACCCAAAGCTGCGAGTTTTCTCCATTGATCTCCGTGGCTACTCGAAGGCGCAGGACATCAAGAAAGAGTTCGCCGAGCACAACTTCATCAGGATCTTCGGAGCCAACGCCTCGATCCTCAAGTTCATCTCTGCGACCGAGTCCAGTCAGATCGACCACATCAGGAAGTTCCACACCACTCTTCCTTGATTTTGTTTGCGGTGTATGCTAAGGCGGGCGTCGGGGGTCGCTTGCCAGAAAATTCTTCACTCGAGTAATTTCTTTGCACTTGCTATATATAAAATGTTTAAACGTGTCAATTCGACAGTCGTCCTCCTGTTGGCGCTACTAGCGCTGGCTAGTGGACAACTCATAGGTATCGACTTGGGCACAGAATATACCAAGGTAGCGATGATCCACGCTGGAGCCGGCAAGGCCTTCACCATCGTGGAGAACATGAAGTCAGAACGTAAGATTGAGACAGCAGTAATCTTGTTGTTCTATGTAGGTATCCTTCCTCAATTCGGAGAGGTATTACGAAAGCGAGGCTGTCGGCAAGCGGTTGCGGACGACGAAGAACTCGTTCCTCTACACCAAACTGTTCTTGGAGCAGCTGAACAACCAAACTGGCTTGGTTTAGCTTTCCAAGAACCTGCTGCTTGACCATACTGTAAACCCATAGTCGCAGGGGTTGGTGGAGTTCATCTTGGATGGTTTCAGTCTCGGAGACGAGAAGTCCATCAAGATTAGTTTGGAGCAGGTGTTTGGAATGGTGTTTAAGTACGTCAAACAGCTGTCGGAGAAGCATGGAAAGACTAAGGTCAAGGACTGCGTAATAGTGATGCCAAACTACTGGACCCTTGATCAACGTGTGATCATCTTAAATGCGTTGGCCATTGCGGATCTCTACCCACTTTCCGTCATCAGTGAAAACACTGCAGCAGCACTGCAGTATGCTATGAACAGGCAAGACAACACAACCCATCGAGTGCTGTTCTACAATCTCGGAGCAAATGCTCTTCAAGTCACTCTAGCCGAATTCCGAGTTGCCAATGACACGAAATCGAAGTCACCAGTCGAGACTGTTCATATTATCGACGAGTTCGGTCTGGCGAGGGTCGGTGGACTGGATATTGATGTGTTGCTCGCCCAGCACTTCACTAAAATCTTCGAGAACAAGTACAAGAAGCAGCTGAATAACCGAGCAAAGGTAAAGATGCTCGAGGAATGTGAGCAAGTAAAGGAAGTACTGTCTGCGAACAAGGATGGCCCACTCGTTATTGAGGAGCTCTTTGATGGTATCGATTTCCAAAGCAAAATCACACGCGCTGAGTTCGAGGAAGTAATTAAGGACATTCTGGAAAAAATAACACAGCCAATAGTTCCGTTCCTGCGAGCCAATGAAATCCGTCCAAAATAGGTCAACAGTGTTGAGCTTATTGGCGGAAGTGTACGCATTCCCAAGCTTCAATCCATTCTCAATCAAACCTTCCCAGGTGTTGATGTCGGTACCCACATCAACGGTGATGAATCAATGGCACTCGGAGCAGTTTTCTATGCGGCAAACAGCTCTAAGAAGTTCAAGGTTAAGGGACTCCAACTGTACGACGGATTTAATTTCGAAGTTCGGATGGTTATTCGCAATCTCGATAAGAGCATCGAAGAGGGCGACGATGGCTATATCTCCAAAAACATTACTCTGTTCAAAAAGAAGAACAGGTTTGGGCTGATCAAGGACGTCGGTATGAAGTGCACCAAGAATCTTCTTATCGAATTTTGGAGGGAGGATGCTAACGGAATGGAACTTATTAAGACGGTTTCGCTTACCAACATTACCAACTACAAGAACAACGAAAAGTTTGCGGATATGACTCCCAAGCTCCTACTATCTGTACAGACCGACCCATTAACCATCGTTAACATCGATGAAGCCAAGCTTACGGTTACTAGGGATGAGCAAGTCAGCTATGTCGAGCAAGTTAGAAAGGGTAAGAAGCCGAAGAAGGAAAAGAAAGAAAAAGTGGAAGAGGAAGAAGCAAAAACATAGGAAGCTGACTCCGATAAGCCTGACCAGCCTATTATGGAGGCCAAGGAAGAGGAGAAGCCATCGTCTAAAAACGATACAAACACGACGGTAGGAAATAAGACCAAGAAGGCAAAGGAGGAGGAAGAAGAATGGGAGTACGAGACAGTAGAGCGTAAGAAAACAGTGCAAAAGACCTACAATTTGAAGTTGAGTCAAAGCGAAGCATGGCACCTCAGAGAGCGCCTCACAGGTCCGAAACTCGAACAGGCACAGAAGTTGCTGCATCAATTTGAGATTGAAGAAGACCGCAGAAAGAAGTTGGCAGAATCACGAAATAAGTTGTAAACCGCAGTTTACGAAGCCAAGGATCTCTTGGAGAACGCCCAATTCATTGAATTCTCAACTGAAGCTTAGCGAAAGCTTATTTAGTAACTGCTCAACGAAAAGCAACAGCAGGTCGACGAGAGTAACACCGCCGAGGGCTACAGTAATCTCCACCGAGACTTCTACCAGCACATTCAGAAGATAAAGACCCGCATAGTCTAAAACCGTTAACGTTAGGAGATCAAAAAGCGCGCATACTAATCCCTTGACGACTACGAAGCCAAATACAAAAAGCTGGAGACCGAGAATTCGTGGGTTACGACTGAGCAGAAGGAGCCACTGTTGAGCCTGATTGGTAGCACTCGCAAGCATCTGAAGGAGCTGTATGAGTTGCAATCGACCAAGACAAAGAACGAAGATCCCGTCGTATGGGTAAGCACATCACTAATTGCAGAACAAACAGGTGCTAAAGAAGCTGGACACCGTCAAGGACATGTATTTTTCGATCAAGAGCATTGCGAAGCCGAAGCCAAAGGTATTCTCTAAATTCTATTCAGAAAGAGGATAAGAAGGATAAGAAGGAATAAGCTAAGGGCGATGCTGATACAAAGACTGACTCGACCGACTCCGGTAAAGGCTAGACCGCCAGTGATGACAACGAGGAGCTCTGACGAGATGTGTACATTCAAACACAGTATTGGAGGTCTTTTCAAATATTGGTTGTCGCCCATTTGGATTGCTGCTGTTGGTGCAGCTTCGAGCTGTTAGGAGTGAGGTTTTGAAGGCATAAATAAGCAATGACCATTCTCACGAAGAATCAACCGGGTCAGTTGTCACCGTCCTCTCCACCCTTGGGGTTGATGAGGGTGTTAATGTTGGGGAGAACACCTCCTTCAGCGATGGTGGTGTTGGCCAGCAGCTTGTTCAGCTCCTCGTCGTTTCGGATGGCGAGGAGAATGTGCCTGGGGTTGATCCTGGTCTTCTTGTTGTCCTTGGCGGCGTTACCGGCAAGCTCGAGAACCTCAGCAGCGAGGTATTCGAGCACTGCGGCAAGATAGACGGGAGCGCCAGCACCCACACGCTCAGCATACTTGGCGTGACGGAGCAGCCTGCCCAGCCTTCCGACGGGGAACTGCAGGCCGGCCCTGCTGGACTTCGAAGTAGCCTTGGTGGTGGCAGTCTTAGCTTTTCCGCTCTTTCCTCCCTTGCCTGACATCTTGTTGTAAATTAAGGTAATGCAAGCACTTTTGAACTTCCAAATTTAAAGGCCCAAGAATCCGAACCGCCCTTTTATTATCCAATCGTTTTTAGCCTCTTTGCTCATTAATTAAATTCTGCTCTCGGCGCCACCTGTCCGAACTGTTCCTCTGACTTCCCTGGATCAGTTGCTCGGGATATCTCCCGTCGAAACACTCGGCGGTGGTGTCGCGATGTGGATGGTCGATCGATCGGTCAACGTACGACCTCCCTTTGCTTCAAAACAAAGGGGCGGATTTCGACGAGGCTCGCAGAGTGCATGCGATCTTCAGCAGTCCGTTATGAATTTTGAGTTCAACCATTTTTCATGGGAGAGAATCAAATCGAGGACGTGCACGGACTTATAATATTTTACGACATCAAACGACTATAATTTATAAACAACGAACACCAGGCAAAGCAACCATCACCATCTTCGCTTGCTGTCCACTCCATGAAGGTGCCATCAACATCCCTCGGCAAATAGATTTCTGATCAGAATAGACTCTGTTGCCGAGGTGGGTTGGCTGGACATCAACACCCTTGCCGGCATATAATTAAATCCTTATGAGCAGCAATCGCAAGTACGTAGAATTCGTATTTACGACGAGCGACTACGAAAAGGTGCAGTAGTTCCTTGACGACAACTCGAAGCTGGACCTAACGCTGCTCCACGACGAGAAGAACAACAACGTGCTGCACCAAACTGCCTTCACAAATCGGCTGCCATTAATGAAGCTGTATCTCTAGCACATGAAGAAGCTCTTCGAGGAGCAGTATTGGAACAGTAACAGCCAGTATAGAAAGTCGGCCAAGCTCGCAATCGAAGGTTGGGTCAATGAAGTCAACAACGATGGCTTCACACCGCTGCATTACGCCAGCTATAAGGGCAACCTGGAGATGATTCGATTACTGGAAAACCTTCGGGCGAGCATTGTACTGGAGACGAAAGCAGGATTGAACGTGCTGCATCTAGCAGCACAGGGGGATCGCATGGCATCCATGATTCACTTCTACGATAGGTTCGATCTGAACTGTTTGGATAGCAAGAAGGGAACGCCCTTACACTGGGCATGCTACATGGGAAGCGAAAATGTTACTACGTTTTTGCTCGCCCAGCATAACATTCAGATCGATGTCTTCGATGAGCAGGAACAGACTCCTTTGCATTTAGCAACTATCTATGGCAACACTCGAATCGTTCGAAGACTGTTGATCAAGGGTGCTGACCGTACGCTACGTAACGGAAAGGGAGAGAAGCCCATCGAAATCGCCATAGCCAATGAATTCAATAATATTGCTAGGATGCTCAGCGAAGATTTTAGTTGTATCGACCACTGGAAGTTCTATTACAACCTCAAAACGTAGTACCGCCCACAGAATCGCAGCTACGTCAAGTCGATTCTCATGCTGCTTGGCTTGCTGTTCTGCTCGGTGAGCAGTCATCTACTGATCGTACCTACTTTCCACTACTACTATCTCGCCATACCAGCAGCTTACTACCTCATACTCCTCGTGCTCATCGGAACTTTGCTGACCAATCCGAACACTATTGGAACACCCAAACCCTATAAGTAGCTCATCAATAAGTTACCCATCTGCCCCTAGTGCTGCATTTCCAAGAAGTAGCGGTCATACCATTGCGATGTTTGCAAGGTGTGCGTCGCGCAGTACGACCACCACTGCCCTTGGACCAATAATTGTGTTGGTAAGCATAATATTGGCAGGTTCATAACATTTCTGGTTATGATGATCGTGGCCATGATTGAGATCACTCTCGTATCCCTCAGTGGCATTCTCAAGTATAGTGTGTTTGTAGAAGGTTACCGATTTCTCAGTCAAACTGCCGACAGCAAGCTGGAAGTCGTATATCAAGTAGCCTTCGGAATCAACATCTTCCTCTGCTGCATGTACATACTCCCCTTGGGTATGCTCACTTATGTACAGATTGCCAATCTCTTCATCGGTCTCACCACTTACGAGCGGTATGCTAACCGCAATCGCAACCAAAACAAAAGTAGCTCGTTCAAAGCGTCTACCGTCAGCTAGAGTAGTTCAGTTCGGGACCGCCTTCTCAGTAAACGCGCTGATTCCAATGTCGTTTTGTGCTCATGCAGCAACTGTCTGGCCATGTGTAGCAGCGAGCCACCTTAAAAACCCGAGTAAGAACCTCTCTGATAACGATAATGTGTATATTTGCTTCGCAGAATAATCACTCGTTTACAGCTTCGGATCTTCTTACCCTATATATAGCTCCGGGAAGGATCACCAGTAAGATTAATTAAAATGGAGGAGTCGATACAGCCTCATTGGGTGGACAAGTTGGCTCGAGTTAGCTTGCCAGCGTGTCTTGTAAGTGATGTGGCTTGTGCCTTAGTAAGCGGCTTTGCAGTGGCACCATTCTGTACCATCGTCGACAGGAGTGTCATACAGAACGCCAACGGTGCCGTGCCTCTTTGGCAGGGTGTCAAGAACGGTTTCAAGACCCTGCTGACCAAACCAACAACCTTTATGAAATCCCTCGAGTTCAAGCTGCTGTTCATGGTTTACGGAGCTACCTACATCGCTGCCAATACAAGTGAGTCCATCTGTGTCAACCAGCATATAGATCCTGTGATTCCCAAACTGCTCACAACATTCGTGGTGAACACTGCAGTCGGTATCTATAAGGACAAGAGATTGACGCAACACTTCGGAACGGTTAAGCCTACTAACTTCCCCATAAATTCCTACCTATTATTCTGGACTCGGGATATCATCACCATCGCCTTCGCCTTTACTTTCCCTAAGATCCTCGGAAAGAAGCTCGCCGATACCGGTAAAGTTAAAGAAAAGGATGCCATCAAGATGTTCCAGATTATGTGTCCACTCATGATTCAGTTTGTCGCCACACCGCTACATTTGCTTGGTCTGGATCTCTACAATAATCCCCAGCGCACAATGGGACAGAGAGGCACCTTCTTACGCTCAGTTATAGCCGAGACGCTCGTAGTGAGGATGGCTCGTTTCCTACCAGCCTATGGCCTTGCCGGGGTCCTTAACATCGTAATGAGGGACAACCTTGACGCTGCCCTGCGCAAGATGATTGCATGAACAATCTATTGTTTGGCTGAGTGTCCTTTGATTGGCGTATAATCGAATGGCCGCTTACTCACTTTCTTCAAGGTGCGTTGACATCACCAACTTTTCCCTTCTAATGCTCATCGTTGCTTGCCTGGCGCAGCTATTCTTGGATCAACTAGGCATGATGACCAGCTCCATCATAAGCTCACCAATCAAGGATTTCAAGATCAACGAGGTGCCCGTATTGTACTACTGCTGACTATACAGCTACGTCAACCCATACTACAAGTGGGATCAAGCCACGATCATGATGACCTTGCACACCGGTATGCGCCATGGTTATGCAGAACCCTTGGTGAAACATTCCAGCAATATTCTGAGTCTTTACTTCTTCATCGAGGCAGAGTTCAAGCACCCCGAGAAGAACTTCACGAGCAACATGGTGGTGTACGACCAGGTGTACACTCCCGATATGGTGGAGAACCGTACAGCCATTAATAGCGAGATGCTACAATCCAAATACCCTCTCAAGGATATCCACAACCAGCTCAAAGGAGCCAACGTCAAGTTCACAATTTACATGGACTACATGTCGTCGTACGGCACTAGCACCAGGGTCAAGGTTCGCTAGCTGAACTACACAATGCCAAGCAACTACACCCACGTCTACGAATGAGAAATGTATAGCTAGTAGGATCAGTAAAACCTTCTGCGGGAAGTGTGCGAAAGGGTTCGGAGGGACTCCCCTATGAGGAATAGGTTGCCCGTGGTTGTAAGTTGCGCTTAAGGATACGCAAACTTGTAAGACAGTTCAGGCTTTTCAACGGTCTCAATTCTGGACTGCAAGCCTAGTGAGTATGAGGTCGAAGCAGTATCCTCTTCTCTCTTCTTTCGCTGGTAGTAGCTAAAGTTACCTGGGTCGTAGCTGAGCCCAGTTTAACTTTGAAACTTGATAGGTCTGCTATCCTTGAGGCTGAGTTTGTTCGTTACTACCAACTCCACGAGCTCTTCCTTGGTAAGTAGTTAGTCGGTTCCTAGCTGCTTCTTTTACCCTGAAAAATATTTGGCTCGTCTCAGCAACGCTTTGTATTATTCAGGGTTCAGTAAAACCTTCAGTTGTTTCAGCCAGTCGTGCAGGTTCTGGTAGCCAAGTGTCTCCCGCTGTGCAAATATGTTGGTCAGGGTGTAAATATCCCCATAGAACTGGTGGCAGAATTGCTTTCGACGCTTGCTGAGTTCTGAATAGAAATGACACTCCCGAACGAGACACTGGCACAGCTTCAATGACGTTTCGTTGCGAACTCTCCTCCAGAATTCGAAATCGTTGATACTCACGGGTACTCGATCGAACTTGTAATTGCACTCCGATCGTAACTGCTGGTTCCTCGGCAGCACCATTTCGATAAACCTTGATTGAAATGAATGGTACGTTGCTTTGTTCAGATGCACCAACGATTTGTCGAGACTACGGACGACCTGCTGGCAAATTTCTTCCTCGAAGTCGTAGCCCTGCTGACTGTGTAAACTAGTGTCATACCTGAGGAATCCCTGTAGTTCGTACGCAGAGATCTTTTGTGAGTGCATCGAGTCGAGTATGTCGAATGCCATATTGTGATCGAACAGACTGTTCAACGCATTTTCCTGGCGGAATTGTTCCATCTACATCCACTGCAATCTTACGAATAGCTAGTGGAAGGCAATGTCCTTGACCATCCCTGCCACCATTCGTTAGTATTGATCGGTGGCCTCTTTCGAGCGCATTCAAACCTATAATAACTATGAAGAGAAAGAATCCATACGAGCAGAAGCATGAGCGAAAGGAGTACAAGCCGCAAGTCGACAAATATCGAAAGGACATCGGCCAGTTCAACCGCAAGATAAGCGAGAAGATGACGAAAGTCGAATAGGACAGGGAGCTGCACCCAGAAGTACTGCACCATATGCCCAGGGCACCTTCAACTGTCAACCAGCGTGCCGTGATAGTTGCGCTGCTCTGGGTGGTTCTCATCGTTGTGGTGGTGTTCTACCTATTCAACAAACTTGCCCAGAAGCAGCAGGAGACGTTGTAGGAGCTATGATTGTCCTTACGACCATACGGTGTTTGATATTTTCATTGAATATGTCACGGTAACTTCTGCATAGATGACTCGTTGAGCACTCCATAACCTTTCTTCTTCATAACGAACAACTCCTCAATGATTCGACTGACTGCTGCATACCTTGGGTTCTTGCTCAACCTATAGGAATTCACCATGTTCTCGCTCCGAACCCGTTCAGAGTAGGGTTTTTAGTGTGAAGTGGCGGCAACTGCAACGGGACGTAGGCATTCGCAGGTACACACTGCCTTAAAGAACGCCACGATAGTATAGTCAATGACCACATAGAGCACTGCCAACGCTAGCATTGCTGTTAAGAAGTTTATGTACAGTGCTCTGTTCCATGAACCTGTGAGTGTTACGAACTTGAGTCGTAATAAATCAAACAGTGATTCTGGGAAGATACTGTCGCAGGTGAGACTCCAGATACTGAACGCAAGGTTGAACACAAGGATGAAAGGGAAGACATTCAGCATACTGGAGTTCAGTTACTCGTTGGCAGCCAGCCGAGCTGAGAATTTGAGGATAGTGGCCTTGTTGCAGTAGAAAGTAATGGTGAGGGCAAGTACCTCCAACAGAAGGAGAATGGGCATGTTGCTGGCATAGAGCATGATAAGGAACACATTGACCATCATGTTTGATAACTTGATGGGCAGGTCGAACTCGTAGTCGATGATGCTCATGTTCATCTCTTTTTGGAGAATGTGTCCGCTCTTCCCTTTCAATCGACAACGCTTGATACAGGCAAATATGGACACCTTGAGTAGGTCAATAAACGGCATAATGCAAGAGATGATGATGATGTTGATGTAGTAGGGCCCTATGTACACATACCAAGCCTTTTAGAAGTCGGCGTACATACTGAGCTTGGCGAGGTCAAAGAAATTGAGGAAGCTGACATACAATACTGGCTTGGTTCCGAAGATCGAAGCATTGATAAGCAGCGGCAGCACGATGGAGTTTAACAGCACAGCCAAAAAGTTGAAGATGAAAAGATTTGAGAACATAGTTGACTTGCTCTTGGGTTTCATGAACTTGACGATCGCAACGATCAGCAGGGAAAGGATGACGTTAGTTATTGCAGATACTACTGAAGCGACAATCTGGAGAGCGTTAGTGTAGATGATCTTCGTCGTGAGACTCTGACATAGGGTCTTTACAACGGGATCAGTGAGGCCTGCGTAGATCTAGCTCTGGCAGTAGCAGAATAGGATGTCTTGATTACTTTAGACGAGGGCCTGTGCATCTGTGATAGGGACATAGGTCGTGCAGGACGATGTGGTGGCGACGTATAGAGTCGACAGGCAAATGAGGCTCGAAGTGATGAATAGACTGGCCAGCATGAGGATGATGCCGATGACCCTCCGCACCAACCACTGGCAAGGACCAATATCCATGTTCTACCATGTTATATCCTCAGGCTTGCCAAGCTTGAGCCGCTCAATAAGCCACTCCTCCTCGAGTTCGTAACGGTAGTTCAGTGGAAGTGATTAAGCACAGGTCATGCACCTAATAAACTTTTGCCCAAAGCTATCGATGAGATGTCGCTTGGTGAAGAGTGCCTCGTATGCAGCCATGTCACACATCCTTTCGAAGTGGACTATTAGATACATTGGTATGCGCTCGAGATTGGATTCCTCTAGTGTGCGATGCAGCTATTCAAACTTTTCCTCTAGTTTCGGAAGGTCGGTTGACACCTCTCCCGCAGCTGCACTAGTCACCTTCTCAGCTTCAATCTAATGCTTGAGCTCTTCGAGTTCAACCATCTCATCGAACCTCCTTTTGTAGTCGTAGATGACGGAGACTTCATAGATGGGGTAGGTCTTCTCAAGAAACCGTTTGATTTTTTAGACGTCGATATCGAGCTTTCTCATTCCGGTGAACACGAGCACGTACTTCTCGCTGTCGATTTCAGTGGATTCCTCTAGACTCTCATCGACAATCTTGTTGCTGAAACGCCTCCAGTGCAGTGCAAATATGAAGATTATTAAAGAAATAATGCCACTGACGATCGTCTGGGTCAACACCTGACTTTAACTTTGAATGTCGTTGTTACCGAGGGTGGTCTTTACCATCGTCAAGGAGAATGAGGAAGGGTAGCCATTGAGTCCCTCAGAAGTGAAGTTGTAGACTAAGTTGATGCTTCCGACGATGCCCATCATGAGGAAGAAGAAAGCCATCTGCTTGATGAACTCCAGATAGAGGTACACTCCCAACCCATACTTCTTCAGCTCCGCATTTTCGGTTCCACATGTGGAATATTCCTAGTAGACGCCATCCTTTTTGTATTTATACGACATCTTTAGGAAGAACTACTCAGCCAAGGGGTAGTTAGCGATTTTGTACTCATCATGGAGGGCCGTCGAGTTTAGCAGGGTATTCTTCCTCATGAGTCCGCCTGTTGTATTCATTCTGTCGGTCTTGGTTGGAGAAATAAATTTTTCGGGACTATTCAGCTCATTCTGTGGTCGGAACACATCTGAACTATTTGGCTGGTCATAACCACTTTTAAGCTTAGTTGGCGAATCATCTCTAAAAGTATTGTAAGGTGTGCCAGTAGTGGGTGCCATTCCTGAGACCTGACTCTGCTGCAACGGCATCTGGTAAACTACTGGCTGTTGCTGCTGTGGGTAATTGAGCTGAAGTGGTGGTCCTTCACCGTCCTCCCCATTTTTCGTCTTTCTGCGTTTCTTTTTCGCTACTCGCTTGGCGTCGACATCACTGTCAGGCTATTCCTCCTCGTTGACACCGTAGACGTAGTTTGGTGGCATGGGATTATTTGGATCGTATTGCCCTGGTTGCCGGAAGGCAGGAGAGGTATTCCTAAACTGTTGCTCCGACATTTATTAGGTTATTATAACAGCTGTCATGGATTTACGTCGTTTTATCGTGTGAACAAAGACTTTTCATCGACGATGTCGAATGTATCCACCCAAAACGATATGGCAATTGGTTTTCATCGATGATAGTCACATCTCATCGATGCAAAAGGGATGGCTTTATCCACAGCTTCTCTGATTTGATTTGCAGCGTAACATATAACCTCTGAAGCCAGTGTTTGATTACAAGTGTTGTACTCATCCCTCGACGGAGGGTAAGATTATTGGTCGCCTTTCAAAGAGTTAGGAGAGAGGGTATTGGATCTTTGCATTGATTCCTGATCTGCAGCAAAGACGGACGTTACAGGTAAGGTAACCTCCGCAGTTCATGCAAAGATTTTGTCGAGCTTATCGATGAAATACACCATATTATAGAATGGATGGGAATGAGACTGAAGTTAAGGTGGGGCCTCCGAGAAGTCATTCAACAGACACTTTGGTCCTGGAGCATCCCCTCGAGAAAGAAGTTAAACCGGAGTGTTGGGGTAGGCGGGATTAGGCATTCACACATGTGCTGATAGTCATCGAAGTTGTACTGGGCTTCGTATTCTTTTACAGTACAAATGCTCTGACGAAGGCCTATCAATGTACATGCCACTCAAGCTTGGGCGTGGAAGTGACTTTCGAGGCGTAGTATGCGGACAGGCTCCGCTCAATGGTAAACCATTTTTGTACAAGCTGCTGCCGCAGACTGATTTGAACTTGCAGATGTGCGTGGAAACATGCCCAAGCCAAACAGGCCCTCAACTTTGTTTGTACGAACCTGACGGAATCACACCTACGACATTCTGCTACCAAGCTGCAGCCAGTTTCCCGCATGGATTACAATGCGTACAGAAATAGCATCAATCAAAGCTCACCATTGAGCAGCATTTGGCCGAGCCCTTATCGTTTGCAGAGAGATTCTTGGGCGAGATTGTGGCGGTACTTGTACAGTTAACATGAGACCCTCCCAAGCTACTGCCTGTCACTAGCTGCCACGCTGCTGCTTGCTATTGTTGCTAAATGCCTTATTACTCACCTCGAGAAGATTGTAATTCGACCCTTAGCAACTCTCAGCCAGGCAATCCTCATTGGTTTTGCAGTCCTTGCTTACCAAGCTCAATGGGAGGAGATTCAAAGGTCGTGCGTGTTTGGCACCAACAAATATGGTTGTGCTTCCAGCTTCAATATGTACATATTCATCGCATACCTTGCCCTAACAATGCTTCACATTGTGATCACTGGAGTTAGTTGGAACAGAACCAGACTCGGTTGCAAGGTGCTAGCCAGCAACACAACACTGCAAAGAACTGTCAATAAGCTTGGATTCGGAGTCTATTTTGCGTTACCTGCGTTTCTGGGCCTGATTGCCTTCAGTGTGTACACCCTCATTTGCGTGCTTACCCTCTATGATAAAGTACTCGCACAGGGGACCATTGCCGGTGGGCAGTTGTTTATTCTCCAAAGAAAAATACTGTCGGGTGGACTACTAACTGCTGCTATCATCGCCTTTGTGGTTTGCTTATCAACCCTCTACAGTTTTTGCTAGACAGTAATCTTGGTTGCTGTGGTGCGATGGAACTCTCAACCCAAGAAGGAACATAATTTCCTATTTGAGTCTTTTTGGTTGGTTTGTAGGCATCTGCTCGGAAGTATTTGCCTACATGCGCTGTTCTGCGTTCTGATTCCGTTCGTCAAATTGCCTATCGAGGCAATCAGAGTGCTCCTGGAATCAAACTTCATTAGAAAAAGGGAGTGTATGGCTAAGCCTTTGTAATGTACCCACAGCTTATTGCGTAAACTCAACAGGATCTCTACCTCAAACTTTCTGCTGATGTCGAAGAAGCAGTAAGGATACTTCGAGCTTGGCAGAAAGCGATAGGAACTCAAGATTAGCAACTATGATCAAATCATGGAGTGTGATGAGGTGACTGACGATGCTATCTGGCAAATTTGTATGAGCTTGGGGCTGCTGAGCGCCGCAGTCCAACTCATTCTCAGCAAATTCAATGTTCCACGACAGCAGCAGCCTTTGGAGTTCGAGCTGTTGTTGCTGCTCGTGTATGCACCTACCAGCTACTTGCTAGTGAAGGTAGCTATCAGTTTATTCAGATCATTTTCATGCAGTACTGTCTGGCCACACGAGCTATAAGCTACCTCGGACTCCAAAAGGAGGAAACTGCAGACCAAAAGGGACTACTAGGCTTCCACGAGTTTGCGATCGCAGTACTGAATTAGAGTTGAATCAAAATCGATGGTCACTTCTTGTTGATCGTATCCTTGGACTCTCTCATCTGCTTCTGGAACTACTGTTGAGCCTTATCTATTTTGGTCTTGAGAGGGTCACCAACGGGTTCTTCCTGCCATCGAGCGTCCCCGGAGAACTGCTGAGAACGGATCTCCAACTCTGCATATGTCTAAACAGTACCCTGAATGTTCTGAAGGAGCCGTTACTCATTGAGCCTGCTCTTCTGGAGGTTGAGTTCGGATTCCTGGCAGAGCATCCGTAGATGTTCCACCTCTTTCTTGAAGCCGTTGAGGTCTTGCAGCATCTGCTCATTTTCCTTTTTGGTGATAATTGCAAGTTCGTTGAGCTCGCGATTGACCACCACATACTTATCGGTCTTCTCCACCATATTGTTGAGTTCTCGACGCAGCCAGAATATTTCTTAGTTTTGTTCGTTCCCGCTAAAGTCTTGCTTCATGCCTCGCTGCTCGAATAGCAATTTCTCTTTGTTCGAATCCTCGAGCTTCCGTTCTAGTTTTAATTTGTCTTTGCGAAGACGGTCTGACTCTCCCTCGAGTTCCAGTATCCTTTCGTCACGTTCCTTGATCTGCTTAATGGTTTCATTGAGGTTGTGTTACAGCTCGTTGATGCGGTGGGTACGTACTTGGGTGTCGCTTTGCAATCTGGAACGCTCATCTTCCAGTTCTGAGACTCCCTCCTCAAGGCGATTTATGACTTCCTTTAGCCTTCGTTCGCTATCCCGACTGCTTCGGTTCTTTGCCTCTGCTGATTCAACCTGCCTGGCCAACTCTAGTTTATCCTATTCAAGTGCCTTTATCTTTTGGGCTAATGCATTCGTATTGCTTTCGGCCTTCTTCAAAGCATTTTTAGCCCTCTCAAACTGGGCACCGACGGATTGGGCATCTTGAACGCTTTCTTGCATGAAATGCAGCTCGGATTTGAGCTTGCGTAGTTCGAACTCGCTCACCTCCTTGGCTTTACTTAAGGAGTTATTCGCTACCTTCAGGGTATCCAATTCCGTCTGCAACTCTCTGACGTCCTGCCTCAGTAGATCATTGGCTTGCTTGAGTTCTTCAACATTCTTGGAGTAACTGTGATTGGCCTTCTCCAACCGTTCCTGCAGCTACTCATTCATCAAACGAACCTGCCTAATATCCCTCTCCAAGACTGACTTCTGTGAGGACAGCACTTGGAAGGAGGCACTCAATTCCTCAAAATGCCTGCCACGAGAATACTCATCGGAAGCACCTACTTCACCTTTCAGTCGAAGCCTTTCATCTTCTTGTGAAGAGCTTTTGAAGTTAAGAGAGTCGTGAGGGCGTTCGAGTGAACGCAGCTTCTTCCTGTCAGCCTCCAAAGTTATCTTGAGCTCTGCTATGATGCGATGCTGCTCGCCAATGATCTCTTCCTGGTTGGTCAATGTTGCAGACTTGATCTGATCTTCCTCTAACCCCACCCGATGGACTTCCTCCAATTTCTTATATCTTAGTTCCAGGGACTCGTTCTTCTCTTGGTACTCTCTCACCGCAAATTCAGCCTCCCTAAACTTCTTCTTGAGATCCTCCAGTTCATAGCTCAGGAATATCTTTTCGCTTTCAACGTTGTTCCGCATCTGTTCATAGCCTGTCTCCAGAGTGACATTCTTATGGTCAACTACCTTGGCCTTTTCTTGCACTTGCTTCAGCTCCTTCTGGTGGAATTCAGCTGAGTGCACATAGCTGGTGATACTGTGTTTGAGTCCGTCAATCTCCTCGTCCCTTTCCTTCAGCAGCTTCTGCAGCTGCGTAAAGTCGAAGTTGAGTTTCTTGAGAGCAGTGACAAGCTGGAACTCCCTCTCCTCCCACTTCTTGGTATCCTTCTCGAAATTGGACTTATCGTTCTTATTGTTTGTCTTCTGCTTTTCGTTTTCCCTGCGGAGCACCTCAGCATGCGATGAGTTGTTCTTCACCTTCTTGAGCTCCTCCTTGAGTTTGAAGTTCTACTTATTGAGTAGGTCGATCTGGTGATTGAGGGAATCCAATCGCGAGGAGGTCTCATGCTTCTCGAAGTCCTTGAGCAGTTTATTCATGTTGACACCGTCAACTACAATCAACGGAACAAGTACATTCCAGCTTGTTGTGTAACCGAGTTATTTCGGCCTCGCGGTTTTTGATCTTTTCATTCAGAAATTCCAATCTCTCCTTTAAGTCGTTGCTCTCTTCAAAGTGCCGATCGGCTGCTGGTGGGTGAATCTTGTCCCTGCCAAGCTGGCTGGCTTCCCGGTCGTTTTGACGGAGCTGCATGTGTTTCTTATCGGCTGCATTATTACTGATTGCTTACGCATCGCCTGGTTGATCTACCTTTTCATATTACGCTCCTTGTACTGTTCGTCAAGGTTGTCGAACCCATTTTCCTTGTTGTATGCACGGTGTAGCAGTTCGTTGTACTTCCTCGTTACAGTCGCTAGCTACTCCTGCAGCTCCTTTGCCGTTTGGTCCTTTAGCTTAACAAGCTCGTTGTGGCCTAAACCCGTCTTCGTCGTTTCAAGCTTTGCAATACGCTTCTTCAGCACTTGGTTCTCCTCTTTGAAATGGATGAGCTCCACATGCAGCGTATTGTTCTATTTGATCGTTCGCTGCAGCTCCTGCGTAATGGCTCGAACCTGAATGGCTTGAACTGTACCTTGCTGGAGTCATCTTTGGTGGATGCTGGAATGTCCCGTTTGGCGGGTTGCACGTACTACTGTGTTGACTGTACCATCCCCACCAGCCGGTGCAGCAGGTCCACACATTCGTTTGGGAAGATGGTGGGAAGGTGGAGTGCATCCAACCGTTCTTTGACGAGCAGGAACTTTCGTTCCGTGTCGAAATCCATTTTAAATCAAATAATAACGATTTATGTTAGGCGATAATGGCGGATCAGGCACCACCCATCAGCTTCCAGAAGGTCTTCATGGAGAGCGTGGTGTCCTCAGTGTGACAGTATTTGAAAATGGTGTAGACCTCCTGGTGCGTCAGTGGAATAATCGCAGTCAAGCGCTTATAAAGGTCGTCGTATTTAATGGTGCCTGCTTTGGAAGGATCGACAGCTGAGTTTAATGATACTGTTACTTTTGATCAGCCAGACCAGGAACTCATCGTAGTTCTTGTGCCGGAAGACGAGCTTCTTTAGCTTGTCAACAACCTCAGTGAGGTTTGCCTGTGGGAATTTGTCGGGACGCTCTCCCATATACTTTGCTGTGAACTCATCGGCTCTCAGCAGCTGGAAGTGATACACATCCAGCTAGACGATGCCTCCGATTTGGAAATCAGTTTCAGTCAGATAGCGAGATTAGTTTTCCCTTCGGTGTTTCTTTCGTTCCAGGAACTTGCCACCCCATACACCCGAGTTTTTGTTGGTCTATTGGTAAACTTGGATGGTATCGTCTCCACAGAAGAAGTTTACGATAAACTTGCGCTCGTTGTAGTCCTTGGTCTTTGAAATCAAACGAGCCTCGAACCTGAGAACATTCTGGTCTTCGGTGAACATCTTGATCACATCCTTCTTTGGTGGCTTAGGCTGGAGGGCATACACACTTCCCAGACTGTCTTCGAGTGTACCGTAGCCGTTGTATGGTGGAACCTCATGGGTAACCTTCCTGCTGCTGTACTTATCGATTTCAATTGGGGTCTGAGTGACGTTGTAGACGTCCTTGAAGAACTGCTTGGTAAAGTCATCGCAGTCGTAGACCAAACACTCCCTTCCAAAGATATTGACAGTGTTGCCAATTACGAAGTCTTGGGGAGTATAGAACTATTCCTTCTTAAGGCTCATCCCAGGATAGTGGGTATGAATAGGAACCTTTGGAAGCTTTTGCCTTCTCAGCAACAGTGGGAAGGGATCACGACCCGAATTCTGTCGTCGTTGCTCTTTGACCTCAACACTATCGTCAGCGAGGAAGTAGTTGACGGTGAAGAGGTTTATTCCACCCTCAAGTGTATTGTCCTACCAAAGCGCATAAAAAGACAGCACTTTCCTATCGTTGTTGAGATATTTGGCGAGGCCACCGTTGGGGTGTCCGCCTCCAAGCTTAACCTCAAAGTATTCCTTGTACTCCTTTGTGTCTGGTGGGTTGATCTTAACATCCTTCTTATCAATGAAGCCTTCGAAAGAGTCGGTTGGTTCTGGTTCGGGGTCATTGAGCTTGTTACCAACATATTCATAGAATTCCTTGGTAAACTTGTCGCAGTCGTACACTCGGAAGATGCGTTGATAAAAGTTGACGTTCTGGCCCAGCTGGAAATCCTTCCAAGTATAGTGGTCGTCGAGGAAACCGATTTTCTTTGGGATCTTCTGTCTCTTGATGAAGACACCTTGTGGAATGCCGCTGTTTTCGACTCGCGGCTCCAAAACCAATATGGTCTCATCCGAGAGGTAGTAGTAAATGGTCACCTTGCGAATTCGGTAGTTCTCCAGACTGCTTTCCACGACATGCTCTTGGAAGTAGGCGTAGAATCGCAGTACTTGCCTGTCGTACTTCAGCCAGGGTGCCTGGATGCGTGGAACGTAGTCGTTCCCAGCTGCCTTCCTTTCCGAGTTCATGGTAAGGTCAAACTTGCCCTTGGTCATGGTGTCGAGCAGGTACTGATCGGGTTCCTCCTTGATAGGTGCCGTCTTGAGGGTCGGCACACCACTCTTCAAGTCGAACTGGTGAGTTTTGTGGTAGTTCTCCTTGTAAGGATCAGTGAAGATGTGCCCAGGAAGCATGGGCACTTGCTTGGGGAGATTGGTCTGCATTGTCAGTTGTATTTATTATATCGAGATGCCAATTAAACTCAATAAACTGTGGGTAGTTGGCAGGATACGTGACTCCTTTCTGGCTGTTCCATTCGAACTTTCTTCTTGGCAAACGAAATTCGTTATGGCATAAACATCCAGCATAATCTCCATCAATTAGCTTGATGCTTGCAATCCATTATTGTCGTATTTCTGTGGTGAGTTGTTGAATGGATGTTAGGTCGGATGTGATTCGAAAGAACATAAGAACCTTCTAAGGATGAAAATTAGAGAATTCTTCGCATTGGGTAATACGAGTCAATCCTCCTCCCGCGTCAAGTCGCACAGCAGTAAAGTCGAAAGACTATCGCGAACCACGGCAAATAGTCGTCGGGAAATAAGAAACTCAACCAACCACAACGAGTCAACTCGGTTTAGCAAACTGAGGTTCTCCGAGGAACCCACGGGAACGAACATCAAAAGGTATAGGCGAGGTCAACCATCCAGTGTAAGCCGGGGAGCAGATGCATCCAAGTGGTATAGAACACCACTCGAGGATTGTTGCGTTGAATGTGGCAATGCCAACATTTCGGTTACCTACTACGGACAGCGACACCTTTGTGTTCCTTGTCGGTCAGAGCTCACCGACGATTGCAGTAGGCCAGTCAAACTATTTCTGGATTCCAAGAGCGAGATAGTGGTCTTGGCATTGCTGCCCAAAGAAAGCGGTCCTAAGGAGTATATTCCGGTAGATCCAACACACCTCTACCTTGGTAAGCGCCCATACCATGCCACTTATGCAGGATCGTGCTAATTGGTAGTGTTACCCAAGGTCATCGGCGGGCAGGCGAGCAACTGACTTCCATTTATTATGCTTCACTCTGAACTGCATATGGTTAATTGTTGGTGGGTTGACAGGGCATCACGCTGCATACTCGGGGAACTTCTTCTCGAATAGGCGTTGGCTCAACTGATTGATCTCGGTTGCCTTTGTGTTCAGATAGCTGCACTGTTCTGGAGTCTATGCCACTTCTCTGAATTTTCTTTGTAGCCTTCATTAGTCGCGGAGTCACCTGATATCGTTGAAGACACTGATGTCCTCGAAGTGTGCCTGCTGGCGATACCACTCGTACACTTCGTCTCCTGTACGCACTCCCTCAGGGAACCTTGGCAGTCCCACGATGTACTCATCTATCAGAGTCTTTGGAGAAGGAGAAGCCAAGCTGAGTCCCATTGAAAATATCAAATATAGACGATCACCGGCGTGGCTTACCCAGAATATACGAGTAGCTGCGCTGTGGAATGCCAAATCCGACCATAGGCCCGTACAGCTTGAATTCGTTGTTGACGATTGCACCGATGACTAAATTAGTGTTTTGGTACTCGAGCGATCAAAGTTCTACAAGTTGTAGCTCTGAGGATTGATCACCTCTGACTCTTCAGATTCGCTGCGTTGACCAAAGGGTCTTCTGGCCTTCCGGAAACTCCTTTCAGAATCCGAAGACCTTCGATCAGCTTCTATTCGTTTGTCCTCAGGATGGCATCCCATGCATTTGCAGTATTTACAGCCTGTAGCAGGGAGTTCGGTTTGTCGAACTTCTTTCGGCACTTGGCAAAGACAAGCTTTGTTTGTGCGGGAAAATGCCTTCATGCATCTCCTACAACAACCGTTCCTGGCTTGGAATCCTTCGCTCATTACCGTTTCTTGGGTCGGCCGATCGGATGGTTTATACTAAGGATCTTCGCCTCTGTTGAGAAAGTCCTCAATCGAGCAACCAATGCATGAGCAAGTTTGACATCCGCCTTCCCCAAGGAAAGCGCGGCGCTGGCTTAAAGGTACAACACACACGCACGCTTTGCGACCCTTCTCGGTATGCTTGCATTTTCTGCAGCACTACATCACCCAAAAGTGTACGTATTTGTATCGCTTGCGGTCGTTGTCCTCAAAGGACTCTCTACCGGAGGAGTCTTCGACTTCGCCGGTGTCGATATTATCAGGATGGGTTGCTGATGTTTGTTGGTTGGGTATGAAGGCAGACTGATATTCCGACTGGTTGTTCGGTGTTTAGTTCATCTGTGAGAAGCAGCAACTATTATTAATTCAATTGGTAGGCGGTAGCCGACTATTCAATTCATCCACAAAGTTGAACATCTGGACTTCG
>ERZ724508.684-NODE-684-length-22855-cov-5.165658_pt1 | contig 22855 bp, 37 predicted proteins | sample MGYA00376041_ERZ724508 | MGnify/ENA primary metagenome ERZ724508 (study PRJEB28724, sample SAMN07190887) | wastewater metagenome | isolation source: effluent of sewage treatment plant in Hong Hong | place: USA: Christiansburg, Virginia | collected 2016-03-01 ...
TTATGAGCAAGCTTAAGCTGAATGAATTCTTACGGCAGCAAGTATCCTTTGATAATGAGAAGAGGCTAAAGCAGGAGAAAGAGGCAATAAACTGTGTTGAAAATCTCAATAGACTGACCGGGAGCGAAGGATGGCAAATGTCGAGCCCACTCGATAACTTCTTGCTACACCCTGAAAACGAAACATTAAAAGAGCTCTATTCCAGGTTCTCCAAGCTTCAACATTACCTGCTGCTGCACTGCGAGGAGTACTTCACAGGTAAAAAGAAAGCTCTGCAGATACCTGTGCAGTCCGTTGAAGAGGGGGACTTAGCTTTTCTCACCCGAGAGCAAGTAGAAAAACTGATAGCAAACTCCCCTTCAGATGAAGTCAACTGGGCTTCAATCGAGTCGGCTATCATTAATATTCTTCGCCAGAAGCCTCGTTTTGATGGAAAACTACTGTTTATTGAATATGCAGGAGATGCCAAGATGGAATCAACGAAGTACTACGACTACCTCAACAGCCTGCGTAGTGCATCTTCTGAACCGAGTGAAGAAGTCCTCAAGCTCAAAGAAAAGATGTTAAGGTTGCAGGAAGCTCGCCCTTCTTAATTCTACTATTTCGCAAAGATGATGCAAGACACTCTTGAGAGAATATTAGTGAACCTGCACAGCCTCCCCGACGCAGGACTGACAGTTGGAGACTACAACAAGAAGCATACTATCAAGGGCACTTCCAACGAAGCATTGGAGTTCCTTAAGGACGTAAGAATCGAAGATACCTTCAAAGCCTACGAGACAATCGAAACTCTCGTCTACAAGAAAAATTGGGAAATGCTTGACGAAAAGTACAAGGCAGAGATGGAGTAGATCATCAAGCAGCAAATGCGAGATGTCTTTAAACAACTCAATAGAAGATAACTGGCAAACGAACTACCCGACTTTGAAATGTTCTGTGTTGCTCTAAACAGGTTAGTAGCGAGATGCCTTGTGCAAGCTTAAGTTCCATAAGGTACCAGCCTGGAAGAACTCTTGAGAAACCGGCCTGACGTCTGGCCGTGGGAATTCCCTAAGGATAGGATTGAAGCTCTCGCAAAGCTGCTTATTGGCGTGCAACTGATGCACATTTTCGCACTTTATGAGCTTACCAAGGAATTCAATCCAGCACGGCAACCCGTTCCTGCGAGGATATAGACTATATTGAAACCAGCAATAGATGTTGACAAACAGACCGTACGGCGGGTGAAGCGACCCAAGGAAATTATACGGGAGTGACTGTACATTGAGTTGTAAGCATTTCAACATCACTTGAGCCTTTCGATGTTTTGTACACTAATCTTACTGAACTTGCTGTCCCTACGGACCTAGTAGTACTGCGATGTGAAGTCCTTCAGCTGTTTTATAAACTAGTGATCGTGTGAGATCACGATTAGTTGAAAGTTTTCACGTCCACTACGACTGGCAACCAGTTTGGCTAATTGCTATCCGAGCATTTGGATGTGTTCGGTGTCCAGGTTCGTGGTGGGTTCATCGAGAGCAAGAATGGAACAACGCGATTCGAAGAATTCGGCAAGCACCAGCCTGATTACTACGCTGGCCAGCACTTTCTGTCCCATTGAGCATCTTCCGCGCATCTCAATCTCATTTCCGTCTTCCAGGACCATGGCAACATTGTAGTTATACGTTTTCTTCTTGCTAGTCGATTCCTCGTTAGTTCTGATCTGTATGTTTCTGATGTCCTTGCCGTGGTAGATCTCCTGCCAAGTCTCCTTCAAGAGCCTATTGATTTCCTCCATTTTGTCAGTGTGGAAGCCATGCAGTGCTCGGTCTAGTGCTATCATTGACTGGGTCAGTTCTTCCTGTGTCGATTTCTTTGCTTCGAGCTCACAGAAGCATTTCCAGTATTCCTGGTTGAAATTGCCAGTATTCAACCTTCGGGTTAGCTCTGGATCGCTTGCAATGGTGTGTATCTTTGTAAATTCCTCCTTGACGGAGCCATACTTAAGCCTCTGTTGGTTTATCAGCTGTTAGACAGCGGTTCGCTCGGTCATTCTGTTGGTCAATTACGTCCTTACTTCTCGTAGTTTAAGGTGCATGCCATAAATATCTCTCATGCTTGCGAGCTTTTGGTAATCCACTCTAACCTTCTCGTAGTTGTCTCTTGCTTGGATAAATTTCTTGTACAAAGACCGAGTAGCTGCATTACTCTTTTCAGTTGGCTGAGGCACTCGACTCACTTCTTCAACGTCAACAAACGTCCTTTCGGAGCCAGCTACTTCTATCTGTCTCAAATTGCCCAAACAGACGTCGAGAAGGGGTTTGGACTGCAGTTCCTCCCGAAGTGTAGATAATTGAGATTATAGTTTCTGCTTGGCTGCTTTATTCGCTTTGGCCTCTGCTGCTTTTCTTTTCTCCTCCTCCAAGGTTCTGCTGATTCTGGTGTATTATCTTTCTGTTCGAACCAGCTCATTCTCGTTTGCCACAAACTGACCGAGTGCGTCTTGAAATAATTGGAAACTTTTCTGCTTCTCCAAAGCATCCATCGGCTTTGGGGAACCGTTTTTGTCAAACTGAATTCGACACGGTTCGATCAATCTTGTGAGCTTTTGCATGAATTCCACGCGAACGCAGTAATCTTGGTAGGACAAGTACGTATTCTGCCTTTCTTTGAGCTTGGTCAGTTCTTCATCCATGCGCATGATTTCCTTTTCGAGCATCACACAATTATCGCGTAATGTTTGCATATGTTGCTCATCCGGAGCGTCCTTGATTTACCTCTCAAACTTTTATACAATGCCCTCTGATTTCTTCTTTCGCTGCTCACAAAGTTACTACACATGGACTAAGTCTGATTGGGTCATAGAGCGTTAGCAGAAGTGGCACTTCAAAGTCTTCCTGCTGAACTCAATCAGCTGGTTCTGCATCTCTCCTCCGAAGAAGATCGCCTGATCCCGTTTCTTGATAAGATCTGCCCTGCTCTATTTCTTCTTCTGGCCTGAAGCTGATTATCTTGCAGAAAGCTCTTTCTTGAAATTCTCTAACTGCTTCTTCCGGTCTTCTAAGATAGCACCTTTCTTGACAATCTCAGACGCAGAGTTTTGGGATGTACTGGGTATCTTTTGGAGGTTCATTGGCTCGTACAAGTCCTTAAACATCTGCTTCAGTTATTTCTACAGCTGAAGTTGCCCAGCCTTCAAAGCTTCACGCTCCTGGTTGAGCTCGCTGATGTAGCTGATTGTGGAATCAGGAGAAGTGTAATCAACAGGCCCAACGCGGTCTATCTGCTCCATAATTTATTGGATCTTCCTCTATACGGTAACGTACTTCTTGGACTCATCTTCAAGTCTGCGTATCATTCGATTGCAGGAATGCTCCGTCTCTTCGATGTTGACTGTCGGTAGCAGTTATCGAATGCGTCTCACCTCCAAGTCGAGGAGACTCACCTTCTGAGACTTCGATTACTTTGAACGTTCATTGAGGTATGATTCGGTTGCTGTTTCCAGTTCGGCCTGTGCATCGCCGACAGCCTGATTAAGCTCTCTTGATTATTAGGATGCTGTGTTGTACTTGTACCTGAGCTCCTCTGTGGATAGTTTAAGGAGTTATTCGGTTAGCTGTCTCGTCTCGCGTAACTGCGCTTCTGTATCGCCTGCTTCCTTTGTAAGCAGCGTCTGCTCACCCACCAGCTTCATCAATTTAGTTTGCAGCATAGACTCACTTTGCTAGCCTGACTCAAACTCCTTCAGCTTTGAACGCAGTGCTGGTAGTCTCTCACAGAGCTTGGCAGCATTATACATCCTCAGCAGTTTCTCCTTGTTCTAGGTAATGACTCGCATCCGCATTGCGTCTAATCCGGCCAACCTAACCTGCAGTTCTTTGATGTCCTTATTAATCTGTTTGGCTTATTCCTTCATCGCCTCATAGGAGTTGGTGAACTTGGTGGTGTTGAACAGCTAGTCGAATAGGTTTTTGAGAGTGTCGCTGTTGGAGAATGGCCAAAGTGATTCCTCCTGGTGGCAAAATATCACGTAGTCGAGCACTGCTGGTGTCACCCCGAACAGTGTCGGAACTTGCTTCTCCACATCTGCACAATGCTGGTTGATCGATATTAACTCTGAGGTTGTAGGGTCTCGAGTTTTGATAGATTGCTCGATGCTCTTGTATTCTATCTTAGTCACGCCCTTCTTGGTTATCTTAGCAAGCTGAACTGTCTTGCTCACGACAAACTTACGTCCTTTTAGCCCAGCGAATTGAAGCTTGACTGTTCCAATGGACTAATTTCTTCCGGTGAGTAGTGGATCTGTCACAAAGGTCTTTCCTGAGTTGGTGTTGGGAGGGGCCTTGCCTGCTGTTATCATTCTGAGGCACTCGATGATGGTCTAAAATCGCGCCATTTCGTACCGTCTTACCAGAACCATTTTCACCGCAGATGAGGGTAAGCGGCTTAAAGAAGGTGACATACTGCATATCTTCCGGGCTGTAGGAGCGGAAACCAGCAATGCCAAGTTTTTCTAGCACAGACATACTCGTCTCAGCCGATTAGTCACTTTTAATAATAATAGGCTTCTGTTTGCATGCACAAGTCAATATAATTGCCCAGAGACATTGAGGATGGTGCATTACTTTGACAAAGAGTGATATCCACACCAGCCAAGCATATTGCGCTTCATCATCAGAATTCTGTATCATGGTTGACTTATACAGATTCTTACCTTCACCCGCTTCAACCTTCTTTCTCTGAATCCGTTTTGAGTAATTTCGGATTCCTGCTTGTTGCATATCCCACCCAAATTGATATTCATACCATAACAATGTTGACGAAGTGGCTGGCTATTGCGCTGCTACTCACCGTGGCTTTGTCAGTCGATTGCAACGCCACTGCATACGAGTTCCTCTCCGAGTATAGCCTCGGCAAACAGGATGAACTCAACATCACCTTCGACAAGATCATCAAGAAGATCCCGACAATCCCAGATAGCGTCTATCCTTACAGCGATAGGATCAACTACACCACCACCAACTTTAGCTACACCTTCAAATATCTTGACAGCACTCAGAAGTCTGAAATCGTCGGTCGTGATCAGATCATCGTGAAGGATGGTAGGCTACGTGTCGATTTCACCCTCAACTGGACCGAAACTGGATCAGTGACAAAGGGTGGCTATGCCATTGGCTACGGCCTCAGTGACCCAATCATCTTCACGAAGAACATGAAACGCACTGGCGACAACCTTGTCATGTACAACCTTGTTGATTACGAGAACGTGACATTCTCACACGCACCCTTCAACCTTACCCGTATGGAGCCATACGCTGACGACGACTTTGCCATCCTCAACCTTCTCGTGAACCATCTTATCAACGTGACTACTTGCAAGGATTATCTTACTGAGGGTATAAACAACTACTTATCGAGCAACCTCAACGATAGTCTCCACGACAATAAGCACACCCTTGATAAAAACATAAAGTACACTTATCGCGATCCCTTCAAAGGCAACCAAAGTATTACCTTTGACCATACCCTCGTCACAGTAGATCTCGACCAGTTGGGTATCGATTACTACTACGTCACCATCATCAGTAACTTCGCTGATTTCCGATGCGGTGCTCCAGTTCCAGCTGAACCCCTTGATACGAGGTACTTCGGAGGCACACAGGAATTCCTGTCTCTCGGTGTCCACGAAAGCTCTGTGCTGTTTGCCATTCGCAATGGATTCTTGAACACCGACTTGACTCAGGCTCGATGGCCTTCTAGCGTATTCCAGTTCTACGCTGGTGACCTATACGATGTTATTCCAACTCTCTCCAAGAAGTTCTATCCCTCAGACTCGATCTCAGGAAGCTGCAACGCTATCGAGCAGGGTTTTAGCTTGGTTCGCGGAGGACCCACATATCTGAACGTTACGATTAACTTCAACTGCACATTGGGCATCGGAAAGAGCAAAATTAACGATTTTACTGTCAATACTATCTGGCAAATCGAAGGAAGACCTTCAAACAAGTACATTGACTTCGTGGTGATGAATGTGTATAGTAAGGCCGTGTACAGCACCTACCAGTAGTTTGAGATCAAAAACAAGGAACTCGCCGACTGGCTGCTGGAAAGTTGCCTGCTCAGTAGCCGAGGCTCTACCGTCTTCGGCTCTAACTTCACGACCTACACCCGTGACTACCCAACGTTCGAAGTGCACAAGGATAACTACACTGTGATCTACGATTCCTCGCACGTCAGGAACTCGTAGTTGTGATAGCGCAGATACAGATTGAAGCAGATAGAAGTCATTTGTGGCGGTGGCCTAACTGTTGTTCTAAGGCTTGGCCAAGGAGCATGGCCTTTTGAATACACTACTGAAGGGTCGATGAAAGTTCCTCTTCTTCTGTGCGGTTGGGTTGAGTCCCCTTCCTTACAGCTTTCGTACTCTTGACTTTTGAAGCAGAAGTGGTCTTGGAAATCATCGACTTCATCTAGTCAAGGTCCTGAACGAATATAGAGAGATCCTTTCGCTTGGTATTCGATGTCCTCGATTTTGTAGGTGACGCTTCGACTTTCACAGACTTAACAGAGGGGAGTTGAGAAGGAAAGGGTTGAGAGGGGAAGCAAGGCGCAGTATCGGTTTAGCACAATAACATTTATTGGAGCCTTGACCTCTTTGAGCCTAATGGTTCCATTTCTTGTGCATAGTTTTGCGTCTTCAGCTTGTAATAGCGTTCGTTGAATTCTTTTGAACGTCTTAGAGCAGCTTATCGAGCCTCAACAAGAAAACTCTTCTACAGTCCTCGAATTTCAATGTTGTTAATGTCCTTTTGGATGACAAAGCGAGACCGAGGAGATGGGGTAGCGCACCTCCCAAGCTGACTTGATCGCCTTTATCTTGTCGGAGTCATTGTATTCTCCTTGCTCTCTCGAGCTGGCTGAGCAAGTCTCCTCAGTCTCTCAATCTTCTTGTCGAGGTTCGGCTGGAAAGTGCATTAAGGGTCACCAGGTTTATTCTCATTCTTCTCAATGAGTTTTGCCTTCTTCTCATAGAGCTTCAGACCGTGCCGGTAGAGCCTATCGAATACCGGCTCCTTTCTCATGTACATCGTTGATGGCGGACAGTGTTTCTGCATATAAGTTTAACACTAACCAACTATAAAAATTTATTCAAACATTCAGAACTGAGATCTTTTCAACTCCCTTCGATACATCGATTCCAGGATGTCTTCCTTGCGTCGTTGTTGGCTGCTATCGTTACGGAACGATCCTATCTGTGGGGATTTAGTCGCTGTTCTTGCGTATGGTTGACGTTACGTTGCGAACGTATGGACTTTTGGACCAACTAGAGTCAGTGAGTCCCTGATAGCTTGTGAGTTTGATTGGTTGTGAGCTGCTGGTTCTTCCATTCTGTGGCTACTTTCCTCAGGCTTCAGCCTGTTGGAATCCCGCATATACACTTCTTATTCCTTGCCTGCTCTGGAATGGAAGGACTACTCGACTAGTACAGGATGCACTTAAATATGGTAGGAGTCTTGCTTCGGTATTTCTTATCGGAAGCTGAGACTCTGCTCCCCAAATATCTTCTTGCGACTGGATTGAAGTTTGCTGCCGCTGTCACTACGCATGGAATTCTGATTAGCTGATTCGGTTTGATGGCGATAGTGCGATTGAGGCACCTCAGATTTCAGATACCTTTGCAACGGAGAGTCCATGAGCACAGCTGTCTTGACAGGAGCCTCTTGGCCATGTCCCTCCTCTTAGAAATCGGTAATAAAGTTATCTTGGATTCTCCTGAGCATTTCTTGACGCCTGGCTTCTAAATTGATCATCTTCTCATTGTTTCTGAACTGCTGAATCTTCTGAATCTCGTTGTCCAGAAACAGTGAGTTGGTGAGACTGATATCCTTGCTGACCCACGATGTTTTACGTTGATGAATCCCCTCGAGAATCTTCAATGAGGTCTTTTCGGTTCCATCATTGCTATATTTGCCCAACTCGGTAAGGCTTCCTCGTTCAAACTGTCCCGATACCCAGTTTTTTTTAAGGTTATTCTTCAGGATCCCCGTGCCCTCGAATTAGTTGTTCTTAAACTCACCAATATAAACGTTGCCGTTCCTAAATCGCCTCTCTCCAAGCCCGTTGAGCTGTGAGTTCTTATAGTAGCCACGTTCAATGAGATGATAACCCACATCGTGAGTTGAGCTTGGATTAATTGTCTGCTGCCCGACGACGAACGCCAACCCGTTCAGGAAACCATTCTTTGAGAAGCCGATGGTTATTTTGCTACCACGCCGAACCACATCGAGATCTTTAATCTTCCCCAGTTAAAAACTTAGATTTTTGATGTGTTCCTCGGGGAGGATGGGTTCCAGATTGCCAATTTCAAATATTTTGTTCAGGACTGCCTGGTTCTATTCCTGCTTCTTCTCCAAAATGACTCCCTTCTTCGCCAGCACATGCACAATCTCCTTCTGCTCGTAGTTGATCAGGGAAGCTGTCCCGTCCAACATCTAGTGACTAAATCGGCCAAAGAACAGCAATCCCTACCGCTTATAGGCCACCTCCACCAGCTTGTTTTTATTGTACTTGGCTGACACTAGCGAATTGTCGGGCATGACCATAAGATTGTAACCATGCAGCATGTCCTTCTCGTAACTGGTTAGGGCAGAAGTGCCATCATCATGCAATAGTATGCCACGCCCATCGCGTTGGAATATTTTTGTGCTGCCCATATACATGGCGTTCCTATAATGGCAGAAGTAGGTTTCTTGAAAAAGAGGATCTTTCGACTGGCTAAGCCCGGCCTTCGAACTGGAGTTGGGAGATTTAGAGATGGGTCGGTTGAGCTTCGTTGGTGTCTCACCCTTCCTCGGAGTGCGCGACATGATGACTACAGTTATAATTTATTGGCACGAACACACCAAGGGATATCAGTGAGGCAGTTTCAGCAGGGGAAGTAGATGCTCGTTGCCGAAGTGTCTACACAGGTCTGTAGCCGACTGCCCAATCTATGTAAGTGTGTTACGGTACATTATTCTTTGCGTTCAGGAGGCTGATTCCTCCGTACTCTAGCAGTACTGTGAGGAGCTCAGTATCCCCGAGTTTGGATACTTCGTGTAGCACAGTGTTGCCCTTGGAATCAGTGCATGTAAGCAGCTTCGGGTTTTTGATGAGCATGTTATTCACTTCAAATGAATCCGAGGCCTGGACCATCCGAAAGAAAGTCTTTTCCAATGGGGTTCTCATATCAACCTTGTTGAGAAGTTTTTCGATCTCAAGAGCCCGCTATAGCGGGTCACTCTTATTCTTCGTCTCACAGAAGCCTTGTTGACGGTTAGCGTGGATCATAGGTTTGCCCAGCCTATGTTAACGCGCTTATTAAATTGGCTTCAGGATGGTATTCTTATGAAGCTCTTGCAAGGTTGGCTAGATGAGATACCCCCCACTATCCTTGATGACCCTCTTTACGTAAAAGTCCATTTTACTCATAAGTTCATTCTGAAGGCCCCTCAGATAGTCATTTTCTTCTTTGCTGGGCTCCTGCATAACAGGTGAACGGTCAGTTACAGCATCCACCGATTCAGGCTAGTTTTTTATCCTTGCCTCCTGCACTCGACGGTAGTCCTGCTCCATCATGAGCTGTTCGTTATACTCCTGCAGCAGTAGAAGTTTGGAAGTACGTAGAAGGTTGTATTGCTGTCGTTTGGTGTAGCGTCGATCACGTGGGTTCATCAACCCTATCTTCATTGCATTTGGGCCAGGCGGCTTGTTTTCATGAAGGAACTCCCGGAAATAGCTACGACTCACTTTTTGCACCACTTGCGAAAGTTTTTCCAGTTATGAGGGGTCTGGTTCCGGTTCAACGGTTCTCTCGGGGGCTGTTTCCAGTGTAATTGGTTCGATTCGGTGCTTGCTATCCCTTCTCCTCAATGATTCCAGCTGAAATTTCTTGTATAGCTGCAGTCCTGAACATTGCATCCTCGCGGAATCCATTGAGTAGTCTTGAAAGCTCTCTTGCTACTTTGAGATTGGTGAACTCACCGAAAACTTCGTGGCAGTTCCAGCAGTTCCACGAATTTGTTGGTATTTATCCTGGAGATCGCGTATCACAATTTTGTTGCGAGTGAAGTTATCGTTGAAAGTGAAGTTGTCGAAGCAGTTCAGATTTGTGACACTTTACGATGAGTTCCTGCTGACCTTGGGCAGCTTGACTATGGACTGTCCGGAGTATTGATTGGCTATGCCGTTCATCAGCCAAATCGAAGGATAGCTAATTCTATCATAGAAAACAGCAGTCTAATGGGCTCAGCCTATGTTTTACCTTTAAAAGCCATTATCACTCTGATAAATTATCCTTTGGACGTACTGCGAAGGAAATTTGCTGTAGGGAGTTGTCCGAAGTGAGGTTGGCGAAGGCAGTGACAAATTCCATTGGTTTGCCTGTTAATTTTATAATTAAAATTATACGGTGGCGATGTTCAAGGTAACCATCCAGCATCATGTAGAAGCTCATTGAGGAGACATCGGCAAGCCAACGGATGTTGTCGCCTGCGCGTTATCAGGCTTCACCCTTCCGACTTCGAAAAGCAGAGCCACTCATCAGTCCAAGCTACGCTAACAGATCACCCATTCGTAACCAACCTCAAGATATCCTCAACCTGCGAAAGCTCATCGGCAATCCACTCATAGTTAAGACAGCAACTCCCCGTAGAAGTCGGTCTCCTCTGAATGATTGCTAGCCAAAGCCTGTCAGTTTCCATCGCAAAACCAGCCAGACGCAACAGCAGCGTTGCCACTCACCGATAAAAACCCGACCGTCACCATTTAATGAGATATTTAAGCCCGCCCAGCAACCCCAACCCTACTACTACCAGGCTGAGGAGAGCAGTCGTACTTACTACACAGAGGTTGAGAAGGAGAACAAAAAGCAGAATGGTCATGTCAGGCTGTTTGGCAAACTCATCAGCGAAATCAACCTGAATAACGAATTTTCCAGACAAAATTCTCAAACTGAGCAGTATGCGCCACTCACATCAAAAAGTGTAAAACCTGAACTCAACCAGTTTACAGAACTTCTGAAGCAGAAGAGTTCTGAATGTAAGAAGTCAGGGGCACCACTCCAAAGAATGCTATCACAGCCAACAGTTTCTCAGCAGGAGGAGTCAATGCTTATCAGTGACAAGAAGTCAATCAAAGAGCCATAGGGCAACATTGTGAAGGAAAATGTTAAGGAAACGGCAGTCCAGAGTGTTCCTCCTAAAGATTACCAGCACGGTTTGAACTTTTCCTTGGGTATGCAGTCAAAGGTGAAGATGGTCGAATCGGCCAAACCGATGCCCTTAATTACGCCCAACCAGTCCATCAGGCGTTCAGGAGAGTCTGTGTCCCTGATGGACAGGGTCAATGAGTCACAGGAGGTCGACTTTTCGGGAATGGAAGATCGGCTAAACATGGATCCATGCCTATGATGCGGACTAAATTTCTGATGGTTCATGAAAGTATTAAATGCTTCTTAAGTTTATCGGAGTGCTGGTGTTGATTGCGCTGGTCTGCTGCCAAACTCCTCCAGTCTGGCCCAACCAGTTCGAGATCACTTTCGATGAGACCACGAAGGTCGTGACCACTTCAAAGACCAAGGGTGCTATCTATTATGACTGGAAAGCTCAAGTTGAACTTGTTACAAGGGAGAACGGTCTAGGAGACCGGTATTGTAACACTGTTGAGAAGTTCACGAGCACTCCTTGCAACCACTTCGTTGTTGGCGGTATTGACGTGATTGAACTTAGGCAAGAGATACCTTGATTTCCCAACCAAGCGCTATTGCTGCTATTGCTGCAACTCCACAAGCGGGTGTGGCATTCTCAAACCCGATTGGATGTCCTCCGCCCAGTACCTTGGCCTTGAGAAGATCGACAATGAAAGTTTCGAGAAATGGGACATCAAGGGCCTGCAGGACAACTTCTATTACAACACCGCTGATGCCAAGCGTATCCCGAGAAGGCTGAACCAACAACCTGACGACTTGATGGACTTCAACATGGCAAGCTACAAGGAGAGCATCACCAACAGTTCCATATTCACCTTACCATCATACTGCACAGCTACCTGTGGACTCACAACTATCTGTGCCACCATCCGCGGTGATGTCCAGCCTCAACTCGTCGCCGAGGAATGATCCCTTTCGATTATATAATCGAACCAATATTATGATTGCTGAAGAAGAGGTGCCAGCTATTGCTAAGCCAAAACAGCAAAGGCTGGGAGCAATAGTGAGGAACCGTCGCTTCAAGAAACTCCAACTCTTGAGGATGGGGGACTATTTTAGCGAAGAGGCAATAAAGTTGCGACACGTAAGAGATTGAGTTATTCAGCCCAGCATGTATGAGCTGTACGTTGGAATGTATCGCCAGGAGCATCCATAAGACATCATAACTGAACGGCGTTTCAGCGAGCTCTTAGAGAGTCAGTTAATGCACCTTGAGTACCAGCGGTTGTTAGCTGAATAGCAAAGTAAGAACGGAGTGAAGATCCCTCAACATAACCATACCAGCCACAAACGGATCAACGAGTAAGACCTGTCGATCAGCTAGCAGAACCTCATTGACCTGGCGGAACTGCATTTTCTGAGCGGATGCGACAAGAACATTAACTATACACAAATCGATGCTGACGAGTACAGTTGTTTGTTAGTTTAGATCACTCGATGACCAGCACTTACTTGACCAACAGGAAGAGGAAAGCTACTTCAGTCACAACATAGAGGTTGGACCCTCGAGTGACACTGGCGTTCAAGACTATTGACACTTTCGAAAGTTAAACGAGACAGCTGATTCTCTATAATATGTAAGGTTAGGGCAACAGGGAACTACTCGAACCTCTGGTGGAAAGACCTGAGGAAGAACCTCCTGCCAAAGACTTGAAATAGGATACAAAGGGTTACGTCTTCGGTGACTCTTTCGTCAAAATCTTTTCGCTATGTACTAACAAAGGCATGACAATGTACAAATTCAAGGGAGCAACCATGAAGGGCCTTACAAACCCAAAGAATAAGAACAGGACCTTCATCGAGAGTCTCATTCGAGACAATCGTGGTAAACCCATCGACTATCTGATATTTAACTTCGGGCAAGTTGACTACAACTTCAGCTGCTACTACAAGCTGGTGAGGGAGTAACCCTACTAATAGGAGGAGATCCTCAAGAAGTACTTCGAATGGATTGATAGTCTCTAAGTCAATAACAAACTGGTCATCAACATTTACCCATCACCTCTCAGCAAGGAAACAATCTGCGGGGCGTTGGTGAAGTACATGATCTTGAGCAAAGATCAGGTAATAGAGAATAAAGAGCGTATACTGTTTGAGTTTGATAATCAGTGGAAGCGACAAGAGAAGTGGACATAACTCTTTAAGGACTACAAGAAGAAGTACCAAAAAAAGATTCAGTTCGTGGATCTCAGCAACAGTATACTCGACAAGTACAGTCGAGTGAGGAAGGACTACCGCGATATCAACCCCTACAATATCCATCTCCGCTGGAAGAAGCTCATCTACGATCTCAAGTCAAAGTTTGAGAAATACCTCATTCTACAGATTGACGGAGAAACCATCGAGAAGGAGGAGAGCGAGTACGAAAGAAGCAAAGAAAACCGGATGAAAGCTGAGTTCAGTGAGTACGACTACGTGTCTTTGTGATATCCCTGTTACCCAATACGGCTAATTTGATTGGTTGAGCTAATGTTAAATTCAGAATGGACTCCGAACAAATAATTCGCGCACCAATCAACAATTAACGGACGGCAATGACAACGCAGGCATACCGCAAACAGCAGGTAATGTACATCGACCCGCTTGAGGTGAGGGAACTCAGAAGTGCACTGGGACATGCCCTCGAGGAAAACTAGCAGGTAGGTGTTATGAGTAACTTAGCTGCGCTCGAAGGTGGGATAGCTGGAGTGTCTGTATGCCGAGGCAGTGGAAGAAGCCAACCGGTTCCGCGAGCTCCTGAACCCGTCTCCGGCGCGTCGCCGGACAATATATCGAATGCAGACAAACTACTCGAGCCGTTCTTGGTCAACCTGATCGTTCTGTGTTTGACTCTGGGTTCTTTACGATGAGTTTTGTGGAGCAGAAAAGAAGGTCGCAAGACTTGGCAGTCTCCACTATGAATATTCTATTCGAATCGCAAAAGCTCGTTCAGCCGAATGCTTCTTGGCGTCAGGCTAGTGAGCCAAACAGTCCCAATCAATTCATCCGAATGGCCTACCATTAGCACTTCCTGCCAATTTGATAAACTCCAATGGAGTACGCATACTACAAGAAGTATCAGTAGATCTCGGTCTCGTACTTGTTCCTGATGTACTTCTTGAACTCAGTTATAGTCACGAGATCGCGGAACGGTACGAATCCCACGATCTTCTCGACTCGCTGAGTCTGCTTCTTCATGAGCCTCACTAGCACTGTGAGATACAGTCCCAGAGATATCATCGCGAATACCAGCAAGGCAGCGAGGATATATGTTTTACTGCTCAGCACGCTCTTTATTTGGTCTATGTCAATGAACATCGGTACATAGTGCTTCTTGGATCAGATTTTGGTTATATACTGTAAGCACGTCCTCATAGTAGTATGTGAGGATGTTTCTCATCGTCGCGACGGGCTGATAGGCAGCAAATGTCTTGGCGTAGTTTGCGGGGAAGCCTGTGCTTGTATTGGCAGCTAGAACAGTACTCACCATCAAGTCGAGCTTCCTCACCACCAAGCTCCAGACTTGGTCGGCACCCTGCTTGAAGATGGAGTTGTACTCGGTGGTACAGCCCTGGTAGGTGAGATAGGAACATCCATTGCTAACCCAGAAGTCGACAAAGAAATCTGAGAATGTGGTCGATAGCATTTGCGTATTGAGATTCCCGAGATACAGCTCCCTGAGACTCATCTGCCTGTTGTAGATGTTGGATACACACCCAACAAGGAAACTGTTTGAGTTGTTCTGCCGCTGCACCACACTACCACTGAACAGCACAAGATAGTTGGTGTACAGCCATAGCTCCATACTGCTGAAGTGTGACTTATCGTATACCACGAGTTGGTTGAGGTCGGTGTTGAGTGTGCTGATATAGCTCAGCTCCAAGTAGATGTTGATGCTGTAAATGCCGCACAACACTAGGAAAAATACCAAGAAGGGGTAGAAGTAGTGGACTGGTTGGATGTCCTTGATACGTTTGCGTGCTGATTTTTCCTCTTCTTCAGACTCCTCCTCCATACAGTCGAGATTGTCAGCATCATCACCGGTTAGATCTCGGTCGTACTTGACCATCATCTTGAACGAGTTATTGCGGTCAATTAGTTTCTTGACAGTGGATTACTCAACTTCCAAGAAGATGCTCAATAGCCGTTCCTTCTCCCGATTAAGTTTGCGATTGATGAAGAAGATCCTTATCAACAAAGGCAAGCATATTCCGACAAAGCATAGCAGGAATATGATATATAGTTTCATTCCCGACTGGACACTACTGGTGTAGGAAGCAGTGAGCTGATCCGAGATCGATTGAAAGCCAGGCACGACATAGTTGACGGTGATGTTGGTGATCAATGTTATAGGACTGTCACTGGCGAACTTGTAGGCTGCCGTTTGGTTGTTCAGAATGGTATTGGTGTGGAGCTTGAACTCAGCTATGATGTCGTACAGAGATACGTTGGTGTTGTCAAAGCGTTGACCTACAATGAACTGATTCAGTAGTGTCTAATTCTGTGTCAACGATTTAGAAAGGTCACCGATAGTCGTAAGCTGCCGAGTCATGTTGGCGAACGTCTTGACGAGGGTATTGCTCCACAGACCACTGTTAATGAGGCCAATCTCCAAGGACTCAGCAACGATCTCGTAGAAGTTGTAGAACCACTGATGCATTTGAGATAGCACGTAGACGTTGGTGATATGATCTATAGTACCGATCGAAAACAATACAAAGTTTGTGACTGCGATTCCTGTGAGCAATACCACAGCCAGCACAACAAGTAGGTTTAGCTCGAAGATTGGACTTGGAAGGTTCTTCTTGCTAAGCTCCAGTGCCTCCAGGTAGGTCTCCTTCTTCATGTTGAAGTCGATGATTTCGGCGATGGAGTTCTCGGTGTTCTCCTTCTCAAAACTGCTTTCCGACTTATCCTCCTTGAACTGCACTTGACCGTTGAGGTAGCGCATCTCGTTAATACCCTCACCAAAATTGACGAATTAATAGTGCTATTCCTCTGGCACCCGGATTTCAATTGGCAGCCGATAGTCTATATTGCTCACCAGACTCGGAAAGTTGAAGCTAAAGAACTACTTGTCATACTCGACCACCTCTTTGTCCTCTACAATAACGTCGGCGTTGATCATAACTTACAGTTCAACCACCTTGATTCGGACATCCTCCAGCATCAGGCTGTCCTTCAGACGGATGTTGATTGTGCTGTTTGGAGATATCGGGTACTCGGTTTATTGCTCATCGATTAGATTGTCGATGCGGTTGCCAACTACAATGGAAGTACCCATATTCTTCTCCAGCTCTTCCATCAACCCCTTATGGACCTCTTTGCCAATAGTGTTCAGGTTCATCCGCATCAGCAGCCCACACGAATTTATGCCTTGCACCACGTTGCTTTAATCCAGTACTAACACGCAGTTTCGGGTGTGGGTCGGTTCGAAGGTGCAGCTCCATTTGCGGCCAGTGATACTATTGAGTTGCATTATTCCCAGCTTTGACTCAGTGAGATACCCAGAGCTACTCACAGCATACACCAGCGTCTTCAAGTTCTTTTCCTTGGCATACAGAATCTCCCGAGAGCGTTGGGTGAGGAGCTTTACATGCGCCGATAAGATAAAGTCGGGCAGCAAAGCATTTAAATTCTTCTCGAGTAGCTCCGTTTTAGAGTAACCAAGAAGCTGACAGCATGCGGCGTTTGCACTTTCGATCTTTTGGATAGTCTCCGGCTCTGCGGATATCACCAGAATTGGAGCTTCTCGTGTATGAATTTCCTCGAATACCGCCTGCTTGTTTGACTCCTCAGTAGGTCTACTCTGCGATACCCTCTCATCAAGGATGACCTTCTTGAAGTCGTTCATTAGCCGAGTGCTCTTGTTGTCCAGGAATGGGTTCTTGTCATACTCCCGCACTTCATCTTGTAATTCAAGGATCTGGCTGCCAAGCCGTTCCAGTCTCCTCAAATCGACATTATCGTCGTACAGTAACCTCCATAATGAGTTGGACAGGTCTAAGTAGCTCTCCATCTTTTCCTTGATTTCATCACGAATGGCCTTGCTCTTCTCAGTGGTGAACTCGATATGCTTATCTTGGAGGCATTTCTCAATGCGGGTCCACTCCCGATACTCCGTAAAGTTCTATTTGTGGCAATAACGCAAAGCCTCAATGCTGGGTGAAATGTAGAAAATGTAGAGCTGTCGTAACGACGGGAATTTGATGCTAGCAATCTCCATCTGGTTGCACACGTATCGCTGAATAAACTCGATCTTTCCCTAGAAGTCATCATAGGTTTCGTTATGGTGCTAGTTCTTGAAGCGCTCTGCCTTGTCTAGTTAGTGGGAATACTTAATGGGACATTCCGGAGTGGAACACCGGGTGAGATGAAAATTGTAAAACCCGCGAAGCAACTCGTCGTTCTCTTTTATTTTCCTATTCTCAATGAGATAGATGAACTTGCTGAAGTACTCTTTGTACTCCCACTCCGCAAAACTGTTGGAATTGTGTTCTAAGATTTTAAAGTTATCGAACTCACGATAGTTAAGGAGCCAGATTCCCACAACCAAAAAGGCAGAGGCACTCACGACCACCAAACTGGATGGCTCCAGGTCTGGAAATTGTACGAGAAGCACTAGAGACCCACAAGTTACCAAATTAAACAGACTCAACCCTGCCAACGCCTTCTTCAAGGTAAAGTCGTATAGTTCATCTAGACAACTAAATATTAGATGGAAGGCGCTGAGGAGCAACAATATGTAGCACGCCGTCTCATCGTCGTAGTTCATGCCCAGGAACACACACTTGTACGCTAACATTTCCTTTGTAAACGGGATCCACAGATTCAATCGTTCATCGAACTTGCCGCGACGCTGTTCACCTGAAAATGCGAAGACCCAGCTGGCAGAAATCTGTACCACCAGCGCAATAGCCCCCAATAATGTTCCGTTGGAATCCTGCATACAGAACACCGATAGAATGGTGACAAGCTTGCTTAGCAGCTGAATGTTCAGTCGGCCAAGCCTGAGCGACACTAGCGATAGGCAGATTCTGGCACTTAAACAGGCCAACAGCAGATAGTTCACTTGCAGACTGAACTTACTGTAGCGGCTGATTGCCACCGCCAGAAACATCACTACCTCGAGAAAGTAGTTGAGCCAGAGTCGTGCGCGAATAGCCGGTTTGGCTCTATCCTCCAGCACAGGCACCCACTGCGTAAGTAGCTTGTTCAGGCGTAGCTCGTTCTTGTTGTTTTCGAACTTCATCGAATTGTAGAACCATACCGATTGACCACTGCTATTATAGGAATATCATCACTTGCGGCTATGCCGTAATACGCGCAGCGGAACCTTCTCGAAATGGCTGGAGTGCCTCACTATCACCTCCTTTGGTTTAACCACCTTGTAGTACTCGCCATCGAAGTTCAGATAGGTAAATGCACAGTTGGGTTCGAACTCGAAGCGGAACGGACCGGTGCCCTGCGCCATCCTACGAGCGCGTCCTCGGATGTATCGCTCATATCCCAAGCTCCACTCATTTTAGAAACTGATGAACTCGATAATGCCATCAGAGTGGCTGTTCTCCCTGTACTGCTTACCTTTGTCGATGAGATTGGCGCCATTACGGTAGGCATGTCTCCAGATGTCAGGCACCCCTCCCATGTAGTAGTTGATATTCATTGCCACGATATTACGGTACTTTTCTTTGACCCCCACTGCAGACTCCTTCGTAAAAAGTACTTATGTCATTTTCCTGCGAGGCTATTCATTCAGTGGCATTGCATCTTCATTATCCATCTCCATCTTGGTGACTATGTCAGTGATATCTTCTATTGCTCGAAACCTGTTGAAGCAACCGATCAAGAAATACAGAATGTAGTTGATAATCTGCTTCTGTGATCGATGCCGGTTAAAGTCAAATCCCACCCTTGCATCCATTCCAAAACTGAAGTAGTTCGTAAAACGCTTCAGCAGATGTTTCTGGTTGGGTTCGGTCTACTAGTTGACCATGTAGATTACTCCATCCCGGTGGCGTTCCTTCACAATATACCCACGATCTTCATGGGCCACTACCTCAACATCCCACACATTGAACTACTCGATCTCGGCTTGCTCGATCTCCACAACAAAGCTGTGGAGGTCACTGAAATTGTCGGAGAATAGACTGTACTCTCTCCACCCGAGATTCTTTGCGAAGTCGTTTCCAGTACCAAGTGCAAACGCACCGAATATGACTTTGCTGAAGTCTATTTCCTCCTTAATGAGTTCGGATAGCAGCCAGTTGACGGTACCATCGCCACCACCGGCAAGAGCGACAATTCTATTAGTCTTCATGTCTAGATCTTCACACAAGCGTTTGAGGTAAGAGATACCCATTCCCCTGGACTTCTGCTCGTTGATGATGTAGAAATGCACCGAAGTGTTGCTGATTTCCGTGAGCTCGATGGACTTAACCTACATCACACAACCAGCTACCTGAGAGTTTTTGATGCGGCGACCTAACTTGCCTCCGCTTTCAAGGTTCGCGAAGATTACGATGCTGTAAATGTATTCGATGGGTCTTGGATCCAGGGGTTGCAGCAGCGCTTCCATTACGACGCGATTATAAATATACAAGCAAAGCTGAAAAGTACTATGGCCATGTTGGTACAACGCTCTTGGCATCCATTATAATCATGATTGTTAAGGAGGTGCTGGAGGTCACGCTCCACTTGGAGTCCTTTCGAAACATCGAGCTATACTACCAAGGACTCTACCTTGTCAAGCTGAACATCTACGATGCTCCCAACGGTCTCGATAAGGTACTCGCCATGCACAATTGTAGGCCGTGGTGTATGCACATCCCTATGCCCACACCGAGAACTACAACCCCTACGAACAGTAGCAAGACAAGGTATATGATGTGCAGGTGCTTCGCCCAGCCTTCATACAGGACTCCACTTCATCGTTCTATTCAAAATCATTCGTGATTAAGTACTGCGAGGAGGAGGTCGAGCTTAACGATTTCGTGCACTTCAGGATTGAATACTAGATTGCTGAGGAGGACCGTAGTCGCCTGTATGTGTAGGCGTCGCTGTTGTTCTACGACTACATCAATAGCAAGAACGGCAACGAAAAGGAAATCAAAGAAGAGCAATTGTAACGTTTGTTGTAAGGTAGTGAAGACAAGCTGCTGGCGACTGCCAAGACGGTTTGTGTAAAAAGACTGACCATTGGAAATCCAAGGCGCGGAGTGCATGAGTTTCACCCGATACTGTTCGACGAGCAGTATTTCTGTGAGCTTAAGCTGACGGTTCATACAGTCTGCCTCGACTATAGGTTCCGAGCCAGCAATCTCCAGCTTTCAGATTTCGCCAGGATGACTCTTAAATAACGAATGCAGTTAGTCGAGTAAAGCCGAAAAACTGAGAAGAAGAATGTGAGTCTGTTCACATCCGTATGTAAGTCATTGGAGCTCAAGGCTGGTGGGAATGAAATGGAGGTGATCTAACGACTGTTGGTGAAAGAACCCAAATAGCACTACAATAGATTGCTCAACCATTGTGTCACGTTGGTCTCGAAGTGCGTGCTGGAGAAGGATAAGAAACTGTTCCATGGGTACCTCGAGATTCCCTGTCTCAAACTGACCAACGAGGAGGATAGAATGCATAAGACTAGGTCCACCTGGGACAATGAAGCAGCAGTGCAGCGCTTCTTCAGTGAAAACAATATGATCTGCAGCCAGATCACCCAGCTGTGGCACAAAGTGCTGGATGTGTATAAGGTTTCGCCCAGGTTATGTGTGCTTCTGCTATAAAATTAGTGGTTAGCTCATCAGACCTTAATCTGGAAGCACAATGTACACCAAAAGCATCGCTGCTTGGATGATCTGAGCCTATGTCTGTAGTACAACGATCCCGACAAGGATAAGCTTGCTGGAGACCTCCGATCTGTCAAACGGCAACACAGCCACAACATCCATTAACTAAACTTTGTGCCAAAGCCCGAGCAGCTTCCAATAATATTCGAGGATCTGTACCACCCGTCCAGCGGCAAGCTCTCCGAAGTCGAAGAGCCCATTGGCGATGAGTATAGAGGTATCCACTTATTCGTATTTGTCCACGGTTTTCAAGGCAACAGCTATGACATGCGCATGATTAAAAATTACATCTCGTTCAGGCATCCCGAATCACTGTTTCTGTGTTCCTCTTCCAACGAAGACCAGACCAATGGCGATATCCTCGAAATGGGAATTAGGCTCGCCAATGAAGTCAAGGACTATATCCGGGATAACTGTCCACACGAAACTTTGGGACGTCTCTCTTTCCTTGGTCACAGCCTCGGCGGCCTCAAAATTCGAGCAGCTCTACCCTACCTTTGCGAGTTTAAGGATAAGATGTGCACGTTCATGAGCTTCTCTTCCCCACACTTAGGATTGCTTTACAACTCAAGCTCATTAATCGACGCAGGTACTCTCTCAGTAACTCAGGTATATGGTTCCTGAACAAAATGAAGAACTCACTTTGCCTCAAACAGCTTTCGATGGGGGATTCAGAAAATTTGCAGGACACAGTGCTGTACAAACTATCCGAGTTCGAGGGACTTCGTTGGTTCAAGCATTTGTTCCTATTTGGTTCGCGGCAGGACAGTTATTCCCCCTATTAGTCCTCACGGATGGAGATCTGCCGTAACGCTTACAACGACAAGAAGTAACCCCAAATTACATATAGAAATGGCAACAAGTATATCAACATGGTGCGCAATCTAATGGCTGGCATCGAGCACCAACGACTGCACAGGTTGGACGTTTCATTCTGCATCCAACAACGTAATCTGGACTCCTTCATCGGTCGAACCGCACACATCATGTTTTTGGAGTGCCAACCCCTTATCAAGACAATCGTGTTCAGTTACGACAACATTCTGAGCTGACCCATACTGCTGCTTCTGTTGAACTTATAATTAAATTTCAACATCGAATGTTAGGAATGAAGAGAAGGTCAATGGATCACATCGGGGAGTCCGACGAGGAGGTGCCAGTGCCTACACCCACCAAAAAGAAGGTGAAGCTGGATGAGCCGATAGAGAAGAAAGTCAAGGAGCCCACTGAAAAGGAGAAGCTGGAAACATACATTAAGTGTGACAGAACCATCTAGGTGCTGAAGAAGAAAGGCATCCACTACTTCTTCCCCATTCAGTACGAGACCTACGATATCATATACAAGGGCAAGGACTTGATTGCTCGCGACAGGACGGGATCCGGCAAAACTATCGCATTTTCTTTGCCTATCATCGAAAGGTTTAGGACACAGGGAGACTTCGGTAGCAGCAAGACTAAGATGTTGATCGTACTGCCGACACGTGAACTCGCCATACAGGTCAAGAACGAAATCACCAGCATCAAGAACAAAAGTTCGGAATTTAGTGTGGTTAACGTATATGGCGGAGCTGATATCCACGAACAGATTAGGTAAATCCGCAATGGCGCAGACATCATTGTGGCGACCCCTGGAAGGCTACTTGACCTGCTTGAACGGTAAGTTATCAAGCTTAACCACCTGAAGGTGACAATTCTGGATGAGGCTGATTAAATGCTTAAGCAAGGCTTCGATGAGGACATCGAACGTATCTTCCAGTACATCCACAAGCAACTCGAAGTCAAGACACAGAATCTGCTGTTCTCA
>ERZ724508.685-NODE-685-length-22853-cov-5.810641_pt1 | contig 22853 bp, 40 predicted proteins | sample MGYA00376041_ERZ724508 | MGnify/ENA primary metagenome ERZ724508 (study PRJEB28724, sample SAMN07190887) | wastewater metagenome | isolation source: effluent of sewage treatment plant in Hong Hong | place: USA: Christiansburg, Virginia | collected 2016-03-01 ...
TTTGTTCAGTTGCTTCATATCGGGAACGATTCGAACTAAACGCCCTCGAGCGTCAAAGTGGCTGTCTGATTCGTAGATACTTGAGATGGCTGGAAAGCCGCTGATAAAACCTCCGTTGTCAGTATATTGCAAGCCTTTCGTACCATTTCGGGTATCGCTAAGTCCAGACCCATTGACCGCTCCGTCATTCACCTTCTTGGGTGCTAATCCCACACTATTCGAAAAGTAAATGTGCCCATAAGGAATTCCTTCTCCGAAGGTGGGATTGCTCATAATAGCATTACCCGCTGATGTTCCTGACCACACTACCTGCGAAATTCTGTATCGAGAGATGAGGCTACAAAAGATCGCATTGCAGCCTCCATCGTCCAGTAGCCATGTTCGTGAATGTCGAGATTGGTCACCGCCATTAAAGAAAATGATATCTGCCTGCATAAGAATCTCGTAGTTGCGCTTTCCCTCTGTTGTTCCCTGGTCAGTAGCTTGCAGATAGTTATCTACGTGGGCGGTCACGTGAAGAGGAGCCATCCCGAATTGAAGAAATTGAGTATGATAGCTAGGCGATCCTGTCATGTCGACTGAGTAAGCTTCATCACCATCAGCTGAATTTGCTGCAGCAGAAGTAACAACTGCAATCCTTGGGCATGTGGTGACAGCCCAATCCTCTGAACAGTTGCCAGGAGTCGGCGTCCTTCCAGGCACTGTCTTGGCTAGTGCATTGTACACATCAGTGTTGTTCGGACTAAGAGCCCCACCGATCAGGAAGACCCTTCCACAACAGCAACCGACCACCACCATTGCGAGCAGCAATATCCTGACCATACCTTGATCCGAAGGAATAACCATCTGGAAATTATTGAATAATTGAGGATGAAGCTGGCTATCGCATGCGGACTGGTGTTCTTAGTATTCGTGGTACAGCTATTCTACATCTTTCGGTTGAAGGTGCAGCTGACCAAGCTTCAGCAGGCTGTCCCAGGCATGAGGCCGAGGAAAGATAAACAAACACAGAACAAGGGTAAACAAGATAAGCCACCCACCAACAAACGAGCAGTCAAGAAGAACAAAAGATAGTGATAGTAGCTGCTACTAAGCCAATCATCCTTCAGCTTATCTTCTTGGGGCTCTCATCTTCGAAGTCCGCGTGCTTGTTGAGTAGGGACTGCTGCCGGTTGGTCTCCACCATCTCCACCATCTGGTCTTATTTGGCTGATTCGTTTTCAGGATTCTTGAGTTTGCGGATCCATGTGCGTAGCCTCACCACTGCTTCGTAGAGACTCAATCCGATGAAGGCCGCTGAGTTGATTGTATATAGTCCAATCGCCACGCATTCGATGACAAACGTGCCCTGAAACCCGAGAAGAGTCGAGCTCATATACTGAAACATGAATTCCATGGCGTAGACAATGAACTGCACAAATATCGACACGGAGACGTACGTGCGAAACTTGTTGTAGAGCCGGCTGGTGTAGAGTTGCAGGATAAACACTGCGAACATTTCAAGTGCCTGCACAATAGCGATGAAAAACACTGCGGCAAAGAACCCAGAGCACACAGCTACGACTGCCAGCTTGACCATGGTAAAAATTTTCTCGTTACGACGGTACCACCTTTTGATCTTGAGCCCAGAGAAGAGTTTGTTGTAGACCTTATAGTAGGTCGAGTTTGGTTATTCATTGCGGTTGACAATCTTGCCGACGACATAGAAGGAGAAAAGCACGAGAATGAGGAACAGCACACATAGGATGTGGTTGACAATCATCAGAGCCCCGAACGGTTAGGCTGCTGTTGAGAGCAGATTAAGATCTCGAATGATGCTGACACATAATGGGAGGAAGGTCATATCATACACCAGGATCAACAGATTGTAGTTGAAGAAGTACTTTACCTTGGGGTAACGGCTCGCACCCTGTCCGATAAACCGACGAACGAACAAAGCTGCAATTACTACAAGTGCCAGTACCACGATTATCACCAAAGCGTTGTTGAGGAAGCAGTTGGAATCGAGTTCTGTAAACCACGGAGCTCCCCATCGGAAGAACATAATGTCGTACAGCAGTTAGGTGAATGTCTTAGTCAGGACAATGCTCCCACTGGCAATAATTGAAATTTGCGTGAACTCCAGCAGCATTAGCCCGGCTATTCCATACAGGCAGGTTATGAAAATGATGATGCCATAGACCCAAAACGTGGCTTCCATTGGCGGCGCATTGGCTGCTAGTACCTTTGTGGTCAGCATGTAGCTTGCTAGGTTGAGCTTGCCTCCGAAAAGACCTTGCGGGTTATTAAAGATTAGGGTAATTTCTTCGCAGACCACTCCTGTAAGCGGTTCAATGACAAAATACGTTGACAGTGGCTGCGGATTGACGAGTTGGTATGAGAGCTATGCCGAACGGGTGAACAATTGAAATACCGGTGGGCTGGTTGCCGCTGTAAACGACAGGTTGAGGTAGGTAACAGTGATAGGATGAATCTCGTTGATGACACTGAGGTTGGCTGATTGGAATTGCTGGTGGGTTGGCAGCAATAGCTGAACCAGCACTATTATGAGAAACATCGAGGATTTCATTATTATAAGGGAGCCTCAACGGCCAGCCGAGGCGAACGGAACTGATCAAAAGGTTTGGACGTAAATGCAATTTCCGATTTCATAATTTGCTTGTCAGAAACATATCGTTGCTCACTGCCATGCGTCTTCCCATATCGTCTTTCGTCAACCCCAGAAAGCAGCATCATCTACCAACCTTCTTCCCACCTTCCACTGGAATAAATTATATTCCATCGCCAATTATTTTTATTATGAGAAGGTAGCAGCCCCGTAACCTCGTCGAACTCATCAGTGAGCACGTCCGAGATATGGAGCTGGAGCGCATACGCATCCAGCAGGAGAAGTACTCCGAGGCCAACCACGAAGCTATTCAAAGATAACGTAACGCTAAGCGCAGCCTCGTAGAGCTGGAAGAAAAGCAGGAGGAGATGCCTCGATGGTCGCTCACTAAAAGTAACGGTCACCGCGGTAGCATAGAAAACAGTTTCATTGGTGGGTGGAACGATGAGGAGTTCGAGGAGTGCGGTGCTAAGACGTCAAGACCGAACACACATGCAATCCGCCGCCGGCAGTATCGACCTCGGATCGCCTAGACTGAAAATTTGGTGCCTCAGCTCAAGAACCTGCTTCGGCGGTTAGAGAGTCCGGAGAGGAAGAAAGAGCAGAGTACCCAGCACCAGTTCAGCACACAGAACTTCAACATTGAACTGGTAAAGGACCTGGCCAACAAGCGTAAGCACACTGTGAAGGTCTCCGACATCCTCAAACTTCAGGAAAATTGGGTAAGTTGCCCAATGAGTAACGCCAACTAGCAGGAGAATTCTTCAGTCAGACCACTTCGTTCCGCCAATGAGCGACTGAATCTCAACTCAGCAAGTACAACTAGGCAGACGGTCTACCCGTTTAGGATGCCGAGCCAGGAGGGTTCTCGGCATCGGCTGGAATCTCTGAAAGAAGAATAGATAATCGAACTCATAAAACGAAAGCGTCTTGAGCAGTCCGCACGAAAACGACCCAAGGAAGGAGGAATATCGACAGCCACAGCGAATATCATGACAACCCCACGACGCTAGTACAGCAGCATGAAACGGTACAACAACCAGCCGAGATAAAAGTTGACGCTGATCAACTTGCTGCAGTGAATATACTGATGATGCACACACCCCAATAATAAGCCTTATAATTTCGCCGAACTCATGTCAGCGATTCATGAAGTGCTGCGTAAGCGCAAGGAAGAACGTACAGGCTGATTTTATTCAGGTCGGAAGTACAAGCTCAACCAACTGCTCCGGATCAAGCGACGCTTCCGGGATAATAAGGAGGAACTTCTCGAGCAGATCAACAGTAAAGTAGATGATAGTGATGGCAGTCGCCGCAAACAACAGTTCTATGAGAAGTTGTTTAAACCCGATCAGCAACCGACCACCGACCAACAAGAGGAGAAGACAGTTCATGTAGAGCGTCCTCCTCGGAAGACCAAGCATGAGATTAACGAAGAGCGTCGCATCGAGAGGGAAGAATAAATCGAGAGAAAAAGGCAGGAGCGAGAGCATAGTCGTCACCTGATAAAGAAGATGCACACCCAAAAGACCAAGAAAGGGCAGCCTCTTATGCGCAATTACATTGAGTATGCACTGCACAAGCTGTAGACCGAGAAGAAGAAGTGATAGTCGATTAAAGACACTGCAGTCACGTCAATATCTTGGTCAGCTCCTCCTCCTGGAAGTAGCTGAGCACGTCTGCGAAGATCAACTCGCCTTTTTCAACTGCTAGCTGTCCGCTGGAGGGTTCTAATAGAGATAGTGCCCAACGCAAAAGCTCGCATACGCTTGGAAAATTCTTGCGATGGAGCTCAAATTCCCCTCCTGGTAGGAGTTGAGCACTGGCGTATTCATCTCCAGAAATTTCCAGAAGGCGCTCACGACGTGCACGGCTTATCTTTGGGAGTTCCTCTTTAAACGCCAGTTCAAATGCCTTTTTTGTGAGCTGCCGATTATTATGACTGAGGCCTAACTCTAGCATAGCATCGATAACTTTCTGAGATAGTTGAATGAGTTACGTAGCGGGCAGCGGGGTCCTCCTGGAGGTAGCTAAGCTTGAGTCGTAACAGTTAGAATAGTTCGTTGCTCCTATCGAGTTTCTGGCAAATCTTGATGGCCTTGTCGACATTGCTTAGAGCAGCAGCAGAGTCTCCTTTATTAAAGTGTACACGGGATGCTACTGCCAAGGTTTAAGCTGTCTTGGGTCTATTTTCACCGTAGATTTTCATTGCCTGCTCGAGGTGGTAGTCAGAGTCGTCGAGTTTACCGTTTTTGAGGTAGGCTTTAGCAATGTCCACGTTAATATCTCCACAGGACTAACTGCCAGCACCATAAAGTTTGGTCGCGACGCTCAGAGCCAGCTGGTAAAGATTGACACTTTCGGCAAGCCTACGAGAAGAGTAAAAGTAGGCCAGCACCGAATACAGGTACACGTGAAGAGGGTTATCAGGACCAAGGTTGAAATTGATTTCCCTGAGCAATCTTTCGAAGGATTGCAACAACTCCTGCTCGTTATTGAGCAGACTATAGGTCTTGAACATCAGGCTAAGGTGACGAATGCGTCCTGGCTGCCACTCAGGCAATTCCCCATCAATCTTCAGCAGTTCCTCCAGAGATTGGTCAAACTTCTCCTGCAATGTTAGGAGCTAAACGTGGTCCAGTACAAGGTTGATCCTGTCCTGTGGGCTTTGACGTAGCTCTGCGAGCTCGTACCGCAACAAAATAGACTCTCCTGCAAGCTCAAGCTTCTGGTCTTTAAGGTACCTGTCGTAATTATTGGTTATCTCGATGAACTCGAGACGCTCGAAAGTGTAGCCTTGTTATCGCACGAGGAGCTATTTGAGGCTGCGAAGACCCTCTTCGAATACCTGTTCAGAATACTCAAATCTGACGCCACAGTACACTTCGAAGAGCTTGAGCAGAAGCCCACGTCGAGGTAACTCATCGACATGCCCGATTTTCCTCAGCAGTTGCCAAATACCTTAATCCTTGCATAATACGAGGTTAAATAGATGCAGTTCTTCCACCTCAGCTTGGCAACTTCGATAGATAGTGTTGACACTCTTTGCAAGCAGCAAACAATCTACAATTTCCTTGAGGTTTCGATCGCTTTCTAGCTTCTTCAGATGCTCCGTCGAAGTACTGAACGTCTTCAGCTGAGGATCTAACAGCCAATCGATAGTCTCTAGATGCTCCTTTTTTACTGCAGGTCGAGGTTCTAATACTCGGTTGGGTTGATCCTTGACATACAGCATGTATGTGTCACGCTCGGGGTAGCTCAAACGACGGCATTCAAGCATTCCCAAGTTGAATTTTGGGCATACCTTCTTAACTTCCTTCTCAAGTAGCTCAAAATCATTGCCAGCCTCACGTACTTTGCCTACCTCAGTAGCGGGTTCGTCTTGTTATTATTGGGTGGTGGCAGTTGCAAGACAGGCAATTCCTCGATACTCAAGCATTACAGCCATTGGCACTCGAATCTTCAGCACTCCTATCTTCTTTACAAGTCCAAGCAGACAGTTCTGCAGTAAGTCGTAGAGCTTGATCTTACGCTTCAGTCGTTTGATGGATTGAACGTCGTAAACGGTATGATCGCCTTCAATACGTGAGCTCGCAAGAGCAAGTTGGTACTGTACATTATCCTCTATAAGCTTCAATTGGCGAGGCTCAGTTGAAGGATGCTAGTCAACAAGCTGCTTAAAACGGTGAGAGACCTGGTTCTTAAAGTCTGTGTATGTTCGTAAGAGATCCTTCTGGCAATCCAAACGCTCGCGATAGCTCTCAAATCGGACAAATAGCTGCTCAAAGCCGCTAAGGTAGTGATTGGCAGGACAGTCAGCTGGCAGAGAACGTCGCTCACTGGAGAACATTTGTGCGGTTGATCGACTTTTAGGGGAAGCCACCTGACCTAAAGTGTTTGCTTTGGGTTTAGCTGCATTTGGTCGCTTTGGTTGTTTTCTTAGCCTTGCTTCCAACTCGATCTTATCTTGCTTCTCACGTTCAGCTGAGAGGGTATCTTCGACTGCCATTACTCTCAACTCTCTAGCTTCGTCTCTCAATTCCTTTGCCTTGAGTTAAGCCTTTATCCTTTCCTCTTCCTATCGCGCGAGTCTTTCTCTCTCCAACCGCTCTTGTTCGAGTTTCTCCTTCTCCAATCTTTCCTGCTCGAGCTTCTCCTGTTCTTGGCGTTCCCTTTATAATCTCTCTTGTTCGAGTTTTTCTTGTTACAACATCTACTGCTACTTTCTTAGCTTCTACTCGTTTTCCTTTTCTAACCGTTCCTTTTCTTCACGGTCCTTTTTCTACTTTATACTCTCTATCTTGCTCGCTCCAAACGCTGGTTTTTTCCAAGGGTTATCAGCAGCTGGTGGGGGCACTTGTGGTTGCTGTTGCTTTGCCCACGGAGCAACATTCCCAGGCTATTGTGGCTGTTGTTGCTTTGCCCACGGAGCAACATTCCCACCTGGTGCAGGTTATTGTGATTGTGGTTGCTTTGCCCATGGAGCAACATTCCCACCCGCAGGTGCTGGCGAAGTCGTTGCTTGCTGCTGTTGTTTAGCCTTCCACGGATTAACAGGTTCGCTTGTCGGTGTGCCACTTGGAGGAGGAGGAGCTGTTGATGGGTTATTGGCAGCATTGTTCATCATCTGCTGTTTCCACGGATTGTGTGCGCACATCAGCCAGTGGTATTTATTTATTGCCTTAAGGATCAACCAGCGAATGATATTCGTAGTTGTTCTATCGCTGGTGGCAGCAACAACAAACTGCAACTTCTACCGAGTGCCTTCGTACTATGGCTACTGGAACCGCAACTACTTTCTCTATGAGAACATTACCCAGGGTCGGCTGAGGCTCTTGGAGATGCAAGGGCAATTAGATGCCATGCCGAACTCATCTACGGTGTTCTATGCCGAAGCGGATAGGCATGTGATTCGGAAGGTGAACCTGACAAATGATACTATGGAGGTGTTCGCAGGAACGCTGGATCGTGGTACCCTAATGGGCGAATACAGCTGGAACAAGAGTCGGATCCCCCACGAATACACTATTTAATAACCCAACAGGCGTAGCCTACTACTGTGAAGACGATGATTTGGGAGTGTTTGAGAGCGAACTGGCCGCCGTTGTGACACGGGATTAGCACTGCAATACTGAGGATATCGGATGTGTGCTAACCCAAGATGAGGCACTAACAATAAATCTATCGCTGAACAACATACGATTTGTTACTCAAGGCCAAAGCGTCGATCAAACCCAATTCTATAAAAATCTCTCGCAAAAAAGTTGTGCAGCTAACTCAAAGGAATATCTGTTCGTATCAGACACGAATAACCACTGTATCAAGCGCATAAATTTGAAGCTGAAGCTCGTCGAGGTTGTTGCGGGGAAGTGTCGAACATCTGGGTTCCAGGACGGTCCCAAGAACTTTAATGTTCTGAACAAACCAACGACTATCGGGGTAACACACAGTGGCTAAGTTGTGTTCTTAGACTCCGGAAATGAGTACATGCGAGTATTATACCCCAACGGTACAGTTGCAACGCTACTCAATGGAGCATGCACGGAATACCCTGGCCAGCGAACAATCAAGCAGTACAAGATAAGAATGGTGTTGTGCTACTTAGACTGGCTGTAGCTGGCCGCTAGCGCAGGGAACAAGCATCTATTCCGCCCATAATCGACGACTGGTACGTGCACCAACCACTACAGCAAGTGCTGATACACCACTATGTTACTGAAATCAAGTGTTTGAGTGCTGCAAGGTCACTCATCGTCATCGTCATTAAGGGATAGGGACTTTCTCTCGTTGTCGGAAGAGTCCTCGGCTGAAGAACCTGGCGAAACAAATTATTTAGGCTGCTGCAATGACGGTTGGAGTTTGTCTAGTACTTATCTAGCCCGGTCATCCTTCTTTCGGCTGTTAATCATCATCTCAAACGATTCTCGAAGGCGACTCCGTTCATGTTCAAGCCTTGCTTCGAAATTCCTTTAAAGCCCGTTATGCTTTTCGGATAGTTCTTGGCACTTCTTCTTCAGGTCTCTTACGAACTCGCTCATCTACTACAGAGTCTAGCGCATGGTCTCTGCTTCATCGACCTTTTCCTCAAGTGATTGTTTGAGTTCGCGGTTGGTGCGTTGCAGCTGTTTCGATTCACGCTTATAGTTGTCGATTCGCGACTAATAAGCTTACTCGAGTTCTTTGGCACGGGAGGAGTACTATTCCTGAAGATTTTTCTCGAGGTTGCGTAACTTTTCCAATAAATGTTGATGGTCCCTCTGAGCATTTTCCTTTTCTGCCTCAAGCATACGGATAATCTCAACTGCCTGCAACTCCTCCTCCTGCTTTTCCTTGAGCAGTGCTGATATTCGACCGAGTTCTTCTTCCTTTTGCTTGAGTTCCTACTGCGATAGCCTCTCAAGGTAAACTATCTCCAACTGCTTCTTCTCCAGTTCTTCGCGTAATATTGATAATTCCCGCTCAAATGAGCTTCGTTGCTAATCGTGTTCCTCCTCGTGATGCTTTATCTCATACTTAAACTGAGATCGTTATTGCTACAGCTGTTTCTCAATCTGCTCCTTTTCGCGTCTGAGCTGTGCGATGATCTGTTCGTTCTAGCTGATGGACAGCTACAGCTTGGAAAGACGTTCAGCCATAATGGTGAGCCTTCTTTACTCCTGCTGCTTGTAGTTTTGGAGGGCGTCTTCTCGATTTTTGCACAGTAGCTCAGCCTATTCTAGCTTCTTAGCGAGCATCACCATATCGCTCTTAAGCTTGTACTGCGTTGCTTCACTCTCCAATTTGTAATGGTCCTGCTTAGTTTGTTGGCATTGTAGTTCAGACGCTGCTAATCTTAAACTCTCCCGCAAGTGTGTATTGTTCCTTTCCAATTCGGCATTGCTCTGCCTAATGAGTTGGATCTCCCCAGCCCTTACCGCTAGCTTCTCATTTTCCACAAGCAGTTGCTGGTTGTGGTTTAGCAGCCTCTCAACCCTATCAATGGATAACCCTGGTCGTTAGTTTTCCTTGTTGAAGCTTGGAGATCTCCGTTAGCGGGAAGATGACTTCGGTTGCTAGCAAAAGCTGAAGTTATGGCGCTGTTGCATGGCACCTCCCCTTTGAACCGTTACTAATTAATTTTCGGTATGGTCAGGACGTGTCAAAGGGCGAACTTTTGCTTGTCGACCTTCCTCTGGATAAACTTGTTCCATCGCTCCAAACTGATGTTCTTGGCTTCGTAACCGCCAACGTTCTTGATGATTTCCAGAAGTTGCTCGTCTTTGTAGCCGTACTTCAACTGGTCGTTGATGTAACGAAGGTCTTCAAGTTCCAGGACTTCCTTGCCTTGCATGTCCAGCAAATCGAAAGTGGCTTTACGGCCGACCTCACTGAATGGTGAACCCTAAATTCCAATCGAAATGGTACGATCTTGGCAGTAAGGTCCTTCACGAACGTCTCGAAGTCGAGTTCATTGCCCTGAGGACCGTCGCATACTCCCTCAAGAGCCTTGAAGACAAAGGCATACTTGTCGTTGAGGCCGAGTGTGCGAGCAGTGACGAGGATGTCTCGAATATCTGCACGCTTGGTGCGTGCATCAGCGTACAAGTGGAACAGATTGAACAAATCTTCGACATGATCGCTGGTTAGGACTTCATTCTTCGTAACAAAGTCTTTAGCCAGTATTGCCTTCTTCTCCTTCTCGAGAGCTTCCTTTCGCGTAGTCGCCATTATTTAATTTTATAGGTGCTGGATACGTCCGAGAGATCCGGACTGACCATGTATCTATACCAGGACAGTTCCGACTCGGCATAAACCCATCTTCCCTTGATCGATATTGACCGATTCAGCTCAGCACGATTGCTTAGAAAACTCCACGCTCAAATTATCACAGCGGCAGGCCATATCGTTCTCCATCAAGGCTCAGCCTCCCAAACTTCTTGAGATTGGTGAGATTGGGGAACTGTCGGTCGAAATTCTTGACTAGCTTGAGCATGTAGCTCGAGCAGTCTGCCACGTACTCTCGGTCGACCCGGAGCAAGCCATAGACTTCACAAATCTAAGTGGAAATAGTTATTACAGTTTCGTCGGCGGAGAAGTTTCGGTGGAGTTGCTCAAACATCTTGAAGCCAAGTAAAAGTACGCTGGCAGCCACCACAAGCCTACTCCACTCGGACAACAGTGTATAGTCGTAGCTTGTGGCCTTGGCGAGATATACACATAACTGCTAAAGTTGCAGGAAAGCCTTCGTTGGAAGTCGTAGTCCTACCTTACATTGGTTGGTACGTTGGTTGACAATGTGAAGACATATTGCGATGGCATCGTAGAGAGTAGCGCCTACCACATTGAAATTGAAGGCTTCCAGGAACTCAGCTTCCTTCTGTCGAATCGTATCGGCGCTGAGCTTGCGATGAGCGATCTTCTCGTGCACTGTCCGGACCTTTAGCGGATATACCTCTTCGAGCTTGCTAGCCATGAATATTGCAGTTACTCCAATCAGGTGGAGATCCTTCGTTTCCTGTCGCCTGATATAAGCTAGCATTTTACTTTGCCGACTGAGCAAAGAAACGGTCCATAAGCTCAACCCCGCGGAAGAAGGTTCCGTCCAGAAACTTGTAGCTTGAGAACACTTCGATCATCCAATCTATCATCTTTGAGCGGAGCTGTCCGGTGATTTCATGATGCTCGAGGAAACGAGTGGAAAGGTTGCTATTCCTTCGCAACTCCTCGAGAAAGTCCATAGAGTAGTCCTAGACCAACTTTAGGTTTTCCAGTTAGTTTATGTGGAACTCTGGTTGGCTTGCACCTTCGGCAACGGGTCTGAGTGTTGGAAGGCTGTCCATCGAACGTTGGCTGGAACCCACTTCAATACCCTTCCGGCCTAGCTTCCGAATAGGCTTCTCTTCCACCGACATCAATGAATGGCCTATCATCAGGTTGGGAATTGAGCCATTGTGCTTCTCCCGGGGCTGATTGTTCAAAGCCTCCGAAATGTTCTCCTTGTCGAGTGGGCGATTGAGTGAACGACGAGTCTTCGAGCCAAACTTGTTCATGTCCGCCTTAACAGCAAAGTTATAATATTAATTTCGCAGTTGCGCCACCTCACCATTGATATAGCGTCAGGCCTTCTCGAGCACCACTAATCCCTACAGCTGTTCAAATAGGAATCGAGGTGCGAACTCCATAACTTCGTTGATCGTGAAGAATGAGTTGTGGGGCTTGATCGCACGGCCGCTAGAATTGTCCTGTCGACGTTCCTACCACTCCACCTCGATGATGGGCTTCTTGTTCTTCTCCTTGTTTGCCGGGATTATCTGAACTATTTGTCTTGGGACATCGCCGTACAAGAAGTGTCCAATATCCTCTAAGGATGTTGCTGATTAGTTACTGGTCTTTTAGTTGGCGTTGCCGCTCAGTCCTGTGGTGAGCCTGGCCAGTTCGTCGTACTCAGATGCTACACGTTGCTTGGATCTTGATCGATTGCGTTTTTTCAGGAAGTTCTTAGTGAAGCAGCTTAGGTGGCTTATGTTCTCGTGCGGCTACCACGTAGCAAACTTTTGAGGCCATCCCACCCACTTCACTAAGTACATCTTCTGACCATCCACCACCTTGCTGGAGAGGATGCGCTCCACCTTGTAGAATGCTTCATGGTTCTACTCGTTGAAGCTGTATCGAGCAGACTTCTTACAGAGCTGGACCCTCGTATTATGGGGAGTTACGAGCCTTGGCGGTTGTCTTCTGCTCGGACATCATAACTTTAAGTATTATAGGGCGCCAAGCTATTCCACTCGATGGTGGGAAGGTACTTCATATATTGGCGGCAGCGCACCCCGCACAGAGTTGTTTGGGTCGGTTCAAGAACCGACAGAACATGGTCGGCTCCCTTGATAGACCCACTTGCTTTAGCAGCTCTTACTATCCTGCTCAGCATCGATTTGCTGCCAGGTTAGCGAAGCTGCTCTATCGATAGTGTTTGTTGAATAAATGATTATTGTCAGGAGTCGATGCATAGCTCATCAAATTAACGCGCGTAGCTATTGCTGCTGCATATTGGTGAGCTTACCCACGAGATCGTCAAGACTCATGGTCTGAAGTTCACTGTACTTGGTAAGCTTTGTTATTTTTTGTTACTGGTAGAGGCGTAGGTAGTCTTCGACAGTAAAGGTCATGTGGAATCCCTGCAGCAACAGGATATCGTCCTCGGTGAACGAACTTGGCTTCTGAACTTTGTCCTCGGTATATGGGCAGTGCGTCTCCAGCACGTACATTCTGAAGAGTAGGAACATCAGCAAAAGCCTCTGCTTGAATATTTTGAGAATATCCCAGCCTTCCAACTCACGTCCTTGCTTGGTGAGCTCGGGCTCGAATTTTTCCAGGTAAGTGTGGTATCGAGCCATGAGGTTCCCTGCTTTGCTCAATCGATGGTTAAGATTTCTCTTAATTTCCCCGAACACCTCGCTTTCGATCAGTCCTCGAGTACAGTTTCCATCGCACTGTTTCAAGCAGTAGATTTCGAGGTAGATGAGCATATATAACCAAGCGTTGACATTACTCAGAAAGTACTGGGGGATACTCTATACCATCCCGATTAATTTGACGTAGGCAGGATCTTCATTGGGCTTTGTGATCGCAGAGCTGGTCTTTTTCAATAAGTCCAATAAGTACTGGCAAAAGTGGGGCTTCTAGCTTATCAAGTAGTACTCCAGGGTGTCGTGTAGCCGAGAGATTATCTATGAAAGGTTCAGCAGGTAGTCGGTATTTTGTTGTATTCGGTTCAGATCCAACGTGCCTTTTCCAACGATAGTCCGGAAGTTGAAGGCAACCTTGAGGAAGTCGTCGATAAAATTCGGGCCCTGTCGATTCTTGTAGTCGAAACAGAGGAGATACTCTCTCATAATCTTTACGTATCGACCGTTCGGAGTGTCATCTTGCACGTTACTATACGAAGATTTTTTGTTTCCTCCTTTTTTGAAGTACTCTTCAATTTAAACCCGCGTTGGAAGTCGATCCGGACCCGAAGTAAACGAAACCAATGAAGCGCCGAACATCCAGATATCTGACGCAAATCGAGCCTAAGACGGGTACGGGTTGATGAAATACTCTGGAGGGAAAAACTGCTAATCCCTTTCCCTATATTGTTCACGGCTGAACAGCATTTCGTGAACTGTCTTTTCTGTCATGGCCAGCTCGAAACCGCCGAGCTTGATGGTAAGCTGGTTGTTCCCTACAATGTAGAAGTTTCTGGGCAAAATACTCATATGAGATATCTTTTCGCGTGTATGGAGGTACTTCACTCCGTTGATGATATCCTTGAAGTTGCCAATGAGCTCGTTGGTTCGGATTTCGTTAATGCTTTTGAGATACTCAATGTTCTCACATTTGTATCGGAACCTCTCGGATACAATATAGGCCAGTCCCTTTTAGAGGTTGAACGCTGCCTCGTAGTACTAGAGTATTCCGACATACTTGGCATTCTTGATGATGTTGATCACAAGAATAGCGTTAATGACCTTCCTCCATTGGAATTCATTCATTTATTTGCGTTCATAGACATTGACGTTGGCGGGGGAAGAAGAATTGTCGCGTTCAAATAACGCTTCGTACTCATTGCTATCTACTCTCTGCAGATCAGTCACTTCCTTCAGCTTCTTCTTAAGGTTTGGAAACACGCGGGTGCACTCATCAAGGGGCGTGTTTCCATATGTACTGGGTTAGTTGTCCTTGAAGGGAAAGAACAGTGTTTTGAGTTAGTCGATATAGTTGTTGTCATTTGGTGGGCTGTTTCCAAGCCTGCTGAGGAGTTGAAGGAGTTGAGCGTTGATACTGGCGATTCTTGCTTCAATCTCCTCATACTCTTCTTGCTTGTCTGGCTTAACCTCGACATTCAAGATAAGCGGCGAGAAAAACAGTTAATAAAAGTCCTTGATGTCTTTAACTTTTTCTTGGGTTGAACATTTACTGTGAAGACGCTCCAGCCTAACAATCTTCGGTTTATAGGTGGCGCCAGTGAGAAATAGCATGATCGCCTTCGCTGAAATAGTCCCGATTGAAATCTCCTTGCGGTGGTAGTAATCAATGACCATCATAATTTCGTAGCATAACTGTAACCTGTTTCTCAGTGTCAAGGAGCGGAGGTACAGGTTAATCTCCGACTGCTCTTATCTTAGTTTTTCCAGTTCTTCCAGTTCAACCCGCTCCAGATCCTTCGCCTGAGGAGATACCTTCTTCTCAAGCATCACTAAGCGATCTTTGCTGTGCAATGCCAGAGCTGTCTTTCCGACCTCCATAAAGACGAAACCAAGGATGCACTTCCCTGAAGAAAGTTGATTCTTGTCAGTGATTTAGTCGGCTTCAGGAAATTGGTAGACCTTTGGCTTGTCATAGATCCTCACCGTGCGATCATCGAAGAGTTCCTGAAGCCTTTTGCACTCTTGGATGAAGTTCCAAAGCTTGTCCCGTTCTTCGACTGTTGTTGCCTTGAACATTTTGAGGACGCAGTTTTTTTTGATGAAATTGACCTTAACGACAGCCGTCATTACACTAATCCCGAAGATTTGGTCGGAATCAGAGTTGTTCAGCCCCTTCATCAGATCGTTTTCATAGATCAATGTGTCAATATCGTCAATGTTTGGGTTGTTGGCAAGGCACATAATATAATCGTAGTACTTGTCGTTTGAAAAGCGGCATTTCTTTTCCTGATAGTCCTTGTAGGTCTTGAGAATGGCCAGGAGTTCGCTTAGATCTTTCATTCTCCTCTCTGGATCATCCTTAAGGCCCTTGAAGATGCAACCAAGCAACTCCTTACTCTTCTCCAGCTTGGGCATTATGATGTTGAAGTCACTCTCCACTAGGTCTTGACACTTTTCCAGTTTCTTGTTCAATCTTTACCTCAATTATTCAGAGTTCCTGACTCCAAACAATAGCTGCAGAAGAGAAAAACAAAACGAATAAGCGTCGACAGCTTTAAAGTCGATTATCTTTGTCTTGTTTCTCTTGATCTATGGGCACAGAAAAGCTGCTGTGCCAAATCGTGTAATATCGAGATTCCCATAGTCGCGAATCGTTGCATTCAGCTGGCAACTATGCCCAATATCGGCGAGCTTCGCATCGAAGTGATCCTAGTTCCCCTTTCGCCTGACCACCATAATATTCTCAGGCTTGATATCTCGATGGTAAATTTTGAGGGCGTGCAAACTCATCAGCCCCATACACGCTTGGTAGGCGAGTTCGGCGCGCATGAAGATTGACTTTGTAAAGATAGTCTCCAGGTTCGTTGCTGCGATCTACATGATCGTGAATGAACGGTAGATCTCGGTGGTTTGGTCTGCACTGTTGTCTTCGGCAGCATAGAACTTTATGATGTTAGGTAAGTTGTTTTTTATGATAGCCTGCACATTCTTGATCTCTTGTTTCCCATTTTTGATCATATCCTTGAGTTCGGCGTCTGTGGCTCGTGAATCGTTAGGCAGCACCGATACCTTTAAAGCCACTCGAATAAGTTGGTACTCCTCATGAGCAGCTTTCTTGCCTCCCATCGGCTGTAAGGTAGCATCGTACACTGTTGCCTGGCCACCTTCGCCGATCGGACAGGTAACATTGTAGATGTATTTGAATGCACTCAAGTACTGAAGTTATTTTTTGTGCCTTTCTTACTTCAGACTAAAGCGGTAGGGTTCGTTTGGATTCAGGGTAATTCTAGGAGCGCTATTCGACTCCATTTTTGCTTTGTATTAATCAATGATAGTATAGCATATTATATCGAAGTGGCAATAGAGAATCATGCGAAATAACCTTATGGAAAGCAGATTATGCAAGACTATTTGTGGGCTTGCCTCATGGACGCCTTCTACCTATTGACATTAATAATTTAAAAGAGATGGGGTCAGAGGACGAACGGAAGAAGAAGAAAAAGGAGAAGAAGAAGGACAAAAAGAAGTCATCTAGGGACCGCAAGGAGCGAGACAGGTCTCGGTCGAGGGATCGCAATCGTGATCGTTCAGATGACGACTCAAGTGACTCAGAGAGCATTAAAAGAAAGAAGAAGCCACGCAAATCTAAGAGTAAATAGACTCCTGCACTACCCACTCCACACAAATACATGTACCCGATGCCCGATATGCGCCCTGGATATCCCTTTGCACCTCCTCCTTTCTACATGCCAATGATGGGTGATCATCCCATCACTCCACCACCACCAACAGCACCACCATCCCAGTCACTCAACAAAGCTCCAAAGACCAAGGAACCTAACATCTTTAAGTTGCTTCCCATGCTCTCTCATTCGCTTCTTTCGTTCTGCACAACAACCTTTAGCACGAACCTTGCTGGCCAGGATGTCCTTGAGCAAGTTATTACACGAATGTGGAAGAACTTGGATCGACGAGCAAGAACATTAGGAGTGAAGCGCATTTCTAAACTCGTTTCCGAAGGTTTAGCAGTTCATGAAAAGCTCATAAACAAGGAATCAAAAGTAGTGCAAGCCATTGAACAAAAGCCTACACAGTCAGTTGATGACTTCGAGCTGCTGACAGCACTCTACAACAGAGCACCGATCAGCGAAATAGTGAGTAAAATAACTCCAGAGTGCATCCTCACGCTTGACGATTTCATTTGGCCGGCAGCCAACCCAGCTATCTGACGATGCTTGCCGATAAATTTGTAGCTGATCCTTCCCCATCGATCTAACCAACACTAAACATGAATGGTCGGAGGCAAAGCAACGGATGCTTGCCTATTTAAAAACCCTAACTATAATATGGCTAGTATGAATCCTTCTCGCGGTAAGGATGTGCAAGACTTCTACCGTCGTAGCCTTACTTAGCTACTGTACAGCATCTATCTACCACAACTGCAGCAGAGAACGGAATAGCAACCTCAGGATAACTGGAAGCAGCTCCATCACTTCGCTTCGGTCTGGCGAAACTTTCTTCAGTTCGTCAACGATACCGTCGTCGGCTCGCTCAACTATCACATTGTTGTGCTGGCTATCATTTAGCAGTAGCTGCTGGTTCCGAGGAAGTGGTTTTTATTGAGGGAAGAGGCCATGCTTGATACTGCTTTCCGCAGGTTCACAGGGGAGCAGTCGGACGTAACCAAGCACATTAGCATAGACCATAGCAATAGCTGAGCAGTGGATGTTACGCTTGTGGCATTTACGAACAACATGCATTCTTAACAATTATAACGTGGAACCCAAGCCTCAATACAATCTGAAGGAGTTGGTTGGAATGATGTGTGCTTTGCGCAATGCTCTGCCCGAATAGGAAGTCCATTGGATGGTACAGTGGTTGGAGGAGATTGTGAAGTCAGTTACCGACAACACACAATGCCTTGAACTGTCGTCCAAGCTGGAATAATTGGCGGAGCTGACCGAACTTCCCATCATCATGAGAGTGGCAAGTGAAAAGGTCCGTTAGTTTCGGTCCTCACTTAAAAAGGGTCCCGAGATGAAACCAAAAAAGGTCTGTGAGGAGATAGAAATTCGATAGCAACCAGTGCCACAGACTCAGCCTAAATCAGAATCAAGTGAAATCAATCTATTCCGTGATAGGAATTCCTCGCTGTTCGAAAAGTACTACCCAAAATAAAAGACTGTGCCGCCAAGTCTCGAAGGTATTCGTCTAAAACCCCGCGAGGTCCCAGCCCAGCGTACTCTTTACCAACAAAAGCGTAGCTTCACCCAGACCAAATTGCGAAAGTCAACTGTGGCCCCTCAACTTCAAAGGCAACTTAGCAAAGAGGATCAAGGTGTACTCGAAGTCCGTCAGATAGCTCAGCTAGCTCCTACGCGTAAAATCTCACACGCACTCGACAAATAAGTGCTGGTTTGGGCCACTCCCTGAGCGCCGCCTATTCTATCCAATACCCGCTGATCCGCCATTCCCAAATCTTATCACATTAAATTCAGACATTTATAGCCGTACCGTAGAGAAATAGGCACTGGGTTAGTCCAGCAATTACTTTCATTGGGGGTTGTTTAGCATCACCACCCAGGGAAATAACTATATTATTTAGAACCGAGTCACTTCAAGCGATGAGGCAGATCATCTCCTCCACCGAGTTACACAGCAAAGAATAATACCCAACAACAACGGCTTGCGAATTGGACCCTTCAGGTTGCATGGTGACCATCGGTGATGCTGCTGGGCGGCTGAAAATTTATGAGAAAATTGAAGGTTGGTAGATACCCCAGCGTCACGCGGTAGCTCAATCCATTGAAGTAGTTCACTGCACATCACGCCGGCAACGATTGGAGATCATCCGAAGAAGTTTCCTCTACAGTTCGCGCAATCGTCAGTCTGAGCGGTTGTGCGAGCTCTCAACGTCTACTGACCACAAACGGGCGGGAAGTATGTCTATGGAAAGCTAGTCGCCAACAGTTGGTTTCTACTGAGAAGAGCATCGATTTCTTGCCAAAAAGAATTCGCAGTGTAGGCCATCACTCTCAACACCAAAAAATGTACCAATTTTGATCAATATAGCATGGAGATTCTCAATTGTCATATTGGAGGAATTTCAGCTATGGACCTTTGCTCAAACGATTAGCGCCTGTTGACGACCAATGGATATGAAGTTGCTATTCGACAACTTGATCGGCCTGATACTTCCCTTCAGGTTGCAAGTGTACCACGCCATCAGCAAGTGTCGCTGGACGATAGGGTGGGCTATCGGAGTATCTTTGATGGTTCCACAATCGAACTTGAATGTGAGGAGCAAGAGAGAAGTTCGTGGAAGGCTATTCCAAGTCTTTCTTCGGTTCACTTCCATGGAGCTCGTGACAACTGTCTGGGCTGGGCAGGCAAGTTTGCAACTATAGACTATCTCGATCTCCGCTTTTCAAGTACGACATATGATAGGGTAGATCGACTCAAACCTTCGGTATCTATGTCAACTCCCCTCCATCAAGACTACCTAAAGAGGACGATGCAGCAAGTTAGCGACTTTGGCTTCCTCCAGGATGGTGTCTCGGTTGCTTCGCGAGACTTTCTTTATGCATACGTAGCATCAGAAGTTAGCTTAGATGTGGGATATCCGAAACCCTGGTAAGCCTACCACCCGTCAAACAATCTATCCACCTATTTTCAACTTCATCAGCTCTCTCTACGAAGAGGAGGAGTTAAATCATGCTTTTCGGATGCGCTTGACTCCCGACGGGCGTATGGTCACAGGTGGTTATGGACCGTACTTTCAAGAAATCGATTTGAAGAAGGTACTTGTCTGTCCAATTTAGGGCGAAAATCATAGATACAACATCCTGGACGGATCATGTGAAAAGGTTAGCAAGTCACTTGTGGCTGGCGAATTCGATGCAACTACCAGCACTAGTTTAGTCGCCTGCGGTGAATAGAGCATAGCTGCAGTCTACGGCAATCGCCTGTCCTTGTTTACTTGATATTACCTCACCGATCGTACTGCCCAAAATTTGATGATATAACTAACCGTTGGCATACAGCAATGAGGCAGTCTCTCATACTTGAAAAGTTGAAGCGAGAGGAGGTGACGATTGGCAAAAGATCCAAATGGCGGGACGTAGCGAAGAAATACGACAGGCTTCATCAGATGAGTTTCGATTGTGGAGAACATCGAACAAGGAATGAACGTCCGCCTGAAAAGGGGTTGGGAAATTTGCTCCAAGAACGCTTGTCAGCAGCAAAAGAGTACATCGAGTTGCTGGAATCTCAAACTCTCAACTATCGGGTGTACATTAAAAACCTTGAACTGACTGAAGGTCAACTGACCAATACGAACCGCCTAGCCAATGAAATCCGATCGAACTAGTCCGAGATCCTTGCCACCAAGCAACGCTACGAAGCTTTACAAGACTACTCTTGCAGACCCTCTGGAAGAAACAAATAAAATTCAAGCCATGTAAATTAGCGTCTCGTGACTTTCAACCACCTTTCAGAAGACCGCTTCACTGAAAGCTCGACGTCGTCGGTTAATCGTTACAACTAACGTCGATCGAAGAATCGTCCTTTGCAGCTTTGACATGAATTTCTTCTCATGAAAATCATCACCTCAATTAGTTTATTCCTCACGGTTGGCTTCCGTCATACTTATCCCAGATACTTGGCAAGCGGTAGTTGCCTACCCCCGGATTGTTTCTGCTTTCCTTGGTGAAGTCGTGTTTCCCACCGTAACCAATTGATGGCCCTTTCCCATGTCCTTTCTTTTCGTCGAAATCAAAACTGTTGTAGTTGGGGGCATACGGATCGATATAGCTTATGTTAGGGTTACGACTGTTCACCCAATACTGGAAACGATTGGCCTTCGGAAATACAATATAGCCATTCTCTCCTTTCACTGCTGAACGTTTTCTAAATAAAGCACAAAATTACACTCGGTGATAGCTGCCTGGCGAGTGGTCTAATCTTTCAGTGTGGGGAGTTGTGTCCTCTCCAGGTGGTCGGTGAGAGCGAGCTCGCTCTCTACTCGAACCGATTTCAAAACTACGGTTGACCGGTGCTTCGTAGAGTAGTCTTTGGTTCTTGATTGGGCTTATAAGATCCTATCGCCCACGGTACCGAACATCAAAGTAGATGATCCCACACTTTCGGTGTCCATCGAGAGTTGACATCTCCACTTGCTTTGACACAATATGGCGACGTTCCTTGACATCTTTGATATTAAGGGTCCCTAAATTAGTTAGCAAGCTACCTGAAGCAAGTTCTTCTCCTTCTTCGTTGCCGTTTACAAAAAGTAGGCGAACTTCCAATACCTCCTCTTCATTTACTCCGAGTGAGATGTTTTATATCCACACTGGCTCAAGTCCACGATTCCGAGTTACTGAGGATACGTGGGTCTGCTCGCCGAGTTCAAGAGCAACAATTGCGTCACGTGAGCCAACATCTAATCCTTTCAGACTTGCTAAATTTAGCTTTTATGTACCGACCATCGAGTAGATCTAAAGTCGGTTCTGGTAGGACTCGAGGGAAGGTGCACGAGAACTCAGCAACGCCGCGAGATTCTTTGTGGCTTTGGTTTGTTGCTTGCCTGCAGATTTATTGCTGGAGACCATGCTTGATGCTCCGACTATCTGCTTGTATTGTTACTGCAAGTCCGTCTCATTGCGGTTGGTAGATAATTTTGCTGCAGTATTGACAGCCTAGGTCTTGCTTCCCAGTTCTATCGTCGCTTCTTCGGCTTTCGCTTAAGTCAGCCTCTGCTCGGGAAGTTTGATACCGTCACTAAAGGTTTTGAGTCTCACCCATAAGCTGCCGACCTTCTGTAGGTCGGCTCCGAAGACATCGAACTGCTTGATTTCTCCGAAGTATGCTTGGACGGGAATGCGACCACTCCATACATTCATCAGCTCTTCCGGGTTGTACCCGAAGGCATGCTACTAATAGATCTCGAACAGCAGTTCAGTGTCTCCACCTGAAAGAGATACTCGAAAGCTTTCCTGCCAGTTACACTCGCTGGTCGTGGGCATCGTAGGTAGAGTGCGGGTTCGGGCATATTGCGTTTCTAACTAAGATAGGGTGTACTTGAACAGACTTTGAGTATGCGCCTGCTCTTAGCCGTCAGCTTGGGCAGCTGCAAGATGAGTTTGGGATTCTAGAAGGACACCGACTTGAATGACGGACTGATGCTCACCTTCATAATAATTATATTGGTGGAAGTTGCCATCACCTTCCTGATGATCTTCCCTATTAGCGCGATCAACCGCCCACTTGATGTATAATACTAAACCTCATCACCAACAATTTGATAAATGGACAGTGTTTTGACTACCTGCGAAAGTCTGAAGGAGTTGGGCAACAAACACCTAGGTGCTCACGAACTGCAACTGGCACTCGATAACTACGGCAAGGCCATAGAAGCTGCGGGGACAGGAAACATCCCTGACGATAAGCTTGCCATCTACTACGCAAACCGTGCCTACTGTCACATCAAGATGGAGAACTACGGGCTGTCCCTCCGGGATGCCAATGAAAGCATACGACTGAACAAGTAATACCCCAAAGGCTACTATCGAGCAGGTAGTGCATACCTGGTGCTGGGGAAAAACAAGGAAGCCTACGACAACTACCTAAAGGTAAAGTGCGAACTAATTCAGGCTTTTGAGCTTGGCGGAAGAAAAGATGCCGCTCTGTACGAGAAGCTGAAGGAGGTGAAAGCAGAGCTGGATGAGCAAAAGAAGGAACAACGGCTGAAGATCTTCTCCGGTTACGGACACCATATGTCATTGACAGTCGACTGGAGAGATATCCAAGTCGCCGACTACACTGGCCCCCGTCTTTAGGAGAAGGAATAAATAACATCTGAT
>ERZ724508.686-NODE-686-length-22840-cov-4.847926_pt1 | contig 22840 bp, 25 predicted proteins | sample MGYA00376041_ERZ724508 | MGnify/ENA primary metagenome ERZ724508 (study PRJEB28724, sample SAMN07190887) | wastewater metagenome | isolation source: effluent of sewage treatment plant in Hong Hong | place: USA: Christiansburg, Virginia | collected 2016-03-01 ...
TAAGGAAGAACCACAGATTAATGTCCTCCAGAGCAAACTCGAGTTGTTCTTGCAGTCTAATAACCCCAGCATTGCACTCAAAGCCTTCGAGTTCATCACAGTGAGTCAAAGACCCAGCGATGTTGTACTTCCTTTCGAATACCACCTGTGCCTTACCTTTTACCGATACGGACTTACCACGTCCAATACTGACTACCGAAGGAGCTACCTCACTTCCACGAGGAAGTTCTTCGAAAGGTTGCGCACTGTCTATGAAAAGGAGCTACTTCCACAAGCAGGCAAGAAACCGAAGCCTGTCAGACTGTTCAGTGAGTTCAAGCAATTCCTGCAGCAGCTGCTCAAAGACTGCTTCGAAAGGCTGTACCCTGAAATGCCGTTTGAGCTAGCCAACCCTAGCCTCGAGATCATACAGTCAGCACTCAACTTCTTCGGTGTGTACGATTACTAAGTGCGCAAAGGGACTGTTATTAAATCCAACAGGCTCTTGGTCGAACTGGGCGTATTTACACCAGAGAACTTCGGTGTGCTAGCTTCTTGTCTACAATCTTCCTTCTAGAATATCCGGTCTCTTGCGTTTAACAACCTCAAACTCTTCCCTCTCGACTTCAAGCTTGACTGTTCGGCTCTGTGGGAGGAATGTCTACAGCTTACCAACTCCCTCGTGATCAGGCAGTTCGAATCTGGTTGCAGGCTACTTTGCTTCCTATTCGAAAGATATCGATAGCAGACACCGGTACAAATGGGCGATTACCCTCTAGCCGAACTTGCTTTGTACGAATACTTGCTGAGACTAATGACCGAACGCTACGAAATATTTTCGAGAGACTTCACCAATCAAACTCCGAGCTACTATCGTAACCTCGTTCACGGACTGTGCATGTGCTTCGCTTTTCTCTTTGAACAACTCGCAAAGGATGTTAAACTCGCCAGCTAGCGTTACTTGCCCCACTCTGAGAGTATTCGCAACTTCATCAGCAGGCTGTTTACACTACTGCAAAAGATAATCAGTTTTGCCGTATAAGTTAGCTGTGCTAATGTCTCTACCGTAGTCTTAGACAGTTCACAGCCCAAGACTACAGTTGCAGATAAGCTGAAAGTGGATTGTCGAGGCCATTTCATACAGGAGGATAAGAAGCAGTGTCTCAGTAACATTGAGACGATGCTCAGCGGCAACACTCTCATGACCAGCGTCGAAGAGGAAGAAGGATCTATCGAAAATACACTGGTGGTATCATTCTATCTGCTCACCAGAGAATCTGGGCTGCTTTTCCAGAGCATCGCTACGCTTGCTGAAGCCGATAATGGGCAACAATACCTTTCAGAAAAAGCGCTGACAGATGTTATTTATAGCTTCTTCTACGCCCTGGTCAATCTCAAGCATATGGGGTCGGTTGACAGGATAGCTCGAGGACTCCAGCGGATGTCCAAGGCATTGTATCGTCAATAAAACGCTTCTTTGTCGAGTGTTCCCTAAAATCTGCTGAAGCGACTCCTGTAATTGCTCTAGGAGAGCAAGTTCACAAATATCTTGAGAAGATCGGCAGGAATTCCCTACGCCTTTACTTGCCTTCTGAAAAGCGAAGCACTACGTCGCCGACATTTGGTCGATAACACCATCAGTAAACTATTCTACTTTGCTCGCAATGACTCCTCCGAGGCAAAAGAGCTCAGAATACATTCACTCAATATCCTCAAAAGACTGTTCCAGGACTCTGATTTGCGATTCGAGCTGGATCCCTTTGTGTCGGAGGCCTTTGTCCTTTCGATCAAAGGCTTCGGAACTGAGGACTGGGGAGTCAGAAATTCCTCGCTCATGCTCTTCTCAGCACTTTCCTTGCGAACCTTGGGGCCAAAGCCAGAATTGAATCTGATGCAGTTCTTCCAGAAGTGCCCGTCATTAGTGGACTACTTCATGTAGGAACTCAACAATTACATCAAAGTCAAGACAATGTACCCGCCGCTGTACCCGATCGCACTCATCCTCTCAAGGCTATCTCCGTTCGATCACATAGACAATAAGGTCAGGGACACTCATGAACAGAATTCGAAACTACTGAGGAGAGAAGACCTCAACAAATTCATACCACTGCTAATTGAAGCCGGTAACACACCAAACTACATGGGAAGGGTTATTATTGGGAAAGCATTGCTGCCCTTCCTCCAGCGAACAAATATCATTGAATTCTGCACTGAGGTATTAAGAAACACCAAGATAGCGGGGGGAATGAACAGGCTGCACAACGAACTACTGATTGTCTACCACCTGCTGAGTTCTTTGCACGAACTGGAAGGTATTGCTATTGTGATTCAGGCACCAACGACGACGATGAAGTGATTCCTCAGCTGACCGACAAGCATCAAGCGTTCTTCTCGGAACTGCTCCAGAAGGTCGAATGGATTGAGAAGCTCGACTGTCCGCTGGTCCAGGAGATCATCGTCAAGATTGCCCATAAATTCTTGTAAAGATGGTCGAAGTTCCTGGAGCAGCACACTCAAACTACCTACGAAGGCTTCGTTCGAATCTTTAAACAGTTCGCAGACGGCTACATCAAACAGAACGTGTTCGAGCTCAAACAGTTTCGTTTCCGGCAGGATTTGGGACACTCTGTGTTCCGAACCTAAGTTATACGGTTGGCATTAGGTATTCACATATGATATTCAGCCCTCAGCAACAGGCTTGCTCCCAAACATCGATCTTTCGGGATGTTTGAGGCCTTCTTCGAGTTCGTTGCTGCAGAGTCAAAGACTGCTGAGAACTACTGGCGCAGCATCGACAGTGAGGTAGTGACCACATACCTCGAAGAGCTTCGACAAGCGCTCAAAGCAAGCAGCACTAAGCTGGATTGTGTCAGACTCACTCAATGCCTTTCTGATACTGCCTTTGGCAATTCAGGCATCCTTCCAGCGGTTCTCGCAAAACTCCTCCAGCTGCTCAAACGACTCAAAGCCACTCTGACCAATGAGCAGATTGATTTGCTGCTCAAGAGAGGATCAACAACCCACCAGCCACTCAAAGTTGCTCTTTTCAAGATACTGTCCAAGCAGAAGTGTGATCTGAACACTTTGACTGATGAGTTTAGTCGTCCTGACCAGTTAACTATCTTCAGGTAGGCTGCAGCCAAAGCGATCATCTCCTTCAATGAGCGATTGGTCCCGACATATCTACGATTATTGCAGGACGAGGACAGTGAAGTCAGGAAATTCACTGCAGACCAACTCTCTGGTGTGCTGGGACTCCCTAAGCTCAACGAAACCAAGATGGTTGAGTTGATTCTTCAGAAGGTCTCTACGGAACAGATCAGAACCATCTTTTCTGAGGGAGACCTCGAGATCAAGAGCAGAAACAACGAATAAACAAGGATATTTAGCTTTGACAAGCCTAACAAGTTCCGCAGCGATGTAGCCAACATTCTCTCGTTGGTGCTCGCGAAGAGACCCAGCGAATGCATGAAGCATAATTTCGAGCTCAAAGCCGAAGGTGAGTAATTCATTAGCACGTACCAGCAGAGAGTGTTCTTCCGAAACGAATATAGGTTCGAGTGGATGCTGAGGCACCTAGCTTACCGAATTCTCGTTGAAAGCAACCTAGAAAAGGCACAGGAGGAAGTGAGGGGACTCGAGCCGATGTTGCAGAAGTTAGTCAAGGAGCTCGCAGTTCAAGTGCCAGATCAGTGATTCGGTTACCGCTCCTGTAAGCCATTCAATTCATGTTCTTTGTGGAGCTTTTTGTTTGAAGTAAACGTTTACTCGGCGAAAGTTGTGCCAGCTAAGTAACATCAAGTTATTATCCTCAAGAAATGATAGGACGTAGCGTGGTTGCCCCTCCCCAACCGACGCCTACCTTCCCTGATCCTCCTCCATCGAACATGCTTAAGTCGAAAGAACAGATACCAAACAGTCCGACATCCCAGCTCCTCCAATCTCAAACTAGGCCACTGTCTGAACAGGCAACCATTATTAAACAGACACATACCCCCACAGAACCATCCCCGAAGCAACCCTCACCCACTAAACATTCAGCTGCGGGATCAGTTAAACCAGTAATGGGAAGTTCTCAGTCTGCTACGGGCAAAGCATAACGGGAAGTGCTTGAAGTCAAAGCAGAAAAGCATTCAGTGATGGCACCCAAACAAGACCCCCCATAACAAGACCTGTCTTTGGAAGTGGCCTTCAATAAGCCACCAATAGCACCTGCATCTTCAGTACCACCCAAAGGACTTGAAGAGCAGGAGGCGCCATAATAAAACCAAGCGGGACAATATGCGTCTGAGAAACCGCCTTCTCAAAAGCCAAGTGCATTAGTTCCATCCCGTGAGCCTTCGGTGATGAATTCAGTTGGACCGGCAACGCAAAGAACACCTGTAGAACCACCTTCAAGATCACCAACTTACAGCCCTGAGAAGTCAGCGTCGAAGAAGTCATCGGTTCGTTTTCAAGCCGAACCCTCAGTTCGTTCTTAAGCTGAACCACTGGCTGGGACAGAGAAGGCTCCAACAATATTAGCTGGCAATGACCAAGAAGAATCCCCTCTGAACTAAACACACGTACCAGTGGCAGAGCCTCCAAACAAAAGGATTGAGTTTAAGTGTCAAAAAGGTGATTTGCACGAAGATGAGAGTCTTAATATCGTCTGTACGTAGCCCAGTTGTGGTGGAGAGTTATGCTGTAACGTCTGTGTCGAGTAGTTTCATCAGTCACATCGGTAATGCCTGAGCTAATGTAGAGTAAAGCCGCTGAAGTGGCTGATATCCACGACTGAGAAGCTCCTTGCATCAACGAAATAAACCAACGAAGATGAACCTCTCGAAGAAGTTAATGGCACTGAACTCGCCAAGGACAGAGTCCTCGAGGTACTACAATAAGCAAATTTAGGCCTCCAACAGTTTGATCGAAACTCTTACTGAGCACTTATTCACAACAGAGAAGTTGACCAAGAAATTGGAATACAAACTAACATGTTACGGACCACCACCACCTCCTCACCCGGAGGAACCCCATCAAGAGAAGACACACCCACAAACTGAATAGGAGCTCCGAGAATATGCCTACCAAGTGCTCTGCAAGTACCAGGTGAGTAGCAGGCCACCGAAGCAGGTGCTATCCTAAACCGTTCCAAACAAGGAGGTGGATGTTCTCTAAAAAGAAATCACAAGCGTACTCATGGGGTTCGAAAAGCACATTAAGGATTATGAGCTATAAAGAAGGCTGAAAGACATACTGATCAAGGAAAATTTTGGGAATTACTTCGGAGAGCTGAGGCACCAGGAGATGCTTATAGTCAGTCCATCCACAGTCCGGTTCGTCGGAGACTAGAGAGACTTCAAAATAGCTATCATCGAACCTTTCATCAAACCAGGGCAACATACTTATAGGTTTCGGCTCCAAGGAGCAGATTGGGCTTGCTATGGGCTATGCAGACTTACGACTGTCCGCGATTTCGACTATGTATGGAAGTACGATCGAACAGGCCATGGGGTCTATGGGATGTCTGCAAGCGGCAAGACTTATTCTCACATCCATGCCAACGATAACTACACTGATAAGGTACGGCAGACTTAATGCAGGGGTTTAAGTTTGATAGCAGTGAGACGGTTGTGATGCGCATCGATACTCACTTGAGAAAGATCAAATTCTCAACAGATCTATCTGTTCACCAAAAGAAAACAACAGTCAGCTATGAGCAGGAAGACCCGTTAGAGCCACTTTACGTATGCGTCATACTCTCTAAGGTGGGCTCGCTTGTGGAATATCGCACTCTTCCTTGACAGTACATCCCACTCTTTTATATTCAACGGTTGGTGATTTGTTAGGAAATGTTTTATTAAACCGCAATGGACAGCACTGAGCCGGCTCACATCTTCAGTTAACAGCAACATTCCTCCAGGAGCATCCAATGAATTTGATCAATTCTGAGCAGCCATCGTTGATTTGGTCAGAATCGACCGTCCGTATAAATCAATAAAAAAAGAATTAATACTGATGGAGCTCCACAAACCGATACCTGTAGGGAAGTCCCCGCACTTGGACAGCTGGGTATGTCTGTCCTGTACTTACCACAATCTGCCACTTCTCCACAAATGCGAGATGTGTGAAGCAGATCGAGCACACGAAGAGAATCTCTCAGTTGATGTCGTCAAGTACGATTGCCCTTGGTGCACTGTCGAGATGTACAGCTACGAGTCTGTTTGCTCGACTTGTGGGCACAGCCCTGATGAAGCACCACCATCAAAACTTCTCGAAGTTCCAGTCGTTTAGGAAAAAGGGAAGAGTGAGCCTGTGATGGTGAAACCAATCGAAGTAGTGATAAAAAAACTGGAAGGAGTTGAAGAGGAAATTAAGGTGCCCTCAAAGATGGAGAGTTGCGTGATCAATCCTGAATTGGAGGATAAACCGAAGCTCAAGGAAGTGAAGATTGTTGTGGACCCGAAGCTTCCCGAATTTGTGGAAAATGGCTTCGATTTATTCGGAGACGAGGAACCCCTTGAGAAAAAGACTGAAAGTAAAAAAATTGGCATCGTTCCATTCGTAAGTTCGGATCTACTGATCGGTGAAGACTTCTTCGATGAGGAAGCTGTTCGTCCTCCACCAGAACTTTCAATCTCTGAAGAAAGTCATTACGAGGGGTTAGGAATTAGTTGTCTCTACGAATAGTCGCCACCAACCCCAACCAAGTAGCGAACTTCCCCCTCTTTTGAGAAGAAACCACCTTCAACAGCCGATGAAGAGATCTACTTGATATGCGACAAGTGTTCCTTCCGCAACGACATCCACAATGTGCTTTGCTACACTTGTGGGTATCATCTCCTTGATAAAATCGAGCCTGAGGCCTCTGATAAGACCAGACCATTATTGGAAAGTGGCAAGCCCAGCAATTTGTGTAGGATGTGTTCATACGAGAACACAGTCGACGCTAAACAATGTGAAATCTGTACTTACAGTCTTACCCACCAAAAGATGCTGCTCCTCTGCCCACACTGTACCATGGAGAATCACGTAACCAGCACCCACTGTATTATGTGTGAAAAGGAGCTTCCAGAGACTGGTTACAACAAGAAGCTATTCGAGGAGTGTCCTATTTGCATGGGTATTCTCGACATTTCTCTGTTCGATGCTCACGTCAAGGACTGTAAAGAAAGCCAAAGGCTCCTACAGGAAATCAAGGATGAAGAAGAATCTCTAGCTCAACAGGAAAAGTGTCCTTACTGCCACAACCCTTTCTTCCGATTAGACTTTGAATAGCACATCCGAAAGTGCCCGAACCATGAAGATTACTACAAGCAAGTCGCTATCTTCGGAAGCATGAGCCCAGTGCAAGTAAGCTGCATGAAATTTATGCATGAAAACAGCCATAAGCAACACTTCAGCGCCAAGCTTCCTCTTCGAAGGCGGATGGAGAAGTTGGGATATAAGGTCGAAGACATGGAGCAGCTCTATGAGTACATTTACATGCGAGTGCCACTGATCATCCACATCCACATCAGCAAGCACATGGAGTTCTTCGTAAAGGATACTCACTATCGCAACCAATTCGAGACAGGAAAGTCATCTGGCAGCACCAACTTGGTCAGTCGCAAAGGGTGGGAGACCAGGATGTTCATGAATCGATACGATCAGTCCCCGCACTTTGAACGAGTCAAGTATGGTACTGTCAACTTTACGAACGATCCACGAGGGGTGAATGCCTGCCGATCCTATGGCAACAGCTACCTCGTACTGAACAAGTCAGTGAGAGATCGATGCACACTTACCGACCAGGACAGCAGCAATACCTGCTCGCTGATCGGCACCTTCAAATTCTGCTACCATATTCTCAACAAACTCACCGATGCTGAGCTAAAGGCCACGATCCGCGCATCAAGAGGAGAGGAGGTGTGCTCGAGCGTCGTTGGAAGCTACAAAGAAATTCAAATTCACGGTCCCATCGACTTTGCAAAGGACATAGAAAAGATGTACGTCAACGAAATCGAATATAACACACCGCAATTCAAGCAGCTCGTCGAGGACTTTACCAAGAAATTCGGTATTCCCTTCCAAGTGTTCAAGTGAGCACCCAGTGATATCTGCTAACAGTCGTACTAGAATTGAATTCTCTTCTGAATTTTATCGTTAACCACTTCTGAATGGGTCATGAGTGCCCGATCCAGCTGCGTCGTAAGTGAAGTTAAGTATTCGTGCTCCTGCTACAAAATATATTAATTAAATTCACAATGTCGTCGTATACTCCCAACCCCTTTTACGATCTCTCCCAAGGTTTGCTTCAAAACGAAGAGTCCTATATTACCCTCGAGGATTGCCTCCTTGAAAGAAATAGGTAACTGACCAATGGTGCTGAACTGGAGGACCTTATTCAAGCGAAAGTGACACCGACGGCATGGAATTCTCCCATGGAAATGATGAACACGAGCAGCAAGGAGGTGAAGAAGTCGTTTTTCGCCCCCGATTTTAACTTGGACTCAAATAATGACGAGACACCGAACAGTTTTGTACTGATCGACGAAGAAAGCAGGAGCGAACTTCCTTTTTCGTTACAAGCCTTAGACTCGGAGCACCAAACACAAGCCGAGATCGACGCCGAAGGTAACACTGAATTTGATGAGGACACTTTTGTGGGGGACTAGAGGTATCCGCGTATCAACAACAACCGCTCGTTCTGTGCTGATGACAGAAAAAAAATCCGTCTGATCAAGTAACTTTCCCAGGGACGATCACGAAATGCCAGACCACCAACGATGGAAGAACTTCGATAAAATTTATTGGGGATGGTGGCATCAGGACCTCGCCGCCAACCGTTCTAAAAGATTTGGAACTCAAAACTAAAGTCGAAGCGATGCAATCAAACCCGCTACGTTACTTCATTGCTCAGGCTGATGAGTCAAGCCTTATTGGAGCTGCCCAATAGCAACAACCCTAAGCTGCAGTATCTTCCAGCAAAGTTGGATAGCTGCAGCAAAATTCGCAGTATACAGGAGGTTCTCCGAGACCCTGAAACACCCGAACTCATACAATTTATCGACAAATTCTTGAGTCCAGAAGGAGATAGCGAAAGCGTGATGCTGGAATTGTTACACCAAATCGACTACAACCCCTTCACGAAGATGCTGATCCTAGAGGCTATTCCGGTTGTGAGGATCATGATCAACTCCTCAAAGCCGATCAGTTCGTGGAAGGTCGAGAAAGTGGAGGTTCGTGGAGAGTACACTGCAGCCGTGGACATTCTCAACCGAGGAGGAAGTCTTGCAGAGGTCAAGGAAGCCGTTGAGAAAGAATATTTGAAGATCCAACCTAAACTTCGAACCAAGGCTGGCTCCACGAAGAACAACACCATCCACTACCAGGTCCAGGCTACTAAATCGATGCTCCAGGTCATATAAAATCATCTTGTTGCTAGCTTGGAACAGTGCCAGGAATCTGTGGAGAAAGAGAATATTTGGGCTTACTTACAAGAACTGAAGAACAGCATCGAGCAGTTGGAGAGCAGCGAGGCGAAGGCCAGCATCCAGATTGCCACGAGACCATCTTGGCTGAAAAAGTGCATCCTGGAGGAATTCGTGATGACCAACAAGTTGCTCAGATACTTCCTCAGCATGGAGTCGGTGAACGCCCTCTGCATTCACAACCTAGTCATGAAGTATGAAGAGTTTGTGCAGACATTCTTCAAATGATCAACCCCAATGAATTCAATTCGATTGAGTACCACTATAGGTGACGAGAAAGCATCCAATATAGAATGCGACTCAAGGCTTCGAGTACCATACTCCTGAAACTTGCAATTGCATCCATATATGTATGTATATAGTCAAGGGTGTCGACTCAATTGTCGCCAGCCTCCTCCAACTCCGAGGTCCATAGTGTCAGGTTATCTCGGATCAGCTGCATGATGGTAGTGGAGTCCTTGTACTGCTCCTCTTCGATGTGCTCGATGTCGGCGATGGCGTCGTCGAAAGCCTGCTTGGCAAGTTGGCATGCCTTAGCGGGATCGTTCTGAACCTCATAATAGAACACAGAGAAGTTCAGAGCCAGGCCAAGCCTGATTGGGTGGGTGGTCTTAAGATCGGCGGTGGCCTTTTCAGAAGCAGCCTTGTATGCTTCCAAAGCTTGATCACCGGCCTTCTTGTGGGCATCTCCGGATGTGTATTCAGAGATGTAGCGATAGTAGTCACCTTTCATCTTTTGATAGAAGACCACAGCATCGGAGTCATTCGCAGCGGGAACCAACTTATCTTGAAGAAGGGCAATGATGTCATTGCAGAACCTGTTCAGCTCCTCCTCAATCTTCTTCTTGTAGGCCTTAAGCAAAGGTAGATTCTTGCTATTCTTGGCCTCCTCCTTCTTCTCGATAGATGATAGAGCTCGCCAGGCAGTGCGTCGTGGGCCAATGGAATTCTTGTAGGCCACCGACAGGAGGTTTCGTTCCTCAACAGTAAGATCCCCACCAAAGCTCACCACTTTCTTCATGGCATCGAGCATATCCTCGAAACGCTCGGTCTGTTCGGTAATCTTGGCCATGTATATGTTCTCCTCACGGTTAGCCATCTCAAACTCAGAATTTTCAAATTATTTCGGAGGAATTGCGTTTGCTTTTAAAATCACATCAGGTTCGATGGTCGTTCGATCGCTGAGAAAGTACTGCGCAGCTCCTTGATCACTCCCCTTGCGATGTCGATGCAAAACGACAGGGAAATCGCGGCGGATGTATCGACTGTATGGAAATTACCGGTTCTAGAAACGACGATTTCACCTAGAGGTCTCACAGGAGCGAACAGCCGTGCACCAGCAAGTAGTTCAATGCTGAGCACCCACGCCGCTAACACTCCAAGTCCATGGGCGAAGCTCTCGCATTTAAACTCTGGGCCTGTTATAACCGTCGCGTTCTCATCCTAGAATAATCCACAGCAGTTACGAACAGGCGCCGAATGCCTTAATTGCGACAGTTGAAGAGGTTCGCAAATTCGTTGGTGAGGAGGATTTCCTTGCTCCATGAAAGGCGGGAGAAGCTAAGCGGGTAGTATGATGGGCCTTCCAGGATATCCTACTCCATATGTTTCGCGCTGAGCTGTAGAAGTGGGATTTGAGCAGGTTGCCTTTCCTTTCGGATTGTTAGGCAGAGTTTTCTCGTCTTGCGTTCGTTCTCAGTCGCTTGCTCATCCTCAGCTTATTTCTGTATGCTGAAGGCTGGCTTTCTTAGCGGAGTGCCAATCATGATGTTCCGACTTGTTTTTGATTATACCTCTTGCTGCCGTGCAGTCGCCTTTAGACTCAATAAATATAATGAGAGTACAAACGACTGGCTCGAACATTGTCCATGCAGTCCATCAGGAACCCTTCACTCCGAGAATGATTCGTCGTAGAGCAAAGACACTCAACCGAGAAAGCTCAATAATGACGAAGGAACCACCAAAGAAGTCTTTTAAAGACCTTGAGGAATAAATATCCGTGACCCACACTACCATCAACCGGATCGTCGACCAGCTCGAGAATGTATTAGAGGACAAGCTAGCAGCCCACTAGACAGAGCTTCTGAAGGTGTTCAAGTTTACGGTGGAGAAGATTACCCAGGAAGTAGCGTAGGTAGTCCAGCACTATCGTCATGTGATGGAGGAAGTCAGGCTGTCCAACAGGCTGGTTGTTCTTGAGAACTAGCTTCAGTATTTCCGAAAGTAAGCGCTTACGCTGTTTGAGCAGAACAAACACTTCCAATAGGAGAACAAACGGTTGCGTAAGTCACTGGAGGACTTCAAGGATTAGATGATGCTGAAGGACAGCACAGTCTTCAGCCTGACCAAGAAGATCTGCAAGATGAAGAGCCAGCAGAGTAAGCAACCCAAGAACAACATGACGCTAATGACGTAGCCAAACGTTGAAACCATTACCAAACAATCTCAACGCTTCGCCCGCTCGACCACCTTCAGCAAAGCCACTCGCTACAGAAGCATCGCCAGCGATAAGCATGACGCAACTACAGTTGCAAATGGATTTTTCTCAAACTGCAAGTGATTTTCGTCGACCTCTTGCATCTTGAACCACTCGAAACGTTACATAAATCGTCACGAAACCTGGGCGTTCAGAAGTGGGGTGCTCGAAATCTTGGTTTCCTCGGTGCAGGCTATCCTGTTCAGGCTGTGAGACGAAAAGGGTTTGAAACCACTTGCAGCGCGTGCGTTTGATTCGGGCTCCTGTATGGGGTGACTGCTGGTCGCAAGTGATTGCTACGACGAACACGCCGATTTTTCTCGCTTGGGTTGTGGCGCTTCACTGTTCGACTCCTTCCTTTGCTTGCAGTCGGCATTAAAAGTAGCAAGTTTTAACTCACAACCTTTGTGATTTGCCTGTAGTAGTTCCTCGTACTGCTCGAAAGCACTCCAGCATTTTTTCTTGAGCATGTAGAGGCTGTCCAATATGCTTGCTGTCGATTTGCCTTCGGGCTGGTTGGCAACTGTGCTCTGAGATTTCAAAGTAGTCTCGGAACGCTCACCGTTGAGCTGCTTAAGCTGGTTTTCCTCCCACTTGACTGCTTCCCTGAATATCCTAAATAATTACTTCGCCAGAACTATTCTCTAGAGCTGCTTCATACTCTTCTCGAAAAGCCAGGAGGAATTATTCACCTCCTGCTCGACTACTCGCTTCAGATGCTCCAGAGATTGCTTGTTGGGGTCGGCCTGGGGTGTTTTAGGCTGGCCTGCCGTGCGTTGGTTGGAAGCGACTTCTCCCGGTTCCGGCCGTGTATTCCTTGGTGCTTTTCGCTTAATCAGCTTGAGTTCCTTTCTGAATAAATTCATGGCGGTACAGTCCGTTGCGTGTGAATAGCTCGTTGCGGAAGGTGATGCTGTGCTTGTCCTGTTTGAGCTTGTGAAAGTCGTACATATTAAGCTGACATCAGAGTTGTAGTACCTGTCTCACGAACGAGGAGAAGTTGCCGTGCCTAAAGTAGCGCGGCAGTACTTCCTTCGCAAAGAGCTGGAAGTTCTTGATGGAGAAGCTAACGTTATCGGGAGCCCAGCTGATAATCTCGCTGAAGTCAGGATTCTGCTGTGAATGAGTCAGTTACCTCAAGAATTTCAAAGGTCTTCAGCAGGAACGAAGCAACCGTGTTGGACGATTTGCTGCGGTGGGAGGGTCGCTGGCGAGCTGCTTCCATTCAAAAGGTGCTGTGTGGAATACAAAGAATTATTAAATGGAATTGTGATGGTGAGAACAGTGCCAGTCCGATGGCGCCCTCGCCAAACTAAAATCCATCGTTCTTTATGGCATTCTCTCATGGAACTTCATAGACTCCTCCCGTAAGTATTATAATCCCAACTCAAACTAAACGAGAATGCATAAGAAGATCAGAGTGGCTCACGACCTCAAAGATTTTGATGAGGGCGAGGAGGTCATACTAACTCTCAAGGATCAGTCACTCATCAAGGGAAACGATCTCAACGAGGAAATGGAGGAACTCGAGAATACGCAACTTCGAGAAAGGGGTTAAACAGAGTACAATAACTACCTGCGGGAGAATATCAAGAAACTGGCCCATGCGGAGACGAGTCATCTCCAGTATAAGTTGGAAGGGCAGACCGAAAAGACCCTGCTTCCTCACTACGACGAGCACAAGTACAAGAAGGATGGTTTTACGATTGAGCAGGAGGATAATAATGATAACTTTAAGGCTCCAAAGGCAATTACTGAGGAGATCCGACAACAGAAGGAGCAATAGTCGTTGATGCTAAAGCAAAACAGGCTGGCGAGTGAGTATTAGCAGAGCGAGAAGAAGCTGTTCAAACCAAGAAAGGTCGACAAAAGTAAGAATACAAGAGAACTAATAAATTTCTTGTAGGAAACTGCAGAGGATGATGAGGACGAAAGGGACAGTCGCAAGCGAGCGGCTGAGCAACTCATCGAGGATTTGGATGTGGTTCGCAAAAGAAGGAACTTTGATAAGGCAGTCGAGAAGGCGCAATAGACAAATAAGCGAGTGCAGGAGCGCATGCGATAGATTGAAGATTATGAGGTCGAAATGGCTATGAGAAAGAAGAAAAAGCCTGCTGAGGAGGGCTCCTAGGGTAAGGTTGTCGCGAACATTCTATAGAGCAACGCAAAACAGCCTGAAGCAAACTCTTTCAATACTGTTGAGTTCGATTTAGATCCTTTGAAATTTGCACACCCAGGATAACCCAGTGCTCGGCATGAATCTCAATTGAACATGAAGGATGCAAGGGGCGGGATGACATCTGTTTTGAATATCTGCCTTCCGAGCTAGAGGTTGGCAAAGAAAGAGCAGTCAACCGTTTTGGCAGAACTTCCATAAAAGTTTGAAGATATCCCGTAGGAGTAGTTAGAGAGAATGAAGCAGGAAATCGCGTTTATGTAGGAGGGTGATGTTGGAGTCGGTTTATCAGGAACTTTGAAATACCTCCGCTAAAACGGAATGACAGGGCAGGAAGAGTATGTGGGCCGCAGTAGGGATAAAAAGCCAACCTTAGACCAAAGCGAGGACCGAGTAAAGCTCGAATACCGCGACGCATCGGGTCGCTTGATGACACCAAAGGAAGCGTTCCGGTATATGTGCTGGATTTTCCATGGAGAAGGTCCAGGAAAGAACAAGATCGAGAAGCGCAAGCGACGCGAAGTAATAAACCAGCGAGCGCGGATGACGCAACCAGGATAGTCCACTACTATGCGCCTGCTGAAGGAACACCAAAAGAAGTCGGACGAGCCGCATATGGTGTTCGGCAGGCACAAATGATTTGTATAAATATAATCGTCATGGCTGAAGGTACCTATCGATTCACTCAGGAGGCAAAATCGCCATCTACGTTGTGCTCGGCGTCCTGGTACTCGCCCTGCTGTTCTTCGTAATCAATACACTACGCTGCTACTTCAACAAGCGCCGATTTGCTGAATAGGACGAAAACGAAATGGTTGCCATCTGACGAACAGTGATCTGTCGGTGTCATCTTACGCCTGTTTTTCATGTTTTCACTCTTGGAATTTAGCAGGCCTTGTCTTACAGCTTGACGGTTGCCTGATATTCCAAGTGGGTTGGATGGTCTTGCCGACCCATCTTGATTTTACCGAATCGGAGGATTTGTATTGTAAATTCAGCATAGATTTCTACTTTCGATTGATGAACATCTTCGCAGCTCGACTGAGCTACCATCAGGGTAGGGCAGGGGTGCTCGCAAGTAGCCTCAGAAGTTAATACGCTACATTGCTCTGGTCTACACTTCTATCTTGCGGAAATATACTGACACCATCACTCGAAAGCATCGAATTTCACGACTAGAAGCTACAAATGGCAGGGCTCGTTGATCTGAACTTGTTCGTTCGAATTATCGGCCCTACCGCAGTATGCATCCTGCTATGCTTGTGTACCCAATGATTAAAGTAGGGCTCGTTTTGCTTCTGCAGGCGGCATTTTCCTTATTCTACAATAGAATTTCCTGCTTCTATTCCGCAGAGCTTCTACACTTCACTCCGATAGTCTCTCCCTATGCCCTTCGTGCTCTTTATCTGATCATTGCTAAAGACAGCGCCAACTCGTTACATAGTTTGCTGGCTTACTTGCTCTTTATTACGGTTGCAGCTTCCTGGTTAGGTTACCTTCTGCTGATCCGGGAACCAAGCAGCATACCAGGCTACCGAATCTGTCGCTTGCCAAGAGTTTGCTAAGCTGCCTGCTTCATGACTCAACTTTTGATTCTGCTTGTAAGAGGGTTTCTTCCGGGGACAAAGCTGATAATCGATTGGTGTTTCTACGCCTTTAGCATGGCGTGTGTTGTAGGCGAGCTATACTACAAGCTAGGGAGACAAGAGTATATCGCTATTCCACTGGAATACGTCTCTATGCTTCACCATCTATTTCGCTTGCTTGTGATAGTAGGTGCAATTCTGAGCAAACTTTGCGGAGTAAACTCTCAACTACTAATTATTGGGGTGCCTCTAGCATTTGTGTGCCTCTTGCACGTGCTGGGTGTACTCAAAATTGTCTTTTCGAGAAAGTACCTTGACATTCTTGTCAATTACGACATCCTCAAAAAACCCGAATAAATGATCATCCTAACTGCACTATTGCTGGTGCCCCCTCATATTTCCCTGGAGAGCTTTCAGTTGGGGGCATCCGTTGAGGCAGTCAGAAGACGAATATAATGCACCCATCATAAGAATAAGGTCGGTCCACAAAATTCATTCGGCCAGTACATCCTCAGCTATCTGCTCCAGCGCGCTGACAGCATGAATATGCCTATTTACAACATCTACTTGGTGAGCATGCTGCTGCACGAGTGGGAGTATCTGCAAGCCATTAAGTACTTCAGCGTTCTGTCAGTGCACAGCTAAGACTACCGGACTTAGCTGGAGTTGCTCAAGCTAGAGATTGAAGACTACCTGCGCTACAGTAGCCAGCTTACCAAACCGGACAACCAAAATGCCAATCGGGTGTGCTTTCGTCTGGGAGCATCAGACTCCGTAAATGTCAAAAGCGTATTTAAGGATGAAACCACAACCTTATCGCTGATAAGCCTTGTTGAGGAGCTTCTCAAACTAAACGCGGATATAAACTAAGCGTTACTCAACAGTTATGAAGACTACCTCGAGAAAGTTGAAGGCAGCATGCTATAGGCTGAGCACCTTAAGGTCAAGATAGATTAGTTCGTGGCTGCCAACAGACATTGCCAGTCCCGGCGTCGCTTTGCTGCAGCCTACTACGTGTACCTGTCAAGTGGCTGCAAGCTCCACTACGAAATTCCTAGGCTCATGGAAGACTATTTTAGCCATGAAAACACCAAGTTGTTGCATCCCAGTGCTCTTAGGCAAGAAAAGACCCTGATGTGCTTCGTATCGGGTTAAAATAACACCATCGGTACCATACTCAACGCCAATGTTTCCCTTAAAGAGTTCTTCGGGATTAGCCAGGAAAAAATTGCGATTCGTGCTGAAAAAATCGAAAGGATTCTGCCTTCAATGCTGGTTGCCAAGCACAACGAACTCATGGTCAGGTTTAAAAGGACCGGGGTTTCCAGTGTCCTCAGCAAGGTTCGAGATCTCTTTGTGATTCGCAATAACAGCCCGTTTTTAACAAAGGCTGCCATAAAGGTGCTTCCTTCCATCGATGGGCTCATGTTCTCTGGCTGCTTGGAGATCATCAACGATTCTACGCAGTACATGTTACTGGATAAGATGGGATGCATCCGGCACTACTCACCTTCGCTGGAGACTCTGGTAAAGAGAAAGGGGGTGATGCTCAGCACCAGCGAAATATTTGCGAAGGATATAGTCCAAAGCAACGGGAAGATATACAGCCGGCTTTCAGCAGAGAGCAAACATCTGCTCGAAGTGTTTCATAAAAAGAATAGGGAGGAGTTCCCGGAACGATCATCAATAAAAATGGAGTCAAATGTAACGTATCTCAGCATCGAGGACGTGACTATCGGAATATGCCAGATAAAGTATGCTCGCGGATCACACAATGAGGAAGTTAAAAAGGGGAGCCGAGGTTCGAATGGTTCTGGGGGATAAAAGCAGTTGCTGAGATAGGAGACAAAGGCTGCAAAAATTGAAAGGCTGGTATACAATGCAAAGCCTTCCTCAAAGATGCCGTATGTGCTCTGGGTAATAACAATATTCTTGTTGTGCTTCGTGGTAGCAATCGTTGCTTATGTGCTCTGGGAAAGCTCCACCATTTTCAACCAGATCAGCTCAATTGGAGCATTCTATCTCAATCTAATTGAAGGAGTCCGTATCAGAACTTACTATATCGACGGGAGATGTGAACTCATTAACGCCATTCAGGTTGGGATCCTCGACGACGCTTACCTTGCTGGCAAAGGGGTCCCGAGCTTGATGCAGTATTTACTTGCTCCAAGCAAATTAGTGACTCTCTACGATCAGCAACAACTGCAGCTTCTCCAAGGAGGGCAGCACATCAAGCACTTTTACAGCTCTTTACTCACACCCGTCATCGTTCTCAACCTTGTATCAGTAGACATGCAGCAGTTTCTCAGCCTAGCGAAGTCATACAACTACGAGAGCATGGGCTACAATGCTTCGGAAGTCGCCTCTAATTACCCATGGCTACTGCAGACGAACAACCTTATGTCATCAGCGACGAGCACTGCAGTGCGGGACCTCGTGAACTCACCGTTTAAGCTGAGCACCATAGACTACTTAAATATGGAGGCCAGGACGTTTATCTTGGTTGTCACCTTATTCGCAGCCGCTTTGGTTGGCTTGTGGCTAGCCTTTATCGTTCAGCTTCGACGCCAGTTTATTCGCAAGCAAGAGCATTTCGCAGATCTTATAACACTGCCAGCCACGATTTTTGTCAAGGGAAAAGACGAATGCAGCAAAGCACTTGCATTCTTATCAGTACATTTTGGATGATTCAGAGTCTCAAAGGATGCAACGTGGAGAGGCTTGGCAAGGTCCGGAACAGCCCAAGCGTGTAATGCATTCTGACGAATGGACTGAGAACTACCCTTGAACAATCCAGCAACAATGAGACAACGAAAGACAAAAAGGTGGATTATCAACGGAGTAGCGACCTCTACTCGTTCAGAAGACTTCTCAAAGTAGAAATGGTAATTCTACTGCTTGGGCTATTTACTCTGCTTCCATCAGGGTTGTTTGCGTGGAAAGCAGTTGCCGCTATCAACGAACAATTAGACAGCATCCAGTTCTTCTACAGCTACATGGACAATGCAGTCGCTCTTCGGACGTCCCAGACTGCACTGCTTCAGCTTGCTATGTACCAGTGTTATAACCCGCAGAAAAAGTTCGATTGCAGGTCAGATAACACCCGCCCAAGTTCTCAGTCGGAACAAGTTCTTGGCCTCACTCGCGGACCGTACCTTAGAAGATGTAACAACCGGCTAATGAAGGTTATGAAACTCAAACTGGATTGGCCACGCGTGTAAGCCTCGCTGTATCAGAGCCTCTGTGGTTCTGATGATGTGCTTTGCAAAAGCCTGCTGAATGGTGCGCTAATTAATGGGCTTCCTGCTGCCATCACCGATTTCAGTACTCAAGTGAAGTTGATCTCGCAAAATGTTCTCAATGCTTCAAAGGAGCAACTCAATGCTTTCAGAAGGTGTGTGGCTGAGCTGTTTATTGTGACAATGGGGTATATCCAGCCAAAACTGAGAATAGTTCATCGCAACGGTCTAGAAATTTTGCTCCAGGAAATCTAATCTTCCCGTCAAAGATTTCTAAGTGTCGTGGTGGAGTTATTCACACCCTTGATGGTGATGTCAGTGGTACTCCTGCTATGTAAGATATGGAGGGATCGACTGACCCTGTTCTTCGTATACCGACAGACTTTCACGTACCAGACGATATTAACCTAGGATCGATAAAGCACCAAACCTCGTACAGATGACCAGATTCTGCTCAGAGCTGGTTCGTGTCAGCAACAATTGACTGTGTTCCATAACCATCTCTTCGTGTTTATCATTATTTCAAACTATGCCGATTAACTACGGCAACCTCATCTACTGGGAGAAGCACTACAAAGAAACCCCCGGTGAAAGGTTTGACTGGCTCACCTCTTACACAGCTATCAAGCCACTCATCAACCATGTCGTCGGCAAGGAGTCCAGAGTTTTGTATGCTGGATGTGGAAGTTCCACGCTCTGCTAAGAAATGCACGACGATGGGTATGGTGAACTCACCAGCATTGACTTCTCCAAGGAGGTGATTCAGCAGATGATCAAGCGCAACAACGAGCCTACCAACAAAGGAAAAACTCGACCATCGCTGAAGTTTCGTGTGATGGATGCAACTAAAATGGCTGGGTTGGAGGATTCGACCTTTGATGTTGTCATGGACAAATGTTTGCTAGATGCTGTGCTCTGTGGGGAGGATTCAACACGCAAGGCTTTAAAGATGCTCAGGGAAGTGGGTCGTGTGCTGAGAGCAGGCGGAATATACCTAATGTTTAGCTATGCTGCTCCAAAACATCGAATCTTCTATCTGAGGAACAGGCTGGTGAGGATGGAGGTGAGATGCTTTAAGTTACAGCATATGGATGCATGGCTGAGAGGATAGTCGCCGAAGGAGTTAGAAAAGAGTACGACAAGCAATTTGAAGGCTGTCAAGTCTGTCGAGAAGGTCGATCACTATTGTTATTTATGTACAAAAGCAGAAGGCGAAGCCGTGATTTCGAAACCGATCAAAGAGAAGAGCGGAAGGAATAGTAAGAAACCAGAACCAGAAAGGGTTGAGGAGTAGCAGGAGTAGGAGTAGCATTCCCTTGAACGAGAAAACGAAGATGAAGTTGGACAGGATGAAGATCAAGATGGAGAGAAGTTAGATAATAAGCTAGACTAAGAGCAATCTCCAGTAGCCAAAGAACCTTCAGTAGACTACCTCGATCCCAATGAATAACCAGCGAGCGAACAAGGAGGCACAGATTGATGATAATCTCACTATAACTAACAGCTAGATGAAGAAATCTAAGCCTACTTCGAAGCCGCATCTCCACTTGAACATGAGGATGGCTGGAAAAGGCACACTCATTGGCGGCAGTGTTCAGCGTCCAATGAAAGGTCGATGTTCCTCCAGCGAAAGGTTGAAGGGTTATCTGAGAGAGGAGACCATAAAGGATGACACTCGCAACACTGGAATGGTAATTGAAGAGGCAACAAAAAAAGTCGTCACCTTGAGGGACGAGCCAGCTTCCTCTTAGCCAGAGTTAACGAATGGAGAAGCCGTGGATAGCTTCATGAAGCTTGTGAACTAACTGCGAGGTCAGTTGCATGACACTGAATCACAACTAAACCTCGTTGAAGAAACAACTTCAAACACAATAAGCGAGCTTCGCCATACCATCACCGATCTTAAAAAGGAGAACGAGCAGCTCCGGTTGAAGGCTTCGGAAACTACTTCGACCAACCACAACGACATCCTCAGGATGGAAGCGTCGGTACTACGCTGCGACCTGGCAGCATCTAAGAGTGAATTGCTGATGTGCTACAAGCAGATTAACAAGTTGGAGAAGTAGCTGGAGGGGAGATCAAAGGAGCTGAGCTCTATTTTTTCGGGGCCCATCCGTGAAATAGCGAGTCAAAACGACGAGAGCAGGCCTGGTGTAAGATGTTTTGGTTTGGAAATTACCCAACGTTGCTTAAATATACCGGAATTCTCATCGACACCTCATAAACAAACAGCCTCAAATTTAGCGAGCTAATTGTCCTCAAAGTACGAGAGTTCAGTCTCGTTTTCACTTTCTGAGTCAGGCTTCTTTGAACGGGAAGACAGATGACGCATAGAGGTATATCCTAACGGCTGATTCTGTTTCACAATTTCTGTGCCTATTAAACTTCGCCAAAATAAGAGACATCGAGGTCAAGTGAGCCCTTGAACACTCCGAAGATACTTGCAAGATATTTTGGAAAGTATATTGCCGGAGACTACTCGTTTCGGAGCCCAGTACAATGTAGGGATGTCCCGATACACATGTGTAATAAATTGATTAAGATGAGGCGTCAGCTGTAGTACAAAGCCATCGAGCTCGTTATTCATAGCAAGGAGGGCCGGCGGTCGGCTGAAATAACTTTGGAAATGACGACTCCACTTGAAAGTTACAAGGCAAGATTGGAACGGCTCTTAAACATTGATCTTTACGGACTGCGATTAATCTTTAAGTACCGTGGCCAGCCCATCCGGTACGCCAAGGATGCATAGAAGATCATTGATCCCACCGAGGAGATCGAGATCCTGTCGTTTGAAGTGGAATACGAGGAATTTGGAGAGAGCTGATAATGACCAATTTGGTTGCGTATGCTTACAAAACCAAAAGCCCTTAGCAAAGAATATTGTATGGAAGCATCAACAATGAGCAGCAGGAGACACCACAAAGTCTTCGTCGTCGGCGATCTCTGTGGAAAAGATTCGAAATTTGAATACTGATAATGTTTCGCCAAGGTACATTCTATCGACGGCTTCAGAACAGGCAGTCAAATCGGCAAATCCAATTGTAGAGTCAAATTTTTAGCTCAATGCTAGCGCGGAGTACCTCCAATGCTATGGCTGGATCCAACTCAAACGCCGGCAGTTGATTGAGGTCTCGGCCGATGTTCTGGTGACGGTAGTGCAGATATTGGATAATCTTCTCCGCGATGCGCATCGGGTAAGGCAGCTGCTCCGGAAGGCCTTTCGGGGCGATCGTCTTCTCCATGTAGAACTCGTAACCATCCTGAGAGGTCACTCGCAAATAGTCGCTGGGCCTCGACATGACTTCCTCGAACCTACGCGAAGCACTGGAAATAATAATAATAGAGTATCAAGAGGTAGTTCATGCACCCACACGGAACACCAGCTTGTTCTTATTACGGAAACACATATCCAGGCAGTTGGAGTAGCTGGAGCTCGTGGAGACCGAACTACTTACCAGCGGGTCCTCGAGAAAGTTATCCGAGTTTCGGCGAGATTTGTCGTGTTCAGTGCCGTTTGTCAACGATCTTCCAATACCTTCCTAGGGAAGCAACTGGTTGGAGGATCGCGAAACCATTGACTGATTGCGGCTGGTCTTGGCCGAAGTCGACGTGCTTTCCTTGGTTCCATATCGTTCGAGGGTTGTTTGATTGGTGAGACAGTTCCGGGTCTGCACATATATGAGAATCCTATGTTGGCTGCAGGAGTACATCAATGGGATGCTGAAGAGGCTATTGACCATGGTATAGAGCACTGTAAAGATGTGCAGTATTCCAAGTGGTGACCTTGCTCCCCAATTGATTTTTTCAGTGAGATTGAAGATCTAATAGACAAGACTGAAGATGAGATTGATTTCCATGGTAATGATGAACAGGAAGAACCAGATGTAGTTCTTTGCACCCACACAGTTGTTTATCCACGGACAGTGGTG
>ERZ724508.687-NODE-687-length-22837-cov-5.810201_pt1 | contig 22837 bp, 38 predicted proteins | sample MGYA00376041_ERZ724508 | MGnify/ENA primary metagenome ERZ724508 (study PRJEB28724, sample SAMN07190887) | wastewater metagenome | isolation source: effluent of sewage treatment plant in Hong Hong | place: USA: Christiansburg, Virginia | collected 2016-03-01 ...
TCCTCCGAGTTTCCTTGTTGGTACCCATCAAGCTTTTGCTGCTCTACAATCTATTCAATAAGGGAGCGGCTGTCAAGTGCCTCTAGCTGAAGCTGCAATCGATGTTATTATTCAGGTGGGGCCTCCTGTCGCATCTTCTTTAGTTTTCTGCGAGTGTCTCTTCTCTTCTGCTCGGCTTCCTTCTGAAGATCTTCAAACTTTCTCAATTGTTCGTTCTCGAGAGCAGGAAAGGTGACAATGAGTTCAGGGTGTTTCTACTCAACGTTGGGAGGTCTTTTGAGACCAAGTTGCGGAGGGTTTGGAGCTGTTTTCTTACCCTTCTGCATATCCGTTGGAGCAAGCTGCTTGACGTTTGTCGTTGAAGGATGAGGTGTTTTCTCAGTGGTACCTGACCTCCTTGCGATACTCAGGTTTGGTTTTGAGTAAGTTGTGGCTTCAATTGCATCCGCACTGCTCTTTTCTGTTTTGCTTGCTTCTGGTAGCAATGCACTAATCTTCTTCAGTCGGTTCACACGGCTTTCCTATGCTGACCTATCTGGAGTGTCGATCACTGGTTTTTCATATTTCCTTGCGAAGGCTGGATTCTCAACGTTCTGCATGAATAGCCGCTTGTCCTTCTTATCAGCTCGTAAAGCCTGTGAGTCTATCTTGAACACTTGGATGCCCAGACCAAACCCATCTCCTTCGGCTGCGACTGCTATAGTGGTGGGACCACGAGGTGGCAACCCACCCCGCCTATCTTTTTCAGAAGCCCTCATCATCGAAATTTATAATATCAAATGGGAAACGAATACCATCAGCCGTACTTACGCAGATTACCCAAGGCTCGACTCAAATTGAGTCGCTTGTCTTCGTAGCGACCTAGTAGCTCATCCTGCTCAGCTTTTTGCCTCTTAAACAGCTGGTTTTCATTCTGCAGTTCAAAGATTATAGTCTCAAAGCGCTCACGTTCGCTGTGTAGATGAGCAATCTGATCGTTTAGCTGGGCAAGTGAACGTGTTAGCTCGCGATTCGCCAAATCATACTCTCGGAGCATCTTCATCAGGGTTTCTTTGTCTTATTCTCCTGTTATCCCAGGAATCGGCCGTTCTTCCAGTTTCGAGAACTTTGAGAATTTGCTTTGTCTTGACTTTCTGGAACATTACGACATCTTCGAATCTAACTCCAGCTTGATCTTCTAACCGGAATCTATTTTACTCTCGGACTTGTGAGCTTCGCTACCGTATGACTTCTTTCTAGACAAACTTTCATTGAACTTCTCCAACGAGGATCTTTTAGCCATCTTCGATTCTTGTAGCTATCGGGTGATGCGTTCAATCTAAGCATTCAAGGTTGGTGGACGACCCGATATCTCTTCGTACTGGCTTAGCCGTACTCTGAGATCTTCCATCTCAATATGCATAGATTCTGTTTCCTTGATGTAGCGTTTTGACAATAGGTCCTTTTCTCTCTTCAGGATCTCGATCTACTCGTCTTTTAGCAGCAAGGACCGTTGTAAGTATTTGACGTCGTTCTCCAATGCTGCAATCGATACCACAGAACCAACCTCACTTGGAGCCCTCTCGAGCTCATGAATCTTAGACAATCGATTGGGCTGCCCCGCAACTACGACATCCTAGAATCGACTTTTAGCAGATTCTTTTTCTGCATCAAATTCACTCCCCATCGATTCCTCGATTCTAATGGGAAGGGCACTTGTCGAGTTGGTCTGGTTTCCTTCTGTATCGCTGCGTCGAGTAGCTGATCGAAAACCTTTGAATGTTGAGTTCAGTGCTTCATTGGGCCTAACCGCCGTCCTTGATGAGTCGTTGCGACCCATACGTTTGATGAAATCTACAAACTGCGATGCCTCAGAAGTGTATTGGTTGTCTTTGGAACGCATGGTCTGCGGGTAGACTCGCGAAAACGAATGACTGCTGGGATTCTTCGGGATGCCATTTTACTCTTGGAACGAAAAGCTGGTATCGGGGTTGTTGGGACTGATAACTAGCTGTTGCCCTTTGTTCCTAAACGTATGTACGTGGAGCCGGCTTGCGACGCTGGATTTTTGTGAAGTCCATTTGGAAATATATTTAAGCTAAGACTTACTCCATCGAGTGAGCATCACTTAGCAATTCAAACTTAAACTCATAAGCTGGCAGCCTAAACAACTCACAGGCTTGATATTGAATTCAACGAATTCTGGCATACAGCTTGATGGCCCTTCCGAAACAAGACGGACAAACCTCTTGATGTTTTCTTTCTCGAGCACCCACAGATTGAATTGTAAATGGAAAAATCTTGCGAAGAAATCTGGGCGCCGTGGGATATTAATGTGTGTGGGAACCTCCCAGCCCTATAATAATTATTTAACTTCCCGAGAAGCTGATGCAAGAGGACAAGTTTGAACTGCTGGCGCGCGGCTCTAACAGTGAACTGGTGCTCTACTAGGAAATTGTGCTTAAAATGGTTGACGTACAGTATGGCAAACACGCTAGACACCTTCAGAATTAATACTCTATCATGAAATCACTTGACCACCCTAACATTCTCGTGAGTCTGGGCCTCCGGCGCAGCGTCAAGTTCACAGGTGGGCGACTCGGCATTGAGGGCGCTCGCGATGTGCTGCTGCTCGAGCACGCCTCCTAAGGCTCAGTGTTGCAGTACCTTAAAAAGAATAGGCTAGCAGCTTCCACAAAGCATCAACTTGTTGGGCAGCTCTGCGAAGCCCTGTACTACCTGCATATCATATAGCGAGTGGCTCACCGAGACATCAAGCTTGACAACCTACTGTTAAGGAAGAACTCCAAAGGTGAGTTGCAACTTCTATTGTCAGATTTCGGTTTCGCCGTCAGAGGTGATCCCGACAAACCAGATCTACAGGCACATTCATGCAAGGGCACACGCCGAGGTTACATGCCCCCTGAGCTACACTTGCTCAGCGAGGCACCAAAGGCATATGAAGCCACTAAGTTGGACATCTTTTCCTTCGCTGTAGTTATCTTTGCGTTAATGTTCGGCAAGCTCCCATTCGAGTTCGCGACAGCCAATGACAAGCATTATTCGCTACTGAAGGAACACAAATATAATGAGTTCTGGCTGAAGCACAACATTCCAGAGGAAGTTTGGAGTAGTGTCGGCTTAAAGTAATAACTCAAGGAGTTGCTCCAGGACATGCTGCAATATTAACCCAAAGATAGACCCACGATCGACCAGGTGCGGCATTCAGCATGGCTGCTCTACAGTTTTAAATGAGATTTATATTCAGATCAGTATCAACCGAAGGTCGAGGTTGTGTCGCAGTCAAATGGAAAGCTGCTGTTGGGTTACAAGCGAGCGATTGGGTTCTGCGCAAGCTTCACCGTCAAAAAGCGACTGGCTTGCCGAGTGTCTTCTAAAGTTGTATTTCCACTTGCCAACTTCGCGTTGTACAGATTGTCGAGGTACAGCAGGCAGCGGATATCATCGATCCTATTGAACTCTTCGTTGCAATAGTTTGTACGTAGGTTCAGCGCCTTAAGGTTGAGGAAGTTGCACCACAGCAGTGGCTCGAGATCTCTTATCTTGTTCTGATACTTAACCAAAACTATACATGGGAGAGAGCCAATAGCTTCAGCTCTGAGCACTTTATATTTCTAAAGGGCCCAAGATCCTGAATTCTGTTGGAGTCTGCATAGTGAGTAGCAGTACCCAGATCAAGCTATCGGAGATTTTGCAGGTTTGAATTTGTCAGGGGTTCGAGATTTGTAATGCAGCAAGAACCTGTCATTTCATCTCAAGGTACTCAGGAAGAGTTCACGGAGGGCAGTCAGTTGCATTCGACCGAGTGTCTGGACTATCTCTGGGTATGAATTTTGCTCTGAGTCTCCTTTTACTTACGCAGGAAGATTGCCCGAAGGTATTCTCCATTGACTACCTCAGGAAGCAAATTAAACGAGCCAGCGACGGCGAGACCATGCGCCATGTTTAGCTAATCACTTGACAATCTGTTTCTAATGAAGTCACGAGGGTCGGTCGATGGTGGCGGTTTTGGAACCTCATCAGCTCCGAACCCAAACCATTTGGACAGCCTTTAGGCTACTGAGGCTCGTTTTCCTTCCCCTTTTTTCACAAGAGGTGACTCTCTCTTGCCATCGGAATCCATAATACTGCTAATAGCAATCGCATTCATAGTGGCGCCGATCAGAGATTGATGAACGTGAAGTTATCCATTGGTAGGATCCCGTTATTGTTCTCGTACATCCACTTGGTGCTCTCAAGATAGTTCAACTGCTTCTTCATCTCCCCCACCATGCGGCTATAGTTCTACTTGTCGTTAGCAGCTTGAGGGAAGAGCTCCTTCTTCTGATACAGTTTCGGGTTGATGCGCATGTCGCCGTTTCGAAGGAAGTCCTGTTCGATGGGGATTCCGCCACGACCCTCTCTCCCCTAAGGGCGGTAGTTCAGGAAGATGGTGCCTGTGCGCGGGTTAACACTGGGTGGGGTTTACATTTAAATATTATTGGCAGTCTTCTCGAAATGCGCTGCTTTTACTTTATAGGAGACAAACAGTTCTCGAGGAAATCAGTCAGCTTGCTGGTTTGAGCATGTAATTAACATATGTGCTTGTCGGCAGCGATTTTCTTCGGTAGAAGAGCAGGTATGCAGGCAGATCGAGGATCCTCTCACGGCCAACTGAAGTAACTTCATCGTCATCATATAACACCCAGACCTGTGTTCGATCGATTGGATGCTCTCGAAGCACATAACTCGTGTAGTGACCTTGTGATCCAGTTCCAATATGGCATGTCACAGCGAATAGCTCGTAATGCGAGGGTATCCGATCTACAGTGTATGGAGAGATATCCAGCTCAAATTCATAGAGGATGCGACTCTCCAACTTGACCATATACTTATCCTCGAACTTGAACCGTTTCAAGTGGATGATGAGAATAGCCGGTTCACGTTGTATACTTGCTTGGATGGTACCCTTTGGATGGCTGCATCTCTCGCAGTCTACAGTTACCTCCTCGGGAGCTGAATATATTTCCAGGCAGTTCTTCAATGTCTTCACATCAGCACGTTCCAGTTCCGCTATCTACTTATAACTTGCATGGTTCTCGTGTTATGAGGCGTAGTTCAGGTTGAAATCAAAGATATTTCGCCAATCGATGGCATAGGTGCATTTCGAAAGCTCATATTGCCAGGACAACGGTTCTGCTGGATCGATCTCACAGACACAGTTGAAGGTTGAAGACGGCTTCAAGTAACTATCCTGAGGAAGCTGACACCTGGGGCAAGCCTACTATTTCTGGTTGAGGATGGCCAACTTGAACGGAACCACATTCGATTCTTCCTTCGACCGTTTTGATGGTGTAGTTTCCTCGACAAGCATGTTGGGAGACATACTGCGTTTCCCAACCAGCTCAGATGTTTGGTTGCGGTATTCCTGCTCCACTCCAAGCAGCTTTGAACTTTGATATCTCGTTCGCTTGTCATGGGCTGCCGATTTCAGTCGACTTTGGAAGATACCGTTGAGCTGGCGAACTGTTCGGTAATTCTTGTCGCTGTCGGCTGCTTGCTATCGTTCCTCGCGCTTCTCGGCTAAGAAGTGGTGAATTTGCTTATAGATGATTTCCTCAACCTCAGCGAAAGTGGCCCAGTAAGGAGTGGTAGTGATAAACGGCAGCCCAAAAATCTCAATCTTTCCTGTCCCAGCATTGAACTTTCTGTGCATCACTTTGATGTTTGCTGAGGAGTTTAAGTGCGTTTTGCTGAGGAATGGCGAAATTATTTCCTACTCGTATTCGATTGTCTGCTTGCCATTGACGCCTTCCGAAAGAGTTATGAAGGTCTTGTGCTGATCCTCATCCTTCACGATTTCCTCGATTCTGCCGAAGCTCCAGATTTCCTGCCTGTATACTGACTGCAGCATACCCGACCCTAGCGCATCTCTTTGAGGTAGTCTATAACGTCATCCTTGGCGACTGGCTTCTCGAAGTCCGTGGTGATCTGCCGTATCTCGTACAGTCGACGGTTCTTCTCATAGGCCACGATATTCGTATCGGGCCGAAGATAGATTTGACTGAGAGATCTCTGCAGGTTGGACTTAAGATTGATGATGCGATTCATGCTGCTTGAGTAGACCTCAATGATAAAGTAGTCTTCGTGTGATCTGTTGGTTATTCTCTCGAACTCTTTGAGATAGTCGTCCTAAATTAGCTACAGGATTTACCACTGTGGAGTTTTTGCGAAGCCTAAACCCTATCCTCTGCATCTTCTCCGGCTTGTCAAATGAGTTTGGGAACACGAGCAGCTTATAGTAGTCCTGCTCTGACTCCGGAATCGGTATCGATAGGGTGAAGAACTACTCTGATTTCGTGCGTTCGTGCTTACACTTTTCACATTTCATTGTGTTTCTGGAGTTGCCCTGAAATAATTCGTTGATGATGTTGCGAACCACCACTGGAGGTCCTCCTTTATCACGGACCTCCTCCAACTTTAGCTCATCCGCTAGACTGTTCAGGAACATCGACAAAAATTATTGAGCGTCATGCTGCTCGCACCCCCCAAACGAAGGCATTTCACTACTGATTATCTCCTTCAAAGCCAGGCTATCTATGGGTTAGTTCTGCACCTCATCATCGACAATTGAAGCAAGGCATGCTGCAAGGTTAAGTTTCTTCTTGCTACGGCCGCTCAATAGTTTGAACTACTTCTTGTTGGCAAGGTAGCTGGTCAGCAGTGGAATACCCAGCAAGCTTTGAAAGACTGCATTGATGAAGCATGTGTTGCCCATGTTCTTGATGCCTCGAAATTGCTTCTTCTTTTTTGCCAGAGGTGGGAGCTTGGCAGCGTTGTTATCATTCTTTTCAATCGAAAGCTCACTGGGTTTTAGACATCGGTTGTAGGTATAGGGGCTGTTGCGGTAGTGCACCATAAACTGTCCATCAAGCACATTCATTATATAAGCCGGGCGGTTGTCATTCTCAATGACACTCAGAGCGAGCAGGCTATCACCGTACTCTAAGTTTTTGACTGTAACTTCTTCCCGTTTATAGCGCTTAGTGAATTCGCTTACTGATGGTTTGGCTACCACGACCACGAAGCATTGGCTTTGCAGCTGAGACTCTCCGATTGTCAGCGAGAGGTTTGTAAGTTCCTTCCAATCTTGGTCGCCTAAATTCTTGAAGAATAGTGTTCTTTCAGTTAAACTTCCATTTGCTGAGGGTGCTTCCACAGGCAGCAGTTCGACTAAGGCAGTCTTTGCTGTTAGTCTTCTTTTGGTTAGTGAACCCCTTTCGATCTTTCCCTTCTTGTCCGTGATAAGAAGTTGGATGGTTGCTGGATACAGCTATACAATATTCTTCGTGAGAACTATCCGTTCGAATACAGGCCCTCCGCCATAGATACTAAACAACCTCAGCCAGAGCACTTCCGTAAGCAATAAGTAGTGGTGATTGCGGATGATATTTGGTAATAGTTCTCCTTCGAACTATCCCTCCAGCTCTGAGTTATCGATGCGTAATGGTTTATCCGCGATAAACTTGATTACTGCCATCGTTTCCATCTCATACAGCGACTTCTTTCCTGGTGACCTTGATTGCCTCGGAGAGTCAATGTAGAGTTTCCTATATCAAATCTTAAGCCTACCATTTTTCATACCATCGCCAGGACAGTACATACACCTTCTAACCGGTATTGAATGTCCAGTCTTCTTCCTTTTGGTCCTGTTGCTTTACTGCCAGTCTCGATATCTACTCGCATAGCTCCTGCTCGTCCTCTAGCTGAGCAGGATTGGTGACGAACTGTCCACGGTAAGCTTAATAGTCGAAATTGTCTTCGTGGAGCATATGAACGAACTGCTCCATCGGAAGCTCTTTGAGTCCCTGGGTTAGGGTGTGGAATACCGCAGGCATCTCCAACTGTCTCACCAGAAATCGTTCGTTTTCCCGAAGAAAGAGAGCCAGTTTCGCTTCACTCCAAGTCTTGGTATAGCCGTGATCGTAGATGTTAAAGATAGCATGGTTGAGCATAACGTTGGGTGAGAACAGCAGGATGGCCAATCTTGAGACAAACTAACGGAACACAATGAAGGTATCGTCTTCTTCATTGAAGAACTAATATAGGTGTGTCAAGGTTTGCTGCAATAACTTGGGTAAGTACCACTGACAGTCGCGGGATAAGTGGACTGAAGAAGCTCTTAAAGGCAGCAAAATTCATGAGCTAAGCTGAACGAGAATGTTTCCGACAGCACTACGTAAACTTTTCTTCGAGCCGAGTGAGTTCGTACCCCTGGAACTGATTGATGAAGCTGCTGAGCTCTCTGGGAAGGATTTGAATGCCTGACTAAGGTACATCGTTACGTTGTTCAGTGGGTTGGCGGTTTCCCAAACATCCAGCCCCCATTCCGTTCGGAGTTTAATAAGGTAAGTATCGCAACCGGTTACATATCCATATTGAAGGATGTCCATGCCACCACAGCGACAGCTCAAAGATTATTGGTCACAGGTATAGAGCTATCATAAGGAGCACAGCTAGGAGCACTGGCAGCAGTCGCGACTCATGTTTATAGCAGGGATTGATGCAGTCCACCAACTGTTCGTACTGCTTGCTGCTGGTGATGACACCAGCCCAGCAGTGCCAGCAATCGTAAGTGTACTCATCAGTCTCCGAGAACGTGCAGTTGTTCTTGATGAGGCACAGATCACGTGTTGCCACAGCCGATACGCACTTGTTCGCTTCCTGAGCTTGAGTATCGTTAAGTGGTTCGGGATTGCTGATATTGCAGCTTTTGAACTGCTGGAAGCAGTTGCGACTGTTGAAGCAGCTGTACATGCTGCCTGTAGTGGTAGCCGACAGAGTTATGGTGAGGATCGCTGCCAACACCAAGCAGGATTTCATCTTGTGGGATTATAGTGGAAATAATGCACAGTAGCAGAGGTACATTATCACTCCACGAATGGTTCCACCAGTGTCGACTGGTTGCAGTTCTCCTTGTTATACATTTTGATGTTACGCTGGAAGGAGATTCTCCGGCCTTTTTGAGGACGCTGTTGCACCAGCATTAAACCTGTTCGAATTCGCTTTTCCTCAGAATTTTATCTGACTGACCGGTTGATACTGTGCATGGTCTGCATGTTGTCATTGCGTGAGGTAGGGCGCAGCATATGGTAGCCCTTTGGAGTCGATTCATTTTAAAGGCTCCGTTCATTTTTTAGGCAGGACTCCAAATTGAAGGTGGCTGTAAGTTCTTGTGGGCGATCGTTCTCAATGGTCTTGACAATCAAATGTTGAGAATCTTGTTGTTGTTTGTGGGTGCTTGTGAGAAGGCCAATTCTATTCTTAATGGATGCTGCAGGTGACTTCTGTGGTGGAATTTGATGGTGTGGGAGACTCCGATATGCCTACCTATTGATCCTCTGTTCAGTACGAACAACTTCAGTGACTCCCGGACTTTGAAAATCCAAAGTCGCCAAACTGTTCTTTGATATAAGATCGCTACTTTCCTTCATTCGATCGGAAGTAAGTTCCTCGTAGATGTCAATAAGCAGACCTTCGAAAGGCATTCCATTCTTCCTGGTGGTATGGACCTTTACTAATCCTTGCAACAGTTACTTCAGGCTCTTGACTGGCTCACTTTTGATTTCCAATCCCAAAAGCATGCTATTTGTAAGCTTTGAAATTTCATCGATTTCTTTATGGGTGTGATCGATCTTCTCTTTCACAAACTTTCCGAGATACTTGATGACTGCCCTCATCGGCTTCTCCCCATGAAGACAATCCATCAGCATTTTAATTGCCTGGCCATTCCGGTTCAAAATGGTGTTGCTCCTCTTCAGTGATTCCTCGCTATCTTTAAACACATCGGTGATGCTCTTCTGGATGGATTCACAAAACATCTCCAACTCTGCCTGTAGTTCTCTGCGGAAGATGTCCACTGATTGAAGTGCTCTCATTTTGCTGCATGAAAGTGAGTTTTGAGCATTAAGGACAGCCGACACATCAGCCTCGATAGTTACTGAGTCCCGTTGGAGGTGCTCACCGATGATTGTTGTCAGCTGGTTGACTTCTTCATATCGCGGGATGGTTTGCATCAGCTGATGCTCAACACTATGAATCTTGACGCAAGTTGGGCACAGTGGCAGCAAGCATTGTTTGTCCATGCAGAAGTTGGTAATGTGCTCGGCAGTGTGGAATGCACAGGCGATTTTCGGCGGCATGCCCCAACAGCAGTTAAATTCAATTAGCAATCAAACCACTAGGGGAAAACAGAGCGGTTCATAAGTCACTAAGCTTGCTTGAAGTAGCCATTAAGGTAACGTTGCAGTCTTGCATCGATGGTGGCCATGAGCACTTCAGTGCAGGAATGGAGGGTATGCTTGGTGTAGTAGCTGTACTCCTTGAGCTCCTCCTTACAGCGATCGAGGTTTTCCTTCTTATCCAAAGGCAGTTCCGAGAGGTTCAAGAAAGCAAACCTATGCTTAAGTTTGTTGAACATCACAGTGTTCTCCTATCTGCGAGTACCGAATTCCTTGCTGAGTTTGTCATTGCGCATGAGAGTCACGACTTCTTCAAAATTCATCTATGGTACGGTCAGCCCCTTCGATAGCGACTACTTTTGCTGTCGGTTCTTCATCTTCATCCTCCTCAGGTATTCGTCCACTGGAATTATGCTTTTATCATTGTCCAGACACTAAGTTAGGTTTCTTGTTACTTTTTGGCAAGTAGCAATGTCCTTGCTGCGTCGGTAAAGTTTGATCTCTTCAGGATGAAGTTCGCACCGTGCTATCTTCAGTACGGTCTCGGTCTCACTCTCGTACTGCTTCTTTACAGTCTCAGGGTCGTATGTCATTTGTTTTTCTGGGGAGCTTTCAATATCGCGCTGGCCGATGGACCCCATGCTGCCCTGGCCTTTCTTCTTCTCGTAGAACTCGAAAGTCTCGACAATATCAGTCAGCTTCTCAACCACCTCGGATATCTTTGGTCTATCATGAGGGTTCTTCTTGAGCATTTGATACAGCATTGATTTTGTGAGACTCTTAATCTTGTCGCTTCGGACTCGGTACTACTTACTCGTTATCATGTTGAACACCTCTTGGTGTCGCTCCCCAGTAAAGTATGGCACCCCGTGTATGAGTTCATCGAAGATTATACCCAATGCCCAGATATCGACTGCCTTGGTATACCGCTATTTCTTGATTTGCTCGGGGGCGATGTACTCCTTGGTGCCAGCGATGGTCTCCATGAGTGTTTTGTTGGTTGATAGCCCAAAATCAGTCAATTTAATGCCAGGTATTGTTCCGTCGGAAGGGAAGTCTTTGGTGAGCAGAATATTCTCGGGTTTCAAGTCTCGATGGGTGATTCCGTTCTGATGGAGCACTTCAATAGCCTTTGCTATTTCCAATATGATCAGCGTCGCCTCTTTTTCACTGAATTTCCTGCCTTTGATGTAGTTCAGAGCATCCCACAACGATCCACCTTCGCAGTACTCGAGTAGATAGTAGATTTCTGTTGCGTCTTCAAGTATCTGGTACACCTTAAGAATATTCGGATGCACCAATTTCATCAGTCTTTCATTGATGTCCTTTTACTGTTCCAAGTCGCTTGCAACCATCTCCTTCTTGGAGATCTGTCGGAGAGCCTTGTATGTGCCATCGCGCTTGTCATACACCTTATACACTTGAGCGTAGGAGCCTATTCCAATTTATTCCTTGCCAGCCATGTTTAGAAATGAGGCGAGCTTTGCGGCTACGCTAACAGGCTCTTCAAACGGCTTACGTTTGCTAGACTGTGGTGTCATCGGTGGTTCGGGTGGATTGCCGTCCCTTCCAACTGCAGTATTTGGTACCCTCTACCGAGATCTATTCATTACATATAAGAAAGTTGCGATCAGCGATTTTGGGGTTTATTCGGTGGCTGTTGTGATGGTGGTTGTTGCTGCCGGCTTGGGAAGAGGCTTGCAAAGAATCCGGGTTGAACTGGGGGCTGTTGTGGCTGTTGTGATTGTTGTGGCTGTTGTGGCTGTTGAGTGGCTGTCGTTGGCTTGGGTTTGACGGTAATGGGAGAAACCGTGGGGCCGGATGGTGGTTGTTGCCGCCTTCTCTGCTCGTCTAATTGCTGTTGTTCTTTCCTCTGCTGTTCGGTGAGCCTCTGTTGTTTCTCCCGTAGATGGGCATCTTGTTGAGATGGCTTGGTAAAAATAGGTTAATGCTTCCTCTTCGATGCCTCATCGTACTTCTTTTGGCGTTGCAGCTCCTCCTACTTGGCCTGCTTCATTTTCTTACGTTTGTTTAAATCTTGCATCTCCATGATCTTCAAGAGCTATTGCTGTTGTCGAATAAACTCCGGATCATTAAAATGCTTATTATATTTGCTTTCCTCTGCAACAAACTGCCCATTCCACTATTGCTCTTGAAGTTGTCTTAAGAGTTTTTCCTCTTGTTCCTCCATATAGCGCTTTTGTAGTAGTTCCTGCTGACGGAGACGGCTTTGCATCAGGTCTTCATACCGAGGGCGAGGCTCATACCGAGGACCTTAAGGTTGTTGTTTTCCCTTTGCCATTGCGATTTCCTTCTATCGGTGGCTTTTTAACAATGAACTAGACTTCTCTTCGACGATCCAATTCACTACCCTCTTCTCCACTTCCTCGATCTCCTCCTCGCTGTAACAAATGCATAGGTTAATTGCCATTTCGATCCCCATCTTTCCCATAACGTCCAAAAGAAACTGAAAGTTGTGGAGGAACCTCTAAGGGATTTCCAATGTTTTATGGTTGTCAAGGTAGTCCTGCATTTCATCCAAGTTCACTTCTGACACGTTGAAGAAAGGATAGGATGTGTAGCAGTCCCGTTGATATTCGTGACGGCTGGGAACCCATACCATGGCTTATTCGAACAAAAACCTATCTGTTTCGATGCCGCCTCTGAGATACGTTGGTAGGTTGTCTCGCTTGTCAACCGCCACTTGCAGCCCAAATTCATTGAGGTTGGGCAGCTTGTACAACAAGTTATTCTTCTCGAAAGTCTGAAACTGATCGCTGACCATATAGCACTGCATTCCCTCGCTCTAACCGGTTTGTGGGTTCCCTTTCATTAGTGCGTAACTTACTGATAACGCGAACAGTGATGAAACGGGTTATCGCGTGCCCATTTTCTGTAAGCCGATGGAGATCTTGATAGTGTGCTGACAGCATCAGATGCTCGTGTGTCAAATCGACTGAGTCGAATATCAATCCGATTCGTTTCAAGCCCATCGTATCGGTCAATGATGTCACTTTGTCTTCGAACTCATCTTCGAAGATTTAGAAGTCCCCGTTCTATTGATTAAAGCTTTGTCGAGGGAAGTAGACAGCTTAGACAGTGAGTGCTACTCCTCCTTCTTTCGAAGCTCCCTCACTGCCGTAAAGAAAGGCAAGTTTATTCCTGGTATCCAGGAATCTGAAAGTATCAAAGGTCGTGAACAGTACCTCCCTGACGTGGGTGTAGGTCTGCCTTCGTATGCTGACAGTGGGTGGCAGACAGGCATTGCACATTGCCTGGGGATAAGGTATGTGATTTCGACAGCTTTTGTTGATGAAGTAGTAGAGAGCCTGTGGAGGAACACATCTTGGACACGGTTTCTTATGCGCGCAGTCCTATTCCATCCTTCGAAGGTACTCTTTGAATTCCACGTACTGCTCCTTTTGAATACAATGTTCGCATTTGATTGTTGGAGGATGCTCACACCTCCCCTTCACGAGCGATTCCCTAGGAAGACAGTTGATACATTTGGCGTTGGCGGGATGATTACATTTATTGAACACCATCTGCGGCGTCTTATCAGCAAACTAAGCACGGGGCTTCCCCTAACCAAGTTCACGCTAGAGCTTTTCCTCGCGGAGCTTCTTACTGAGACAGTTGATGCAGCGTCCTCTCTCGTTATGGTTGCATTTGGAGGTCAGGTACTTGTTTTCCATCGGGTATTTTGTATTATATTAGAGAAGCAAAAATGTACAGAGAAAGGTAATGCCTGCACCAGACCATCAGTATGTGCAACCAGCTGTTCCTGAAGAATCAGATGACGGCAGTGGTCTTGATGCTTGAACCTGCCCTACCAAGTGAGAACCTTCGCTTGTTGGAGCTGCTTGCGAAGGCCTACTTCAGTCTAGGCTACTATCGCAGCTGTCGGCAAGTGAGCTTGCTAGCCTGTACCAGCATCAAAGCATCAGCTGATTATCCTGAAAAGTCGCTGGACCTGTGCACTTACCTGCAGCTCATAATCCTCTCGGAAGTCGAGTTGAACCTCACTATTGCTAAGTAGCATGAGGAGGAGCTCCGGAGGCTGCTCCACGATGGTAAGGAGTTGGACGAAATGCTCAAGGAAATTGCCGAGGCGCGCTAGAATAAGCTGCAGCAGAAGAAGGTAGATGTAGAGGAGGTTCGACAGAACTTTCAGAGGTTGATGGAAAAGTGTCGTACCGATGAGTATCTCAAAATTAGCGGTGTACCGGCCTACCTCGTGTCAACATCGTGGATGAAGAAGTTTGAGGAAGGGATAATCGAACCGATCGATTCATTGGGAATCCTGGAGAGAAGCACCTACATGGATTTGGATAAGAATTACCTCCACATGAACTACCTGGTGAAGGGTGGGTTGCAGTAGCAGTCCGACTACATAATCTTGGGGAAAGAGCCGTGGAACTATTTGCTATCTGTATTCGGAGGCACCGAGATCAGGAGGATGACCCTCAACAACACCGTCGAGGTAACGTATCGGAACGTGAAAGTTGTGTTTGTGACTCCAGGGAGAATGAGGCTGTTATAGCTTCCAATTTCCAGAGGGGAAGTATGTTTGAACCTTCGCAACCATCTGAAGCGAATCTTAGTTTGGCATAAGCTTCTCGACAGCGACTCGATGATGAGGGAGCAGAAGTTGCTGGTGGTCAAAGGCATGCATGATCCGTTGCTGCTCATGAAGCAAATCGCTGCAGGAAAGCTTTCGAAGTACAACAATATTGTTGAACTCAACGATATGGCTGATTTTGAGGAATTCGAGCTTGGACTCCGTGAATTTCTGGTATTCGAGTTTATGGATAAGGGAGCTCAATCAATGTTCGGCAAGCACGTCGTCAAGCAAAAGATAGAGGGAAGTGAGCGTTGTCTAACCTGTCTCAAGAAGGAGCTGGGAGTGGTGCTGTGCGACTGCAAGACAGTCAGCTTCTGCTCGCAGAAATGCAAAACACAGAACGCCAAACATGCGGAGATCTGCAGAAAGATTGTTCAGGAGAAGAACCCTTTGGGTTCATTACTGCAGACCTACAACGTGAACAAAGACGTGCGTATCCCGAGTGACTTCCGCAGCTACGGCAAGACTGGTTTGGAGAATATCGGTAACACATGCTTCCTGAACTCTGCAGTACAGTGCATTGCCAACATCGAAGACCTTACAATGTTCTTCTTGAAAAATGAGCATTTAAGTGATATCAACCTCAGGAATCCGCTCGGTAGTGAGGGTAAGTTGGCCTGCGCATACGGTGAATTCCTCAAAGAACTCTTCTTTACAACCAGAAGGACAGCTGACCCCAGGACTCTTAAGAAGATTATAGAGAGGAAGAACAACCAGTTCACAGGCTTCTCTCAGCAAGATAGTCAAGAATTCCTCAGTTACTTTTTAGACCTTCTCCATGAGGATCTCAATAGAGTCAAAACTAAGCCTTCAGTCGAAAACATCTAATCTGATGGGCGTCCTGATTCGGTAATCAGCCAGCTTAGCCTGGACAACTATCATAAGCGCAACGAATCGATCATCAGCGATCTCATGGTAGGTCAGTACAAGTCTGAACTGCACTGTCCAGATTGTGATCGCATATCGATCACATTTGATCCGTTCATGACGGTAACACTGCCTTTGCCGAGTGATAAGGACCCGACTTGCGAAGTGAGTGGCTTTCCGATTTGCCTCGACGGTACAATTGGGAAGGTCGTTATGAAAGTTCCTAGTAATCGACTTATGTCTTACATGTTCGAGCAGCTGGGTAAGAAGTTTTGTGGTGCCTTCATCGCCGACAAGAAAGTAAAAGAACGCATCGAAGGTGATGATGCAGTCAAGGATGTTGCCAAGAGTACTTCTTACTTGTTTATGTATGAGGTTGAGGAACAAGCCAACCTCGAAATAGTGCTGACGATCCAAGATGAAGCGAAGAAAGACCTTACGTTCGCCAGGAGAATAATGACAAAGGATATCGACAGCCTCGAACGGTTGAAGGAGGTGATATACCTCCGGTTAAAGCGACCTATCGGCGACTTGCTGGGAACCTATGCAGCCACAAACGATGAATATCTGAAGGACTGTGAATAGAAGAAAGTTCTTGACTTCCACCTCGTGGAGGAATTATCTTTCCCGCTTTCTGAGAAGTCAATTACCCCTGTCACAATTATCATCAACAGTCTCTACACTAAGCTCAAATTGGGAGAGGTAAAAAGTTACCCAATGCCTCCAGTAGACAAACTTACCATTCCAAACCTTCTGAAGGCATTTAGCGTACCTGAGAAGCTCACGGAAGACAATGCTTGGTACTGTAATAAATGCAAAGACCATAAATTGGCCAAGAAAAAACTGACACTGTACCGAACCCCCAAGTACTTGGTGATGCATCTTAAACGGTTCAGCCACAAGATCAACGGCAGATACGTGTACAACACCAAGATCGACAGCTCCGTAAAGTTGGGCGAGTTTGAGTAGATCAACGGTCGCCGCTACGAGCTGATCGGAATCGTGAATCACATGGGCTCGATGAGTGGTGGCCACTACACCGCGACGGTGAAGAAGAACGAGTGGTTGTGCTTTGACGATGAGAGAGTACGCAGGGGCGAGCCCTCAGGCGATTACGCCTACTTGCTGTTCTACAAGGAAGCCCGAGTTGTCTGACCTGGGTAATTGATTCTTCAACTGCGAATACAATCGACTGGCAATATAATAAACTGAATAGCAAAGCGTCAGAAATCGAATTCGTTGCAGACGTCGCTTGACGTCTTCATGTTGAGGAATGGATGTTCCAGCAGCTGGCTGATCTTCAATCGGTCCTCTGGGTTCTTCTGTAGGATTTTAAAGATGAAGTCTTTGGCTGTTGGTGAGAGTTCAAGATCCTCCGGGAAACGAATTTCATCACTAATCTGGGTTAATTCAGGCATTACGATCTTTATGAGCTCCTACTCACGGGTGATTTCGAACGGAATGTCACCCACCAAGAGTTCGTAGCAGAGTATGCCAATCGACCATAAATCGATACGTTCGTCATAGTGCTCACCCTTGAGGATCTCAGGTGACACGTAGAGGGGTGTTCCACAGAAGGTGCTTCTCAGTTCCAGTCCACGGCAGACTGCCCATCCGAAATCGCACATTTTGGCGATACCCTGAATAATTGAGTGGTGTACATGCTGGATGACAATATTCTCTGGCTTGATATCCCGATGAATGATGCGAAAAGTATGAAGGTATCGGATGGCTTCACAGATCTGTTTAACAATGTAGCTTGAAGCCTCTTCGGAGAACTTAACCTTCTCCTTGAGCACTCGGTACAATTGCCCGGAGGAACCGAGTTCGAGCAGCAGATAAACATTCTTCTCGTCATCGAAGAAACCGAACAGTTTGATGATGTTCGGATGGTCCAAGCAGGACTGAATCTTCAGCTCACGAATGAGCTGATTGATGATGTTTTCCTCCTTGACCATCTCTTTAGGGATGATTTTGAGGGCACATACAAAACCAGTTAGCTTGTGCTTCACCACGAACACGTTGCCAAACTTGCCGCAACCCAACTGCTTTCCAATTACAAAGTCGTCCACTTTATGGGTTCGATGGCGAGTTGGGGAACTTGACGGCGTATGTACTCGTTCAAGGGATATCCGTGGTGAGCTTACCAGTGCTCGGTAGTTGCTGTTACTGTTGCTGTTGCTGTCCGTCGATACTGTCTCTGTGAGGTTGAATTTCTTGATAAAACCTCGCTCATTTGAGTCCGATCGCGACTTTGTTGGACTCGGCGTTTTGTTTGGGCTATCCACTTTCAAGGGTTGACCCTGGCCCTTTGTCTGATCATCGGAACCTTTCCTAGGAATTTGTAATTATGCTGGTTTATTGCGCATAAACCGATTGCTGCTGGTTTCTTCTGGCACAATCGGCAGATGATTGACGCTTGACTCTTTGGTATTGTTGGACTTGTAATCTGCAGCATCAGGGTTATTGTCAATATTGTACGGGCTATTCACTGGCTAGCTCATCCTCGGTGCTCGCTTCTACTTCAAAGGAACTGGTGAGGTTCTTTGGCCGATATTTTGTGCTTATATCATGCTCTTCTTTGTATTGACTGTCTATTAAGCTGCAAACCTGGTCTTACTTGCAGCCATAGTCATTGGTTCCTCTGACATTCTTGGTGCGATGTTACGGGTCGGGGATGGGATGGGTGCTTTTATGCTTGGTTGTGGCTTTTGGCCGAGGGTGGGACTGGTTCCTGTCTGCAACTTTCGCTGTGGCTCCAGGTATGCGTTTGGAGAGTAAACTCGTTCTATTTAGCTCCTTTGCGCCGCGAATTGACCTGACTGCAGGTTGGAGGTAGAGGAGATCTTAGGTTTCTCGAGCGGGCGACTGACGGGTGAGAGCTGTTTCTGCATGGACCCCACGATTGTTTTATTCGTTGGCAGAATTTTGGGCTGGTCAGAGGTCCCTTGAGGAGATTTGGTCTTCAGTTGAGCAGCGGTGAGCTTACCGGGAGTACCAGGTTAGTTGGGCCTGCTCGAAGCATACTTTGGTGAATTCATTTGCTGCCAGTCAAGCGTAATAATTATATGGTCTGCTCCAATTAGAATGCATATGGTCTTCCCGATAATTGTTGGCTATGAACTACGAACGTTGGGACCTAATCTTCATCTCAACAAATTCGGGTGGACGGATAACTTTCAGTAAGGCAATATCTCAGCAAACCTTTGAATAATTGGTTCTTGGCTTGGAGCCGTTCTCACGGCGGAAGTCACTACTAAAAATAGTAGGCAAATCTCGTAAATTGACTGCCTTTCCCGCCGAGCAAGTTTGAAATAAAAAATTATCCATCGGGGCAAACAAGGGAAACAAACAAACGATTTACAAGCAGCGGCGGAGGCTAAAACAAGTATTGTTAGGCAATCCGGATGAGGCGGTGAGGCCGACCCACCGAAGAATAATTCTGCAGCAGGTTACCGCTAACCCAGATAAAAGCTAGCCATGCACAGCACAATATTGCCATCCAGTGGCATAGACAGAGCAACTCCAATATATTTAAAAAATAACGCCGACCATAAACTTCGTCACGCCAAACGGTTCGTATGGTGGGTGTTTTGTATTATCAGCCTGAGAACGGCTTGTTATTATGCTGTGTGAATATTAGACAATGGGAAGTGTCACTGAAGAATCTTTGGTCTGCGTGTTCCTGCTGGCTGTTGGGCGGCCATCCTCAGCTGCTTGCTGATGTTCATTATACTCTCGTTGATGCTCGTCGTCATTATATCGGTTTTACGCTGGACTGAGCCTTGGCTGCTTCTGCCTCGCTTGTGCTTGTTCGTTGTTCCTGGCTGGTTTACTGTGTAGCTTGCCAGCAGGTCTTCATTAGCAGTAAGCTTACTAGAGAGGTCGCACAGTTCCGACCGGAAGTTGCCTCGATCCCTGGACATAGAATTCAGGGTGTTTACGAGCTCCTGGTTGACATGTGATGTCATACGCTTGCGCTCATGCTTCTTCAGGGAACGGTCAGCCGCGGGGCGCTACATAGACCGACTCACTAGGCTTCTATTGAACTCCTCCCTATATTTCTTATTAATGCGGTTGCCAGGAGTATTGAGTTCTCGAGAACGACCACGTGCTACCGACAGGTTGGCAGTCGGTATGTAATACTTTCCCACCGATTTCCGAGCACTTTCATCGGCTAGTCTGGTCGACTGTACTTTTGATTGTCTGCGATGTTTGATTTCCTTCACATCTATGTCTATCTCGCCAGTCGCTGGATGCTTTTCGTTTGAAGGCTGGCGACTTCCACCGTAAGTACGAGATGGCTGCTTGTTCTATTTGTTGCCTTCAAGCAGATCTTGGAAAAGTAGGTTAGCGGCTTTTGATTACTCAGGTTAGGGGCGTTTTATAGGCTGGATGAGGGAATGGTCAAAGGCTTTGCTCGACATGTCGTATGCACTGCTACCACCTTCCTTCAGATACTGCTTCATTGTGAGGTAGTAGGCTGTAGTAGCGTCATTATGACGGTTTGCCTCTACGCATTTCGTGACATACTGCGCATCGTAACCCTTACTTGTTAGCTTTTTGAGGACGGTTGCATCAACTGGGATTCTGTTATAGCCAATGATGATTCCCTGATTGTTTGGAACATCTGCATTCTGCTTCATCCAAGGATGCTCCCTGATCTGTTCGATTGTTGCTCTTTTCTCGGGATCCAGTTCAAGGACTCGAGATATCATGTTCTTAGCATCTTCTGAAAGCGACTTGGATGCGGAGTACTTCCCCGAAAGGATTTTCTTGTACAAGTTACCGGTATCGGCATCTTCAAACGGCAGATAACCGCAAAGCATGGCGAATAGAATCACACCACTGGACCATACATCCACTCTGAGCCCTTGATACTTCTCAGCCTTGATCATCTCAGGGGCTGCGTAACATGGTGACCCACAAGGTGTTTTGAGAGTCTCTCCAGGTTTGTATGTATTGCTAAGTCCAAAATCGACGACCTTGAGTGATCGGTCGAAATCCAACAGCAGATTTTCTGGTTTTAGGTCACGGTGGACTATGTTGAGCCGATGGATGTATTCAATACCGTTGATCAGCTGGTGGTAGAGCTTGCAGGCTTCCTGCTAGCGCAGTCGCTTGCACTTTACAATGTAGTCGAACAGCTAGCCGCCCTCAACGAACTCCATCACAAGGAACAGGTAACGCGGGGTCTCGATGATTTCGTAGAGCTGGATGATGTTGGGGTGCCTGATCAACTTAAGAATGTGGATCTCTCGACTGACCCTTTCGACGTCTGCCACGTCCACTATCTTATCCTTCTCGAGGATCTTGATGGCGACAGGCTGGTCAGTGGGTTTATGCGTCGCCAGCTTCACCTTACCAAAGGTGCCCTGACCCAATGTCCGCCCGAAGCTGTAGTTGCCGATCTACTTCTTGTTGGTGTGGGCGGCGGGTTCGGGTGAATCACTCATCGTTTGAAAGTAAAACTAAATAAGACTAACGGAAGCTAATCTGTGGTCAGTCGATCTGTTCTTTACTGGAAGGCTCGTGAAGACGCAATAACATTCATTACCAGTTTGGCGAAGTGCTTAAAAGGGTTACTCGCACACAGACCCTCCTTCAAATAAGTTCCAGAATTCTGGTGATGCTCCTTCACCTTAGAAGTTTGGATTATCGAGCACTTCTCAATGGAAGGGGCACTATCCTTGGCATGAACAGCAAGGTCCCACACCCGTCGACTTAGCTTTATTAGATATTTATATCTACGGCACCACCAACAAGCCCATGATGCCAATGTTTGTGGAATCCTCCAACTAGCATTACTCCGAGGAAGTTGTAGATGAACAGGATTCTAAGCATAAGGTCTTGCCTGACCAACCTGTGCCTTTGCTGGAGCCAAAGTAATCAGCGAAGAGCACGAGCACTGGTTCCAAGAGAAATGGCAACAGCAAAAGAGTTCAAAACGACGGCACAGACCAACCATCATAACAGGAACATCAACGACGTCAGCGAAATAAGGAGGCAGCGAAGAGAAGTCGAGCAAGGAATAAATAGCGCTACGATCGGTTGGAGGAACGTGAGCTTGAGCTACAACGGGAACTGTTTCAAAAGAAGCAGCAGCTTGCTCAGGCCAAACTGTAGCTCTAGAAATACCTCTCGAAGAACACGTTGGTAATTAATCTCCTAATCAAGCCCAACAGTCTCAACGTCGGCAAGCAGATGACATATAACAGGCTTGAAGATCTTACACAGGATCCTTAGTGCGTCGATGAGGACGAAGTCAATTTGATTTTGGACACCCTGAAGCTCAAAGTTGGAGCCACTTGCAAGGAAAGGCAAAATATGATCGACTTCTACTTTAAGCAGTGGATTCATCTCTGCTATCCAGCTCTTCATCGTTTCTTCATGTGGACTGCTGAACTTGGCAGTCACGACTTTGGGGAGTAACCCGTAGAGTGGGCCAAAGATATCCAAAAGGAACTCAATTACACTCCAGAGCAAAGACGACAAATTTTGGAGACTCGTGACTTTTTTGTGGAATCTAAGGACACCCTCACGGGCTACATTGAGGAGATCCACGACACCAAACAACGCCTTGAGATTGAATGCGAAAAGGTGGAACACACTTTAGACTGTCTAAGGAACGTTATTACGCCACACCAATGTGCCCAAATGGTGCTGTTCTGCGAGAAGCACAAATACAAGCGAGAGGTATACTTATGGAGTGAACGAGTCTTCTATTCCCAGGCTGGGGATGAGTTCGTGGAACCACCCACCCGGAAACAAGTGAAACACTGAGAGAGCAGCAATCCGTTCATATGTCATTGAATTTTTATAGGGTCTATTGCTTTTGCTTAACCTCCGCGAGGTATCGACTGACCTCCGTTTGGTAGGGGCTACTAAGGTTACCCTTTTGCGGCTAAGTGAAGACCATGTCTTTTTAGTCAGTGAAAGTGAGGTAATCTAACAAGGCCAAGCCTACAGGTCCTTGACTGTGGATAACCTTCCCCAGTATCTTTCCTGAAGAACCTTTCAGAATGGTGTCGACTGCTAACATAGAGTCTTGGTCTTCTAAGTTGAATGGGAAAACACGTTTTCGAACTATCCCGGTATGGTAGGATCGAGAGATCAGCTCCTGGCC
>ERZ724508.688-NODE-688-length-22811-cov-5.124143_pt1 | contig 22811 bp, 34 predicted proteins | sample MGYA00376041_ERZ724508 | MGnify/ENA primary metagenome ERZ724508 (study PRJEB28724, sample SAMN07190887) | wastewater metagenome | isolation source: effluent of sewage treatment plant in Hong Hong | place: USA: Christiansburg, Virginia | collected 2016-03-01 ...
TAGGTTCGGCTCACACCAGCAGTTGCAAACTATCAGTAGTTCGCACAGCCAATTCTTAGTTCGTACTTCACTGAAAAAATTATGAAGGATCTGCACCGTCTTCATTGTTAGGCGTGGCATGTTTGCATGCGAATCTGTCGCGGCTTGTATACCCTATTGTTGTCAAACCATGAGTGCAGTTCCTGCTTTGAATGGATGGTGACCTTTGGTGTCAGAAGCAGTGGTGGGGATCTTCCCGAAAGGACTGCGTGCATCTGGTATTAGTCTGTGCAGTCGTAGCAGATTGGATCGTTGTTGACTGGCAGGCTTGCCAATTTTGACTTGCTACTGAATGTCACCTTATTGACTGAGAGCGGTTCAAGCTGCCTGGAAATGTTTGGTAGAGGGGTAGGTTGCCGACGTAAGGCAGTTTCCATTAGCTCACAATGGGTTGTCGCGGCGGAGTGCATTAACTCGGCACAAACTGGTGAGGATACTTGGAGTTTTGTTTTTGCTTCGATGCGGAAGTTATGGGCAGAGCCCTACTCCATGGATATGCTAAGAGAGCTTTGTATATTGCTACTGGAATGCTCAAGCAAGGACTCAGATTATTCTTGCACTTACTGCATATCGTGAATCTCCAACTCCTCCGACCACCCCTTCGGTTCTCTGCTGGAGCTGTTTCGCTGTATGATATTTCCCCCGGTCGCATATAACCTGAATAACTTTCCAAAGCCAAATTTCAGCCTTCGAATGAATGGTTTCTTTAGATTTTCTAGGCTTGTTGCGAATTGAGCCGATCGGAGACGACCCTCGAACAACTTGTTTTTTAACTTTCCGAAAGCCTCTTGTTTGACTTCTCCGCTTTTCAGTTAAGTCCATGACACAAGTATTCTCCCCAGAAACAGACGTCTTTGACGTTGAATATCCGCCCTCGTTGAGTGCCTTAGCTTCTCCAGGAACACACAGCCGTATATTGTCTGCTTCCTCGAGCAGTACATCACAAGCTGTGAAAGGCCAAGCGTGTGCTGGATCATTGCATTGACCTTTCGAAAGGCCTGTGAGTCGGAGTCAACTGATCCTCTTGGCGATGGTGGTTGGTCGTTTAGACAGCGGCTTGACTGTAGTCCAGTGGACAGCCACTCGGTAGATTGATCCGTTCGAACAGTATGTTTCGATTCGGCGATGCGACTATCAATCAGATCCTGGTTAGTACGCCTTATAGTTGGAGTATAGTAGGGCCGATCGTACCGTTGCTCCATCGAAGGTCGTGAGTAAATTATTATACAAAAGAAATCACAGCAACTGCAGATGCTTTTGGCCATATTCGCCTACTAGTATCGTTTGCAATACCCTCAACGCCTTAGCCTCGATGGTCTGAGCGTTGATTAGGCACTAATTAAGGCGCTCCACAACAGAGTTTATATCACTGAGCAATTCGAAGTGAGTGGATCCTCCACGAACTTTGTACACAGCCAATAATGAATACAGCCATAGGCATGCTGCATAGCCATTCGCGAGGGGATTAGGACTTTGCAGCAGGCCACAACAGACGCTGTTCATGAGCTACTCAATATCCACGAACTGGAGAGCCATGAGATATTCCACCTTTGGCTCTGTCTTGACAATCTAATGGAATGCAAGTCTTTTTGATTTTTGAGTTGGCTGGGGGTTCCGATCGCGGAGATACTCCAAGTTTTTAACAACAGTATTGAAATGCAGGCAAGTCTCTTCTCTCCATCGATCTATCTCACTCTTTTGACTCACCTTCTGAGGTGAAGTTTTCACATTCCTCGAGTTGTTGATTGTTAGCACTGAATTCATCACTGAATCCAGGTTGGAGTCTATGGGTGTGTATTTCTGGTTCGCTTCGTCAGTATGCATGCGAACTGACTGCACATATTTGTATACTTCATTGTCCTCCGAAACATCATCCAAAGGGAACGCCACGGGAAGTTAGGATTCGCCTGATTGCTCTTCCTCCATTGCCGACTCCTATTCGAATTGGGCCTGAGGTACTACCTCACCTTCAAGCCTGTCTGTGTACTTCTCCATGTTCGACTGTCTATTATAAACTATAACACATGAGCGACTCCGCCTTCAAGAACATTATGAAATGCGAGTCAGTCAATGCTGTCAGCTTGGCACAACACGTCCAATCACTGCTGGACTACATGACTTCGAAGGACTATGCCAAGGAGACACTAGAAGAAGCCTCAAACAAGATCAAATTATGTAACAGCAAGCTTCAGAAACCGAAGCAATCTCCACCTGCTGACAACCGCAAGTAGGAAAAGGAAGCAATACGCAGCAAGCAAGACCTCCTCAGTTTCAAATTACCTTCCGCACAGGATACTATGTTCAAAGTGTTTTCTAATGAGGTTCCCTACTTCGCTTGGGCTGGAATCAGCCTTGGCGATGATGCCAGCAGACTCATTACCCAGGCTCTCAAAAAGCTTGCCGGAAACGCCAAACCAAAATCGATTCGGTTCTGGGGAAAGATTTTTGCTCGTGAGCAGGACTATTACATCATCCAAGGAGTCACAACACCATTCACAGTTGATGCGCAACCCGAAGGAGTTGAGAAATTCGGCGAGGGAGTCAATGCCTATACATACTGGGCCACCACTGACCGTAATTTGACTGGCTAAGTATAGTGAGCGGTAAGTGGGAGGAGTTGCCAGTGGTCACACCTGAATACATCAAGGTTGCGAGGAAGTTGAAATACTTTCTCACTGGTCGACTGGAAAAGGATATTGAAGGGTATCCCATGTTTCCAGGCAAAGAGAAACATTATGTATTTCCGAAGGCTATTTTCAGCTGAAGTGCCAACTTGCGAGAATTACTCACAGTTGTGAGATAACACCCAAAGGAGTCTATAAGCTAAACGACGAGAACCCCAAGGTTATCGAGTATGAAGAGGAAGTTAAAGTTCCTGAAATTGCCGAACTGAGCACAGCGGAGGGGTGGGTACACCAGGATACTGCAATACTCAACGTACACCTATAGTTAATGGCAGTTGGGTAGGTGCACCCACTGGATTGACCCGAATCTTCCGCAGGAACAGCGCGATGCTATTACTGCTGAGCTTGCGGAGAAGGATCCTGAAGTGGATCGGCTAAAGCCCATAACAGAGGATAAGACCAACGAGAAAAGCGGAACAGGTTTAGAAAATCCATGGATAGTTCGTAGCTACGGCGACAACCAAGTCTTTACGAAAGACGAAGGTTCAGTGTCGTATAATGTTGCTGCACTCACCAATGTACATTGGCCGGGATGGCTGACCATTGGCTATGTAATGTTCTCTCTTTAAGTTAGAGAGGTGGTTGGTCAAGTATTTATGTTGGTTGGGGACACAAATCTACACAGTAGTTCTTCACTCCACTCTAAAACAGAGATCTTCAAGAAGAACCAGAAGACCGATAGGAGTTCTATGAACCCAACCCGAAATAACTACCGAAGCCCCCAGTCGAGGATGAACCCAAGCCGGAAGAACCACCTGAGTGACTAATTATTTGAGAATATTACTCACTACGACGTCAAGGAAAAAGCTGTGCCCGACTCGCTTCTTCTGCGACTACTTCCTGCCCATTGATGATGCAGTCCATGACCGTTTGAATGCGGTTAACGAGTCCCGTGAGGGTTGTGAGAGTGTTGAGGGAGTCTCTGCGGTTAGGTGGGGTACCTTCCTTCCTGCTCATCAGCGACTGATTGAGCATGCGAATCATCCTTCGGAAGTAAAACTCGCCGACTCTGCACACCTCTTTGATGTTATTTTCTGTGAGCACAGACTTGAGATAGGGATCATCCTCTTCAAGCTCGAACTGATGCCACTCACGTGTACATCCATTAAGGAGCTGGTCGATGCGGCAAATCAAGAAACCAATTTTCTCGAGCAATCTCTTGAAGTAGTAGTCATCCTTAATTTCATGAATGAGTCGATAGGTACGCTACAATGTACCTGCAATTTTTAGTTGATTTTGGACACTAATCTTTACCTTTCGATCGGCTTGGAAGCCACCAGTTTGAAGTCGTTGCTGCCGAAATGGCATCCGTGCGGATGCTGATTCTGCTGCCTCAGAATTTACTCGATGCCGCTCGGTCAGTTGATGTTGCTGTTTACTAATCCTTCTCAGTGTAGGTTGGTGGACGTTATCGACCGTCGTCAGTAATGGTACTGAAGATACCAGCTATAAGCGTTTAAGACTTCTAGCACTGCTCGGCGAATCTAATTTCAGTTGGGTACTCTGCATAATGTTCTTCAAGGACTCCTGAATAGATATCTTCCGCTGACTGAAGTCTCCACTGGTAGTGCTTTTTGGAGTCTGTAAATTTTTTAGGCGATCAGCAATGCTTGGATTTCGCTGATGGTTCGGTGTGCCTACTGCTCTTTTTCTTTTCTTAGGTCGCTGTGGCCTTAGCTGGTACTCCTCCATTGCCATCGTCATCTAACCCTCCTCGCTGGACCGTTCTTGGTTGTTATCAGCAGTTGTTGTGGTTGCACCGCTACTGCGTTTGCTCGTAGCAACCAGCTGGTGAATGAATATCTCTTTCTCGCTCATCCTTTAGTTTTTGTTGATCTTCAGGCATCGTATGATGAAATCTTTGCTCACATCTGACAACGGACAGTTGGTATTAAACCTTAAAGGCTCGGTATTGATTCGACGGAGAAGTTCCTCCTCCGACCTACAAGGCCAAGGGGTGTAGCCATGTAGCAGCTAGTAGTAGAACACCCCAATAGCAAAGATATCGCTGCGGAAGGAGTACTATGACTTCTAAAGGCACTCCGGAGCCATGTACACAGGCGATCCCACATTCAACCTCGCTAGTTCGCTGTCGTCCTGGCGAATGGCGAATCCGAAGTCAGCTAGTTTCAGGGTACCATCAGCTGTAAGAAAAGTGTTGGCTGGTTTGATATCACGATGAAGGATATTCTTACTCACCAAGTACTGATAGGCGGAAAGCAGGTCACGCAGCAACCCAACCGCCTGCTGTTCTGGCAGCCTCAGCTTAGATTTGAGGTGGGCTGCAACATCCCCGCCCTCACAATACTCCGTAACGATGTAGCAGTTGTTGGTGGTGTGGTATACCTGCTTCAGCTCGACAATGTTTGGATGGTGCAGCTCCCTCAGCAGTGCGATCTCACTCTTGAGCATGTCTCTGAAGCGGGCGCACTCCTGTTTACGCATTTCGATCATCTTGACGCAAACCACCTAACCTACGCTCGTGACGCTAGTTACCTGTTTGGTCGTTACAACCTCTGTAAACCTTCGAGGTGAGCCCAGAACCCACCTGGTCTGTTGAAACGAAGGAGAACTACTCGATTGTCTTGCGAAAACTGTTCGTAGCGGGACGGAGGGACTTCCCGCAGCTTGCCAGGCGTTGTGGAGGAGCCAAGCGCCTGCAGCGCTCTCCATAGTCAGAGTTGAGCATGCCGAGCAACTCGGATTTCGGTAATTTCTATTATTATATGCTAGCGGTTGATGCTATATTAACAGTCGCCGGCGGCGATGATTGGGTAGGAAAGTCACTGGGGCTCTGGAAGCAACTCCTTCGGAAGTTCTGAAGGTTATTGGGTAAGCTGCTTCTGCGATTCCTATTCTTTGCTGCCCTTGTGATAATCCTCAATGATGTGGTAGTTCACAACGTACATGAACAATAGTGAGTCATATTGGTGATTATAGCCTTATTCGAACCTTTCAGCTAGCTCTCTGTAGAAATAGAAAACGGCTTCGGCAGTGGATAATGCCTTCCCGCCATGATTCTGGTATCGCCAGAACTGAGTTTAATAGTCCTTTAGCTTCACGTACTTGAATTTCTTTGCTAGTTCGAGGTGACGCAACACTGTGTTGGTCTGGAACCAAGTGCAGTCGACTGCTATTATGGCCTTGGGTCTGTTCGGTAGTTCCGACACTAAAAGACTATCCTTGTGTGGGTACAGAATGTAGGTATCCTCCTAGGAGTAGTCCTTGAGGAGCTCGGTCATGTCCTACTTGTAAGTCATGACAGTCACATCATCGGACAGGATGGCTAGTGGTAAACCCGAACTCTTCGTCACCTTTTCCTGCGGGTGATGCAGTACGACAGTCTGGCAGGGTAACTTCACCTTTGGAAACACTCGATTATCGTTCGCCTTCAGACAATTTAGGCAGTAAAAACGATTGCTCTTCTTACAGCTACTGCATTCAGCCTTCTCGCTGTTCTGAAGAAACTCTTCGAAGGGTGGCAGCTGCAATTGGCTGAACAGTTAATTGCTGGAGTTAAGTTGCTTTCGGAGATCCTTCACCCGTTCGTGCTTTTGGAAACCATCGTTTTTGACGAGCTTGCGTGTGGCTGGTTCTTCTTGCAGCATTTCCTTATCGATATAGTTGTCACGTTGGCGTGGACGGTGCTTTCTTTTCTTATAGCCACTCTCCATAAATAATAGATTGGTGCGAATCAGATTTCGATGAAGCAGCTGTTGCTTCCCAGGTCCGTCAGCAACTTGCACTGCGAATCGCCGATGATGACAGTCACTTCATGGCCCTCCTACAAATCATTGATTTCCAGACCTGAGAGTATCAAATCTGGGCTGGTAAGTTCCACCAAGACCTGAATTTGCGGTAGTGCAACACTGAAATCTCGGAGGTACTCAGGATTGATCTCCTTGGAGTGCATCAGCAAGTATTGCCGAATCGTGGCTTCCAGCACATAGCCAATATCGTACTCTTCGAGGACCTCGTTCGTCGAGCTGCTATCCAGTTTGGAAAGGTACTGCAGGAATACCTTTTTACAGATATCTCCTGTGAGCGTGGATTGCTCTGCTGGCAGCGACTTGTTCCCGTCCACCCACGAACAGTCGCTCGAAATGAACTCTTCCTTGATTTTTTGGAGTTTTGGTCTGTCGTTAGCATTCATCCAGTCCATGAGTACTAAACAGACGGCGACAAACACGCTCTCAGCTTATACGTAGCTGCGCTCGTTGATCTCCACCGTACGGAAAGGTTGACGCTCGAAGAATTTGAATGCCTCGATTCCTGGGAGCTAACTTTCCATCAGTTCAAGCTCTTGTTCGATTCGTTCAGATTCCTCTCCCACCGCTTCAGAAGGTTGGTTCAGTGCTCTCAAATCCAAATTGCTGCTGTTCTCCAACACATCAGTGGGTTTGCCTGTTGCCTACTGACTGTCGGCTTGATTGCGAGTGTCGTTAAACAGAGTAGTGCTGTTGTCAGCTTCCTTATCCTTGATTGTTTCTCGGATGAGTTCCCGAGGAGCTGGAGGGAATGTCTAACTCTTGACAACTTCAATAGTGGACAGGAACTAGCGAGAGGCAGAGTTCACGATCTCCAGGTATTGCTTAGTCTCGAAACGAACCTTGTTGGTGGTGGGTAGACCTCTTTCCCAGGTATCCAACTTCCAGGTGATGTCTTCTAACTGCGCCCGAAGCTTTCTCAGCTGCTCATCAAGTTTGAAAAACTGCTGACTGGACCACTCCATTTATATTTTAACTGAAAAATGCAATCAGCTTGGCTTGCTTTTCGAGCGATGTCTATGGGGTGAGCCGTGCAACTTATCGATATTTTTGCGGTAGATGCGCCTGAGCATGCTGTCCTCATCTGTGTTGATGTGTTCTGCGTCAGCTAGTAAAGTCGAGGCGGGTTTTGGAGCTTGAGGTAATAGGATGAATGGTCGACCGACCTGATCCACCTGAATATTCAGGCGGGATAGTCTTCGGTCTATGATTTCCACTAAACGCCGGACATCCTTCTGAGGCTTCTTTGGGCTTCCTCTGCTTTCAATCTAACTTTTCATGCGAGTGCGACTTCGAATTGGTTTCCGAGTCTCTAACATTGCTGGCTTCTTGACTAGCTTCACCAGTCCCGGTCGATCTGTCAATTTGGCAAGTGGACTTCGAAAATTAGTGCGACTGTTTGCCTGGCTTAGTTCCTTGCTGGTATGCTTTGTGAGTTCCTGGCTGATTCGCCGGCCAATATCCTTGCTGTTCCAACCCAAAAGTTATCTTGTGCTCGGTCGTAGTTCTTTACTCGAGCTTTTTTATATCCCCTGGACTTTTCGTTTGCGGATTAACACTGGGATACGTTCGGAAACTGAAGGCTGTGCTATCAATGACTCTTTCTCTTTTTGTTGGAAATAGTCGAGCAGCGTTCTGTTGTCCTTCGAGAGCCACTGTTTGAGCATGAGATAGTAGGTCGCAGTTTGCCGGTTATGCTTGTTCTTGGCAAGTTCCTATCGAGTTTCCTCAGAGGACATGTCATACTCTTCGATTTCTTCCAGTAGTTGCCTTTCGGGCTCTATAGTGTAGGAACCCGGCACAACACCCCGGACGGGTAGCTCTTTCTTCATACAAAAATTGTGTTTCCGAACTACTTCGATCGTTGCTCGCTTAGTCGGATCAACGTGCATCAGTTTCATCAGCAGGTCACGAGCAGTCAACGACACGAAGTTGGGAACTTCGAACTCTCCTAATTTGATCTTGCGGTAAAGCTACGCTGTATCAGGATCTTCAAATGGGAGATAGCCACAGATCATGGCATATAGAATAATTCCGCAGCTCCACAGGTCAGTCTTGAGCCCGTCATACACATGTCCAGATATCATCTAAGGGGCCGCGTAGCAAGGACTGCCGCAGGCCGTCGTTAATCTGTTTGGCTCGGAATAGAGATTGCTCAGTCCGAAATCCACAACCTTAATGTTATGCTTATGGTCTAGCAACAGATTCTCTGGTTTGAGATCTCTATGAGCGATTCCCATCCGGTGTAAGTATTCAACTGCATTCAGGATCTGTTGGAGGTACTTGCTGGCCTGAAACTCATCGAGCCTACATGCCGTAAATCGTACCTTTGGTTCTTGACAATAAGCTCAAACAGCTAGCCACCGTCAGCGTACTCCATAATCAAGAACAGTTTGGTGGGCGTGGAAATTATCTGTATCGACAGCTGAAGTACTTCGTACAACTGGATGATGTTGGGATGACGAATGGCTCTGAGGATCTGAATCTCTCGGGAGACGCGAGTGCTATCGGCCTCTTCCTGTATTCTCGACTTCTCGAGGATCTTGATGGCAACCTGAATGAAACACCCAGCAACCTTCTCATTGGTGAGGTTGTGCACGCCCAGCTTAACTTTCCCGAAGGTGCCCTTTCCGATGGTCTTGCCTACGCTGCAACCCAGCAGTACCTATTGTGTAGTCTCCAACCGTCGGTCCATCGACTTGTTATTCGGACATCAGTGTTAATTCATTGCGGTGTATTATCATCAGCTGCTGCAAGCGGGCACACGAGCACTATCAAAGCTTAATGTTGCGGTGATACTTGGTGTTCAGCATATCGACGATCTACCGCAATACTACCCGCTTGTTCTGGCGGAGATCTTGAGAATTTTGGGAGCAACTGGTTAGTCGGCTGTGCTGCCTTCCGCCGCTATTACTGCTGTTTAGAAACGATTCATCAGAGAACTTACTTTGCATTGGGTTGATGTGTATGTTTGACTGCGATTAACGTTAGAGCATGTAGAGGATCTTGCGGTACTCGAGGTTGCTGTTATGACGATCCAACGACGAAAATTGGAGTGGATCTGATTCACGACCGTTGGAGTTTCTTTCACGCTCTTGTAGTGGGGAATTCGTCATAGAATCTATCGGTGTGTCCCTATGGTTCTCTGGTGAGGATTGCTCGAACAGGTTGGAACTTAGGCTGGGAACTCGAATAGCCTTCTGGGTGGTATCCCCAAAGTCTTCTTGAAACTTAAACTCAGGCTTCATTCCACGTTTGCAGATTTCATTGAGAATCCTCCTCATCTGGTCCATATAGAATGCAAATTATTTCCTTCCTCTGAGCTTTTGGATGGCCTACCAGATGTCTCTGATGCACTGAAGCTCTTCGGTAGTGAGCAGTAAGCAATGGTCTTCTCTCAGCAAGTCAGTTGCGCAATCGAACGGCCGAAATGAGCTTGGTTGATGTTCATGATGCTCCTAGCAGTCGCTTGACCTTGCAGCTGAGGAGTTGGGTATGCTTTGAACACCTCTGAAGATATCCTCCTCAGCCAGAGGTTGCTGCACAATTGCTTTGTCCTATCGCGCTTCTCGAAACGTCATCTGCCTATGGCTTTTCAGATATCTTTCTGGGATGCGGATGGGAGACTTTCTCTCCAGGGAGTGATCTGTTTTTGCTACGCGAGTAGTCGGTTTGGCATCCAGCTTGTACCCTGAGTCGTTGATGTCGCTTATTTTCTTGACCGTAAGACTGCAGTCGGTCGTACGAGCAGATAGCTCTCTACCGTTTACCAAGCGGTTCTTGAAGCGCTTAAGCGACTGCATTAACTGCCGATTATTCTTGCCAAGGATTTATATACGATAGGGCGGTCAATGAGCGAAGCTGATGTTGCCAAAAGACTCATGTCGCTGTTGGACCAGGCTGCAGAACGTGAATAGCACTATTCCAAGCTCATCAAGCAGTTGTCGGAAGAGAAAGAAAAGCAAGCTGAAGCATACCTCGACAAGCTGCAGAAATTCTATTAGCTTGCACAACAGCTGACGAGCAACCCAACCCAACAGTCGGAAGAGTACCGCAATGTTCATGTCAAGCACCTTCAGGCATTGCAAAATCACCAAAAGCGGGACTTCAGGAAGACCTTGTTCACTCTGGAAGACGCAGACAAGTAAATTGACATTTAAATTTAGGTTTGGCTTGGCTGCAGAGCTCCGGTTCATGTACTTCGCGCCAGTGCTGGAGGATTATCTCACCGACTATTACCCCACACGTTTGGAGGTGAGGTTTATGTTCGACAGGACTTCCTACAGTTCGGGGAGGCTGCAATATAATGCGACAGCCAGTAAGCAGGAAGTTCTCGAGGCGCTAATAAATGGCTATCCGTTCGTACTTCTAAACGAGAAGGACATGGCGCCATAGTACACCATCCAACTGTAGAATGCCAACAAACATAAACTTTCGGAGCTCATGAAGTTCATGCAAAGGGATATTTTGAATGTTGAGGTGTGGGACTGTGACAGTAATCTGCTATACGGGGAATGCAAGCTGCCTCTGAAGCAACTTCTCTACTACGACAAGGGGCAGGATGCATGGATGGAAAGTTATTAGCTATTCTCACCTTTGAGTGGTCTGGTAGTCGCCAAGCTGGATGTCGAATACAAGACTTACAAGCTGCCAATTCAACAGGGCCACGGCAATTCCCCAGACAAATTAAAAGTGCATAGCAACTAGCCCATGAAGCTTTCCAACGACCTCGAATATGACATCCACTCTGTTTCTGAGAAGGAACAGCGTATGTTGCGTCGAATAAACAAGTACAAGGAGGAGCAGGTACTTTCCGGAGAGAACCCTCATTTACAGCCCTCAATCCTTAACATGGAGAACGAAAGGCGCCGTCTGGGTCAGATTCAAAAGATAAAAGAATAGTAATGAGTGTAGTAGAGGTAGGAATAAGCAAAAAATCACTGAACAAATAGTCTCGAAGATCCACCAACTTGACGAAGCTGTGGGCTGCCCATAAGGAGAGCCCACTTTGTTTGCTCTTCCCATTACCAATGAGTACTCCTATGGGGAAAAGTACTACATAACCATCGAGGGGCTTGAAAAGGGATCGAGGGAGTTTAGTGTGGTCAGCAACCCAACAGAATGGGAGTCGCATTGCAGTACACTCTGGTTAGATTTAGAGGAGTACAACTACGATAGCCCTTCAAGATACTCCATCATCGATGAAGCCAGCCAATCTGTCTATCTTCTTGCCCATGAAAGTGTGACTATCCTGCTCAAATTTCTCACTTGGAGAAAGTCTCGAAGCGAGCGATAGCTAAAGTGCATAATCAGCGATAGTAGATCGCAGGCTGCCGCTAAAGCTGCTTACAAGATTCTACCGGTGTAGCCGCATATCGACCACGTATTTAGAATCTACGATTTCGTCGGAAAAGTAGTTTACGTGGATATTCCATTCGGAGAACCACTGGCTTATAAAAGGTACGTTGTCTAATCTAGTACAGTCCAACAGTATTCTCGGTGCAACCTGACCTCCAGTATTCTTGGGCCAAAAAGAACTCCAAGCTGAGTCTCAAAACAACTCTGATGAAGCATCAAAGCTTTATGGTTTACATCTACAGCGATGAACGGCACTCCAAGCTACTGTATAGCTATCTGGTGGAACTCAACGCCTATCCGTAATGCCGGTTCGAAGGTGTGCCAATTGGGATGGAACATTCCTCAAAATTGGAAATACCACCGTTAGAAGGTGACACATAAGTGAGATTTACCACATCCGATCCAAGCCGTTGCTGGGTTGACCTCACCAAGGAACATATCCTGAAAACCGGTATCTCCATAGTGATGTAGACACTGTCAACTTCGTGACTGCTACTGCCAGGTCGTTCAGGCCGTAACACACCGAGAACCTCTTAGTAAACTGCCTAAAAGTAGCAGACTCCTCCTTGCTGTTTCAGTGGTTGGTGAGGTTGCAAACTGCTCCGGCTCAACACCAATCAGTGGAGCAGGTGGTGTGCAGCACTGTCAAGGAAACACCGTTCAAACTCACAATTAATAACCCAAAGACTAAGAAAACTACCTTTGGCATTGTCTCCTCGAATCTCAGTTTAGTGCAGGTTGTCCGAAACAAGCGATAGCTGCACGCTCATGAGACAATACAGTGCGAACTCACTGTTATGCCCCGCGAAGAATCCTAAAGGGAAGCTGTGGTGGTCGTTAGCGATCGCTAACAGACAGTCTTCATAAGCTATCTCATTAAACTAATCTATAACAAGGACTACAGGGATGAACACGACTGATTCTTCAAATGTCTTCACTATCGGTCAATCACCATGCGAATAGCTTCCACCAGAAATTTGTGGGCGATGAGTCTTCCTGCAGGTTGGCCGTTGCCTTCTTGTGGGTTCGCCAGTACTCTTCAATCCAGGTTTTCACCTCCAAATGTTCCTTGTCTCGGATGTTTGTCAGGTCCTTGGAATCGGTCGTGCTTGGGGTGTATAGTTCAACGCAGTGTGCGCAGTCGGCACAGGTAGCAACCTCTGCCACTACCTTTCCAGCACTTTTTTGGATGCCTGCCCAAATCCAAGGGTCTACATCAACAGCTTAATACCTTCTACGCCATTGACCATAAATAGGTTGAATGCAGACTCATTGAATCCTCCAAACTCGTTGTTGGTGCGATCCACATAGGGAAGGATGCCCTTTCCGAATGAATCCTCACACCACTTGCGGTAGAACTCGATGGTTAGGAGCTTGGAACGCATGGGGTGTCTATCAGAGAAGGTCTGTAGCCAACCAAATTCAGTGCAGCTCTGGAAGATCCATGAACGAGCTCCACCCTTACTCTGCCATGCAAAGGTTGCGTTGCTGAGGTAGTATGATCCGTAGTCAGTGGGGTCAGATTTAAGTGCTTCAGCCTTCACAAACTCGAACTGCTGTGTTGAATTTTTATTCTTGAGAGCTTCGCAGAGGTACTGTCGTTGGCCATATTGGATGAGTTCAACGGTCACATCTGACCAGTAGAAAAGGAACTCCCTTGCCGATAGATTTTCAGCACCAAACTACTTCTTGAAAGCGTCTGCGCCGGAACCTGTTACCTGTTTCTAAACATAGTCACTGAGATTGCGGATGGAATCCATACAGTGGCTGCTGCTCTTCATCGACGACAAGTAGATCTGTTCATCGAAGTCTTTGAAGTCTTCAATGGCCTTTACCACAGCTGACGAGGCAATTGAACCGATGGTTAGGTGTGGATACTTGTAGCGGAACCAAGCAGCCATAGCACCTGGGTAACTACCACCCACAGTGATCCACGGGTTCTTATCGACACCGTGCATATGCTTCTACTCGACAGTCATAATGAAGTAGGCAAGGTCCTTCAGAGCTTGCTCCACTGTTAGCAGCTTCATGTTGTTGAAGAGGAGACTAGCATTGCCGTAGGGCATTGACTCCCCGTAGTAACGATGTTCCAGCACCAGAATCAACCCCTCAGTCTTCTGCGCAAGCAGGATAATCCACTTACGAGCAGCAGGAATTCCCGGACAGGTGTATTCACCACAGATAAATAGGTAAACAGGGCCGACGGTTTTGTTGAAGAACTTATCGACCACCCAATAACGTTGCTTCCATGTTGTCGTGCCAGTGTAGTCATAATGATCAAGTACTTGATCAAACCAGAGTTGGGTTTGGTTGTAGTCAGGGACGGGCACTGGCGTTTTCCCGTGGGGCATCGTCTCGAGGTGGTGAAGACGTTCGCGAGAGTGCACTGTTACCAGCAGGACGATTGCCACCAGCAAGAGGGATTTACCACACAACATGACTAATAATTAATTTGAATGAGCGAACAGCCCTAACGAGTGACCTAGCCGACGCTGTTAGCTCTCACCAACATCACGAAAGTATAGAAACTGAGATACAGATAGCAGCGGCGGGTCGCCATAGCTACGCACTAACAACCAACGAGGTGTGGGCCTGGGGTGATAATACCAATGGCAATCTCGGTCTCAATTCATACGAGGAAGTGGTGAAGACACCTCAACGAATAGCATTGAGGGTGAGCAACCTGGCAAGCAGTAGCAGTCATGCCTTCGCGTGGAACGAGACAGAGGTATATGGTTGGGGCTCCAACCTTAATTTCGAGTTGGGGTTGAAAGAAACAAAGCACTACCCAATAACAAAGTTGCAGTACTTTCAAGAGGCCTTTGACGGAGGTTTTAGAGTACTGCATCTTGCTGCAGGTGAGTCTCACAGCTTGGCGGTGGTGTGCATGAATGACAACAAGAAGAGGCTGTTTGCTTGGGGCAACGGTAAAGCTCACCAGCTTACTGTGGACTCAAACTATTTAGTTCCATACCCAATACTATGCGAGTTTGACAAGGAGGTGGATAGGGTTTACGCGAATAGCGATTATAGTGTGGCAGTCGTCGGCACCGAAATTTATTCGTGGGGAAGTGATGTTTTTGGTCGGCTTGGAATGCAGATCAATTCAAAGGTTCAAAAGACACCCAAGAAAATTGCGGTTTAAAATGTCATTTCAGTGGGGGTTGGAGAATATCATGCTACTGCTTGTCTCGAAAATGGTGAGGCGTGGAGCTGGGGGCATGGCCTATACGGACAGTTGGGTACTGGGCGCTTAACGAATCAAGGAAAGGGACTCTTAGCTGAGAATACTCCTTCGAAGATGCAGCTGGAAGTGAAGATTATAGAAGTCGCTTGTGGATAGCAACATACTCTGCTCTTAACCACAATGGGAGAAGTGTATAGTTGTGGGAGCAATGCCCATTGCTGTTTGGGCCACAGCGAAACGGACAAGAACAAGTTGTGCATAATACCTCGGAAGACCAAATTAGATAATATTCGGCAGGTATGTGCCGGCAGCAAGCATAGCATGGCGCTCACTCATAGCCGCTAAGTCTATTGTTGGGGTGATAATTCGCAAGGCCAACTTGGTTTGGCTGATGGCCCGATAGAAATGAGTGAGTCCTAAACAAGCATTCAACTGGGGGTGTCACCTCGAAATTTTCGGGCTCCTGGTCTAGAGGAATCCATCTCGATAAAGCTGACTGTACCGAACGATGAAGTCGATAGAAAACGGAAGTTACGGGACTGGCATGTCCGCTATAAACAATTCCAGTAGCGAAAAGCACTTGAGGAGAAAGCTTTGATGGATGAGCTCGACGAGCTGCTCCAATACTGACTGTATAACTGTTGATCCTTGTATGAGCCCTCTACTGCGCTTCCAATGCTTAATGTATGATTCGAACACTATATTAACTTCAGCCGATGCGGTTGTGTGAAATCCTCATCTTCACACTCGCAACAGTACTAACTCTCGCCGAAGAAATTTCGTTTCAGAGTAACTCAACCACTAACCTAGCTCGAGTGGACAGCCTAAATCGATTTGCCTACCTTAACCCTGCTACTGTCGTGCCACTTCATATCCAACCTGCTGCGTAAGTCAGATTTGAGTACGAGGAATACGTCAAACAGTACGACTAGTTTCGGTTCTTCGAGTTCCAACCGATGGTGGAGAATAGTTTTACAGTGGAATTGCCGGGGGACTGGAACAAACCACAGACCTTCTACTTCCAAGCTCCACATCCAGGTCTGCTTGAGGCAGAAGTCACAGTGTCTTACCGATAGGCCGACGAACTTAAGGGCAATGGCTTCGATATTTACGTATGGCAGCTGCTTAACCAAGATCTACAACATCTACCACCGCTACGAAATCGCAGCTCACACCATGATCTACGTTAAGCTTCTTCGGGTGCACTTTTAGCAGGGCTCCTACATGATAATCTTCAAGAATAGGGTACCGAAATTGCAATGCAGGATAGTTATCCCAAACGAGTCAAGTTCGACTGTCACCTGAAATTCATCGAAGTTAAACGAACGACGGCCGAGGGTCTCACCCCGATCGATCAGATGGTAAGTCAGACCAACCACCTAACCGAGGAACTCCGCAATATAATGAATCAGCACACCGAGGATCTCCTGTAAACAGCCAACCACGCCAGCATGCATCGGGACAGCTTCGCCAGACAGTTAAGCTACACAATTCTCGAGGCTGCGCTGGTCGTGCTTGCCAACATCATCCAGCTCTACTACATACGCAGGCTGTTCGAGACCAAGCACGTCGTGTGAAGACTGAATAGTGTAGATATTTTGTGATGAGATCAAACGAAGAAGATCCTGTCGTTGGTGATTCCACCTTCGTTGAGGTGGTGTGACAGCTCCCGGTACATCTCTTGTGGACCGCATAGGTACACCATCTGCAATTGTTCGAGGGGGAGCACTCGTTCGTTGATCAGCTAGGCGCCCAGTCGGGTTTACTTTGGGAGAAGACTGCCTTCGAAGCACCCACTTGGGACTCCCTCGCGCACCCTTATAAACAGCTTTACGAAGGCAGGCTTTAGCTGACAGATAAGATTGAGCTCGTCTGGGATAATAAGCTCCTGAAGCGAAGCCACAGAGATAAAGATGTAGTAAACGTGGTCCTTGGTGAGCCGCTGGGCCAGCTCCAGCTAGTTCTGGGGTCTGAGATAAGATGTATTTTTACATTTGCGTCTTAATCTTCCCGGTCACGGTTGCCTTGAACAGAAGATCTAGCAGATCAAGGTACGGGAAGAGTCCCGTCCCGCCAGCAATCAACACAACCACCCCTCGTGGAATCTTCTCAAGGCAGAGCCCTCGGCCCTTCGGTCCTGTGATGTTGATTTCAACAGCTGACGCAGAATACAACTTTTGCGTAAAGGATTCGGGTCTGTTTCGGTATCGCTTGATGATGAGAGGTACAGTATATCCTAGAATATCCTAATTTTTGACTGGGCTATCATTCATCTCAACCATCGACTCTTCAGTCAAGAAGGAAGTGCTGCTGTTGATATAAATCTGCTTCTTGAGAATTCTTTCGGATGGAACAAGTTCAGTAGCAATCGACTCGCATAGTTTCCTGTTGGTCTTTAGCTGGCTAAGGACGCAGGTGTACAGTCTTGTCGTTTGGAAGCCAGTAACACAGAAATATTGACCTAGGTGAAGGGAACTCTTCATTGGCTGATAGACAATTTGTCCGCCAAAAGGCTCAAAGTAGAGGATATTGATGTCATCAGTAACGTGTACCTTCGCTTTAACGAAGAAATTGGATTGCGGCAATGTACACATAGGGTTTGGAGGAAGAACACAAAGTGGATTTTCTAAGACGAAGAGGGTCTTTTTTGGGTGTTCGAATCGTTCAAGAGTCGAGAGAAGCTCTAGACTGTACATTCCGTAGATGAACCGGTCAACTTATCGGCCGTTCACAAGCCCAATAATCTTCCTCCCTCCAGGATGAAAATCAACAGAAGGCACAGCATAGACCTTGTCATTGAAGATTAGTAGGTTTTTATCCTGAACTTCGGAGTTGTTGTATGGTAGTTCCATCAGTTTCAGAATGTGATCGCTTTATGGCGCAACGCCGTGCCCCTAACCAAATGAATCGGTATTTTGCTCCTTCCCAAGAATCTTCTGAGACATCCTTCGTACGTATAGCACACGGAGCACGAACACGAACACAATCTCGGCAATCAATATTCCAAAGGCTACGAAGGTATCCGAAATGTACCAACCGATGAGGGTATTGACCTTGGCAAGAATAAGAAGCAAGTATCCTGAGACTCTGTGAATCTTTCTCAAAAGAACTATAGCATTGGGTGAAACGTTCTCTCCTCTCAGCAATAATCGGATTACCACACCCACGATAAACTGGAGACTGGTCCATCCCAATGCTATGAGACCGATTACAATATGCACGCTCAAGCCGGCTGGCTTCATGCTTAAATCGATCATCATACCTGATAGTGCGAGCCCCTGCATTGCCAGACTCAGAGCTACGCAGATGAACATGATGATACCGTGGATCATCACTCGTTGCTTCAATTCATAGATGTATTTGACCCATACTCCGAAATCGGCGAGGAAGCACCAAGCAAGCGTAAGAAGTACCCCGTGGAGCAACCCAAGGTCAATTACTGAAGGAGCGTTTAGCGCTGTAACAATAGAATTGTTCAGTTCACCCGAATAGCTGGCCTGATCATACTTTTGTCTACCAAATGTTGACCGATCGGAGGGATACACTGCTGAGACCGTCAAATTCATTCCATATTGAAGCGATGCATCTTAGCTGTCGCCAGTACTCAATGGCCTGGTGTACTTGATCACAATATAACTGGCTAGATCTGAATCGTAACCAAGGATGTCTAAATTTTGTATGGTATCCGTGTGCGGTGTATTCTTACCAACCTACAAATGACTATCGAAGAGTGCGATGCTGTTGGTCAGCGGCCGAATCAAATCAAAGTCTGAGTGCATTCCCGTGGACTGATAGAGGAGCCCAAAGGGTCCGAACCCTTGAAGCTTGAAGTAGACTGTCAGTTGATTGGTAGGTGGATGAACTTGCAGCTGCAGTTGAACCCTGTTGTTTGAGAAGCTGGAACAGTTGGTCATTGGAGAGAAGTCGCCAAAGCTGATTGCCTAAACAGCCCATATAAGCAGTATTGGCAACAGCACTGCCATGTTTCCCGATGGTCTCATTAAATTTAATAATATTGGTGTAACGAACAGATATTAAATAGCTTTAGGCACAAACCATCTTGCGCTACATTGAGTGTATGAATTGGTACCTCAAGAACGACTGACTTCACTTGATATCAGTGAATTCCGAGAGAGTTTCGCATCTGTTTCTCAACCACTTCGATAGCTTGTTCCGAACAGTCTTGAATCTCTCGTCGATGAGGTAGATCAGTGCCCTATCGTTGCAGTGTCGGATGGCACGTCCAATGGTTTGGTTGACAGTGCGCATGCATAAGTTTTCATAGTAGTCCCGCCCTGTCAGTTGTTCCTTCTGTTGATCGTAATAGGCCATTCGCTCAATGATTTCAGGAGCCTTCACATCGGAGAAAGGAAGTCCGAATATCAACAACCTGCGGGCAAGCTCGTCGCTGAAATTAATACCTTAGGATAGACGACCTCCCATGACTGAAAAAAGTATGGCTGGGTTTTTGTTCTTTATATTCTTTTGGTAGCTATCGAAGATGTCTCCTGCGTCTTTCCCATCGAAGAAACAGTGCTGGTAAAATTATTTTCCTTTGAGAGCTTCTTTGACTATTTGCAGGTATTTGTAGTTCTGAAGGAACACGATGATACCCTCTCGCTAGAGCTCTGCGACTCGCCCAACTATATCTCCAATCGCAGCAATATGCTCTTTGTTCTCCTTGTTTTTGAAATTGAAGAGCAATTTTGTGTTTTTATAACGATCAAGCAGCAACACCCGACAGTTTTCCCGTGGAATGATGTGCTCATATTCCCTCGATAAGAATCTCTCACCACAGAGATTTTTAATCGGTTCAAGCTCGGACAAGGGGTGGAGAGTGCCACCAGCAAACACACACATCCTTGCCTGTTGCACAATCTCCTCTAAAGACTTCGGTTGGAACAGCAGAGTCTTTAGTGCAGTCTCATTGACTCCTTGGTTCTTCGGTGGTAACTTGCACAGCACCAACCCGTCGCTACTATTGTCGAATATCACTGTCTCGAAAAAGTCGAGTAGCCGCTGCAAGATTCCAGCTTCGTACCCGCCTTCTTTGGTCACAAAGTAGAGCCGATTTGATAGGTTATTAAGTTCGGCGAAGGCCCTAATCTTGTGATATTCAATTTCAGTAGTGTTGAGTTGCAGGAGGAACTCCATGAAATTAGATTTGGTGTAGCTAGACTGGGTGGTTGAACTGCTTTCGAACTTCTTTTTCATATGGGTCAGCAACTCCGAGATTATGCTGGAAAGGTGGTCCAGAACATACTTGCTGGATGGTCTCAACCTTGCACTATACTTCCCCATGTAAGCATTCAGGCGGCTGCTCAGCTGGCACAGATGACTGTATCTGAGTTCAGTAGATCTTGAGGACAGGTCATACTCGACAACATTGTGACCCTCATCGAACACGACGATACTGTTTTTCAGGTGAATTCCAAGCCTCTAGCGAACTGACTTCTTCATGATCGAGGCATACGGCACGCAGATGATATCAGCCACATCCAACAACTGCTTACTCGCAAAGTAAGGGCACACCCCATACTTATCGCCGAGTTGGACAGCTTCACCGACATCAACATCTACCATTTCCCTGTAGCTCTCCTTGGTGTAGAATTGGCACTTCGACCTATCGAGCAATCTGGTGCAGTTGCTATCCACATCAGCACTGATCTTGACACCTAAGCTCACCGAAAAATGTACGTGGGTGCACACACATGTGCTTCTTCGATGCAAGTGCGCAAGCAACTAGTTCAGTCTTCAGTTTATTGAAGCTCTGGATGATCTGGGTTAATTGAGAGTGAGTCCGAGAAGTGAAGATTATCTTTGGGCGGTGGTAAAGATTCTATTGTTCAGCCTCAATGTTTTTAAAAATTAATGTTCGCTTGCCGTTGGCAGTGGTGGTTCCCGTTTGCTCCTCCGGGTCCACGATCTCCTCATCAGAGTGTTCTTCGTTGGAAGAGGCTGTTTGCTGCTTCGATAAGGTATTAGCAACCAGCATCTTCTTTGTCTTAGCAGATGCAATGTGATTAGCATTGATCTTTGCTAGTTTATCCGCGATCTTTTTCTGTTACTGCCTTGCTTCGGACTCTTTTGTCACATCTGTCGCCTTCTTCAGCCAACCCGGGAGCGATTTCTCCTTGACTTTCTAATCCGACTCTATGCTAAATCTATGCTGCTCAAGCCATGCTGTAAGCCCAACAAGTAGTGAATAGGACTTTCCAGTCCCCGTTGGGCTCTCCATAAAGCATAACTTTGTCCCTTCGACGAGTGCTTGATAGAGTGTCTTGGCGAATTATACCTGAATTTCATATGGCTCCACTGGAAACCTTTCCGCCCAATTCATATTGTATTATAACAAACCATATCGGAATCAAGCAGATGACTAGACCCTTGATTTGCATTGTTGAGTCAATAACGCTTCATGATTCTTTCAATTCTGAATTCAACTTCTTGTAGGAAACTCCCCACTTCAAGCTCATTTTCGGGAGTATCGTCCAACCGCTGCGAAAGTGCTGCGCAGATAGCCTGCAGATTAGGTCCTGCCCGGAAAATTTCTTAATGGTCGATCACGATGAGGCTGAACCCAAGCAGAAACGAATATCGAATGTAATCCTTCAACCTATGGTTTTGCGATAGGCTCAGTTTGGTCTTTTTAGTTATGTTGATATGCGAGACAAAATGGTTATGTAGTAGGGGCACAACTTTCTCTTGGAAGAATTCGGGAAACGGATGAGGGTTAATGAGTTGGCAATGCTCCTCTGAGAAGTTGGTGAGTCCTTTGAGACTGTTGTACATAGTTGTTAGCCCCACTCCAATGCTTGTATTTTCCTTCTGGAGAGTCTCCAGTAGCCTTGGTTAGAAGGAGGTTTCAAGAGTCGCTGTAAAGCTTGTACGTAGATAGTGGTATGATTTGTAAATGAGGAAGCAAGGGAGCGACCACTTCTGGGTTTCAGGTTTCATTCTGCTGTTGGCATGCTTGACTGTCAGCCCTAGAATATTGTACAGCTTCAGAAGCTCCTTGGGTTATATTTCAGACTGTTTGAGTTGCTTCACATCAAGTTTAGGAGGCTCTATAATCTCTTAGAGTTCTATGAACACCGATGTCTTCTTAGTTGAGCCTCCCCCTTTTGACTGCTCTTGGATTATTTGCTTGATTTAGGCTTGGGGCTCAAATTGGGGAGTTGGTTGAGACATATACGTAACTTCGATATCATCTTCGTTGTCTATCGGTGAAGCTTTGCCAATAGCCTTGCTGTTTTATTTATCTCCTCTGTTTTGATGAGCAACACTGTCTGTTTGAGGAGTCCTTCGTGATAAGACCCGATGGCTGTTTTGCTCCTCTGATATTTTTATTGGGCACTTAGGTTTGGGATCGTCAATGGGAAGCACCTTCCTCGACCGTCTATTACTGCTACTCTGAATGATAGCTGGTAGCTGCTCTGCTAATTCCCTCGGTGGCACATTCTCGACCATCCGTGGAGAGCTTACACGTTTTGAAGTATTTTTGTGGGTCCTTCTGCTGCTGGGACGGAGCAGAGGCTTTGGAATCTCTTCGGCTTTCCTGGTGAGTTTTAGTTTTTCGAGATGCTCAATTTAGCGTTTGAATCTACTATCTTCGTATTCCTTGAGCCTTCGAAACATATGGGTTGGATCTGTGTAGTTGTCTCGTTTGGGAGTTCTGGAAAATACGGAATACACTGAGCTGAGTTTGCTTGTAGGCAGTGCTTGCACGGCAACCGGTTTTATCTGACTACTCGCATAGCTCAACAGTCCAGCCGA
>ERZ724508.690-NODE-690-length-22799-cov-5.690160_pt1 | contig 22799 bp, 19 predicted proteins | sample MGYA00376041_ERZ724508 | MGnify/ENA primary metagenome ERZ724508 (study PRJEB28724, sample SAMN07190887) | wastewater metagenome | isolation source: effluent of sewage treatment plant in Hong Hong | place: USA: Christiansburg, Virginia | collected 2016-03-01 ...
CTCAGTCACTGGCACAAACGCACCCTATTCTTTTTTGTGGAGCAATGGTGCAACTACTAATTCTATAACAGGTTTATGTGCTGGTGATTATACATTGAGTGTAACAAACAGTAATTCTGTTACAATAACAAAAACTGTTACCTTGAATCAACCTGGACAACTAGTAGTAAGTCAAAGTTGGCAATGTGGCGTAGATTGCTATATGCAAACTGGCTTTGGAGCTACCGTCTGCATCAACCCAACCGGAGGTACACTGCCCTATTCATATGATGTTATTGATATCAATGGCGCAGTGTTATATAGCAATCTTTATGCAAGTAATTTATTTACACCATGTTTTGGCGCAGCCCAAGGAGCTTACAATATAATTTTGACTGACAGTAATAGTTGTCAGGCTTTATTGTATGGAAATTTTATTGCATTAGATAGTACAAATTGTTATACCACTTTTACGAGCCCAACATGTACAACTTGTTGTGATGGGATAGTCCAATTAAATTTTGTAAATCCTTGCCCTACGTGTACTTCTACACTTTATCAAGCTGGAACAACTTATACATCAAGTACCAATACATTTACGAATGTTTGCTTAGGGGCTTATACTATTACTGCAACTAACTTTGGCTGTCCTACTACGATTATCGACACATTAGCAAGACCAGCTACCATCACATCTATTGGCGAACTTTCTAACGTTAAAGATTTTGAGGTATTTCCAAATCCCAGCGACGGAATTATAAAAATAAATCATACATCCAAAGTCAAACAAATCATAATTTTAAATCCTTTAGGAATCATTGTTAAAGAAATTATTGTTGAGAATCCAACTACAACAACTATTAATTTGAATGATTATGCAAAAGGAATTTATCTAATCGAAATTATGGGTAACAAAAATCATATTCTCAGTCGTAAAAAGGTTGTACTAGAATAACGATATTTACAAAAAAATACCTTATGACTGATATAGAAATTGCTCAATCTGTTACCCCAATTCATATAAAAAAATTTGCAGAAAAAATAAATGTAAGTGAGGACGATTTAGAATTATACGGAAAATACAAAGCTAAATTACCTCTTCATTTAATTGATGAGGAAAAAATAAAATTATCCAAACTAATTTTAGTAACGGCATTAACCCCTACGCCTGCTGGCGAAGGTAAAACAACCGTATCTATTGGATTAAACGAAGGATTAAATAAAATTGCGAAAAAGAGTATTGTGGTTTTAAGAGAACCATCCTTAGGCCCTGTTTTTGGAATAAAAGGTGGAGCTGCTGGTGGAGGCTATTCTCAAGTTATTCCGATGGAAGATATCAACCTTCATTTTACAGGAGATTTTTCGGCCATTGAAAAAGCAAATAATTTTTTAGCCGCTATTATTGATAATGTCATTCAAAACAATGATCATCCAATTAAATTAGACCCACGAACTATTGTTTGGAAGCGTGTAATTGATATGAATGATAGAAGCTTGCGAAACATCATCATAGGCATTGGCGGAAAAGCAAACGGCGTGATGAGGCAAGATGGATTTAATATCACGGCAGCTTCAGAGATTATGGCTATCTTATGTTTATCAAATAGCTTATCTAATTTAAAAGAAAAACTAGGAAATATTTTTGTTGGCTTTACCTATAACAACGAGCCCGTATATGCCAAAGATTTAAAGGCAGAAAATGCGATGACCATTTTATTAAAAGATGCCATTCAACCAAACTTAGTACAAACACTGGAAGGAAATCCTGCTATTATACATGGTGGTCCGTTTGCTAATATTGCACAAGGAACCAACTCGATTTTAGCAACTAAAATGGGATTATCGCTTGGCGATTACGTGGTAACCGAAGCTGGATTTGGTGCAGATTTAGGAGCGGAGAAATTTTTAAATATAAAATGTGGCTACGGGAAATTAAAACCTAGTAGTGTTGTATTAGTGGCAACCATACGTGCTTTAAAACACCATGGTGGAGCTTTAGCAAATGAACTTAATATACCTTCTGTTGAAAAAGTAAAAAAAGGATTTTGTAATTTAGAAAAGCATATCGAAAACATACGAAAATTTGGCATCACTCCCGTTATAGCCATTAATCATTTTGTGAAAGATACCGATGAAGAGATTAACGCCTTAATTGAATTATGTCATCAATTAAACGTGAAAGCAGTGATGAGTAAAGGTTGGCTATTAGGTGGAAACGGCACACAAGAACTAGCAAAAGCAGTTGTTGAACAGATTGAAAAAAGTACGAAATCTAATTTCAAACAATTATATGATTGGAATGATAAGATCAAACAAAAAATAGAAACTATTGCCAAAGAAATATATGGTGCTGATACTATTGAATATGCAACAAAAGCAGAACAAGATTTAAAACGAATTGAGAATTTAGGTTTATCACATTTACCAATTTGTATGGCTAAGACACAGAAATCATTTTCTGATAACGAAAAGCGTATTGGCAGACCAATAAATTTTACCATTACGGTTCGTGAATTTGAAATTGCAGCTGGCGCTGGTTTTATCATTCCTATTTTAGGCTCTATGATGCGCATGCCTGGCTTGCCATCTATTCCTGCTTCCGAAGGCATGAGCATTGATGATAATGGCGTGATTAGCGGCTTATCATAACTAAAATGTACTAGTATTTAAACCAAAATGATATTTGGAATCCATGCTATCTATTTAATTTTTATCTTTGATAGTAAATCCAATTAAAATGAACTTTAAAATCTACTTTACATCCCTATTCATTATTTTATTTTCCGCAATATATAATGCTCAGGAGTTAAAACATTGTGGGACTGATGAAGCTATCAGACAATTATATACGGCTCATCCAGAGTTATTACAATCGTTTATCGATAATGAACAGATTTACAATTCCAAAATCAATGCTCAAAAAGGTTTACAAAGCACAACTGTATATACTATTCCTGTTGTGTTTCACGTGCTTCACCAAAATGGTTCTGAAAACATTTCCGATGCTCAAATTATTGATGGGATGAATATTTTGAATCGTGACATGAGAAAATTAAATAGTGACACTAGTTTAATTATTAACAGATTTAAACCATTAGCTTCTGATGTGAGAATTGTGTTTGAGTTAGCGAAACTAGATCCCCAAGGAAATTGCACTAACGGTATTGATAGAATTTATACAAGTAAAACAAACTATGGAGATGATAGCGCCAAAGTAAATCCTTGGCCTCGTGATAAATATTTAAATATTTGGACAGCTAAAGCTTTACAACAAGGCTGGGCTGGTTATGCCTATTATCCATCAGCTGCAACTGGCTCATTGGTTGTTCATGATGGCTTAATGATTTTAGCAGACTATATTGGTTCTATTGGAACAAGTAACGTTAACAAATCTCGCACCCTCACTCACGAAGTAGGACACTGGTTAGATTTAGGTCACCCTTGGAACACAACCATTAATATTTCTATCAATGTAGGTTTAGCTTGTGGCGATGATTTAGTCTTTGATACGCCAATTACTAAAGGGCACACCACTTGTCCTAATTTACTAACGCCAGATTGTATGATTGATAATTTCTCGACAGGTATTCTTGATTTTAACAATGTAACCACATCTTCTGGAAATATTGATACAAGTATTCCGGCTTCTGTATTTGATAGTTTGACCATCACTCCATTTACAGCAACGGGCGTATCGGGAAATTCTGGAATAGCTGGGGAATTTTCATTTTCTGATTGGCCAACCGGTGCAACCAATGGAGAAACCAATTACAGTAATTTAACTGGCGTATTAGATCCTTTGAAATATTACGAAATTACAGTTGCCCCAAAAGCCTCATCATCCATGAGTTTAACAGGCTTGAAATTCAAAGTTAATCGTTCGTTAACTGGTCCGCGCACATACGCTATTCGCTCTAATGCTGATGGCTTTACAAATAATTTAACTGCCACTATTACTCCAATCAATTCAAACCTAAGTGTAAACACTGGCAATGTGTTTTTTTATAATAATGATTCGAGCAATGCTGAATTAGGAAGTACTATTACTGTTTCTGGGGCAAATTTCACTCATAAGGATATACCAGTAACATTTAGAATTTATGCTTTTAATGCAGAAGATAATTTAGGTGAATTTTCAATTGATGATGTTTCTATTTTAGGTTCTACTGGGATAATCGAAAACATTCAAAATTATATGGAATATTCGTATTGCTGCCACATGTGGACCATTGGGCAAAAAGACCGTATGCGTTTAGCTGTTGAAAGTGCCATTGCAGATAGAAGTAATTTATGGTCGGCGACAAATCTTTTAGCCACTGGCATTACAGCGCCAAGCACAACTTGCGTGCCAACTCCCGATTTCTATGCCAGTAGAACTCGCATCTGCAAAGGGAGTAATATTACTTTTACAAAAAATATTTTAAACGGCACAGAAACTAGTAGAGTATGGAACTTTGAAGGAGGAACACCAGCTACATCCACAGCAGTAAGTCCTGTAGTTAGCTACTCTGCCGCAGGAATTTATTCTGTAAGTTTATCTGCAACTAATGCCGCTGGTACAAACACAGTTACTAAAACGCAATACATCAGAGTAGATAATACCTTAGCTGATGTTGTTGCAACCGGTAATTATTATGAAGGCTTTGAAACACCAACGATATTGGATTATACATGGGAATCATACGACTTAGATAATAATGGACATAAATGGGCTTATGCTGCAAATGCAGGAACATTAGGGTCAAATGCTGTTGTTATGAATGCTTATGGTAACTACGCCCAAGATATAGACGTTATGATGAGCCCTTCATTTGACTTAACTTCTCCATTAAATCAAGTGTTTACTTTCAAAATAGCAGCCGCTTCTACAACTACAGTGACTGCTGACATACAAGATGAGTTAAGAGTGTTTTTCTCAACAAACTGCGGCGCTACTTGGCTTCAAAGAGCTATTTACACAGGAACTACGCTCATCAATAATCCTGCAACTACATCAGCATTTGTGCCTAATGGTTCTACTATATGGACAACTAATACAATTACTATTCCTTCCTTTTTTCAAACGAGCAATGCCTTTGTGAAATTTCAATACAAGTCTAGTTTTGCCAGCAACAACGTTTATATTGATGATATCAATATTTCATCTTTAACTGTAGGATTAAATGAAATGCAAGATGCAAATCCCAATTTCTTAATTTTCCCAAATCCTAGTAATGATAAAGCTACTGTCAGCTATCAGCTAAATACAGATGCGAAAGTTGGAATACAAATTATTGATGTGTTAGGAAAATCTATTTATCAAAAATCACCTATTACTCAATCTGCTGGCAATTACTCGGAAACTATCTCTAAAAATGAACTAAACATGAGCAATGGTGTTTACTTTGTAAAACTGTTAATTAACAATAAAATACATGTGCAGAAATTAATTATTTCGAAATAATAATTTCCTTTACTCCCTATTTAATTTAACGATATGTTTCAAAAACAAAACATTCCACTAGCTATTACAGGTCTTTTCTCATCTCTGTTTTCAGATTATATTTCCCAGTCCTCTCAGGTAAAATCATTTTATAACGAACACTTTTCGTTAAAAGATTTTACATTGTACATGGAGAAAAATAAATTTGATTACTTAAACCGACCAGCTTTAGTAAATGCGTTAAATCAACAATCTAATCTTGTATCAAATACAACTGCATTATCAAAAGCAAATATTTTATTATTAGAAAAAGCAACTACTTATACTGTGACAACAGGGCATCAATTATGCTTATTTACTGGTCCACTTTATTTTATTTATAAAATAGCTAGTACTATTAATTTATGCAAAGTTTTAAAAACTAATTTTCCTAAAAAAGATTTTGTACCTGTTTACTGGATGGCTAGCGAAGATCATGATTTTGAAGAAATAAATCACGCAAATGTATTTGGCAAAAAAGTAGTGTGGAATAGCTCTCAAAAAGGAGCGGTGGGAGAATTTAGTACCGAAGGGCTACAAGAAGTGATTACCGAACTAAAAACAATTTTAGGCGATAACGAAAAATCAAATGAACTGATTCAACTGTTCGAAAAAGCTTATACGAATTATTCTAATTTAGCAGATGCCACACGTTACTTGGTAAATGAGCTATTTGGAGAATATGGGGTTGTAATTTTAGATGGTAATGACGCCAATTTAAAACAACTGTTTAAAGGCGAATTTAAAAAAGATATTTTCGAAAACACCTCTGCTCAATTAGTAAACAAAACTATTGAAGAATTAAAAGTAAATTATTCTGCTCAAGTTACTCCACGCGACATTAATGTTTTTTATAAAGAAAAAGGATTAAGAGAACGTATTGAAAAACAAGGCAATGATTATGTAGTTTTGAATACAGATATTAAATTCACTGAACAAGAATTAAATAACATTATTGAAACAACACCAGAAAAACTAAGTCCTAATGTGGTGTTGCGCCCTTTATACCAACAAAAAATATTACCAAACATTGCCTATGTTGGCGGACCAGGAGAAATTGCGTATTGGTTAGAATATAAAACCATGTTTGATGAATTTAAGATTCACCTACCAATTTTAATGCCTCGTAATTTTGTCATGTTTATTGATAAAGGCACTCAAAACAAAATTCAAAAATTAAATCTCACTATTGAAGATGTATTTAAAGATGGTGAAGAATTAGTAAAGGCATTCATCAAAACACAACATGATGATATTAACTTAGAAGAAGCTAAAACTCAATTGACTTCAATCTATGCTTCAGTATTAGAAACTGTTTCTGCCATTGATAAAACATTGGTTGGAACAACGGAAGCCGAAAAACAAAAAGCCATTAATGGTATAGCAACTATCGAACAAAAAATAAACCGAGCGTTAAAACAAAAATCGGAAACAGATATCAATCAAATTTGGGCAATTAAAGAAAAATTATTCCCTAAAAATACGCCGCAAGAACGCTACGATAATTTTAGCATGTACTACACTAAATTAGGAAAAGAATTTATTGCGAATTTAATGAATGAATTAACTTACGATTTAGAAAAGTTTGAATACACGGTTTTGAAAGAATTGTAAAGATTACAAATCCTCTTCTGCAACTGGTTTTTTTCTGATCACTCTCCAAACAGTAACAAGTTGTTTACGAAAAATAAATGCGAGTAATAAATAAGGAACCGCCATTAAGTATAAAATTCCTTGATTGATTCCACCAGCTACTGAGTTTTTTTGTCCCTGACTACTTTCTACAGACGCTTTACACATCGCACATTGTGCTTCAGTAATACTTGGCAATAAAACCAAAGCAACTAGGATGAGTAATATGAAATAGTGTTTTTTCACATTACAAATTTACATATTATTTCAACATAATCACCGCCCACATGCGTCCCGTTTTTCCATTATCTCTTCGATAAGAAAAGAAATCGGGCTCTGTGGTGCAACGATTCATACTCCAAATGTTTTTATCCCAAATACCTGATGAAAAAAGCACATACTTATTTGCTAACAATAAGTCTAATTGTCTATTATTCCAACAATCTTCAGAAAAACGTTGCTCTTTAAACATTTGTATTACTTCTTCACTAACTTCATAATTTTGCGCACTAATACCTTGCCCAATAGCTACTTTAATGTGCTCCAGTTCAGCTCCTAGCGTCATCATTTCCTCAATTGTATTTCTCGCAATCCTCGCCAAAGTACCTTTCCAACCGCAATGTGCAGCACCAATAACTCCATTTTTCTCATCGTGAAATAAAATGGGGTAACAATCTGCCGCACCAACAGCAATGGCAATATTTTTTCGATTCGTCACCAAAGCATCGCCTGTTTGTTTTCCAACTTGAGCTTGACAAACACTATTACTATGAATTTGGTTTAAATATGATACTTGGCTCATATCAATATTCAAAGCACCTAAAGCACGTTTTCTGTTTTCGGTAATATTTTCGGTCAAATCTTCCGTTCCACCTAAATTTAAACTCAAAAATGGTTCAGGCGAAACGCCTCCATGACGTGTTGAAAAACCATGAATTGTGTTAATATGAGGTGTTTTTATCCAGTACATTTTTGTAGTGTTTACGCCATAAAAATAGTAAATTAGCCCTTTAAAAATGAACTTATTTAATACTTTACAAAATTGACTTTCAACGACTTTAATTTCGATCAATCATTAATAGATGGTTTGCAATCTATGGGTTACAAACTGCCTACTCCTATACAACAACAAGCTATCCCTGTTATTCAACAAGGAAAAGACCTTATTGCCTGCGCTCAAACTGGTACAGGAAAAACTGCGGCCTTCGTATTACCGGTTTTAGATAAAATTATCAAAACTAAAAAAGGCGGCATTAATACTTTAATTATTGCTCCAACACGCGAATTAGTGCTTCAAATTGACCAGCAAATAGAAGGTATGGCTTATTTTTGTGGCGTTAGTTCTATTGGCATTTACGGCGGTAATGATGGCGTTACTTGGGAACGACAAGCAAGATCTTTACGCGAAGGTGTGGATATTGTCATTGCAACACCTGGCCGTTTAATCGCCTTGCTTCAATCAGGAGATATTAAATTTGAAACCATTGAACATTTAATTTTAGATGAAGCCGATCGTATGTTGGATATGGGTTTTGCAGATGATATAAAAACCATTTTAAAATATGTACCTGAGAAAAGACAAACCATTATGTTCTCGGCTACCATGGCTCCAAAAATTAGAGTATTGGCTGGACACTTATTAAACAATCCTGAAACCATTAATATAGCTCTTTCTAAACCAGCTGCTGGTATTGTGCAACAAGCCTATGTAGTTTATGATGGTCAGAAAGAAAAACTATTAAAAGAAATTTTGAAGAACGAAGATTTTTCTTCGGTGATTATTTTCTCTTCTACCAAAGAAAAAGTAAAAGAATTAGCGCAAACCTTTAAAGCCTTAAAATATTCAGTGCAAGGATTCTCTTCTGATTTGGAGCAAACGGAACGCGAAGAAATTATGCGGAATTTTAAAGCACGTAACTTACGTATTTTAATTGGCACCGATATTTTATCTCGTGGTATTGATGTAGATGGAATTAGTTTAGTGGTAAATTTTGATGCGCCACCAGATCCAGAGGATTACATTCACCGTATTGGTCGTACGGCTCGTGCAGCAAAAGCAGGTGTTGCCATTACTTTTATTAATGAAAAAGATCAACCTCGTTTTGCACAAATTGAAGCCTTAATGGGAATGGATGTAACTAAAATGCCAATTCCTGAAGAGTTTGGAAAAGGCCCTGAATATAACCCTGATGCCGCAAAAAAGAAATTTGACAAACCTCGGGGCTTTGGTGGAAAAGGAAAACCGGGCGGGACAAAACCGGGAAATAAAAAACCCTTTCACGGACCAAAAAAAGCTTAATTATTACACAAAATTGTATATTTAAATTTTAAAATAAATGGATACAACATTAGCTTCTAAAGCTGAAACTAAAATAACAGATATGAATTCGAAATTATCTTTACTTGAAGAAAAACAAGCCGAAGCACTTTTAGGTGGCGGACAAAAACGTATAGATTCTCAACATAAAAAAGGAAAATTAACTGCACGTGAGCGTTTACATTTTTTATTAGACGAAGGAAGCTTCGAAGAAATAGGAATGTTCGTGACTCACCGTTCAACAGAGTTTGGATTGGACAGAGAAAAATATTTAGGTGATGGTGTTGTTACTGGTTACGGAACAGTCAACGGAAGATTGATTTATGTTTTCTCTCAAGACTTTACGGTTTTTGGTGGTTCATTATCAGAAACGCATGCCGAAAAAATTTGCCGTATTATGGATTTAGCCATGCAAAATGGCGCTCCTTTAATTGGCTTAAATGATAGTGGTGGAGCTCGTATCCAAGAAGGTGTAGTTTCTTTAGGAGGTTATGCTGATATTTTTTATAAAAACACAATGGCATCAGGAGTTATTCCTCAGTTATCGGCTATTATGGGTCCATGTGCTGGTGGTGCTGTTTACAGCCCAGCTATTACCGATTTTATTATGATGGTAGAGAATACAAGCTATATGTTTGTAACAGGCCCTAACGTTGTAAAAACAGTAACACACGAAGAAGTAACTTCTGAAGAGTTAGGTGGAGCATCTGCTCATTCTATGAAATCAGGTGTTACCCATTTTTCTTGTGCCAACGAAATTGAGTGTATCAATAACATTAAAGCCTTATTAAGCTACATGCCTCAAAATTGTGAGGATGATGCACCAAGTGTACCTTACGAAAGTAATGGTAATGAAAAACGCACTGCTTTAAATACAATTATTCCTGATAACGCTAACCAACCTTATGACATCAGAGAAGTAATTGAAGGCGTGATTGATGATGGAACATTTTTAGAAGTACATAAAAATTATGCGGAAAATATTGTTGTTGGTTTTGCTCGCTTAGCGGGTAAGAGTATTGGTATTGTTGCTAATCAGCCAGCATTTTTAGCAGGTGTGTTAGATAACAATTGCTCTACTAAAGCAGCTCGCTTTGTACGTTTCTGTGATTGCTTCAATATTCCTTTATTAGTATTTGAAGATGTACCAGGTTTTTTACCAGGTACAGATCAAGAATGGCATGGTATCATTAACAACGGCGCAAAATTATTATATGCTTTCTGCGAAGCAACTGTTCCAAGAATTACAGTTATTACTCGTAAGGCTTATGGTGGTGCTTATGATGTCATGAACAGTAAACACATTGGTGCTGACATGAACTATGCTTGGCCAAGCGCAGAGATTGCTGTAATGGGTGCAAAAGGTGCTGCTGAAATTATTTTCAAAACAGAAATTGCTGCAGCATCTGATCCTGTTGCTAAATTGGCTGAAAAGGAAAAGGAATACATTGAGCATTTTGCAAATCCATACCGTGCAGCAGAAAGAGGTTATGTGGATGAAGTGATTAAGCCAGAAGATACTCGCGAAAAATTAATTCGTGCGTTTAAAATGTTAGAAAACAAAGCGGCAAAATTACCTAAGAAAAAACACGGTAATATTCCTTTGTAAAATGAATTTTAAATCAATAGTCTTTGATTTGGATGGCACTATTAGCGATCCAAGTATTGGTTATTTAAATGGGATAAATTACGCTTTAAAAAGTCTCAATAAAGAAATTTATAATAAAGAAGATTACAAAGATTATTTAGGAACTCCTTTACGCATTTCATTTAAAACTCATTTTTTTAAATCTGATTCTGATTTAGTTGAAGATGCTATGATATTGTTTAGAAAATATTATGGCGAAAAAGGAAAATATGAAAATGTGTTATATGATGGAATTTCTGAACTTATAAAAAACCTAAGTTCGAAATATGACTTATATATTCTAACTAATAAAACGCATCCGTTTGCTATAGACATTGTTCACTATTTTAATTTATCACCCTATTTTAAAGGTGTTTATGGCATCATACCAAACTCAAACGACAGTAAGGCTGATATTGCTAAACACTTAAATGAATCCATATTTGCAAATCCAAATGAAGTGTTAATGATTGGAGACACGATTCACGATATTACATGCGCTAAGGATGCAAATTGGAAATCATGTTTTGTATCATATGGATTTGGAAAAAAAGCAGATTTAACTAATGCTATGCCAGATAAAATAGTTGAGACTGTTGCAGAGCTAAAAATTTATTTAACTTGTGCATAGCATATTATATCATATTGCATTAGGTATATATCACTTAATTATCTTTACACTTTACCCCTTTTACCCAAAAGCAAAACAATACATACTAGGCAGAAAAAATTGGAAAGAGAAACTAAATGGCATTAATTTTAAAGATTGTGACTGGATTTGGGTTCATTTTAGTTCTTTTGGCGAGTATCAAGACGGAAAGTTTTCTGTAAACAAATTAAAGGAAGAATTTCCAGCTACTAAATTTCTATATACCTTTCATTCACCTTCTGGTTATGAAGCTCTTAAAAATAAAAATGAAGCAGATTACTTATGCTATATTCCTTTTGATTACAAATACAATGCTGAATATTTTATAAAAACAATAAATCCAAAATGTATTATCTTTTGTAGAAATGATATTTGGTATAACTACATAAAATTCGCAAAAAAAAAAGAAATTCCAGTCATTCATTTATCAACGCTAATAGGTATAAATTCAGGGTTTTTAAAATTTCCGCAAATTTGGCATTACAAAAAAGCATTCTGCCTTTTTGATTTACTACTAACGCAAAATATTTCTACAAAAAACATCTTGGAAAACATTTTCAATGCCAAAAATGCAGTATTAATAGGTAATACGAGAATTGATAGTATATTCGACCGATTCGAAAAAAACACGCAATATCCTGAAATAAAAAAATTTATTGGATCCGAATTTTGTATTGTTGGAGGAAGCTTATTAAAAAAAGATATTGAGAATTTGACATACGCATATCACAAGCTCAAAACTAAACGAATAAAATGGATAATTATTCCACATGAAATAAATAATTTATCATTTATCATGTCAAACCTTTCAAAAGATAAGATTCTGTTATACTCAGAAATTGATCAAATGAAAAATTCGCACGAAATATTAATTGTAGATTGTGTTGGAATACTTATGGATCTCTATCAATATGCTAACTTAACATACATAGGCGGAGGGTTTAATAAAATAGGCATACACAACATCCTGGAACCTTGTATGCACGGCAATAAAATTATCATAGGTCCTAATCATAGAAATTATCCTGAAGCAATAGACCTCATAAATTTAAACATCTGCGAAGTTATAAAAGATAAAAAAAAACTTTATCAAAAAATAGACATGAGATACGAAGGGCGGGATGAATCGCTAAAAGATTCAAGAAAGGCTAAGCATTATGTGTCGTCGAAAAGAGGTGCTAGCGCAGAAAGTATAATTGAGATAAAAACGCTATTACTTAAAAAAAACGTTCTTAAACATACTCCTATTTCTGAATAACAATTCCGCTAACTTAAAATCATCTTCATAATCTATATCAATACTTTCCAGTTCGTTCATCTCATAAAACTTAGGATGTAATCCAATTCTACTTTTAGTTTTACTAAATATTGTCTTGGAAAACAAAAAAATACTAGAATTCTCTTTAAAAATCGGCTTCATATTTTGAGTCATTTCCATTTTTCCTAAATGGTGATTTATCGAGTTTCCAGATTCATCATACAAACGAGCTTGAACTTTATCTACTGTAAATAATGAATCAAATTCTAATAATGAATGAAAGTATAGTGAAATGGCATTATTAATTGTTTCTACAGTTAATAATGGATTGGTACTGTGCGTTTGCAAAATATGCTCATTCTTAGCATATACAATATCATGTTCTATTAATTGATTCATAACAATATGATTACCAAATAATAATTGAGGTCTATGCAATACTATGCAATCAGGAAAATCTTTAGCAATCATCGAAGAAATTACTTCACAATCAGTATTAATAATAATATCATCAATGTATTTTGATTTATGCAACGTTTCTAGAACATAATAAAATAATGGTTTACCACAAAATAATCTTATGTTTTTTTGTTTTAAACGTTCTGATTCTTTTTTTAAAGGCATTAACGCAGTAATCCTCATCATAATTTTTATTTAAATATAAATATTTTACAGTAAATTGTATATTTGTGCATGTTTTTTAAAGCAGCGTTATTAATAGGCTTAGGCATTACTTGCTTAATAATGGCAGTAATAGCACTAATTTTCGGAATCATTGCCTTTGCTAACAATAAACAAGGCAAATATATTTGGCTGACAACATTTTTGTGCTCTATCATAGGTTTAGTGATTTGCATATTTACTTTCGTTAGAAAAACAGTAAATGCCGTTGAGAATTTTAGTGAAAATGCCTTTGGACAATTTGAAAATTTTGGTGACAGTTTATCAAAGCTAGAAAGTATTGATACACATCAAGCAAATGGCGCATCCGAACAGATTACTTTATTAAAAAGTTATTTGCCTGAAAATGTTGTGGGAAATGAACCAGAACAATTTTATACTTATTTAGGGTTTAGAGATTATTATCGTTTTCCATTGCGTTTCCCTTATTCTATTCATTGCTTAGATACTCCAGATAATGGTGAATTATATAATGAGGCAAATGTTGGTCGCTTTGATGAAAATGATAATGGCGAAATTTATTCGGGCATTAGTAATATTCATAAAATAGCTTTTGATAAAAGTTTCTTATTGATAGAGCAAGCGGTTACATCTACTCGCACAGATAAAATTATTCATCATTACATTCTTTATAGTTTAGATACTGAAAAGAAAGAAGAAGCATCTTCCTTAACTAAGTTAATTCAATTGGCTAAAGAAAAAGGGTATTCTGGTACCGATACTTTAATGACTATGGAACAATACAGTCGTTTGTTTTAATTTTTTCGGTATCTTAGTGATAGATGAATTTCTCTTTTCCATACTTTTTTCTCTTTCTGTTTTTTACGGCGAAGCTATTTTGTCAGGATGTGCTTGTAAAAAGGGATAGCTCCAAAATACAAGTAAAATTGATTGAGGTAAGAACCAACGAATTAAAATACAAGTTATTTAGCTATCAAGATGGTCCTAATATTATTATAAGTAAAAAGGATGTAGCTTACGTTATTTATTCAAATGGAGTAAAAGAAATATTTAATATTTCAAACACCCCTGAAATCGAACAAGTCGATTCTTTTTACATAGTCAAACCTATTAAAGGAGATACAACAGTAACTAGAAAATATAAAGAACCTGTATTAGGTGACTACATTAAATTTAATGTGCAATTAGGAGTTATGATGCAAAGTTCATCATCAAATTATACAAGACGAGAGCCTTCTCCATCACACACATCAGAAGAATCATATACATCATCAAGTAATAAATATCTATATAATTATAACATAGGCTTTAGTTTCTTGTTTGGTAAAAGCCCTTATGTAAAACACGTGATTGGTGTAAATTATTTACGCTCCACTGGAGAATACGATTATAGTTCTGGGTCTATTGGTTCTAATGACGGTGTATACATAAACTATTTACAAAATTACCACTATGTATCAAAAATAGATTTCGTTAATGTCGTAACCGGATTACGATTTAAAACAATAAAACGATTATATATTGAGCCACTTGTTTCAATTAATATTGCAGCTAACTCAGATGTAAGATACAGCGGAACCGATACGAGAAAATACATTTCAGGAGGTCCAACGCCGTACATATACAAAATAGAAACCGAATATTACTCTAATCAAAAAGTAAGTGCTGAACGCTCGGGGCTTACTTCTACTATTTCATTATCTCCAAAAATCTCTTATGACTTCGATTTTAAAAAGCAAACATTAGGCGTTTACATTTCATATAATTTAGCCTTTGAATATAGGTTGCCATGGATGATGGCCGGCATCACGTACTACCCTTTCAAAAAATTAAGATAATTACAACTTCGCATTAAACTCAATTAAGAGTTTACACACCTCTAAGTATTTTGAAAGTGGCAACGTTTTTTCAATATCATAAATATCATGATAAGCAGTAACACCACCCATGGTATAAATAAAAAAACTAGGCACTCCCTTTTCGGAAAACCAATAATGATCGCTGTTAGCAGCTTTACCACGTTGTTTAATTTGTTTCAAATAATTTTTCTCAACGTTTATTTGGTTTAATTTTTCAAACTGTTCTTTAAACACCGTTGCATTTACTACCATAATACCATCATCGCCTGTTCCCAATAAATCTAAATTGGTTAAAAATTTAATTTTTGATAATGGGAAAATAGGATGCTCTGAATAATATTTAGAACCTAACAGACCAGCCTCTTCTCCACTAAAAAAAATAAAAGCTACCGAATATTTTGATGGATGCGTTTTATAATACTTTGCTAAATTCAATAGTACACTCACGCCACTAGCATTATCATTAGCGCCTGGAAAATAAGCTTCCTTTCCCATAGCTCCTAAGTGGTCGTAATGAGCAGTAAAGACAATGAAACTATCTGGCTGTTGTGTACCTTTAATAAAGCCACATAAATTTTGACATTTAAAATTGGGGATGAATTTGTTTTTAAAAATAATATCTATCGTTTTTAATTCATTAGGAAAAGAATCTTTTAATAATTCAATGACTGCATTATCAGAAATTTGTGTGGCAACTGTATAAGTCAATTTTTTTCTAAGCTTTACTTTAATAGGGAACGGACGCTTACCATCGTTTGCGTCATAAGTTACGCTATCTGTTTTAAATAACTGAAACCCACCTTTAATCGTTTCGGCAGAAGGATAAATTAAATAATGTTTTCCTGCAACCAATGTCTTGCCATCTAAAACAACCGACATGGAAGAAGGAAATGTATTTACAGGAAATTCATAACACTGAGAATATGATTTTTCGAATTTAGAAAGTCCGATTGTTTTTAATTCTTTTGAAATATAGGAAGCCGCTTTATTAACGCCATCATTCACGTAACCTCTTCCCAATAATTCTTTAGAGGTAAGTTTTTTAATGACTTGACGTGCATATATTGTATCCTGACTGTAGGAATTTACAAAGATAAAGGATAGTAAAATGAAAATAATTTGTTTCATATAGTTCTGAAATGGCTTCTACTCCGCTCAGCCTGACAAGTATTGTCCCCCTGAGCGGAGTCGAAGGGCTAAGAAAAACGTTTTTGTGCTAATGCAAATAAATTTTTAACTACTTCGCTATCTTCTTTCCATTCGTAAATAGATGTTAAGCCTTTTAAATAACTCATCATTTCATCAAGTGAATTAACACTATTCATTTGCTCAACGGCAATATTATACTCAGTTGCATTAGAAGCAAATAACTCATTGATAAATCTAAATTTGTCATTTATATTAATAGCTATTTTTGGAAGTTCTTTTACTTGAGGTTTAACTTCCACAACAGGCTCAATTACTTTTTCAACAACAGGCGCTTTAACTTCTTCTATTGGTTTCGCCTCTTCTGTAACTGGTGTAACAGCAACCACTTGTTCTTTAATTGGTTCCACAATCGCTGCTTTTTCTTCAGCAGTTGGAACATTCATTAATTTTAAGTGCAAATTCAAATCTGGCGAAACATCTTTTTGTTCTTTTAATACTAAATAAGCCGACACCAATTTATTACTATGGTAAATCGCAGAATGCAATTGCTCCGTATATTGCGTACTTGGCGAAGGATGTTTTTCAAATTTCTCGATAGTAGTTTTAAGCTCCCCTAACGATGAATAAAGTTGTTTCAGTAAAATATCCGTTTGCATAATGTGAATAATTAAAGATTAAAAATACTGCATTTTATGGATACTTAGTTTATTTTTAGATTTTGTTATCAATATATAATAAACATGTTTTTAGAAAACATTAAACATAGCACAGGCCGAAAAGGTTGGATTGAGGTAGTTTGCGGCTCCATGTTTTCTGGTAAAACAGAGGAATTAATTCGTCGCTTAAAACGCGCGCAATTTGCTAAACAAAAAGTAGAAATTTTTAAACCACAAATCGATACGCGCTACCACGAAGAAAAAGTCGTGTCTCATCAAGGTAACGAAATTCATAGTACACCCGTTCCATCAAGTTCTAACATTTTATTATTAGCTAATGATGTAGATGTGGTAGGCATTGATGAGGCGCAGTTTTTTGATATGGAACTCGTAAACGTTTGCAATCAATTAGCAGATAGTGGCGTACGTGTTATTATTGCGGGATTAGATATGGATTTTAAAGGTAAACCCTTTGGACCAATGCCTGGTTTATTAGCTGTAGCTGAGTACGTAACTAAAGTTCACGCTATTTGCATGCACTGTGGAAGTTTAGCCCATATATCTCATCGCACCACAGCCGAAACGAGTTTAGTGCTTTTAGGCGAAACAGATAGCTACGAACCATTATGCAGAGATTGCTACAATGAAGCTAATACGGAAAAATAATTAGCTATTCTGCCAATCGCCTTTTTTAATCTCGTAAACGAAATTTAGTTTACTTTCTTCTCCGTAATATTTCACTTCTATTTCGTCAATTTTAGAAGCACCCAATCTTTCAATGGCTTTTTGAGAACGTACATTATTAGCTCCAATATGAAAGATAACAGAGTCAACAAATTGAAAAGCATATTGAATCATTAATTTTTTTAAGGCTGGATTGTATTTGCTTCCCCAATGACTGCGAGCTAAAAATGTGTAGCCAATTAAAACAGATTTATTTTCAGCATTATAATCATAAAATCTTGAGCTACCAATTGCCTCACCCGTTTGTTTATCAAACACCAAAAATGCTCCTCCCGATTCGATAGCTCCTTTAAAAAACGTTTCAAATACTTCTCTCTTGTAACGATCTTTATTTGGATGCTGTTCCAAAATTAATGGGTCGGAAGCAATACTATATAGAACCTCAAAATCGTTTTTGTTAAGCGGTACAATTTTAACAAATTCGTTTTCGAGTGTTGGTTGTATATTAACTTTCATAAGCACTCTATTGTTACCCAATTAATAAATGGATTTTGTTTGTCGTCAAAAAGCAAATTTGGTTCATTGCATAAACGTAAACCCATAATTTGATGCTTTTCACCAGGTTTAATCAATGTGTCGTTTTTAGGTTCTAATAAAATGTACTTGTATGATTTTTCTCCGATGATGATTTCATCCGTGAGATTTATTGTATAAATAGCAACAAACTTCTTTCTACCAGAAATGCTTTCGATAGTACCTTGCACAGGAAACTGTATTTTTAGAAATGTCTCTGTTTTCAATCTTTTTATAATAACTGAATGATTGAGCGGTTTATCTACATTAAAATATTTAAGCATGTAATATAAGCCTATTGGCAATGCATTAAAATATAGCTCCAATGATTGGTTGTTTTTCAATCCAAGAGTTATTCCCAACCCAAAGCTTAAAGGAAAAGAAGCCATCACTGGAAAATCGGAATAAACAATATTAGGTACTTGCATATATATCCATATATACATTAATTTATCGTAAACAGAATGATTTTTATAGTATAAGGCCACGCTCGTTAATCCAATTACTATAGATAATATTGAATAATAATCTTGTAGGTGGGCTATAAGGTTAACTAATGTCCAAACACAAAACGTGATAATAACTAATGGTAATATATTATTTTTTTTATGAGACATAATGCAATTATTTACTTTTTCGTCTTCTCAATCATTTCCTTAATTTCATTCACAACCATTTTAGGCTCCTCCATCTGAATAAAATAGCCTGTTTTGGGAGCATTAATTATTTTAGTTTGAGGATTAATTAGTTTCCATTGATTGAAATGCAGCTTTCTATATTCTATTTCTTTATCAATATAATCATTATCAATATCGGCTTCGGTAGATAAAATAAGAGTAATTGGAATATTAGCTGGCACTATCGTTTGTTTTAATATTTTTTGATTGGTAGAATACCCCAAAGTATCAAAATCAAAGCATTGTTTCGATTCAGCATGCTGACCCTTGGTTTTACCTTTTACTTTTAAAAATTCCTCAAACTGTTCTTTAAAAACAACCTTATCCGAATCGTTTCTAATGGCCATTCCATTTTTAAATTCTTCTTCGTGTGCCGGATCTAAAAACACCATTCCCGAAACCATATCGGGATACATGTTTACAAAACAACGAGCGATTGAACCACCTAAAGAATGACCAACTAGAATATAAGGTGGTTTAATCCTTTCTTTTACTAATAAGGCATGTAACTCAAAAGCCATGGTGTCAATGGTTCTGTCATTTCTTATTAATTCTGACTGACCAATACCAGACCTATCATAAGAAAATATGCAATTGGTTTCTTGAAGTTTCTCGTACACTTTTCTAAAATCGGTTTGTGGGCGACCTTTACCAGTTAAAAATACAATAGTTGGTTCGCCTTTACCTTCAATTACCACATATTGTTTTTTACCTCTTAAATAAACAAAGTAGCCATCATCTCCTTCGGATATGATCATGGAAGTTAATCCTATGAATACGATTAAAGGGATGAATATTTTTAATATATATTTCATTATTTCACAAACACATCTGTAAATTGAAAACTCTTTCCATTAAATAAACCTTTGTCACTTAACTTTAATTCTGGTATTACTAGCAATGCCATAAACGATAAACTCATATAGGGCGCGCGTAATTTACTTCCTAAAGCTTTAGCACGTTTGTCCAATTTAGTATACACTTCTGCTACTTCTTCGGCGGCTTGGTTTGTCATGATGCCCGCAATGGGTAATTCCAAAACGAGTTCTTCATTTCCATTAGCTAAGGAAATTCCGCCTTTGGCTTTAATAATCAAATTAACCGCCTTGCACATATCTTGGTCATTGGTTCCCACCACAACAATGTTATGACAATCGTGCGCTACACAACTCGCAATAGCACCCTGCTTTAATCCAATGTTTTTAATAAAAGCTTTGGCAATAGGCGCATCGCTATAACGGTTTACTACCGCAATTTTTAAAATATCTTGTTCTACATTTGATTCTTCAAATCCATCAACGTTATAAGACGTTACGCATAACTCATCTGTAATTAATTGTCCGTCTAAGCATTCAATCACTCTGATTCTATCACTTTCGTTTTTTAATTTAAAATCACTGGCTTGTTTTAAACTACAATTAAAATTATTAACGATTGGCGAATCAACAGATTTTATAAATGATTTTCCTTTTTCTGCAACAACATTTCCATTGATGTAAGTTTTAAGGATATTAAAATCCTTTAGATTATCAATCTCAATAAAATCGGCGTTATCGCCAACTTGCAATAAGCCAATAGATAAATTGTAATGCTTAATCACATTATGAGAAGCGGCTCTTAACACATCATATAAATCATGTCCGAGTTTTAAAGCACGCTTTACATGATCATTAATATGTGATTCAATTAAATTATCAGGATGTTTATCATCGCAACAAAACATAATTTGTTCAGGATACTCTTTTAATAATGAGATCAAAGTTTCAAAATTCTTAGCAGCACTTCCTTCTCTTATTAAAACTTTTACGCCATGTTGCAATTTTTCTAAAGCCTCTATATAACCAAAACATTCATGGTCGGTTGTGATCCCAGCATTAAAATAATGTTTCATATCGTTACCCATTAAACCTGGTGCATGACCATCAATTGGTTTATTATGTTTTTTTGCAGAGGCTAATTTTTTCAAGACTTCTTCGTCTTTATAAATTACTCCGGGGAAATTCATCATCTCTGCCAAATACACAATTTCCTTTCTCGACAATAATTTATCAATATCACTAGAGTCAATCACTGCACCAGCTGTTTCAAAATTAGTAGCGGGCACACAAGATGGGGCACCAAAATAAAAATGAAAAGGAACTTGCTTGGCATTATCAATCATATAATCTACGCCAGCAACGCCAAGAACATTAGCTATTTCGTGAGGGTCGGAGATAGTCCCAACCGTTCCATGGGTTACAGCAATGCGAGCAAATTCAGATGGCACTAACATACTACTTTCTACATGCACATGTGCGTCAACGAAACCTGGTAAAATATAGGTGCTTAAATTTTCTGAAATTTTGGTAATAGAAATTACCTTATTGTTTTCAATAACCACTTCCGCTGCATAAATTTCTTTACGAACAATGTCTATAAGATTTGATTTGATGGTCATACTATAATGTTAAACGCAAAGAAGCAAAGTGTTTTCGCAAAGAACACAGAGAAATAATTATTCTTTAATCCCTAACTTCTCCGAATATTTCTTATTCAAATCGTTTTGAAAATTAGAAAGTTTAATGCTTCGTCCATTAATGTAAGCCAAAATTATTTTATTGGTTTTCATATCTAAGATATCACCTTCCGAAACAACTAAAGAAGCCAACTTTCCCGTTTCAATACTTCCCACTAAATTATCAATGCCTAATATTTTAGCTGAACTTAAGGTCACACTTTGCAATGCCTGTTCTTTTGTTAAGCCATAAGCAGCAGCCGTCCCTGCTAAAAATGCTAAATTACGCGCATTCATAGCTTCCATGTCTCCTTGATTTTGCAAACAAAATAACACTGAGTCTTTTTGTAATAAATAAGGTAGTTTAAAAATCAAATCAGTTTCTGCTTCTGGTAAATCTGGTAAATCATGTAAACGATTTAACATGACTGCCACATTATTTTCTTTTAATAGCTTAGTAATTTTGTGGCTATCTTTTCCGCCAACAATCACTAATTTTTTTATGTTGAATTTTTTAGAAAAATTAATCGCACCAATGATGTCCTTCACATAATCGGCACGGATATATAAATTTTTAGTACCATCAAAAACACCTTTCATGGCTTCAAAACGTAAATTTTTGTCTGTTACATTTTTTGTATTGTAATAAGCAAAAGCATTATTAAAAAATGTAGTTAACTCATTTACTTGTTCTGTATATTTTGGATTTTTGTCGCTTGGTTCTGGTTCTGCCCACCAACCATGTTTTTGAATGGTGTTTGGAAAGTTAACATGCACTCCGTCATCCACTTTAATAACAGCGTCTTCCCAATTCCAACCATCCGTTGCTAAAATAGAAGATGTGCCAGCAATTCTTCCTCCTCTTGGAGTAGATTGTGTGTATAATACACCATTTGCTTTTACTGTTTCTAAAATTTTACTTTCGGCATTGTAAGCTATTAAACTTCTCACATGTGGGTTAAACTCACCAACTTCATAATAATCACTCGTTTGACGAACTGCCTCTGCTTCTTGTAAACCCAAAATGCAATTTGGCGCAATTAAACCTGGGTAAATATGTTTGCCAGATAAATCTATTGTTGTATCAAATTGAGAAAGGTCAATCTTAGTGACTCTCGCATCAGCAACCATATCAATCTTCC
>ERZ724508.693-NODE-693-length-22744-cov-5.896382_pt1 | contig 22744 bp, 16 predicted proteins | sample MGYA00376041_ERZ724508 | MGnify/ENA primary metagenome ERZ724508 (study PRJEB28724, sample SAMN07190887) | wastewater metagenome | isolation source: effluent of sewage treatment plant in Hong Hong | place: USA: Christiansburg, Virginia | collected 2016-03-01 ...
TAAATTTAATCCAAATTCTAGCTATAAATCCGCTTAACTAAACGACATTGACATAAAAATCTAAATTTAGTATTTCTTGAAAAGATAACAACATCATAGAGTAATATGTGTTTGGATAAAAAGCCCCAACACACGAAAAAATTCAGTTGTTAAGATAAAACTAGAGTCTCAAACAAAGTTGAAAAATGAAAAAAGTCAATTTCGTAGGTAAAATCATTATTGCAGTTGGCATTCTACATCTTTTTACAACAGTTCAGGAATTTAATGGCTTTGGTGGATATTTTGACAACGCATGGACAATACTTGTGGTCAGTTTGATGTTAGTTGGGACTGGAAGTGCTATCGTTTTAATAAGCAGAAAGTCATTATGACCAAAGAAAAAGCAACAACTCATAATCATTGACCTTCTTCCCCCACCCCTTTTCTTTCCAGCCTAAAATTGCGTATTTTTGTATACGCAAATAACCCATTCGCATTGAAATACACCATTCCTACAACCAATTTACCTGTTCAAGAAATCGTTGAACAAGTTGTCGCACATTTCGCTACTGAAACTTCCCTTATTGTTAAAGCGCCTCCTGGTGCTGGTAAAAGTACGCTCCTACCCTTGACCTTCTTAAATGAGCCTTGGTTGAAAGGTAAAAAGATCATTGTACTTGAACCGCGTCGATTGGCTGCTAAAACCATTGCAAAGCGTTTAAGCCACTTATTGGGCGAAGAAGCAGGTGAAACCGTTGGTTATCGTATACGATTTGAAACTCGTGTAAGTGACAAGACACGTATTGAAGTAGTGACCGAAGGGATATTGACCCGCATGTTGCAATCCGACAATCAATTGACGGATGTGGCTCTGGTTATTTTTGATGAATTCCACGAACGCAGCATACACGCAGACGTAGCATTGGCGCTATGTAGAGAAGCTCAACTTACGAAGCGAAATGATTTACGCTTACTGATTATGTCGGCTACGATGGATTTACCTGAGTTGTCAGCAAAATTACAAGCGAAAATTATTCAAAGTGAAGGCAAGCAGTATCCTGTAGCCATTCATTACATGGGTGCAACAGACATGCACTTATTACCCGAATTAACGGCGCGTGTAGTAATCAAAGCAAGCAAAGCCAATAAAGGTGACATCTTAGTATTCCTACCTGGACAAGCAGAAATCATTGGGTGCAAAGAACTCCTTGAAGGTAAATTAGCAAACACCGTTATACATACACTCTATGGTCAACTTCCATTTGCTCAACAACAAGCGGCTCTCCTACCCGATGTAGACGGCAAGCGCAAGGTTGTACTTGCTACTTCTATTGCAGAAACAAGTTTAACGATTGAAGGTGTTACAACTGTAGTAGATTCAGGTTTTGGCAAGCGTTCTAAGTTTGATCCTGAATCTGGATTGTCTCGCTTAGAAACCGTAGCAATCTCAGTAGATGCAGCAGATCAACGTGCTGGTCGTGCCGGACGTTTATCTCCGGGTACCTGTTACCGCATGTGGTCGGAAGCGCAGCATGAACAGTTGCAAAGACACCATCAACCAGAAATTGAAACAACTGATTTAGCACCCTTGGTGTTAGAGATGGCGATATGGGGCATATCAAATATCTTTAACATGGTATGGTTGACTCCGCCTCCTAAATCGCACGTAAAACAAGCCAAAGAAACCTTGCATTACATCAATGCATTGCAACGAAATAAAGTAACAGAACACGGAAAAAAAATACATCAACTACCTTGCAACCCACGTATTGCACACATGTTGTTGATGGCAGAAGAATTGGAGCAAGAAGCGCTTGCGACAGATATTGCGGCTGTCATTGAAGAGAAAGATCCTCTAAATAAAAAAGAAGCCGGTGTTGATCTAAATGAACGGATCAAAGCAGTGCGTCGCTTCAGAGAAAATTCAGGCAAAGGCAGAACATTTGGCGTGATTGAGCGTGTTGCGAAATCGTATCGAGACTTAATGGAAGTAGAAGTAGAAAATACGGAATTCGATCCGTTTATGACAGGCCTTCTACTTGCGCATGCGTATCCAGAACGTGTTGCATTTGCACGACCAGGCAATCAAGCGCAATTCCAATTGGCAAATGGTGCATACGCACAGTTCAGTGGCAAAGACTCTTTGTCGCGGGAAGCGTGGTTGTCTGTAGCCCATATCGATGCACGTGAAGGCACAGGAAAAATATTTATGGCAGCTCCTTTAAATCCGAAAGATTTAAAACGCATGGTGAAAAATACGCTTGCTGCTCATTGGGATTTGATTGATGATGCCTTGATTGTACATACAGAAATGCGCATCGGACAAATTGTATTAAAGTCCATGCCTGTGGACGAACCTGGTGATGATGAATACGCACGTGCGTTGTTTGATACCGTTAGAAAAGATGGAAGAGATTTATTAAATTTTTCAACTGAATTTGAAGCATGGCAAGCGGCCATGTTTGATGCACAACAAAAATACCCACTATCGAAGTTTCCAGATGTAGATACCGAATCCTTGTTGTTTGCCTGTGAAGAATGGTTGGCGCCATTTGCAGAAGACATTGAAATCAAATCAGATTTAAAAGAGTTGGATCTGCTTAAAATTATTTCAGCAAAGGTACCTGCGGAATTATTGAAATTGGTCGAAGGACTATCCGTATAATTTTTTTTGGGTAGGCATAATGTATGCTTACCCAAAAAATTATTTTTATTTATATTTACAATATATCTACATAATAAATTTTTAAGCTATGCATCTAGACTTAGGTATTGTTAAAGAAAAGCTCTATGATGCATGTGCATTTGAAATGAGTGACTTTCGCACACAAGAAGAAAGTACAGAATACGCAGCCTGTTCGTTTCAATTGAATGCTAAAAAAATTGAACATCGCTTATCCAAAATAACACCAACCAAAATTGGACAGTTTGTTACCATTTGGAAACGCAATACAGAAGGTATTACTGTACCCTATTCTCTTTCTGATGGAATTGACTTCATTATCATTACTTCGAGATGTAAAGAACAATTGGGACAATTTATCTTTCCTATTCCTATATTGGTAGAGAAAGGAATTGTTTCTTCCGAAAGAAAAGAAGGCAAACGGGGCATTCGCGTATATCCGCCTTGGGATAAGCCAACCAGTAAGCAAGCCCTTGCAACACAAAAATGGCAACAGAATTATTTCGTATCGATACATACAGGTGATTTGATTGATATTGAATTGGTTCAACTACTATTTAAAACGAATAAAAAATAAGAACCAATGTCGCTTCCTTAAGTAAATCAATTTTATTGAGATGTTTTTTTTGCGGTGTACAAACAACCTTTTCCGAAACGGATTGGTTGGCACTAGTTGTTAGCACACCGCGTTATTTTGAGTACATTACACAACATTAGAGCTGGCGGAAACACCAACAACAGCAGTCAATGCCTGCTTGAATACTAATCTGTAAATTTTGGTAATCATTCAATCTAGAATAGCATAGAAACAGAATCGTTTATGGTTCATTGAATTTCCTTATTAACGACAATATCACCATGAAGTCATGACTCCGGTAGGAGTCACATATTTATAGAAATAGAATCACATCTATTATTTCACGCGCAATACCGTAGGTATATTTTCTATATGGTTGGTGTTTCCTCACTAGTTGCTAGCACACCGCGTTATTTTGAGTACATTACACAACATTAGAGCTGGCGGAAACACCAACAACAGCAGTCAGTTGGTGCTCCATCCTACACAAATCTAAAATAGTGAAGAAACCATTCTCTGGCCACCAACCAATAATGTCTGGGCAATTGAACTCTTCCATCACATAAATTGTACTAGTACGAACAATTAAAACGAATTCTAATGGAAGCAACGCCTAAAATGAAAGTAGAAGTATGGAGCGATATTATGTGCCCATTCTGCTATATTGGCAAACGCAATTACGAAGCTGGATTAAAGCAATTTGCGGATAGCAAAAACATCGAAATTGAATGGAAAAGTTTTCAGTTAGACCCCACTATTCCACAAGATAAGGTTATAACTGAAAACACCTATCAATATCTTGCCAATAGTAAAGGCATGTCTTACGAGCAATCGGTTCAAATGCACAACAGTGTTGTAGAAACAGCAAAGAAAGCTGGACTCGAATATAACTTTGAAAAATCTGTTGTTGCCAACTCGTTTAATGCACACCGCATGATACAATTGGCAAAAACAAAAGGCCTTGGTGATGCAGCAGAAGAACGTTTATTTTTTGCGTATTTCACAGAGGGAAAAAACTTCGGAAATACAGAAATATTAATAGAATTAGGGAACGATATTGGCCTAACAGAAGCAGAAGTACACACCGCATTAACAGATGATTCTTATGCATACAAGGTACGACAAGACATTCAAGAAGCGCAACAATTGGGCGTGAGAGGAGTACCTTTCTTTGTATTTGATCGCAAGTATGCAATCTCTGGTGCACAGCCACCGGAAGCATTCTTAGAAACGTTGGAGAAGTCTTTCACTGAATGGCGCAAAGAAAACCCATCCTCTACTTTTGAAGTATCAAACGGACCTTCTTGTTCAACAGATGGAATCTGCGAATAAGTGATATGGATTATGAACTAGCGCAATCAGTTTTACACCGTTGAGGATTGTTGGTCTAAAAGACGCAACTATGGTGGAATATATAAAAGACTAAAACATAATTGGTATTATTCTCTCATTCATTTTACTCCACAAACACATGAAAGCAATCGGATTTAACACATCCTTACCCATAAGCGACCCTAACAGTTTTATTGAATTTGAAATAGATAAGCCATTAGCTACAGGCAAAAATCTATTGGTGAAGATTCAAGCCATATCTGTAAATCCGGTCGACTATAAAATTCGCCAAAACAGTGCGAAGAATATCGTGTTAGAAACACCTAAGATAATTGGTTGGGATGCCGTTGGTATTGTAGAAGCCGTTGGCGAAGAAACAGAACTATTTAAGGTTGGTGATGCCGTTTATTATGCGGGCGATTTGACCAAACCAGGTTGCAATGCTACGCATCAATTGGTTGATGAACGCATTGTTGGTCGCAAACCTAAAAGCATTTCAAACGAAGCTGCTGCTGCCCTACCTCTAACAAGTTTAACGGCATGGGAAATTCTATTTGATCGCATGCGCATACAAAATGAAAAAGATGCAGGCAAAACGATTTTAATCATTGGTGGTGCAGGTGGTGTTGGATCTATTGCCATTCAACTCGCAAAGAAAATAGCTGGCTTAAAAGTAATCGCAACGGCATCCAGACCAGAAAGCATTGCTTGGTGCAAAGATCGTGGTGCCGATGTGGTCGTCAATCATAAAAATCTAGTGGAAGAAGTACGCACTGCTGGATTTAAGTATGTAGATTTTATTGTGGACTTTGTAGACAACAATGCGTATTGGCCCATGATGGCCGAACTTATAAAACCGCAAGGGCACATTGCTTCTATCACAGGAAGCAGCGAACCTATTGCATTAAATCTTTTAAAAAATAAAAGCGTTACGTTTTCATGGGAATTGATGTATACTCGATCTATGTTTCAAACGGAAGACATGATTGAACAGCACAACATATTAAATAAAATTTCCGATTTGATTGAAGCAGGAACGTTAACATCCACCTTGCAAACAACATTGAATGGCTTTACAACAGATAATTTAAAGGAAGCACACGCTCTCTTAGAGTCTGGTAAAACAATTGGTAAAGTTGTGATTTCATTTTAATTTGAATAGCCAATAAATAGGAGTGTAATTTTTAAGACTACACTCCTATTATTTTTTTTATTGAAAAGTATTGCTGCCTTCGGGAGTGCGCATATATTATTTGTTTGGGTATTGCTATAAATACGTGATTCCTCTAGAGTCAATGCTGAAATAAAATTCAGATACCACTATATTCCTTGAGAGCTTGCCTAGGTTTTTAAACACATAAAATACGTCCTTCATAAATCAAGGTTTTACAAAAATTGCATTACAAGTTCGCTATTACTCCTTGCTTTTCTCCTTCACTATGTGGAACTTAACCTACTATTCAATCTTTCCGTTAGTAGTATGGGCAGAATCCCTAAATTTTATTTAATCTTAGACGTCATGAGGTATTTAACCTTAACTCTTTTATCATTCTTTACACTTACTCTTGCAATGGCACAAACTACTGATATGCAAAAACGCTGGGATAAAATTGAGTCCTATCTAAATCAATCCTTACCAAAGTCTGCTTTAACAGATTTAGAACAACTATACAGCGAAGCTAAAGAAAAACAGAATGTTGATGATCAAATTAAAGCATTGATCTATATCATGCGTTGTACCGATCTTGTAGAAGAAGATGCCTTTGAAAAAGATATTGCTTTTATTCAAAAAGAAATCACTACCGCTGTATTCCCTGTAGATGCGATGCTACAATCTATGTTAGCCGAAATGTATTGGCAGTATTTTCAACGCAATCGTAATTCAGAGATTAGCGCTTCAAGCCATGTAGATGAAACCGACATTCAAACTTGGGATCCCAAAACGATATTAGAAGCGTGTATTCAGGCCTATCATGCATCTTTAAAAGATAAAGAGAAACTACTGCTCTTTTCAACAGATACGTTCAAAAATGTTATATCATTTAACAAATATCATGCATACACATTAAATTTGTATGACTTTTTAGGTAAAAAAGCATTAACCTTTTTTAAATCTTCCGAAGCAAGTGTAACAAGGCCTGCAGAACAATTCAATTTAAATAATGCAGGATATTTTTCAATGCCGGCAGAATTCATTCAACAATCGATACAAAGTACAGATACCTTAAGTCTTCATTTATATGCAATACAATTAATGCAAGATTTGGAAAAATTACATATAACCGATACCGATCCTTCCATACTTATTGATCTAGCCTTAGCACGTTTAAAATTTGTGGCTTCAAATTCTGTGCTTCCCAATTCAACAGAACTCCAATTGAATACATTATCTAAAATAGAACAGTTTTGTTTAACGTATGAAGCTTCAACAGAAGTAACTTATGAAATAGCGGCAATATGGCAAGAGCGTGCAACAGATATGAGTGGCTTCAAAAATAGTCCTGCTTATCCGGATGCAAATCTTAAAAGCATACAAATATGTGATGCTGCGATCAAACGTTTTCCGAATTCATTGGGAGCACATAACTGTGAGCGCATAACATACAGCATCCACAAACCTTCCTTAGAACTTACAATAGAAGAGGCTGTTATTCCACAAATGCCTTTCCGTACATTTGTAGTATATAACAACATCAAACAGGTTTCTTTACGCGTTATTCATTTAACTGTAGCCGAAGTAGAAAAACTAAGAAACAACCTCGACTATAATTATGATGTAGATCGATTCGATCAATTCAAACCCTACTTAGACCGTACGCCAATAAAGCAATGGACTACAGATCTTATTCAAGATCCACAATTGCGTGCGCACAGTACAGAAATTATTATTGATCCCTTACCAGTAGGCATCTACCTAATTATTGCTTCCGATGTCGCAGAAATTGAAAAAGACAAAGCTATTTTTGCCTACACATTCACAACCGTTACAAACATTGCTTTTGTATCCCGCATCAAAAAAGATAAAGCAGAAATTTATGTATTAAACCGATATACAGGCAAGCCAATTAAGGATGCCAAAGTAAGTGCATTCAAAAGTGATTACGATTATGACGCACGCAAGACCCGTAAAAAAGTATTGGGTGTTTATACGACGGATGCTGAAGGATACACAGAAGTATCGGGAGAGAAAGATACGCATTCGATGTATGTCAATATTGATGTCAGCACAAAGAATGATCAATTAATTACGGATTCTAGAAATTCATCTGGCTTTTACTTATACAAAGACTATCGAGAATATACTACATCTAACATATTCCCTTCACGTTTATTACTCTTTACAGATCGAGCCATTTACAGGCCCGGACAAACCGTATATTTCAAAGGTATATTATACAATGATACAGAGACAAAAAATGCGTTTACTGTGGCAAAAAAAATGCATGTAGAAATATATTTTTATGATGCCAACGGAAAGGAAACTGCTTCTCAAACACTCGTAACAAATGAATTCGGTTCAATTCAAGGTACATTTACAGCACCGATGGGTTCGCTTACGGGCAGCATGAGTATTGGAAATCCGATGGCTCGTGCACATTTTAATGTAGAAGAATATAAACGACCGAAATTTGAAGTAAGCATACAACCACTTGTAGGCCAATTTAAATTAAATCAAGAAATACATGTAAAGGCAGTTGCAAAAGCATTTGCTGGAAATGCAATTGATGGAGCCCAAGTCCATTACCGTGTTGTAAGAGAAATAAATATTCCCTATTGGTATGCAAAATACTGGGAAAATATAAACCAACAAGAAACTGTTATAACAACGGGGACAACACAAACGAACATAGATGGAAGCTTTGACATCCATTTCTTAGCTCTACCAGATGCATCTGTTTCACCAGAAAGTAAATCAACGTTTACCTACACTGTACATGCAGACGTAATTGACATCAGCGGAGAAACACGCAGCGATCAATACTCCATTTCCATCGGTTATTCTTCCTTAATTTTAAAGATACAGACACCAAGCACGATTGAAAAAGGCAAATTCGAAACAGTACAAATTAGTGCAACCAATCAATCTGGAGAACCCGAATCTGCACGTGTACACATTACGATATTTAAACTCGAAGCACCGAATAAAGCTCTTCGTAAGCGCCTTTGGGAAACGCCAGACAAACCATTATTGACTGAGAATGCATTCCATAAAATCTTCCCTGAAGACGAATATGCGAATGAAACAGCAGTTGAAAATTATCCGAAGAAACGCATATTCGAAACAGATGTAGTAACGAGTCCAGAAAAACCAACATCATGGAGCATTCCTGATAATTGGGAAGTCGGACAATACCTTATCCTTGCAACTGCACTTGATGGAGATCAAGCAGAAAGCGAAACACAAGCATTCTTTACAAAAATAGATCCTACAAGTACTAAGTTGCCGTATGCGATGACCTCGTATACCCATTTGGAACAAGCACGTGTAGAACCACTCGATAAAGCTTCTTTTGAGATTGGCTCTTCTTTTGCAGATGTACATGTTCTTTGTGAGATAGAACGAAACGCAACAATTATTCGTAAAGAGTTCTTTTCGCTTAAAAATGAAACGAAAAAAATTGAACAACTTATTACCGAAGCAGATCGTGGTGGATTAAGTATTCATTATGTTTTTATTCATAACAACCGTGTATATGGAGGCACAGAAAATATTAGTGTACCCTTCACGAACAAAGATCTAACGATTAAGTGGGAAACCTTTAGAAGTAAATTATCGCCAGGACAAGCAGAACAGTGGCGTTTGATCATAAGCAATAGCAACGGAGAAAAAGCACATGCAGAATTTTTAGCAAGCATGTATGATTCTTCGCTAGATGCTTTTGCCCTGCACCAATGGCAAATACATTTATACCAGTCAAATTACAATCAGCTCGGCTGGATGAATCATCTTAGTACTTTTGGTAGTGATCATTTTGACGTTTGGGATAACTACAGAGATGTGAAGTATACATTCTTTAAACACTACGACCAATTCAACTGGTTTGATTATACCTTTGGAATAAATTACAATTGGTATGGCAACCGTCTTATGTCTATGAGTAAAAGCGCTCATTCAATCGGCGGCGCCGTTAAAGAAGAAGCGAATATGAGTATGGCCCCATCTTCCAGTATGGCCGACAAAAACACTCCTAGTGGTTCTATCCAAGATTCGATACATTCGAAAACCGTTTCTAAACCCATTCCTGATAACACAACGGCATCTGAACTAAAAAACCAACCTTCCATACGAAAGGATTTTAGAGAAACAGCCTTCTTCCTACCCCAACTACAAACAGATAGCGCAGGCAATATTGTGTTAAACTTTACCATGCCCGAAGCATTAACACGATGGAAACTTTTGGGGCTTGCACATACTAAAGACATGCAGTTCGGTTTTACACAGCAAGAAGTAGTTACGCAAAAAGAATTGATGGTGGTACCCAATGTTCCACGTTTTCTGCGTGAAGGGGATGAACTTATGTTATCAGCTAAAGTTACGAATCTAAGCGGCGGAACATTAAAAGGTACTGTGACTTTGCAGTTGTTTGATGCAACAACCATGAAGCCAATTGATACAGAATTAGGTAATACAGAAGCACTGAAACCTTTTGGCGATGCAAACACTCCTAGCGAAGTCAAAACCTGGTCGATCAAAGTACCAGCTGGCGTGCAGGCGATCACCTATCGTATCGTTGCAACAGCAGGAAATTTTAGCGACGGAGAAGAAAATATAATACCTGTATTTTCAAACAGAATGTTGGTAACGGAAAGTATACCAATGGTGGTTACAAGAGGTCAAACGAAAACGTACAACCTAGATAAGCTTGCAAACAATACCTCAAAAACGTTAGTGAACCATCGCTTAACATTGGAATTAACGCCCAACCCTATTTGGTATGCAGTACAAGCCCTTCCCTATTTAGCAGAGTATCCATACGAATGTGCAGAACAAACCTTCAGTCGATATTATGCAAATTCGCTTGCAGGATTTGTAGCCAATAGCAGCCCAGCATTGAAACGCATGTTTGATTTGTGGAAAGACTTAGCACCAGATGCATTGCTTTCTAATCTTGAAAAAAATCAAGAACTCAAAATGTTGTTGTTAGAACAAACGCCTTGGTTGCGGGATGCAGAAAACGAAACGGAACAAAAAAAACGCATCGGTTTATTATTTGACCTTACCCGCATGAACAGTGAAATGGATCGTGCACTTGGTACCCTCCAAAAGATGCAATTGAATAATGGCGCATTCCCTTGGTTCACGGGCATGCGCGAAGACCGTTACATTACGCAACACATCCTTACAGGATTGGGGCATCTGAAGCACTTGGGAATACAAGGTAGAAATGATACACAGATCACAGATATCACCGAAGCTGCTTTAAGCTATTGCGACAAAGAATTGCTAAAAGATTATACAGAACTTCTAAAACGTGCCAAAGCTAAAGACATCATACTTGAAGAAGTACGCCCATCGTCTACAGAATTACACTACTTATATGGAAGAAGTTTCTACGAGCGAAGCACAGATGGTGAACTTGAAAAAGCAATACTATTCTACAAAAAACAATCTCGTAAATACTGGACAGAGTACAGCATTTACGAACAAGCATTGATTGGTATTACAGCATTTCGTGATGGCAATACACAGGTATCTAATTTGATTCATAAGTCCTTTAAAGAACGCGCTATCAATAGTGAAGATAAAGGCATGTATTGGAAAGCGAATGAAGGGTATTATTGGTATCAAGCGCCTATCGAGCGCCAAGCATTGTTAATCGAATTCTTTGAAGAAGCGGCAAAAGATCGTGTATCGGTTGACAACATGCGTTTCTGGTTGCTTACACAAAAACAAACCACACACTGGAAAACAACTAAAGCAACAACCGAAGCATGTTATGCCTTGTTATTGAATGGTAGCACTTGGTTAAACGAAGACACTACACTTACAGTAACAATAGGCAATAAAGTCATTGACTTCCCTAAAAGTGCAATTAACCCTACCCAGACAAAAGTATGGAATGGCATAGAAATAAAACCAGAATTATCGACGGTAACAATAAGCAAACAAGGTGAAGGTATTGCTTGGGGCGCTTTACATTGGCAGTATTACGAAGACTTGGATAAAATCACCACACATAAAAATACACAAGTACAACTGACAAAAGAATTGATGTTAGCTGTACAAACAAGCAGTGGTGAAGTATTGACTCCTGTTACAACAACAACGGTTTTAAAAGCGGGAGATCTGATAAAAGTAAAATTAATTATTCGCAGTGATCGTGATTTAGAATATGTACACCTCCAAGACATGCGTGCAGCGGGTTTCGAACCATTGAATGTTTTATCGGGTGCAAAATGGAATAACAGTTTTGGATATTATGAAAGCACACGAGATGCGTCTACCGATTTCTTCATTGGTTATTTACCAAGAGGTACATACGTATTTGAATATAGTCTGCGCGTTAACAATGCGGGTAACTTCTCGAATGGTATTACGAATATACAGTGTATGTATGCCCCTGAGTTCAATGCGCATTCAGAAGGTATACGAGTAGAAATTAAATAATAACATTACGTATTATGAATATGCCTCAGCCGATTGGATTGAGAATGGTTATACCATATCTTATTTGAGAAATGTAATTGGATTTTGTATTACACAACCATGGCAAAAAAAGTATATAGTTTATAATATTTGAATAAATATAAACATCTATTCAAGACAATAAAAAAGGTCTATCCAAATACATGGATAGACCTTTTAATATAAATAACGTTGAATTTTTATTTTACACGTTCAACGTATTCTCCTGTTTCTGTATTGATACGAAGCTTATCGCCTGTCTCAACAAACAATGGAACCTGAACATTGATACCACCTTCTACTTCTGCAGCTTTTAATGATTTAGAAGTAGAGTCACCTTTAATTCCGTTTTCAGTATAAGTAACTACCAATTCAACATGTTTTGGAAGCACACCATCTAAGGGTTGTTCATCGTCATCAAAACGAATCGATAAAATCATCTCTTCTTTTACAAATTTAATTGCATCGCCAAAGGCTACTTTAGGAATGGAAATTTGTTCAAACGTTTCCTGATTCATACAAACCAATGAATCGCCTTCCTCATATAAATATTGCATCTCAACAACTGTTACACGAACGATGTCAACCTTTTCTCCAGATCTAAAACGAACTTCACTTTGTTTGCCCGTTTTAACGTTGCGACATTTTGTAGAATAAATTGCATTGCCTTTTCCGGGCGTAATGTGATCGTAACTTAAAACAGTTAGTAGTTCACCATCTTGCTTAAAAAAACATCCTTTTGAGATATCTGATGTAGTTGCCATATATTAATTTTACTATGTTTATTATTTAAGGACTATAAAGGTATTCACAGAAACCGAGATTGACAAATAAAATCTCGGACATCTACGTTAACAAACTCATAAATAAGCAATTAAATGAAGGGTTCTATGACAGTGCATTCACCTAGAGGAAGCAATTTATCTCAATCAAAAGTGTGTTCGTGATAAAACTACGCCCGCATGTAATCGCCTTTCCAATTTTGAATGGATTTTTTAATTTGATCGGATGATAATTTTTCTTGAATTGCACGCTCTGTTAAGGCAACAAATTCCTCATCAGATGCAAATCGTAACGCAGCCAATTGTGAAAATGTAAGTGGAGATGCTAAGGTATCCAAACGTTTATTAGTACTGGCAAAATAACGATAATACACTTCCAAACGAACAATTCGGTTTTGATTGTTCAGCGCATAATGTTGGCGCATCATAAAAGAAATAGCAGTAATTAAAAAAAAGACAACTGCAATAGCTCCCCAAATCAAACATTCTCCTTCTCTGTGCATCATTAAATAGATACTGCTACCAATGCATGTTAGCAAAATAGGATACAATACGAAATGATGCGGAATGTAAAATTGAGAGTGATTGGAATAGTTTTGTGTTTTCATTTGAACAAATTTTTAAGAGGTTTTGAAGGAATTAGAATGCAGAAATTCTGCTTTATTACCTTAATTTATGCTAAATTGGGATAGAATAAAAGATTTGTACATCATTAGTTTTATATACCTTTTAAATGAACATCTATGACTGAAAAAGAAATTGTTGATTATTTAAAAAATAATTCGATTCAGAAAATAAAAATTGCTATTACTGATATAGATGGTGTTTTGAGGGGGAAATACATTCATACAGATAAATTTTTAGAAAGTATTGATAAAGGCATTGGTTTTTGCGACGTAATTTTTGGTTGGGACTGTGCAGATGTATGTTATGATAATGTTGCTGTTACAGGCTGGCACACGGGCTATCCAGACAAATTAGCAAAAATGGATTTGAGTACGTTCCGATTGATTCCCTGGGAAAATAACACCCCTTTAATTTTGGGAAACTTCAAACATACAGATTCAACAGACCTTTCCATTTGTCCGAGAACACTTTTAGAAAAAGTTTCTAAACAGGCAAAAGACATAGGTTTTGAGACCTCCTTTGCACAAGAATTTGAATGGTATAATTTTATAGAAACCCCTCAAAGTTTATCCGAAAAAAAATACCAACATCTTACCCCACTTACGCCGGGTATGTTTGGGTATTCGTTATTGAGAACATCTTCCGAAGATGCCTATTACACCGACCTATTTGATTTATTGTGCGCCTTTGGCATTCCAATTGAAGGTTTACATACCGAAACAGGTCCGGGTGTTTGTGAAGCGGCCTATTTACACGACTCTATTTTACACGCTGCTGATAAAGCTGCATTGCTTAAAACAGCAGTAAAACAAATTGCATACAAACATGGAATCATTGCTACATTCATGGCAAAAATAAATGAAAACCTTCCGGGTAGCGGCGGACATATTCATCAAAGTTTATGGAATGCGGATAAAACCAAAAACGTTTTTTTTGATGCAAGTGATGAACACAATATGAGTGAAACGATGAAGCAGTATTTGGCTGGACAAATCCATTGTTTACCACATATTCTTCCCATGCTCGCTCCTACAATTAATAGCTACAAACGTCTGGTTGAAGGCGCATGGGCACCTACTACCTTAACGTGGGGAGTAGACAATCGTACCACTGCATTGCGAGTGATAAGTCAATCGCCACAATCTACCCGCATTGAACAGCGAATTTCTGGAGCAGATACCAATCCCTATTTAGCAATGGCAGCATCTTTGGCGAGTGGTTTGTATGGCATTAAACACAAACTTAAATTAAATGTAGAACCTACGGTTGGAAATGGGTATATCAATACATCTGCGGATAGATTAGCAGCCAACTTAATGGATGCTACACAAATCATGAAAACATCTAAAATAGCTGAAGAATTATTTGGAACAGAATTCATAAGTCATTTCACTGCAACCCGTGAATGGGAATGGAAACAACATTTAAAGCATGTGAGTGATTGGGAATTGAAACGTTATATGGAAATTATTTAAGGATACTCTTTTTATAAAAGTCTAATGGAATTAAATCATCTATCTACTATTATTGGCAAAGCTTGGCATGGCTTTGATAGTAGTAAGGAAATAAAAAATATTGAAGACATCAGTGCAAAGGTTTCTACAAACTATGTGTATCGTGTAAATTTTGTAGACGAAGATATTGTAATCGCAAAAGTCTCTTATTTCGGCAAGTACGAAAATTTTAAAGAAGACCACCGCATCATACACGCGCTATCAAATAACTTATTATATCCATTTGAAAATGTTTTAGGTAAATCGTTGCTTAAAAACAATCAAGTGTATACTTACAGGTATCAAGAAAACAACATAGATGCATGGGTTGTCTTTTACAATCCTGTACGCACGCAAAATAGGTTGCCAAGTAGATTGAGTGAAAACGATATACGCAAACTTGGCGAGCAGATGGGCAAATTTCATAAAGCCTGTTCTAAAGTTCGAACCGTAATCCCAAAGTCTTCAAAGACACTACGTACGGATATTTACAAATTGTTAGAATCATTGGATGCAAATGAAAAATTATTTGGTTCACGTGAACGATCAATTTATTTAAAACACCATTGCGAACAGTTTTTAAAAAATAGAAATAAATTGGGCGTAAAGCAATTTGATATTATGCCCATATTTATCGATTGGAATATTGGAAATTTTTCAGTCAACGATAAATTTGAATTATTCTCACGTTGGGATTACGATTGGTTTCGGATGAGTTATCGCATGTTGGATTTCTATTTCTTTAGCAGGGTTGTTTCGGATGTGGGCGATCGTACAGCCTTTAGTTATTTAATAGGTCCTTTGATGGAAGACCGTTTCATTATATTCCTTGAAGAATATCACAAGGTGAATCCATTAACTCGTAATGAAATTCTATTCTTAAAAGAAAGCTATCGTTTTTTCATTTTAAATTATGTGATGAAAGATGGCAATTATTTCTTTGCTGAAAAATATGCAATCAAACTTCAAGCGGAAGCTTTTGAAATATATCTTCCCTCCATTGATACAGAATTTGATGCAACCAAGATCTTAGAAGCATTGAAATTATAATAAAGTTAAAAGTTGTAAGTTATACGTTTTAAGACTTAAAGGTTCCGCCGTATTTGTGACTTATCCACCTAGGAACAAGCGTAATTAATTTTAGTCTAATACTGAATAGTAATAATACTTAAGTTAAAGAAATTTAAAAACGAATTATGAATATTGAAAACTTTAAATCCATATTACCCAAATACAAAACCATTTTCTTCGATGCTTTTGGGGTACTCAAAAATTACAATGGATTGCTACCCGATATCGATAAAACGTTTGAGTACCTAAAAGAACAAAATCAAGATTTTTATATATTAACCAACGACGCATCTCGCAGTCCCAAACAGTTAGCTGAATCGTATCATAAATTGGGATTGTATGCCATAACAGAAGATAAAATAATTTCTTCGGGTATGATTACCAAAGAATACATTGATCTTAAAGTAGACGGAGGTATCGTTGCCTATTTAGGCACAAAAAACTCGGCACAATATTTGGAAGGCAATGGAACGAGGTTGGTTCCTGTAAGTGAAATAGACGACAGCAATATTGGAGAAGTTAATGCGTTAGTACTACTAGATGATGAAGGATTTGATTGGTTCAAGGATTTAAACAAAACAGTTAACCTACTTCGTAAACGAACAATACCAGCTATCGTAGCAAATACAGACAATACCTATCCTGTAAACCAACATGATGTTGCAATAGCAATTGGTGGGGTTGCAACGATGATTGAAAGTATTTTAGGGAGACGTTTTATTCGTTTTGGAAAACCAGACACAACCATGTTTATGTTTGCCTACGATCTACTAAAGCAAAAAATGACTATTTCTAAAAGAGAAATTTTAATGGTTGGCGATACCTTGCATACCGATATTTTAGGCGGAAATAAATTTGGCATAGATACCGCACTTGTATTAACAGGAAATACACGTATTGATGATGCAGAAACAAAAATAAAATCAATGGGGATTGTACCCACACATATTTGTGAATCTGCTGTTATTGAAAATAATTAATTTCAAACAAAACCCATAAATTCGCAATTTCATTTCAACCGTATATTTATTTTATAAAAAAATTAATCTTTATTGTGAGCTTTTTAGTCTGCTCCCAAAGCATTTTTGCGCAATTAGAAAAAGGAATGAAAAGTATTGGTTTATCCTCTGGTTTTAATTATAATAAAAGTTTTAACAATGAAAACGCTACAATAAATTCAGAAGAAACAGAACGTACCATTAGTTCATATAATTATGGTATTTCACCAACAATTAACTACTTCTTATCCAGTAAATTTTCTGTTGGATTAAGTATTGGTTACACAGGAAGTGTTATAAATAACAATGCTAAATATAGTTCTTCTTACTTTAATACTTTTGATTTAACAAATCATACCAAAATCCAAAACTCTTATTTTAAAGGCGTTTCTAATGGTATAAATATATCTCCCAATGCAACATATTATATACCTTTGAGTGATCAATTTTTTTTCTTTCTTAGAGGTGGCATAGGTTCTTCATTTAGCCAATCTAAATCAACTGGAACAAGTAATTTTACAGATTATAATACCACAAATAATGCCATATATACAAATTCCATTGAAAACACACCAAATAAAGTATACATATTCAATTTTAATGTAGGCATTAGCCCAGGTATTTTATTTATGCCTACAAAGAAAATCGGTCTAGAATTTTCAATAGGTAATTTAATCTCATACAACCACTTTCAAAATAATCAACCTAGTAAATCCTTCTCAATCACAAATAACGGATTTCAGTTTTTAAATATCAATTCCATGTCTGTAGGTACCGCTATTTATTATTTCTTTTAACTATTATTTAAAACACATTAACAACCGTAAAATTAACTCTCATGAAAAAAACAATTATAATCATCAGTCTACTATTTTGCTCCCAAAGCATATTTGCACAATTAGAAAAAGGCATGAAAAGTATCGGTTTATCCTCTGGACTGACATTATCAAAGTCAAACAATGAATCAAATAGTACTACGCCAAATGGTACAAATATCACATTAAATAATATTCAAAAAAATACAGGCTACTCTATTGCGCCAACGTTCAGTTATTTTTTATCGAGCAAATTTGCAATCGGTCTAAGCATTGGCTATAGTGGTTATTCAAATACTACAGATTACCAAAATTATAATAATAACATCCTTAATAACAATCATACAAAAACTACTTCTGGAGGCGTAAACATTGCTCCTTTTATTAAATACTATATTCCTTTGAGCGATCAAGTATTCTTTTATTTCAGAGGCGGTATTGGAGCAGGTATTAGTAACGGTAAAACTTCTGGATATGCGGACAATACTACTCTGGATGCATTCGGAAATTCTACTTTTACAAATAGAACGGGGAAGTATGGACCAAATAAAACGAACACGTTCAGTACTTCAATTGGCATTAACCCTGGAATATTATTTATGCCTACTAAAAAAATAGGCATCGAATTATATACCGGTAATCTTATTGGTTACAACTACAGAGAAGATAAAACAGAATACGCAAACGGAGCCAATTCAACAAAAAGTACCCAAAGCGGCATTCAATTTTTAAACTTCAATACCTTAAATGTAGGTACAGGTGTTTATTATTTCTTTTAACATACTGAAATCAAAAAAATAAAAATGGCTTGTTGAAATCAACAAGCCATTTTTATTTAAGCTTTATAAAAAATTTTACAAGACCTCTATATACTACATACATAGGATCTATTTCTTTCAATATTTCTAAATATCTACCTACAATATTTTTATACTTATAAGTAAAGGCTTGTCGGGCTTCATATCTACAACGCTTCACCAATGCCTGTTTCTCTTGTGCTGAAGTGCATAACCACCAAGCCTTTTTACAAACATTCAAGGTTGATTCAAACATTGCCAATTGATTTGCTTGATAGAATTGACTGGACAATGATTTTGTAACAGTACGTTTTGCAGATAATATCTCAGGCATATATGCATACTCAAATATACGAGCAGATCGTATCCAAAAATCAAAGTCTTCATAGGCTAAGCATTCATCATAGCCATTCAGTTTATCAAATACTTCCCTCCGACTCATCATGCTTACTGGATTTATGTAGTATTGACTGAGCAGGGCTTCAAATACATCACCGGAAGGTATGTTAGTGATTGAACTTCTATGATGAAACGTTGGATAATGTGTATATAATAAAGAGCCATTCTCAGAAACAATATCCACGTTGGTAAATATCACTCCTACTTTATTACTTTCGTTCTGAAAAAAAGCAACTTGTTTTTCAATACGAGTTGCATACATGATATCATCTAAGGCAAAGTCAATGATATAATCTCCAGTCGCATGTTTATACGCTTTATTAAAAGATGTACAGTTACCTATATTCTTCTCATTCTTTAAAAATAATATCGAACGACCAGTTATACACGATTCAATTACCTGACAACTTGTATCGGTGCTTGCATCGTCTATTACTATTAATTCAATGTTAGAATAGCTTTGATTAAAAATAGAATATAATGCCTCTTGTATAAAAGGTGCATGGTTATAGCTTATCGCTATAATGGTTACGAGTGGTCTTCTTTTACCATCCATACTGTTTTATAATAGATCACGATTAATATTGAATAAACAATGTATCGCACCAAATTAGCCATAGCCATTACTTCCCACGTAAAATATTCTGTTCCAAAAAGGAATACCAATACAAATGCAATGCCCGATAGAATTTCAAAAAATATAAACCTACGCGTATCTGAAGATGCCATTAATAAGTAGGCTCCCACCCATGAAACACAACGCAACCAATCACCAATTAGTATAAGAAGAAAGTACTTGTCTGCTTTCACAAACTCTTCTGTAAATAAAATTTTAAATAAGAGGTCGCGTAACACAAACATGCTTGTAACACCCAATATCGTTACAGGAACATATAGGAACATGAATTTTTTAACATAGGCATTCAGTTTCGTTTTATCTTTAATGCATTCAGAAGCATAAGGGTAAAAAATAGTTGCTAGAAATGCGCCACATAAAAACACAAATGCCTGTGAAATTTTAACAGCAGATTGCCACAACCCAGATTCATAGGGGCCAATCAAATCAAATGCTATTTCACGAATCACGTAATCTAAAAACTTACCTGATAGTAAGGATACAGCACCCATCAAGATTAACGGCATAAAGTAATCTTTGCCTTTGAATATAGAAGTTACATCAGACCAGGAATAATGAAACTTTTTATATACCGTAAAGAACATGTAAATAAAAACAGGAAAGTTGGATAAGGTAACTGCTAAAATAATCCAATATAAGGAGTCTGTTATATCGAAATAGATGCAACAAAACATGCCTATTACAGAGGTAATGCCAAGCAAAAAAGTATAAATGGCATAGCGTTTTAATTTATGACGGGCAACCATCCAAGAAGATGCCAATAAGTTTAATACAAATAAAAAGAACGACACTCCAATTAATAATGAAGAACCTGTATCTACAAACAACTCTTCTAAAGGAGAATCTGCCCAATACATATATACAAGTAAGCAAATCCATTGAACTAGAAAAATAAGTACATTCCAGAAAACTGCTTGTGTAAATATTCTACCTGTGTGGGATTTACTATCTTCTTCTTGTGTTAATTGGTTTATAAACGCCTTATGTATCCCCTCTTGAGGAATATGCATAAAAAAAGCAACTAGGTTTTGATAGTGCGTCAATAAAGCCAAACCAACTGGACCAAAATACACAGATACGATTTTATTAAATACAAATCCAAAACCTACGTTTAAGATGATACTAACAATTGAAAAAAAACTACTGCGTATTTGATTCATAAGTTTCAAATGTACGCATTCAGATTAAAAATTAATAATACAGAAGTGAAAATCTAAAATGTAAAGCGATAGTTTTTTTTCAAACACTCTTCAGCCCTCAAATGTCGTTTAAATGCATACAAACCTTCATTTAATACTCCCTCAACAGATGAAATCCCTAAATCTACATAGGTACATTTTTCTTGTACAGCCTTGATATAAAGTGCTTCAATGAGTAAAACCGTCGGACTCAAATGCGCATAATCGGGTGCGGAAGCAGCTAAAAAATAATACATTACGTTTTTACTCACCCGAACAAATATAGCCGTAGCAATGAGTATTTCGTCTAAATAAACCCCGGCATAGGTATATATATGTGGCATTAATTCGTAGAGCGCATTGTATTTATCTTCAGAAATAGTAATAGGAAAACCCTTATCCGTCCTTCCTTCTGCATATACCTTGTACCAATCTGAAGTATCGATGTGATCCAATAAGGCAACATACATACCCATTTTCTTGGCATTTTTTAAGCGTCTTCTTTTTTGTGGATCGATGTGCTGGTCAAATTGAATATTGGTATCTACCACAAGATATTGATTGCATTCAGTAGCCGATTCCGCAAAACCACATTTAACCAATGCATTATGTATCTCTATAGATACGTTTGGTTGATAAAAAAAAGGTGCTTGTTTAATTTCTAGGGACGCTATATCTTGCTTTCTTAGGTCAGCGATTGTTTCGGTTAAGAACAATTCAACAGGTGCGCTGGGCAGCGCTTCCAATCCACCAAATGGTGCATGAAAGCCGCTCATATATTCGCCTTTATTTGATTCTACACAAGACAACAATACCTTAGGCATATGTACATTATCGATAAAAAGTAAGGGCTTAGGTGATTCATTCTTCAAATAAAAAAATTGATTGAATAAAAAATCTGTAGATGTATTTTCAGCCGTATGCGCGTCTACCAACATATTAATTAGTGTTTTAACGAAAGGAACGTTTGATGTGTCCGAATATAATCCAACTCGTCAAATTCATCAGATGCCAGACATAATAACACAGCATTGGCACTTAAATGAATTGTACGCCAATGCAAGACTGGAATAAATAAACCCGTTGCAGGATTATTTAAGATATACACTTCGGATATGCCATCAAGCGATTCCAACTCCACTTCTACTTCCCCTGAAACAGCTATTAATACTTGTAAACAAGCTTTATGTGCATGATTTCCGCGTTCAATATGCTCAGGCGTACGATAAACCCAATACACCCGCTTAATATCAAATGGAATGTGAGTATGTACTTGAGCTACAGAAATAAAACCTATTTCTTCATCCCCAATTCCTGTAAAATGTATCAAGTATGGTTTTTCAGACATATAAAATTTGATAACTTTGGTAAATATACTGATTTACGCCAAAGTCTGACATTCGTTACAATTGATTCTATATGCTTAACCTCTTTTTAGCAATTCTCTGTACTACTTCCTTATTTATCTTATTTAGAATTCTAAAAAATCTAAAAATTGATCTATTTCAAAGTATCGTATGGAATTATGTCGTATGCAGTATCATTGGATTTGTCATACAGCACGATCAACTTACAGAAGCATTATATAACAAACATATGCCCACCGTTATTGCTTCAAGTTTGTTGGGAAGCTGTTTATTACCAGGTCTTTTTTTAATTGGTACGTGCACGCAACGCGCTGGACTAACACGTACAATTACGGCGGATAAACTTTCTATGGTAATACCAGCAGGTTTTGCTATTGCGGTA
>ERZ724508.695-NODE-695-length-22722-cov-19.617462_pt1 | contig 22722 bp, 36 predicted proteins | sample MGYA00376041_ERZ724508 | MGnify/ENA primary metagenome ERZ724508 (study PRJEB28724, sample SAMN07190887) | wastewater metagenome | isolation source: effluent of sewage treatment plant in Hong Hong | place: USA: Christiansburg, Virginia | collected 2016-03-01 ...
CCGCCGCGCCGAAGTTACCCATCAAAGCCTGACCACCAAGAGCCGCCGCTAGTGCTCCAAAGAACTCACCTTTTGCGCCTGTGTTCTGTGCTCCAGCGATCCAGCTTGCATCAGCGGGGCCACGATCACGGTAACCACCGTCTGCACCGTCACGTGCCATTGGGTCTGCAACTTGCTGCGTCATGAAGTCGTAGTACTGTTTAGGTGTCAGCCCTTCAGCTTGGTAGTTAGCACCAGTCGATGGACCGCCAAACAGCCCGTTAGAGCCGATCATTCCTGCCTGAATCGTCTTCAAATAATCAGCGTATGAATTTGCCATGATTGATCCTTACTTGTAGAGGCTAGATGCCAACTGCAACCCGCCCAATCCGGTCATCCAAGGGTTGCCCTGGTTCGTCTGCGAGTTGGTTTGCGTGCCACCCTGACCGGCGATAGCGTTCTGCCAGTTGTTGAAAGTGGTTTGGTTGTTGATGGGCGTCTGCGCAATCTGGTTAGCAGTCAGCGCGTTTTGGTTCGCCCAGTTGTTTTGCGAGTTGGCAAGGTTCAGTCCGTAGTTCGCGCCAAACTGTTGGTTGTTGCTGTCCAGATTTGAGAAGCCGAGGTTGTTGTTACGGATGCCTAGGTCGTAACTGTTGCCTTGACCAGCATTGAATTGCTGGTTCGCGTTGTACTGCCCGGTGTTGAACTGGTTGTTCTGTTGGTTCGTGCCCGCGTTGTATTGCTGGTTCGCGTTGTACTGACCAGTATTGAACTGGTTCATATTGTTGGCTTGCGAGTTGTTGAACTGGTTAGCTGTGTTCTGTGCGCCAGCGTTGAACTGGTTGTTCTGCATGCCAAGATTTGCACTGAACTGGTTCATGTTGTTGCCCTGACCGGCGTTAAACATGTTGGTTTGACCGGCAAGACTTGCATTGCGGTTCAAGTCACCAGCGCTCAGATTTGCATTGAACTGGTTATTGCCCATCGTGTTGGATGCGTTGGCACCAGACGCAGACAACGACCTAGCCGCCTGACCTTCGCCCAACTGCGCTTGCAAGTTGTAGTCCTGCATACGCATGCTGTTGGCGACGTTTCCAAGTTCACCGGCAAGATTGCGCTGTGACTCGGTTTGCATCTGCTGCAATCCGGTGTTGCCAAAGGAGCCTGAAGCCGCCATGCGTGCATCTTCAGCGGGTCGCGTGGCTAGGTTGTACTTGCGCACTACATCGTCTTGCGCCTGACCAATAGCGCTATTCAGATACTGATTGTTTTGGCCCAACAGAGCATTCTTGTCAGCCGTTACCTGTGGTGCGCCATTGGCTTGTGCGGTTGTCTGACCAAGGTAGGAATTGTTGGCGTACTGCGTGCCACCCATGCCAAGATTACCGGATAGGGTAGCTTGGTATGGATTAGCGGAATTGGCTTGTTGGTAGCCAGCCTGTGAGCCTTGCGAAGACTGATAGCCCGCTTGCTTCGCTGCCGGTGATGTTTCAGCCTGCGAATTCAGCCATGACATGAAGTTGGGATCAGAGTACCCCATGGATGCGTTTGGATCGTAAGTAGCCATTAGGTTATCTCCCAGAAGTTGGAGCCATCAGAGAAAAACTCGCGGCTTTGATAAGCAGTTGTCAGCGTCACAGACGCAGCGCCATCGATGTTCCCGGAGCTGCTTTGGATCGTGATGATGTGGGTTGTGTTGTTGGCGCGTTTGACCACTACACGTTTGTTTTTCATGGTCTGCGCACTGGGTAGCGTGACTGTGAAAATGCCCGTTGGAACCACCAGAATGATGTGATCGTTTTCGCCGCTGGAGTACGTGGTTGATACCGATGTATGCAGCCACAAACGACCGTCAGCCGCTTGGTTTATCGATGTAGCAAACGCTCTCAGATAGTCCGTAATCCGCAGAACCATTTGCTTTTGGTCGTCCGGTAACTTGGGATCAGCTAGAACCTTATTCATAGCCTGCCTCTGAAAGCGCAATCAGCAGCGATTCGACTTCAAAATCACCGGTGAAATCAATCCTGAATGCGTGATAGCGTGCGGACTGCAACAGATCAAACCTGTCTCCGCTGATTGACCGGGTTGAGCCCGATACGTCGGTGTCGCCCAGTGCCATCACATGAGATGGGGTCAGTGTTGCAGTCGTTGGTTTAGTGCGGTACTTCGGACGCACGCGAGAACACAGGCTAACAACCGTTTCATCACCGTAGTAACCCGTTTTGATCCATGATGCGCCAGCCGCTCCGGTTAGCGTCTTGAGTACGTGCGATGTATCGATGTACGACAACACCGGAGCACCGGCCTGCCAGAATGGCGAGTCATAGGCAATGGCTGGCGTGTCTGCGTAGGTTGCGTACAGCGTGCCGAATCCGTCATAAGTAACGCCGCTGATAACCGTCTGTACTGGCAACTCAGCAGAGATGGTTACCTTGCCCCAACGCTTGGTTGCGTAGTTGTAAACAATCGCAGCATTCAATGTCGTTGACGATCCTGCGCAGAAATAGAACCAAACTGATTGATTCTGCGAATCGTGAATGCCTTCTGTTTTGTAGGCATAGGCTTTGTTCAGCGATGCAAAGAAGGTTTCTTTGATACCGTCGCCTATGGGTTGCGGCCTAGTCCCGTCAAAAATGTAGAAATTCTCAAACCCAACAAAGATGTGAGCAGAACCGATAGCAACAACGGCTTCTTGTGAGGCCGCGCCAACTTCACCAGGCACCAAGTCCCATCGCCACACCTCGGGAGAACCTACATATGTACCGACATGCATTGCCCGCGCTTTGTAGGCAACGATCTGTTCACCGAGCCGCTTGAGTCCGGTAATCGCTCCAGGCGCACCAACCAGCAAACCCGATGTTGCTTGCGTCGTTACGCTAGGTGCCCATGTCGTAGTAGGAGCGAAGATGGGAGAACACCACCAGCGATTAGGCTGGTCGCCAAAACCTGTAGCCAATCCTGTGCCGGTGTCGTCGCAGTTCGCCAACACAATGAACGAGCCGACCGACTCCATACACGCCGCTTTAGGAGCGTTCGCAATGTCCGCAAATGCACCAGCGTTGGAGTATTGAAGCTGTGTCGCTTTATTGACTGCGAGTGATGTATTACCGAACTGGGCAAAGCGCCATTTCACATCGCCTGTTGTGTAGCTTGTCCCACGCGACACATCTGCCCACGTACCACCAGAACCCTCGTACAGCTTCGATTGAGTACCTGCAAATACGCGAGTACCACCGTCTAGCTTATAGATCACTGTGGCACCGGTAGAAGCCGCAGCCAATGCGCTGTAGGCCGTTACCCCGGTGGGTGCACCTGAGTAACCGCGAACTGTAGGGACAGCCTCAACGTCTACCAGCAAATCAGGCGTGTTCTTTGGCAGGTCAGGAAGATAAGCCAGCATTACGCGAGTTCGTCCACCAAAGAGTTCACAACAAACTGAATGTCGTCATCTGTAGCCGCTTCACCAGCGATGCCAATAGAAGCATTTGCAGAGCAGCGAATCGAGACACGGCGCAACACATCAGAGTCCTGTGGGCCCTTCAGAGCTTTGTTAGCCCATGTCTTGCGTGCTGCGTGGTTCGGCACTCCTGCTGCTTCGTTGAGTACGTCAACCGCAGCGATCCATATTGCCATTTGTAGGCGTCTTTGGAATGTGCCGTTTTCTGTCAGCGCATAGCGTCCGTTGTAGTCCATTAGCGTCTCACTTTGATTTGTAGGCTGGCATTCAGTGGCTGGCCTTTGCGATCACTTGCCCTGCGCACCGAGTCGATAAGACTGCCAACCAGTTGCGTAAGCGCTTGCACCTGGGCCATATCTCGGATGTACTTAGCGCCCTCTAATGCTGTTGCGTACAGGTACAAATCCGGCGCGTTATCTAGCAGCCAATTGGTTGTGTTGGTGTCGCTAAGTGCCTCAACTTTGGGGAGGTAGTAGAGCGTGTACGCTTGCCCGGTTGATGCACCGAATATGCGTAGCTGGTTGTTTTCCAGAGCGTAGGACGTTGGATAAGTAACACCCGTTGGAGAGTAGTCAAGCGACTTGTAATCTAGCGTGTATTCAGCATCGCCAACCGCTGTAGTTACCTTGGAAACAGAGCCAAAATCAGTTGGCAAAGTCCCATACTCGCCAGTCGTACTACCAGCGACGGACAGTGCCATATCCTTGATCTGCAACTCTCGAAACAGAGCGGCTTCAGCCAACGTAACGAACGCTGGTAGCTTTGCTGTCAGGTCGGCCCGGTGCAGGTAGTCTGCAACGTCTGTTTGAAGGGTCGCGTAGGTCATTTCAGGAACCGATCAAACGTCACCAGCTTGGGGTTATCGCGCAGCCAAGAAAGAATCTGGTGTTTGCGTTCTTCAGAGCTTTGGTATGTCTCGTTGATCCGCGTGAGTTCTGCCATTGGGATGATCCCAACAAAATGCCCATCGCCCCATCGCTGGCCTTCAGAAGCAATCCGGGCAGAGTGCGCGGCTTCCAGAAGTGGAGCGGCATCATAGGTTTGCTTGACTACAACCTGATCGCCCTCGACGCGAACATCACGAGAGATGCCGTATTCGTTAGCGGATTCGATGATGTGGAAATCGTCTATCACGGCGTCCTCTCGACGTTTAATAAGGAGGGGCATCACACCCCACCGGAGTTTTACGGCCTCTAGCCGCTTACCGTTTAAGGTGTCAGGTTGGTAATCTTGGCTTGTGCGGTAGGCGCACGAACTGCCAAGCAAGCATCAGCGGTAATCAGAACCTTGTCGCTGTCGCCGGTCTTAGCCAAGTCGGTTGTTTTGAAACCATCCAAGAAAGCCAATTCGATGTAGTCCGTATTCAGCACATAGGCAGTATCCGAACCAGCCATCAGGTAGTGAGGAACAACTGTCAAGCCGCCGAAATCGCTCAAGTAAACTTCAGCGCCACCGACGATAGTTGCCTGCGAGTTCTTGCCGCCCTTCACATCAATCCGGTTCTGTGCCACCGAAGCGAAAGCAGAGAACAGAGTCTTGTGAGCAGGAGAAACAACCAACATTTCCGCGAACTGGCCGGAAGTGATGAAGATGTTTTGGCAAGCGGTGTCCAACAGCGTCTTGGTAAACGTGCGGTTAGTACCCGCAGTGATAGCAGCAGTAGGAGCGCCAGAAGTCCAAGCAGCAGTAGCACCAGCACCGTTATGCAACGGGTTAGACACCAACTGCACACCCAAGCCACCAGATTGACCGGCAACAGAGGTAGTAGCTGCAATGGCTACTTGAGTCGGAGACACAATCATCGCTTCAATGTTGCGCTTCAACTCCAGCATCTTCTTGCCCTTGAGGTAGCCCATTTCAGCGCCGCGACCGGCCTTCTTCACGATGTTTGCGCGACGAGAAACGCCTACCGTACCGTTGAAGATTTGCAGATGGTTGCCGATGCGAACGGTTGCCGCTTGTGCGTCCAAGGTAACGTCATCACCGTCAATCATCTTGTTAGATGCCGATGCGCTGCCGAGAACGTCGGTCTGCCACTCGTGGAAGTCCGTCACAGCAGTGGCGCGACCACATGCGGACGACAAAGGCACCTCGGAAGGCGAAGTGTTGTAGATTTTGTCCAACAGGTCTTCGCGGTTGCCCTTGAGTGAAGCCTTTTGGTAGAGGTTGGTTGGTACTGTCATTTTGAATGCTCCGGTATCAGGTTAGGTATGCAGCCAGATCGTTGAGCTTTGCGCGGCCACTCTTGAACTTCTGTTCGAGTTGCTTGTGCTTGGCGTCATTGACTGACGGTGTTTGTCTGTTTGGCATGCGTGGTGCTTCAGAAACCTTGCGTGTTACGTCGGCTTTTTGCGACTTCAAGGCTTGATAAGCCTGGGCGTCTCGCATCATCTTTACCAAGCGATGGTCATAAACATTGCTTAGCTCATCCGGCGTAAATCCGTACGTCTTGTTAACGCCTTCGTAAATCTTCGCCAGGGTTGGCTTATCAATCTTTTCCTTTTCCAGCACTTCCCAAGTTTTCTTGGCTTGCTGTTCAAGGGATTGCGCCCGATGTGCTTCTGCCTCTTGCGCTGCACGTTGCTTTTCACCATTGATCTGGTTGTCCAGTTGGTTCAAGTACGCATTGACGCTTTGTTGTCGCTGGTTCTCTGCCACCCATGCCGCAGGGTCTGAGTGCGCCAATTGCGCCATCTCATCGCCTGTTTTGAGTCCCGCCATCTGCACCAGCGCCGTGCGGGTTAGTTCCGCTTGGCTTAGATACTGATTGCGAATCTCGTCATGTTTGGTTTTCAGGAAGTTCACCGCTTGGGACTCACGCTCGGCTAGAGCTTGGGTCTTCTTGGTGTAGTCCTTTTGGCGTAGATACGATGAAGCGAGTTCTTCCGTCGATGCCTCGATGGTTTCCTCAACTCCGTCTTCGCCTTTCACCTTGAAGGTGATCTTTGTGTCAACGGGTGCAGGTTCTTCAGACTCTTCCGAGCCTTCGTCATCCTGTTCGTCGCTTGCTTCCTCTTCCGTGTCGCTCTCGGCGGTGGAATCGTCTGCGGGGTTTGCTTCTAACTCGTCTGTGGATTCCTCTTCAGGAGTGTCCGCGAGAAAAGAAGCGAGGTCGTCTAGTCCGCCTGATTCGGGTGCTGATTCAGCTTGTCCGTCCATGTGGAACCTTTGTCAAATTCCCCCCTCGTGTCACTAGGAGGGACATGCGGCGTATCTCTACGGACGCTAATAAGCTAAGTGACTAGCCGGTAACTCTGCGGAGCATCCGTCTTGATGCGGATTCGTCGCGTATCTCGTTCAATTCAATCTTGTTCTGTGCCAGCTTGCCGTTTTCAATCATCCCAACGAGGATTGATTCAAACTTATCTGTGAGCTTGGCCAGTTGCAACAACAGAACTTGTCCCTCGCGGTCCCTAACTGGGCAACTCTTCCACTGCTCTAGAACCGCAGACTTTAGGCTAGCCATAGCCGACTTGAAAGCCTCGTTTTCAAGCACTGCACTTGCCTCGCGCCCGCGTAAAACTTCATGCTTTTCGTTCATTGCAGACATTATCAAATTTGGTGGAAACTACATCAGCAGTAGCATCTCTATGTCTTCCTCATCTGCCAAATCAGCGGCTATAGCAATGGTCTTCATCACCTTGTCGTAATCCATCTGAGCTAACAGCTTTGGAAGGTCAACAGGGATGGAGAAACGCTCTACAGCTTGCGCCAGTTGGTCAACATCAACCGTCTGGATTGGCTCAACAGTGATTATCTTGTCCCGCAGCCGTTTGCGTGCGCGTCTGGAGGTCTTCTGCGCTTGCTGTATCGCTTGCTCTGCTGCCTGTTCCGCTTCAAGGAATGCGTCAGCCTCTTGCGCGTTGTTGAACAGCAGTATTTTCTTGTTGCGCTTGACGTACCACTTGCTCGGGGTAAGATCAATCTCTCCTGCGTATGAGGTTTGATCGCCAGACCATGATAAGACTGCATCCTGACCAGCTAATGCGAATGAACCACTCTCAGCCGCAATCGTGTACGTGTACCCGTTCGTCGTGTAAGTAAGCGTTGCGTCCTGACCTGTTAGCGCAAAGCTAGTCGTATCCGCTACCAATACCCGGTTAAACGCAAGTCCAGCCGCTTGGCCAGCAAGGCTGTAGCCCTGCGTGTCTGCCGCCAATACGCGATTGAATGCAAGCCCTGTGTCTTGCCCAGCCAGCGCGAATGCTCCAGATGCCGCAACCAGCGTGTATGTAGGTCCACCAATCGGTGTGTACGTCAGCGTGGCATCTTGCCCGGCTAACGCATAGCTGCCACTCGCGGCACTCAGAACCCGGTTAAAGGCTAGACCAGCATCCTGACCATCCAGGCTAAACGATCCAGACGCAGCGGATAGAGTTCTATTGAATGCCAGCCCTACAGCCTGCCCGGTTAGCGCATAGCTTTGTGTATCTGCCGCGAGAACGCGATTGAACGCTAGACTGACTGTCTGACCTGTTAACGCGAAACTTCCACTATCTGCTGTCAGTGTGTATGTGTAGCCAGCAGCCGGTACACCGAAATACACACTCCTTGCCAATGGCTGGAAGATTTGCCAAGGGTTGTCCGACAGCGACTTGATTTCTGCGTCGGAGAGCGCCCGGTTGAATGCGAAACCGTTGGCAACCCTGTCAAGCCACGGCACACCTCCGGACGGGCCTTGCGCAAGAAATATGAGATTGCCGCCGTTTGTGCCCGCCCCTATCGTAGTAGTGGTGATGAGCGCACCGGCCGTAAAGTGCTTTAGCGTCGTGCCCGACACCGTTACAGCCACTGCGGTTGATACGAGGGACGGAATATCAAGCGCTGATGCAAAGTACTGCGCCACACCTTGCACTGTGTGCGTGTTTCGCGTTACATTTCCGCCAGCGCCGCCACCCGTCGCTGCATTTCGCCCCCATGAAAAACCCGCATTTCCTGCCGTTCGGGTTGAAAACACAACCCTATCAGCGTCCACTGCGGCGTACTGGCTCGTTGTTCTAGACAGCCATGTCGAGAAGAGAGTAAGAGGGCTGTTTGCGAGCGTGATGCCTAGGTCTGCGTACCTAGAGCCATTGCCTTCAATGAACAAGCCAGCTTGCCCGCCAGACTTTGTCGGGTCAGAGTTGGACCAGTTTATTTTCTTGCCGGTCGCAGCATTTACCTTACCGTCCGCCGTCGCAAACACCAGTCCGCGCGTGATTGGATTCGACCAATTAATCCCTACAGGGATTTGCGGTTGCTGCTTCCAGGGTGCTTTGCCGAACAGCTTCATACACCGGACCTTACGTGTACTGCTTCAGCTTGCCGGTGTAGTAGAGCGCATTACCCGAGGATGCCAAACCTGCTGTCGTGGTAGTTGTGCAATTCTGCGCGATGAAGATTACAAAATGCGTAGGCATCTCGCCGCCAAACTGCGCCGCTATCGCCCGCATTGGGAAGGGCATCACGGCGCTGGCTGTGTTGTCAACGGTGATTGATGCTAAGAATGTGCAAGCCGCGTCGCGTTCCTCCGTGTCAGTGAACGCGATTGCGCCCTCAGTGCCAATTGTCCCTGATGATGATGCGGGCCACGTTGGAGTGTCATTCAGCGCAGCGATGAGATAGATATTGATGGACCCCGCCTGCCTGTTGCTTGCGTGTGTCGTGAATGTTCCGCCCAGCAAGCCATCAAGATTCAGGTTTGTCAGATTGCTGATTGACGCGCTGCCCCATCCAGCAGTCCAGTCCTGAGAACTGGCGAGACTTTGCAGGTTCGTTACCGTCGGCGAGGTTGACGCGACGTATTTGTCTTTGATATCGCCAGCCATTTTTACGACTCCCGCGCAGCTTGCACATCGTCAGAACTCACCGGCCCTTCGTAGCCCATGGCCGACGGTGTAGCCGTGGTCCCGTTCCCAGTTGCAAACAGTTTTTCTACCACGCTAGCCTGACGCGTGATAGATGCCTTCACTTTGTTTGCACCCGCCCAGCCAGCGTCGAGCATAGCCCCGCCAGTGCCTGATGGGACGTTCTGCAGCGCATCAGACAGCCCGCCGCGCACTGAGGCCCGCCCAGTTGCTAGCGAGTCGCGACCTTGCAGCAGGATTTGAATGTTCATCTGCTTGGCTTGACAGACCAACACCCGGTTTTGATACAGGATTGTCCCGTCAGGCGCATCCGCTGGCGTCAGACTCGCCCATGTGATCGCATCCAGAATGTCGGGCGCTGATGTGCTCGATCGCCATACGTAATAGGCCGGGGCCGCAGCAGCGTTCAGGATACCTGCTATCTCTAGCGCACCCCCGCTGGTCATTGGCTTGGCTGACATGGTGCCGTCGGCTAGGATGGCTGCTTTGAGTGTTGCGAGTTGCGCTGGTGTCATGTTCATACCAATGTGATAGTCGTAGCAGCGAAGTCGACTAGGAACGTCTCAGCACTCGCCATCGTTACGCTAGAACCGTAGTCATACCAGCCAATCAATGGATCAGCCGGAGACGTTGGTGTGTCGTTGTACAGAACAACGTAGCGGAATGGGCCAACTGCTCCTGTGGCTGTCAGTAGCAAGTCAACCAGCACCAACGATGCAGTACCAGAGGTTTGCGAATAGCTAGTTGTGGTGACATTGAAAGGCGTAGCGCCTGACAAATTTGTCGTTGCTAGTGGAGCAGTAAGAGCCGCATAGGTCGCATTACCAGCAACAGGCGCAGTGTTCGTCAGAGCAACCTTGAGTTGGTGCGTGCCAAATACGTGTACGCCCTTACCAAGATCTTCTACGAACTGGTTTGTTTTGTTGAATATTGCCATTTATTGGACTCCTGTAGCGCGGCCATCAGGCCCGCGATTGATTGACTTAACAACTCCACCTTGCTCCACACCGATAGCCCTGCCATCTGGCCCGCGAACAATTGTTTTCGGTGATTGCATGTGTGCGATGACGGACTGAAGGCCCTCAAGCACTTGTTCCATACCTGCTTTTTCAGCATCTGCGTTCTCAGCAGGGCCGCGTAGCTTCATTTCTTCGATGTAGATCTTGGTTTGCGCGTCAAACTCAGCCTTCCACTTGTCGAAAGCAAGTTGCTGTTGTGCTAGTTCTGCGTCCATCTGCGCCTTTAGCATTTCTCGCTCTGCGTCGCGCTGGTCGTTCGATGCTTGCAACTCCAGATTGGCGCGAATCTCTTGCAGCTTGGCGTCGGCCTTGATCTGCTCGACTTCCCGCGTCATCTGCGTTTCTGCTTGGAACTTCTGAATATCTGCCTGCTGTTCAGCTTGGAACTTCTGTGCATCGCCCTGCTGCTTCATCTGCTCGATTTGCAGCGGTAGAGGTGGTTGCTGTGGCTGTGGTGGCTGCTTGCTTGGGTCTTGAACGAAGTTATCAATGTCCTTGAAGCCTGCGTTCTCAATGATCTTTGCGCTGGTGTGGTACAGGTGCTTGGGTGTGACCATGCCGAACTGCATTGCAGCGGTCTGCATCTGGTAGATGTTGGTCAACTGTTCGGCCTTCTGCTGTGTGTCACCAGTGCCAAGACCGACATTTACCGTCATGTCGTAGCTGTCGCGCCATTCGTTGGGGTCGTACTCTACGAACTCGTTGCGCAGCCGGAAGGCTAGTTTCTCCATGCCGCCATCTGTCAACAGCTTGAGAATGCCTTGGAATATGGGTTTCAGCAGAGTTTCAGCAGCGATACGGGCTATCAACTCAATGCGCTGCATTGCTGCGCTCTGGTCAATCTGCCGTCCTGTAGCTGTGTTGTTCAGGCTGTCAGGGTTCATACCCTGCGAGGTACGAGATACGCCTGTACGGTCTTCCCGCATGCCCTTGACGTACTCCAACATGGGCATGGAAGCGCCAGCTGCGAACGGCGTCACCTGTTCAGTGATTGCATTGGCATCGCGTTGCCGGATGATCCCGCCTGGGCGAGAGTCCAACAGGTCATCAATGTTTGCAAGTGGTGACCAATTGGCGTCGGTTAGAACCTTCGTGCGTGGGTTGTTCGTCAGATAGAGGTTATTCAGCGTCTGACGCAATAGCTCAGTGTGAAGCCGTTGCAGATCACTGACAGCCTCTGCCATGCTCATTCCGTCCCAACGGTGCGTGTTCAGGATGGGAGAGAACGTAGCAATGGGAACGTGCGAAGTAACCTCACACTTTAGAATCTTGTCCTTCAGGCGATAGACACACAGCCGCTCGGCTACACCGTCGCCATCCTTGTCAGCCAGGACAAACTCAACGCGCAACCAGCCTTCTGCCATTGCGTCATCGTCGGAGTCGTCATCGCTGCTGGCAGTAGACGCATCGATCTGATTATTTGTGAATAGGCGCGTGTTACCGTCTACGCTGTACTCTGATGCATCAGATGCCCGCAAGTCGCTCGGGTCGCACTTCAGACCCATGCTGACAATATCAGTCATAGTCACGCGCATCATGCGGGCAACGTAAGGACAATCAGCCAGCAGCGGGCTTGTCCAGTCACGCTCAACTAGCAAGTCTTCAGGGCTGAACGATTCGACTTTGATAACCGTCTTTTTCTCAGTCTTTTTGATGCGCCCGGAGTAGCCCATCATGGGTTGACCGGTCATCAAATCCATTTCAGGCTGCTGCGTCTGAGGATTGATAACGGGTGATGGTGTAGCCTCTTGAATCTCGCTATCCTCTGCGTCTTGCAGAAGCATCGCAATCATTTCTTCTGATGCGTTCTTGAACGGGATGCTTGAGACTGTTTCGATAGTCTCCTTGCGCCACATCGTTGCGGAATTCTTGACCCTCAGCGCATCCTTAAATGCCGTGTACAGCACCATGAAGCCGTTGTTCTGCTTGAAAAACACATAGTTGCATGTGTCTGTAGCCTGTTCAGCACCAGCTACATCCTCTTGGCGTGTAGGCTCAAACGAAACGGCCTTGTCTGTGCTGGAGAATGTCTTTAGTAGCGCCGGGAGAATCCATTCCACCGTGTCGCTTACGTCACTGGCAACGATTGTTGACCAGTTTTCGTCCTCGGTGCCGTATGGCATCCGGTAATACTCGCGCAATGAGGTTTCGCGCTCTGCCCGCAGTTGGCCGTTGACGTAGCTTGCAGACGCCTGTTCCTTGCGGTTCAGTAGCTCCAACAAATCATCATCGTCCATTTTTGCCATAGTGTTCCCGGCGCAATCACTGCGTTTTGGAGCATTATCAAATTTGGTGGAAACTAGGCGACTATGCGACGTTTGCCGTACTCGATGGGCTTTGCTGAAACCGATGCGCCTAGAGCATCTGCAACGATAGCCATTAGGCCGAATGAGTCAGCGCCGTGGCTAGACCAGTCATGCTCAGGGCCAAGCCCGATGTTGCGTGTTTCGTCCCGTTTCTCGTGGTAGTAGCCGACAGCATCTAGACCAGCCTGTGTTGTGGGCTCGTTAAACCACATCTGCCCAAACATGCGCCTTGCACACTCAACCCGAGCCATTGCAGCGCCCTTGCCTTGATTCGGTACAACCTCAACCGCATAGCCCGCGTCTTTCAGTGCCGATGCGTAGCTAACGTCAAACACCTTGTCCTGCGTGTTTCCGTCATGTGGTAGCCAGACAGTCAGCTTGCTTGAGTCGTAGCCGTTGGAGCGTAACCAGTTCAGGTGTGTGCCTAGCGGTTGGCCCACCGCCTCGTAGTAGTTCAGAACCCGAATCTCTTTGCCAACAAACTGTGCGATCCACATGGTGAATGCGTCAGCCTTAGAACCTGTTCCGCCAATGTCCACGAACGCCCGCAGGCTCATCAGTGGATCAGCACCAACCCGCCCTATCCGACCTTCAGCCTTAGCCGCTGTAATGTGCTTTGCGAAGTACGCACCGACCAGCGTAGACACGAAAGCACCACCCCATACGTGTTCGTACTGGTCTGGCCTCTCTTCTAAGTCTCGCAGTCTGTCGCGCTCCAACTTGGCGGGAAACTTTGGGTTGTCCATCCAGTTGCACTCAACAACCTTGATTAGCGGGTCTTTGCTATTCCTGAATCGTGCCTCAACTGGTGCGCTCTTGCGCTTAGGGTTCCAAGTTATCCACAGTTCAGCGTTCCAATCGCTACCCTCTTCCCGTAGCGTGGGGATCAGCGTTAGCCATGCCTCATCCGTTACGGGCTCGGCCTCGTCAATCCATGCCAGTAGTAAACGTCCCTTGGACTTGATTGAACTGATGTTTCGGTCCAACCCGGCGAAGGTGAACTGTATGCGTCCATCCTTGCTCCTGATGTACTTATCTCCAACATCGTAATAGTCAAGCAGCCACGGCTCATCCTCAATAGCCCGCTTCACTTCCTCAAGGCTTGAGTCTTCCAGAGAGTTCATGAACTGGCGACCACACAAGATGATCCCTGATGTTCCCGCCTTGCCGTGGATATAGCCTTGTACCGCTGCCATCTTTGCGAAGCTGCGAGTTTTACCGCTACCCCTTCCTCCATACGCTCCACGAACGTCAGCAGGGCCATCGAATACGGGGATAAGCACTTCAGGTAGTGCTATGGCTGTCATTTAAGCGCTACTAGCTCAATGCGGGTAACTGTCTGGATTGCGTCACCGTCAACGCCTGTTACCTGCATGGGCAACACTTTACCGACCAGCCCTAGGAATGCCGCAGCGGTCTTAGGATCGTTTGCACGGTCTACTAGGTAGTCAACCCCCCCTGCTTCGGATAGGGCTTGCAGAATCATGTCTTTGATAGCGCCGTTAGTCTTATTCGGGACGCCTTTAGGTCTACCGGGGCCAGCGCCGGGTAAGTTTGACTTAGTTTTTTTTACTGTCATCTGAGTTCCCCTTTAGGGATTGTTCATAAAAATCACATTGGGACTTGCCCGTTAGGGTGTGATCTATTGCCCTACCCATCAATCTCCCGCAAGGCGTCGATGGCTCACCCAGAAAGTCTTTCACCACTTAGCCCTGGTGAACGCGGGCGGGTTTCCGCGTATGTCAGGCAACTGAAAGTTGAGGGACAGCACTTCTTTTGCTTGTAGCTCCGGATTGTGTAGTGCGCCCTCTGTAATCATTATCAAATTTGGTGGAACCTAACTAGATGATTCTCGATAGATGCATTCGTTTAAGGCTTCATTTAGAAAGCTGTTCCACGACTGGCTTTTATCCATACATGCCAACGATTGAAATAGCCCATACGCTAATTCCTCATTCGTGTACTCCTGATTTTCAGACCTAAAGTCCGCGATAAGCCGCGCCACTTCTATAAATGCTTTGTCTGCTCTTTCATCGCTAAAATTTCTCATTCCGGTTTCCTTTATTTGCAGTTGAATATCGAGCTAACACCCTTCAGGTTCGATGAGACTCCTACTCTGCTGCCAGGGATGCTGTATATGAAGCGCCCGCAGCTATCACGATCTGCCATTACTGCGCGTATGTAGCAAAGGTGTTTCAGTGCTTGCCTTACCTGACCGATAAATAGTCCGCTGCTGTCCGCTATGGCGCGATGGGTGCAGTTTCCTTGCTCTACTGCTGATAGGACTTGGCGCATATTGCTCATAGGGCGAATGAACTTGAATTGCGTCTGTCCTTTTTTCATGCACTAGCTCCCATTCCGAAAATACTGCTGATTCCTGCCCATCGCGTCTTAGCTGGCGCTTCCTTGCGTGGCTTCGGTGCTGGTAGCTTTGTCGTCCTACGCTGGTCTGCCATTTCCTGCCAGTCTGGAACTACGGTGTAGACGTTGTAGTTACTGCGACTGCCTAGCCCGCGCTCTACTGTTGCAAGTCCTAGCCCTACTGCGCGGCCTAAGTACTTTCCTATTTGTTCGCGGGTTACGCCGTGTAAGTGGTCGTGGATGGTTGCTCCACCGGATGGGCCTAGTATTTCCAGCATCTTGCAGATGCGCCGGATGTGTACGCCTACTGTTCTAGCCATTGAGCAGCCCCTTTTGTTTCAAAATCACCAAACTCCGTAAATGCCCCATGAACCAATCTAGATCGACCTCACTGCGCGTCATGTGCGGGACGCCAATAAGTTGGTCATAGGCTGCATCACAGGCTGTACATGCATACGCTCCAGCCTCGTCAATAGCCTTGATGCCCTTCCCCTTACCCGCTGCGCCGTGCCTTGCGTGGCTCCAAATCGTCTTAGCCGGGTCATGTGTGCAGACTCCGGGTAGCCGCACTTGGCAGTCCTCCCCGTTTGCGCTTGCCGTTATCTTGCTCATCCCATCAACTCGTCCATCGCCTGTGCAATCTTCAGCACGCGCTCACGGTTCAGCGTGCGCTCACCACCGGGCAGTACCCAGCCAGCCCGGTAGAAGCCTGAAGCGAATCCCCATGGAATGATTGCTTTGCCGTAATGCACGCTGTCCAGTTGATTGACTGGTTCCCACTTTGTTTCGTTCATTTGATAGCTCCAATTGCAATAAGGTGTTTTTGATATGGGACGCGAATCAGCCGGTGAAACTTTTCAGCGGCCTCTGCGTTGTGGTCTAGCTCTGCGCGGCTATTAATCTCGCAGATTGCGTACAGGCAACGCGCTGCACCTAGTGCGCTATGGCAAGCGTTATCAGGGTCCGTTTCGAGCCACGCCCAAAACTCTGGATCGTTGCACCACATACCAGCCAGCTTTGACAACGCGCCACCCTTTGGCTTTTCTTCAACTGGTGCCGGTTTGTCACCGATTGCCGCATAGCCAACCTGTAGCGCAGCAATCGCAGCCGGTGTACCAGGAGCAGCAAACAAGCGGAATGCGTCTTGTGCGTTGGATGGCTCAATATCGAACGAGATTCGCAGCGTTCCATCTGCCATAGTCTTAAGCGAGACTGACGCGCAAGGGATGGCGCTCATGGCACTAACCTCAAATGCCGCAGCGCACATTCCACGCTATCCACGATGCACAGCGGCCCGCCTAGCCATGATCCGTGCCACTTCAACTGATCCTCAGTTAGCAGCCGTGCGCTAGGTTGCTTTGCACCGTCTTTCACTTCCATCAAGATCGTTGTCCCGCGATGGCCTACTAGTAAATCTGGCACGCCTTTGCCGACACCCGCAAGGCTCTGCACGGTTGCTCCTGCTTTGCGTAGTGCGTCTACTATCTCGTTGTGATTGGCGTCTATGCGTGCTGCTCTCATTAGCTTTGTCCCATTTGTGAATTCCTTTATAGGCCGATAGCAATAGAAAGCCTTGTACTTTGCTGGTGCGTCAATGAAGATTGATGCAACACGCTCTGGTATGAAAGCCGGGAACTTCCTTTTATGTTCTTTGAGTTTCCCTATGAACTTATCCGCCATCCATAGGTCAGCACCGACTGAATTAAGAATTGCTCCTTCCCAATTCCAATGGACTTCTTCTTTTGGTTTTGGAATGCCAAACGTTGTTGGCCGTTCTCTATAACTGTTTTTCGAGATCATTCAAATATCCCCCACAATGCGATCAACTGCCGCAACAAACTCATGCCATGTCCCGCGTACTTCCTCGCCAACGCCGTACACACGCGATTTCGCTGCGTAGTTAGCAGCAAGGTCTAGCAATTCCGCTCTTTCTTTTGCGCGGCTTGTTCTGCGGTAGCCTCTGCGTTCAATCTCCGCATTGACTCGGTAAGCCTGTGCGGAAGTTCTGATAGAAACTCCGGGTAGTTCTTCGCCGCTTCCTGCGCAAGCCGCCAGCCGTTCGCTTTCTCCACGTCTCCGCGCTGGCAGATTTCCAGATAGTGGGCTAGGTATCGGTTTAGTAGGGTCATGCATCAAGATCACCTGTTAGAACGAGGGCTTGCGTTATTTCCGCGAATGTCGGCGTAATGTCGCCAGCACGGACGCGGATTAGGATGGAAATTGCTTCGGTGTAGCTCATGCAGACTCCTTAAATTTAAATCTCATTCCGGCTAATTGCGCTCGGACGTTTTCCGGGATTGGTGCGGCTTTCTTGTCGTCCGCGAGAATCTTTTGCAGTGCCGGGTCTGGCCCGCGTGGTGCGGTGACAAGCTCCACCGTTTCACCGTCCTGCCAGCGTCCATCGTTCAGCCATGTCGCCGGGTACGGGATGAACTTTCCCCCGTCCTTCACCCAGTCTTCCGAACGGCTTTGCACAGCGATTGCGGACAGGATTGATGCGAGTAGCTGTCGATCAGGCTTGCGCTTGTCGAACGCCTTCTCTGCATCGTCTTTGGCTTTCTTCTTCGGGTAGGCTTTCCAGAATTCTTCAAACAAATCGACACGCGGCGCAGCCGATGGTGTCGGTAATGGGGTATCAGGAATCAGAGAATCAGTAGAGAGGGAATCAGCGCGAGTGCTTCGGATAATTTCGGGCTTTGTACCGATTTCCTCGGAAGTAGTGCAATCAGAGGATGGAGCGGGTAGTTCTGACTCGGTTTCGTTCTTGTGCGGGTTCTGATGTTTTACGAACTCCAACACCAAAATGCACTTCTTACCGCCTACTGCGTAGCGCTGGATAAACCCGTTTTCCTGTAGCCAATCAAGCATTGAATCAACGTCCACGCCATCACGGTATGGGAATACCTCCCCCTTGATGCGCAATGGACGATCCTCAAGCCTTCCAGCACGATCAGCCAGAACCCATAAACCCTCAAACAATAGAGATAAAAGCGGATCAGCTACTCCAAGAATCTCGTTCTTGAAGAAACCGGGTTTAATGTTTCTGGCTCTAGCCACTGTGCGTACTCCGTTTAAACAGTCACAGCGAACGCTGAATGAATTTGTTAGAATTAGTGCGCGAAACACTTTTGGCCGTCCCTGTTGGGATGGCCTTTTTCTTTTCTGTTGTCACCTCCGCTGTGATGTAGCCGGAATAGAGCAACTTGATCTTTCCAACAGCTTCAGTCGTGTCTCTGACCTGAACCTTTTGAAGATTCATCTTCTTGTCATTGAAGGCAACCATGCACCGAGCGAGCATGTCGGTGTAATTTGCGGCCCTGATTTTTCCGTCAAGCGCAGAACGGTACAGAGACATTGCGACCGGAGACATTGAATCGAAGTCGCTGTGAACCATTGCCCGGTAGATGGTTTTTACATAGTCTTCGTCAGAACCCAAATCCATGCTGGCGATAGCTGCCAGACGAACAGGTGCAGAACTCCATGTCTTTGCGATGCTTGGGCAAAATGCAAATAGACGGTCATGTGCATGCTGAATGCCGTTGATGATCGGCAACAACATCAGAGGTGTAATCTGGAACGTCCGATTTGTGCAAATGTTTGCAATCAATCGCGCAACTTCTACGACACGCCGGTCATCCATGCGCAGTGAATCAGAGGCTGTCCGCTTCACGCCAATGTCCAGCACTGAGAATGAATCGTTGTCTGCGCCCGTTGTTACGAGCATAGGAAACACACCATCACGCAGCTCAGAAATTGCGGTTAAACGGTGTTGACCGTCAAGCAGTTCGCCACTCGTAGAAAATGCAATGCCTTGATGGGTAGTGATGTACTCACCGCGAAGAAATGCAGACTTCAAACCCTCCACCATTGACCGGCGCAACTGTCGGTTGTTGGTGTTCATAGACAGCCAATTTGCAGCCATCTGGGGGGTAACGTTTACTAATTCTGTTTTCATGCAAAACACTCTTTCTTTAATGAACTAATGGCGCTTGTGACTGCATCAAGCATGTCGCGCTCTTCCTCGGTTAAGCCTTCGGAAGCCTGAATGGTTCCGATAAGCAGCCGTGCATAACTGCACAACATTGATGAGCCGCGCTCTTGGGCGGCTTTAATTTCTTCGCGCATAGCCTCGGCCTTTGGGCCAGTCTTTGGCTTTCCTTGCGGCTTTGCGCGTTTAGCTTCGCGCAGCATGAATGCGGTAGTGACTTGTCCTGCCGTGTCTTTGGCGGTGGCTACAGCGGTTTCAAAGTGGGCATCTGTCATGCTGGCAAGTGACTGCCAACGGGATGACTGATTGGAAGTAATTCCTAAATCCACCAGCGTGGTAGGTTTAGGCTCAACAGGTGAAACCCGCCCTTGCGGCGCTCTGTCTCCATTCGCAGCGGATTGCGCCAGCAATTCACCAGCCTTCCGCTCTGCGCGAACTTTGATTTCAGTAGCCCACTGAATTAGCTCTGTGTCCTTTGCTTGGCGGGCATAAGCTGCCATAGCTTCGGCCTTGTCTCGAATATCTTTCACTTCGTCAACACGCTGGCACTCAGCCAATGCGGTGCGTGCCTGTTCGTATCTAACTAGCTGCGTCATCACTGATCCTTCCAATGAAATGAATATTTGCCGTTGATCGCGTCTGAACGATCCTTCTCGGATTGCGTCAACGGAACACAAGCCCTGTCGTTGCGGTTCACGCGAGTAGCTGATTGCTTGATCTGCTTAACCGACTGCTGGCGTATCTGGATGCCTTGTGCGGGGATGGTGAATGCGTTCATGCTGAAGCTCCTGCCAACACCCGGCGCAGTGCTGCGTTTTCTTCACGCAGTAGCTTGCCTGTTTCCCCGATCCAGAATGCTGGCGTGACAATGGCATAGTCACGCATGCAACCCCCTCGCCACCCACACAACAGCCTGGTCCCCGCCAATGGTCGCCCTGGTGCGCTTGCTGTCCTCAATGAAATGGCCCTGCACAAGCTCCACGCGGCGCGGGCGCTGGGTATTTGCGTTCATAGGTACGTTGGCCTGCATTTCCTCGTCCGTCGCTCCAGTGAGGCCGCGGCCACGCAGGAAGGCCAGCAGGATCGCGCGCTTTGTGCCGGCTTGTGGCTCGGCAGACAATGCCGCTGCTTTACTGGTTGCGGAATGACGCTGGTATGGCGCCGACCGTGGTTCAAAGTCGAATGAAATGGAAAGCTGATTCATCTGTCACTCCCATGAAACCCATACCGGCCGTCAATCGCCGCTGTGCGGTCCTTGTCGGCCTGGCTGGGTGTGTCTACTCGGGTGTCACGATTGACGCGCGCTGCGGCCTGTCTGGCGTACTGCTGGCGCTTTTTGTTGCGGTTGTAGATCCGCTTGGCTTCGGCTGCGTCCATAACGGGTACGGGGCGTGACTCGTACAGGATGCTGAAAGCATTGGAGTTGCTGCGGATGGTTCCGTCTGGCCATGCGGCGCTCATTTCCAGTCCCCCGTAATCTCTCGCAGTCCCTTTGCCTTCACAAGATCGGTGGCGATACTCATGGCATCAACTCGTTTCGAGGCCCATGCATGCAACACATCACGAATCAAGGCATTCATTTCAATCCGGTCAACCAGAGCGGTTGCTTTGAGAATTGCGTGAACCTCGGGGTGGACCTTGATGGCCCCTACGTCTTGGAGCTCGAGCGACATTTATGCTGCCTTCGTGTAACGCTTGTCATGGGTGTAGGGGGTCTCGTTTCCAAAAACGACACCCTCTGCAATGAGTCGGCGTATGGTTTTCAGTACGCTGTCGTGAGTGCTGTCGACCAGCTGCGCAATATCGCGGCTGGACATGGTTGTGTGCATGGTGGTGAGGTTCATTCAAGCCACCGCCTTTTGCTTGCGGGAAAGCTCTGGCCAGATGGATTGCCAGTTGTCTGGAAACAGGTCTTTGCGAGTGACAACCTTTGTGTGCTGTTCAATCGCTACAGCTCGCTCTGCGGAAACAGAACGATTGCCGGAGGCCATCTGAGAAAGGTAGGTAAGTGGGATGCCCAACGAGGCAGCAAGCCTTGTCGCATTCCCTCGATCTGTCTGGATATAGGTTTGAAGGTTCATTTCACTCTCGCGTTTGCGAAAGTATAGAGTGCTTTTGCGAAAGTAGCAAGTGCTAAAGTAAAACCGTGAAAAAGCCAAACGTCGTCAAGGAAATTGAGCCAAAGATTCAGCACCGGCTTGATGTGCTAGAGCGGCTTATAGATAGCGATTACTCGAAAAGCCCAAAGGTTTTTGAAGACGAGACTGGGATTAAAATGTCCCAGGTCAATCAATGGTTTTCTGGGTATAGGCCGTTGCGTGACAAGGCCCTCAAACGGCTAGAGGAAAAAACAAAGAAGCCGGAAGGGTTTTTTGACTCGACAACCATCGCCATAACCGCCCCCAGTCCTTACTTGAGTGCTAGCGGCGGGCCTTCAAATCCGGCTCTAGCCCACGTAAATACTTCGCCTGTAGCTACGAATTCAGGAGCGGAAAAAACGCTGAGTGTTTTTGCGCTGTCAATCGGCAGATTGTTCGACAAACTGACGGAACAGCAACAAGACGAACTATTCGGCCAGATAACGGCCTTGATTAGCGATGCTTTGCACCCGCCAGCGTCTGAGCCATTGAAAGCGCAAGAGCGCGTTGCTCGTCGGGGAAAACAGCACGTTTGACACCATGCCGGCCAATGTCTACAGAGTATTGCCGCCATAGTTCAAGCTGGTCTACCCGGCAGATGACAACACCAGGCGCGGCCTTGACTGGGTACAGCGATGCGGGGATCGGCGGCACCAGAACATGCGTAGACAGCACCGCCGTCATGTCGATCAACAGCACCTTGGCGCCCAGAGTCGCAGTTATAACGTTCTGGCGCAGGTTTGCGAAGCAGGTATCACCGATGACACCGGAGTATTTGATGCTGGCGATGCCGTTTTGCAGAATGCGCACGCGAACCCGGCCCACGCCACAGTTGAAGACGACGCTTGGGGTGCGATGCGTCACGCGCCGGTCTTGCTTGCGCCTAGTCAGCAGGCGGCTGGCTTCAAGCAGACCCGCATAGTGCGCTACTCGGACGTGATTCTGAACGCTACCGGTCAACATGTTGCCAACGGGCTAGATCACACACCTCAAGAATCATGCCATTGCCTCCTAAAAGTTGCAGATTGTTGCACCTTTATACCTACGAACTATCCCGTGTTTATGGGGTATTTGACTGTTCGGTCAAATTATTGATCTGTCACAAGGAGTGTCTATGACAAATGAAGAATTGGAGAAACGAGTTGATCGCCTGGAGCGCATAGCCGCCGAGCAAGATGCTCAGATCGTGGCGATGCAAACACTCATTGAGTCACTGGTTTGCGTCGCGCCCAACGCACAGACAGTTCTAGCCAAGTTCCAAGAGCAAATCGGACAGATGACCCAAGGCGCACCAAGCGAACTGGACCCAGAGCAAATAGTAGAGTTTCGCGCTCGGGCGCTACAAATGGTCTTGTCGCTCGAATTGCTGATAGCCGCCAGCGCATAGCGGAAATCTCTTTGTTGATGGCTTCACTCTGAACTGAATCCATAAAACCTCCAATGCCGCCCACTGAGGCGGTTTTTTTACGCCCAAATATTACTGACCGAGAAGATATTAGAACATGGATGCGAAATATTTGCGATTGACTTTCGCTTTTGCTTGCGTTTGGCTTTCGCTTTTGCTACAGTAAAGCCATGCCAGAACAAAACAAGTTCTGGAGCAATCACCGGGGCATGCCCCCAAAGAT